>ERZ808259.108-NODE-108-length-54828-cov-8.255600_pt1 | contig 54828 bp, 44 predicted proteins | sample MGYA00521279_ERZ808259 | MGnify/ENA primary metagenome ERZ808259 (study PRJEB31516, sample SAMN03275586) | gut metagenome | biome: mammalia-associated habitat; material: feces | host: Papio cynocephalus | place: Kenya | collected 2012-07-27 ...
GCGGGAGAGCCAAAGAGGGGAAAACGCGGGAAAGGGAGGGGCGGGAGGAATGGCGCGACAGGAGCGTGCCTGACAGCCTCTGGCACCCACAGCAAGCAGGCGGAAAAAGGGGGGGGCAGCACTGGCACGATGAGCAAGGAGGAAATGGAGGAGAAAGGAAGCACCCCCACCCCCCCTTAAAAAAGACCTCGTTATTGGCTACCAGTGAGCATTTGTCCCCGACTATTCACTCCCTCGACACTCAACACGGGCTCACAATCGTGCCCATTGACCCACAACGTTATTTCTGCCTCACCATTTCCGTCCAATCTGAGATTTGGATTCCAATAAAGTGTACGCCGACAGTCGGCATGGCTTGGCAAGGGACGCTGCTCGTAGTGAGGCTGATAAAAGTCCTCACAAACATTATAATAGCCAGTCATCACATACATTCTGTCACGGCTGGTCACCCTCTCCACATTATCGGGCAAGGCCACCAGGTTGACCGTTACCGAGGGCTGGCTGGCGGCCTGGTAGCGAGGGTCTCCCTCCAGGCGTGGTGCATAGTCGGTATAGATAAGCACCTTGTCAAGGTTACGCAAGTGGTTGTAGCGCAACTGGTCGCCAATGGATGTGAAGAACGAGGCTGAATGCCCATTCCATCTTCGCTCCAGGTCATAGGAGCGCGGAATACCCATGTCGCCTATATATAGCCGTCCCAAATTAAGTGAAAGAAAAAGCGAACCGCACAGCCAGGCTGGCATGAGCCCGGCATCCACCACCTGATTGTATGCCTCATAGGCATCCACCACCAGGGCTGGTTTGTTCAAGTCCAGCACGCGCAGCCCACCGCGCCTTGCTCCCACAGTCACCTCTGGCATTACCTGAGTACTGTCCCCCACATCCTCCAGTGTATATTCTGCATATTTTGGAAGATGAGTCTGATAAAAAGAGTAAGGCTTGACAAAACGTGGATAGGGCTGACAAAGGCGCACGCTGTAGCCTGGATACTCATCAGAATCGAGTACAAGATCCGCCTTCTTGCCTTTCCTCGTGGCCATAAGATGCAGATAGTAGGGAGCATCAGAATGGGGAGCCTGTAGGGCGAACTGACCTTTCCTGGTCTCAGCCTTAATTTCCAGTTCATTGTTTGAGGCCTGGTTGGACAGTACGGAGAACTGCGCACCAACCTCAATCTCGTCCGACAACCTTTTCAAATACTGACTATTATATCTTGTTCCATACTTCTCCTCCATTTCCGTTGAATAAAATCCAACTTGTAGTGCTTTCGCCCTGTCCTGCTGCATCCTGGTGCCAGTTCCCAGCGAATACCAGTTCATCTCCGCCTCTATGGTTGGCTTGGGAGCGTCTGCCGACTCGTGCATCTTCTCTGTGTCCTCCACACGCCTGCACACCTCCTCTATCTTCGGCCCGCATGTTCCCCCAGTGGGATAGAGGTTCTTGAACGCGGAAATATCCTGTACAGGCTGCGTATAGTAGAGGTCTTCTGGATTTCTTGCTGTATATCCATGCACATCCCCATGCAAAACAGGCGAAACCTCAAAGGGCTCGTTCATGTGGAAAGGATTCAACATCTCCCGCCACTCATGCCTGCGCCTGCCCTGTACCATCAGCAACAAGTCAAGATGACGGCGATGGGTAGAATCGTCTGCCTCTCCACCATATAACCATCCTGATTGATTAGCTCGGCATAGAGCACACCGCTGATGTCCGAAGGAGTCATTTTCCCATCCCTCAGCACATAAGCCTTGTACCAGAGTGTATCGCCCAGGAAATAGCAGTTGTTGTCCATGTGTACTGACACTATCTCCTGTGGAGTCTTCCTGGCATATGCAGCCACCCTACTGGCCAGAGCCCGCAACGAGTCATCAGCTATCTCGCCCTGCATGGAGGGGAACTGTCCGTGGGAGAAGTGCCCTTGTCCCATGCCAGTCTCCTGGCCTTCCACCTGGCTCTTCATAATATCCTCTTCCACCTGGCTGCGCTTAACGATCTCGTCTGACCATAATGTGGAGTCATAGGCCGAATAGTTAAGAACACCATCGAGGTAGTGTCAGCCTTGCCCATGGATGCGCGGAAATGCCTCCCACTGTAGAACAGAATGTCGCACAGGTTTACTGCGGACTTGCATTGCAGAAACCCCTCCACCAGTTCCCGCGTCCCCGCAATGTCATATACCTGGCGCAGGAAGAAGTCCGACTTTTCTTTCTTGTGACTGGAGTAATCGCTGGACAACCTCTGATATACGCGCTGCGGGATGGTCATGACGGGCAATACCGTCACTTCCCGAAGTTCCGTGGATATGGGAAGGAGTCTCACCGTGTTGCCCAGTTCCGACACTTTTATTGAGCAAGGGCTGTAGCCAACGAATGTAAACCTGAGCGTATCATCCAGGGCGGCCGTCAAGCAAAACTCTCCCTCCGAGTTGGCAATAGTCCCCTTGCCCTTCCCCACCACATAGACACTTGCGTACGGCAAAGGTTCACCAGTCTGGCCGTCAACGACACATGATGTGCATACCTGCTGTGCCAAGCATTATGTCCCACCAGCAAGAAGAGCATGAGGAACGCAGCCAGCACTTTCACCACAGCATTCTTGCAATTCTGCCCCCATATAAAACACAGTACGCTATAAGTCATTTCTGTTTTTTTGAAGTTTACAACACAGCAAAGTTATGCAAATAATTCAAGGCTGAAAAAGTTTTCCCCAACCATTTCACTGCTTGGCATCACCGGTCTTCGGACTGCGGTCTGGCGCATGTCCATAGCCGCTGTCCGTGTTTTTCACGCAGACCGCTGTGAATATTGGCAACGCACTCAGTACTTCCTGGCGTTCATCTTCTTGTAGTCCCCAAAGAGGGCGAGGCAGGCTTCCCTGTCCACCTCGGTCATGTAGTCACCCAACTTGTCACGCCCCCCGAATATCCGGTCAAACTTATTGTCACGGAAACCGATTATCCCGTTGTCCGCTATCGTGCAGCCATAGTAAATCTTGCTGATGTTTGCCCACATGCAGGCGCACAGGCACATGTGGCATGGCTCGCCCGTGGTGTAGAGTTCACACCCCGTGAGGTCATAGGTGCCCAGCCGCTTGCACGCCTTGCGTATGGCATCCACCTCGCCATGGCAAGTGGGGTCATTATAGGCCAGCACATGATTGTGGCCCGAGGCTATGAGCACTCCGTCCTTCACTATGGCAGCACCAAAGGGGCCTCCGTCCCCGTTCGTGATTCCCTCACGCGCTTCCCTGATGGCAATCTCCATAAACTCGCTCTGTGCATGCATCACCTCACTGAGTTTCGACGAGCAGTCGGCCGTGGAGGATGTGTTGATATCTGACACCTTCATCTGTTTGGATTTAATTCTTCATTTTGCGTTTCCCTTTGTTGGGGAGCATGCCTGGCATGCCCCCACCGGCCTGTCCCTCATGCTGTCGGATGGGAGCCACAAAGCGCGCTCCAAATGGCCGCTTCCTGCGCTCACCGATGCCGAAGACATTTCCTCCTGCTGTGGACGGAAGGAGTCATAGCCATAATGGGACTTGAACTTTTGCCTGAATTGGCCCATGCAAGTTGCTTTCTGCGCCACTAAGGTACGCCTTATTCTTCAGACGAGGCTGGATGCCCGTCTGTTTTCTCATTTTCAGACGAAGGGATGAGGGAGCCGACACAAACGATTTCTGCCCATTCCATTTTCCATCGGGCCTCATCCCGCTTGCGGGAAGAAATGTCATTTTCGCCCATTTCATCGGGGAAAAGCATCCGACACGTCCTCCTGCACAAATGTGTCAATCTAACAAAAAACGCGCTTTTGACGCTTTGACACATTTTTCCCGGCCTTTTGCTTGGAAGACTGGACAAATATTGCCAAATTTGCATCACACATCTCCACCCAAGAGGTCAGGCATCTCCATCCCGGAAGACAATCCGGCAACACGCATACACCCATAATATATCACGTTATGAAAAGAATCGTCAACATGCTCCTCGCAGCCCTGTGCTGCCTTGGGACGAGTGCCTTGCAACCTGCATGGGCACAGGATTTCTGGAAAGGGGGAATCGACAAGAACCTTCCGGGTACTGGCTCTGCCAGCGACCCCTTTCTCATCAAGACCGCTGACCAACTGGCCGGACTTGCCGCCCGGGTGAACACAGGCGAGGACTTCAAGGGCAAGCACATCCGCCTGGATGCCGACCTGTACATGAGCGACCCCTCAAGGCCAAGTGCCGAGAAGACGCAGTGGACTCCCATCAGCGGCATCTTCTATGACCAGACGGGGGCATGGGACTGGACTTCCGACACCCTGCGCTTCTGCGGGAACTTTGACGGCGGAGGGCACACCATATATAATCTGTACTACAACCAGGCGCCCGACTTCGGCGGGATAGACATCGACGACCCCACCAGCGACATCCACCTGGACTTCACGGGGTGGAACAAGGGGCTCTTTGGATACGTCGAGGGAGGATCCGTCAGCAACCTGCACCTGGAGAACGACACCATCGTTGGGGCCGTGGCGATAGGCGGCATCGTGGCCATCAACGTGGGCGGCACCATCAGCCACTGCTCCATGACGGGCTTCGTGGGCTCGGTGGAGAGCGGCCCCTGCGGCGGCATCGTGGGCCTGAACACCGATGGCATCGTGGAGCATTGCACAGCCAATGCCACCAGCAAGGGCACTCGCAGCGCGGGCGTGCTGGTGGGCACCAGCACGGGAGCCAGGGCCGTCATCCGCGACAGCCATGCCCAGGGCAAGTGCCATGTGACCCAATATCGCGCGGGAGGCTTCTGCGGCTCCCAGTTTGACGGCGCGCTCATCGAGCGGTGCTGGGCCAATGTGGAGGTGAGCAATGCCGCCTACAAGTATGCCGCCATGGACTGCGCGGGCTTTGTGGCCAACAATGACGGCACGATACGCGAGTGCTACTCCATGGGGGCCGTGACATCGCCCAATAGTGCCGCCGGCTTTGTGGCCAGCAATGTGGGCCGCATCGAGTCGTGCTACTGCACAGGCAATGTGACCGTGGGCGGATGGGGCTGCACGGCTGCGGCCTTCGTGGGCGAGAATGGCAACGGATCGGTGTCCTACGGCGAGGTCGTGGGCGACTTCCCCGGCGTGACCATCAACTGCTTTGCCACGGGCCGGTGTTCGGGCTCCGATGACCAGGCCGGCCTGTGTGGCTTCCTGGCCTCGTACTGGAACGGGTCCCAGAATTCCTCGCGCACCGTCTTCTGCTCCTACGACAGCACCGCCAATCCCGGCATTGGCATCCATGTGCGCACCCTGGGAGGCAGCCTGGCCAAGACCACCCAGGAGATGCAGAGCCAGGCCTTCGTGGACACGCTCAACATGGTGGCGGCCTGGATGGGCACCAGCACCTGGACCTACCGCCCCGGACAATACCCCGTACCCACTGGCGTGAAGGCCACCAACCTCACCGACTATATCGGAGGGGGCGAGGGCACGAAAGAGCGTCCTTATATAATAAGCAATAAGGAACAACTGAGCCACCTGGCCGAACTCTCCAACCTGGGCTGGGACTTCCGCGACCAGCATATCCTGCAGACGGCCGACATCGACCTCAACCTCCCCCAGGAACAATGGGGCGAGGAGATGCCCACCGAGTGGACACCCATCGGGCAGGGCGCCAACAGGAACAACCCCGGGGAGGACAACTCCACGGCCTACACCTTCCGTGGCTGCTACGACGGCGGCTACCACGAGGTGCGCAACATGTACATCAACGGCAACTATGACAACCTAGGCTTCTTCGGCGTGCTCCACCACGGGGCCACCATCAAGAACCTGGGCGTCACCGATGCCTGGGCCAAGACCGTGACAGGCAACATAGGCATCCTGGCGGGCTGCTCGTCACGCTACTCGCGCAACGTCAACATCGTGCAGTGCTGGACCTCGGGCCGCGTGGAGAGCACAGGCTGGGGCGTGGGCGGAGTACTGGGACAGATAGCCCTCGAGGGCAACACCAACATCCTCAACTGCGCCTCGTGGGCCCACATCACGGGCACGACCGACGTGTCGGCCGTCGTGGGCGACCAAAACTACATCGGCGGAGAGACCTACAGCAACGACACCATTGCCAACTTCATCTTTTCGGGAACCTTCGACAAGGAGGGCTCCCGGGTGCCCATGATGGAGCGCGAGCGGCTCTTCAACGCGCTCTATGACTCGGATGTGTATAAACTCTCGGACAATGAGGAGCAGGTGCGCCTCAACGGCGGGCACCCCACGGCCTACCTGCAGAGCAAGGAACTGGCCAACATATTCAACTACTGGATTGACCAGTGGAACGCCACACACGCCCTCCAGCTGGACTACTACAACTGCCACGAGGGCAAGTACCTGGCCACCGAGGCCGGTTTCACGCCCCCGCTGAAGGTCACCTTCGACACGGGCGGCGGCTCGACCGTCACTGCCCAGAGCGTGCTGCAAGACAGCCGGATTGACGCGCCTGCCATCCCCACGCATGACGACAAGGTGTTTGCCGGCTGGTACAGCGATGCCGGACACACCCAGCCCTTCGACTTCAGCGGCCAGGTGGGCAGCAGCATCACCCTGCACGCCAAGTGGCTCGACACCTTCACCTACGACCTGAAGCCTTTCCAGAACACCTTTGCCACCAGTTATGTCATCAAGACCAAGGAGCAACTGCTGGGCCTGGCCATAATGACCAGGGGCATCGAGGGCGTGCAGGACGCCACCGACTTCACCGGCAAGACGGTGAAACTGGGTGCCGACATCCTGCTCAACGACACCACCGACTGGCGCCTGTGGGGCAAGGGCATCTACGCGATACCCTGGCTTTCCGTCGGGCCCACCTACGACGGCACCTTCAATGGCACCTTCGACGGACAGGGGTACACCATATCGGGACTCTACCAGCGGTGCGACAAGCCTGGCGAGCAGGCCAACTACGGGGGCGTGCAGCAGGGACTCTTCGGCTACCTGGGCAGCGAGGCACAGGTGAGCAACGTCACCATCACGGCCTCCGTGGTGCTGCGTCCTGGCGAGGGCTCCGGAAGCCGCGAGTACGGGTATGTGGGACTGCTGGCAGGCGAAAGCCACGGACGGGTGGAGAACTGCCACACGGACGGACGCGTGGAGGTGCAGGGCTCCTGCGACGTGGGCGGACTCATTGGGCGCAACTGCGGACAGGTGGCCTACTGCAGCAGCAAGGGCAGTGTGACCACACACGATGACTGGAGCAGCATGGGCGCGGGCGGGCTCATTGGCTACTGCGAACTGGCGGCCGAGACCGACACGCTGCGCGGCTGCACCTCCTCGGCCAGCGTGGAGGGACGCGGCTATATGGGCGGACTCGTGGGCAACTGCGCACGCGGTGTGCTGCTGGACTGCCATGCCACCGGCCATGTGCAGAGCAACGGCCATGCGGGATACTACATAGGAGGACTGGCCGGTCGGGGCAAGACCCTCGTCAACTGCCATGCCAGCGGGGATGTCACAGCCCCCGAGAGCAACTGCATAGGCGGACTGGTGGGCAGAGTCGCCATGGCGAAGGGCTGCCATGCCACGGGCACGGTAATTGGCAACGAGGCTGTGGGCGGACTTCAGGGCGACGTGGACGGCAATGACATCAGCACCACAGACTGCTACGCCACAGGCGAGGTCAGCGGGAAGACGTATGTGGGCGGACTGGCAGGACAGGGACGTGCGCTGACGGCATGCCATGCCACAGGCAAGGTGCGAGGGCTCAAGTATGTGGGCGGACTGGCAGGAGGCTTCTCCTACGACCTCGTCAACTGCCACAGCGAGGGCGACGTGGAGTATGACGGTGAGAATGCCGACGGGCAGGAAGTGTACATCGGCGGACTCCTGGGAGAGGGGAACAACATCACGGGCTGCTACGCCACTGGCCGCGTGCAGGGAGCATTGGGCACCTATGTGGGTGGACTGCTGGGCAACGGCAGCGAGGTGACGGGCTGTCATGCCACAGGCCGCGTGTCGGGCGGTGACATCACAGGTGGCCTGGCAGGCCAGCTGAAGGGGAAGGTCGAGGACTCCTACGCCACTGGCGCGGTGGATGGCAGGTACAAGGTGGGCGGCCTCATAGGCTGCTCGGCAGGAACCTACAACTCCGGCGTGACCGTCAAGCGCTGCATGGCCAGCGGGGATGTGGCTGCCACCAAGGATTTCGCAGGCGGACTCATAGGGATTTGCCAGTCAACGAGTGTGACGGAATGCTATGCCCTGGGGAATGTCGCAGGCACAAGCAACGCGGGTGGGCTCATTGGCTACAGCGGTTACAACAACTTCACCTGCTGCTACGCACGCGGCAGCGTGACTGGCGACGGCACAGGGCTGGCTGGGCTGATAGGCGACCAGGGGCTCAACTATTTGTATTGCTGCTATGCCACAGGAGCGGTCACTGGCCCCGAGGGCTGCACCGCCGGACTGCGCTGCAAGGGCTACCCTGCCCCCGATAACAAGAAGAGTTACTATGACAGGCAGACCACGGGGCAGAGCGATGATGCCCTGGACATTCCCTGCAGCACCGAGGAGATGCACCGCATGGCCACCTTCACGGGCTGGGACTTCGATACCGTGTGGGGCCGGCGCAACGACACCAACGACGGCTACCCCTACCTGCGCTGGACGCTGCAGGAGACTCTGCCCAATGATGCCGACCTGCCCCTGGGCATCGGCAACACCACAGGACGCGCGCGTCAGGACGTGCGCAAGGTGCTTAGGGACGGAAGAGTCATCATCACGACTCCTCACAGCGGCGACTACCAGACTGACGGAAAGAAACTGAGATAAAACTGTTGACTCTGGGCTTTCACCCTGTGACAGGCAAGGAAGCCTTTTTTGAAAAGAACCCCATGCCCCCCTCTTCTCTGACAAGGGCATGGGGCTTCTTGTGACAAGGGGCGAGGGCACAGGCCCCGGCCGGAAAAGCGGCAAGCACAAGGCAGCATGCCCAGCCCCCTCACCGCCCCCAGGGGAGGGAACGTGCCAGCCATGCCGAACCACAGCACTTGGCCGCCCCGAAAAACGCAGTGCGCCGCGATGGCTGATGCAGTGCGCCGCGATGGCTGATGCAGTGCGCCGCGATGGCTGATGCAGCGCGCTGCATTGGCGACCACATCGTGCTGCACGATTTTCCCCTGCGGCATGCAGGCATTACCGCAATCGCGGGTCCCCCCCCCGGCAGGGCTTCCCGCCTTGCATATCACACTTTTCCCCCAAAGCACGTCCCCTACTGGCCTTGCGCACGTATTTACCCAAAAAGTTCTACCTTTGCAGACGACACGCAAGTACCAACCTTCAAGAACAAGAGAGAAGAACATGATTCCAATGCAAGCAGACCCCGCCCTGGCAGCCACAGAGACCGTCAAGGCACTGGAGAAAGGCGAGTTCAGCCAGGTGCTCCAGCAGATTACCAGCCTGGGGATAGAGGCAGGCAAGAGCATCCTGCTGGCACTGCTCATCTTCGTGGCAGGCCGCTATCTCATCAAACTGGTCAACCGCCTGGTGGGCCGCATGATGGAGCGCAGGAATGTGGAGCCCACCATACGGTCGTTTCTCGGGAGTTTCATCAACGTGCTGCTCACCACCCTGCTCGTCATCAGCACGGTGAGCGCGCTGGGAGTGAACACCACGTCCTTTGCGGCCCTGCTGGCCTCGGCGGGCGTGGCAGTGGGCATGGCCCTGAGCGGCAACCTGCAGAACCTGGCCGGCGGCATCATCCTGCTGCTCTTCAAGCCCTACAAGGTGGGGGACTTCATCGAGGCACAGGGCATCAGCGGCACGGTCAGGGAGATACAGATATTCCACACCATCATCCTCACCGCCGACAACAAGCAGGTGTATGTGCCCAATGGCTCGCTCTCCAGTGGCAGCGTGACCAACTACAGCACGCAGCCGCTGCGGCGGGTGGACTTCACCATCGGGGTGGAGTATGGCACCGGGGTGGAGACGGTGAGGCAGGCCCTCACCGACATCTTCCAGGCCGACGCGCGCATACAGGCCGACCCCGCGCCCTTCATCGGCCTGGCCTGCCTGGCCGACAGCTCGGTGAACTTCACCGCGCGGGTGTGGGTCAAGGGCGAGGACTACTGGCCAGTCTTCTTCGACCTCAACCGTGCCATCTACGAGGAGTTCAACCGTCGTGGCATCGGTTTCCCCTTCCCCCAGGTGCAGATACACCAGTAGGCGCCAGCCTCCCCGCCCTTCCGCCCCATGGAGGAAGGGCCACCACAGGGCAGGACAAGCCCCTGATAATATACGGAAAGACCCTGTGCCCCACATGCCAAAGCCGCCCGTCTGCCAGAATTCTGGCAGACGGGCGGCTTGCAGAAACACCTTTCAAAAACTCACATTGTGACTTGTATCATGACAGTAATCCCACCATCCCCCAGAAAGAGGGCAGGAAGCACCACTGCTCCTGGGGATGGGAAGGAGGCAAAGAGGCACCTGGAAACAGAAAGAGGGCTCGGGACACCACTACTCCTCCTCGGAAGAGACTGGGGAGGAAGGCTGTCGGTAGAACTCCAGCAGGCGGCGGCGAAACAGGAAGGTGAGGCGTGCCTGCACCTCCTGGGAGCGCGCGCTGGCCAACTGGGTCTTGGCTTCCTGGAACTCCGTGGCGTTTGCCTTGCCGTGCTCATACTTGCTCTGCATCAGGTGGAAGGAGGTCTCGGCACTCTCGCCTGCCACCTGCGCGCTCAGGCATTGCCGCTGGGCAGCCACGGCATTGTAGTAGGCCTGCTGTATCTCACGGTAGAGACTCTTGCGCGTCTCCTGCAACTGCAGCTGCTGGGTGTGTACTGCCAGGCGCGCGCTGCGTATGTTGTTGCGCGTGGCCAGACGGTTGAAGATGGGGACACTGAGCGACAGGCCGAAGTACTGGTTGAAGTTGTCGCGCATCTGCGGGCCGAAGGCTGCACCGGCGAATCCCGAGGTCTTGTAATAGTTGGTGCCTATGCCCGCATTGAAGTACAGGCTGGGGAAGAGCGCGCTGCGGGCTGTGCTGACGGCCAGCTCGGCCTGCGAGAGCCTGAGTTGCTCGGCCTGCACCTGTGGTCTGAGGCCTTGTGCCTCGGCAAAGACGGCATCGGGGGCTGGCAGGACAGCATCCAGGGGCAGAGCCTCGGCGGGTGTCACCACATCGAAGCCCGATGGTGTGTCCAACTCGAGCAACTGGGTGAGGGTGAGCAGCGAGAGCATCATACTGTTCTCCTGCTGTGTGAGACTCAGGCTGTCACTGGCCAGCGCGGCACGCATCTGCGCCACATCGGCCGGGGCTGCCTTTCCCTCGGCCAGGAGTCGCTCCATCCTGTCCACCTGAGCCGAGCCGAGCAAGGCCTGCTGGCGGGCCACGCTCACCAGTTCCTTCTGGCACACAGCCTCCAGATAGGCCGATAGGACGTTGAGTGTCACATCATCCTTGGCCTTATGATAGTCCTGCATAGCCGCCTGCAGTCCCAGTCGCTGCTGGCGCACCTGTGCGGGGAGTTGCCCCCCGGTGATGAGCGGCACGCTGGTGCCCAGGCTGAAACTGGTGCTCTGCGTGTTTCGGTTGGCATAGGTATTGTCGGCCGTGAGTCCACGCCCGAAGGAGAAGTTCTCGCCCGCTGTGGCTGTGAGGTCGGGCAAGCGGCCGTTGCGCGCCGTGCTGAGTGCAATCTCCTGCTGGCGCACATTGTCCTGCTGGCGCTGCACGGTGATATTGTGTGCTATGGCATGGCTGATGCACTGCTGCAGGGTCCACGCCTGCTGTGCCCGCATGCCCAGGCTACCCGCCATGAGAAGCATGCCGGTGAGTATGATTCTATTCATTGTATGTCTTCTTACACATTATATATACAGTCTGTCCCCAGGGCCACATGCGCACGAGGTCACTCGTCCTCCTGCTTCAGGATGCCCCGCACCTTCTGCCCGGGATGCAGTCCGCCCTTGACCTCCATGTTGATGCCATCGCTCAGTCCCGTGATGACCCGCGTGCGCCTGAACTGCTGCTTGGGCAGACTGTCGGTGAGCACGTACACATAGGTGCTGTCGCCCGAGAACTCCAAGGCCGACTCTGGCACACACACAGCCCCCCTTGCCCGCTGCAGCACAATCTGCGCGTTGGCGCCATAGCCCGAGCGCAAGGCCAGCGAGTCGGGCAGTGTGATGGCCGCCTTGATGTCGAAGCGGTTGGCGCCATTCTGCACCACGCCCTTGGGAGAGATATATTCGATGTACGCATCCAGCGTGAGTCCCTGTATGGCCCCCACAGTGATGCTCACAGGCATGCCCTCCACGATGCGTCCCACCTCGGTCTCATCCACGCTGCCCTTGAATATCAGGTTCTTCATATCGGCCACGGTGGCAATGGTGGTGCCGTCGTTGAAGGAGTTGCTCAGTATCACGTAGTTTCCCACCTTGACAGGAACATCCAGCACCAGGCCATCGATGGTGCTGCGGATGAGTGTGGTGCTGAGCGAGGCATTGCTGAGCGAGGCCCCGTCACGCACGATGTGCAGGGCATCGCGTGCCTGTGCCTCCTCGGCCTCGGCCTGGCGCAAGGTCACCTGCGCCTTCTCAAACTCCTCCTGGCTCACCACATGCTCGTCCAGCAGAGCCTTCATGCGGTTGTAGTCGGTGCGTGCCTGCTCCAGCGAGATGGCAGCAACGCGCACACGGCTCTCGGCACTGGACAGATTGCCCATGTCGGGTATCACCTTCACCCTGGCTATCACCTCGTCCTTCTTCACCAGGTCGCCAGCCTCCTTGTAGAGCTCAGCGATGATGCCCGAAATCTGCGGCTTGATACTCACCTCGTCGCGTGGCTCTATCTTGCCAGTGACAATGGTGGTCTTCTCCAGGTCCTTGACCTGCACGGTGTTTACCTCATACACCTGCTGCTTGGGGCGTGACTTCATGTACAGGAACACGAATGTCCCCACCATCAGGACGGCCACAGCCACGATGGCCACCCACTTCAGAATCTTCTTCATATCTCTTGCGGTTTATTTGCGGTTTTGCGGTTTTGCGGTTTTGCGGTGGCATGTGCGACTGGGCGGTTATGCGGTGGCATGTGCGACTTCATGCTTGTACGGGGATGCGGTTGGCTGGGCTTATGACAGCCACATGACCGCACTGCCGCAAACGCTGCCTATCACTCCTCCCTCATGGCCTCCACAGGACGTATCCTCATGGCCCGCAGAGCAGGCGCGAGTCCTGCCAGCACGCCCAGCAAGGCAAGCAGCAGAGCCGTACCCACGGCCAGGGCAAAGGATATCTGGAAGTGTGCTCCAGGCGTGGAGGCTGCCACAGCATCCTCTGTCACCTGCAGGATGAGCACAGAGAGGGATATGCCTGCCATGCCCGACACGAGTGTGAGCACCACACTCTCGGTCATCACCATCCCCAGTATGTCCCTGGGGGTGGCCCCTATCGCACGGCGTATGCCTATCTCCACGGTGCGCTCCTTCACGGCCACCATCATGATGTTGCTCACCCCTATGGCACCTGCCAGCAGCGTGCCCAGGCCAATCATCCACACCAGGATGCGCACGCCACGGAACAGGGTTTCAACCATCGAGAAGATGGCCTCGGCATTGATTCGCCTCACGGCCTGCCTGTCATCGGGATGGATGTAGTGCGCACGCTTGAGGACCTGCTCGGCACGGTCTTGCACCTGGCTCATGGAGAAGCCCTCGCGTGCCGTGAGACAAAGTATCTCCACCGTGTTGCCTGTGTTATATACCCTGCTCATCGTGCCCAAGGGCAGTTCGATGGTGCTCTCGGGATTGCCTCCCACTTGTATGCCTCCAGCCTTGCGCCCGCTCACGCCCACCACCTGGTAATATACACTGTCGAGCGAGAGATAGAGCCCCGTGGGATTGCCCTGCGCTCCCAGTTCGGGAAAGAGGAGCTCCACCACACGGGAACCGATGACACACACCTTGCGCTGCAACTGGTCGTCCATGTCGTTGAGTGCGCGTCCGAAGCGTATCTTGGGATTATCCACCCGGTTGTAGTCAGCCTTGTGTCCCAGCACATGGGCATATCCGGTGTGGTTGTCACGCGACATCATCCCCCAGCGGTCCAGGCAGGGAGCACACACGTCCACCTCGGGCACGGTGTTCCTTATCCTGTCCACATCGTCCAGGGTCATGGTCCAGCTGCGGTCGCTTGGGAATCCCTTGTAGGGGCGGTCGGTGTTCCCCGTGAACAAGAAGCCCGAATTGGAGGCAAAGCCAGCGAAGTTCTGTGCCAGCATATTCTCCATGCCCCGGCCCCCACCCATCAGCAGGATGAGCATGAAGATACCCCAGAAGATGCCAAAGGCTGTGAGAGCCGTGCGTGTCTTGTTGCGCGAGAGGGTGTCGTAAATCTCCTCCCACTGGTCTGTGTCAAGCATTTCTTTTTGCGGTTGTGCGGTTGTACGGTTGTGCGGTTATGCGGGTGTGCGGACTTGAGGTTGTACTACCATGCTATGGAGCATCGGCATAAGGGCTCGTCAGCGCATCCGCAGAAGCGCATAACCGCAAAAGCGCGAAATCAACTCCTGAGTGCATCCACGGGCTTCATCCTCACAGCCTTGCGTGCTGGGAAGAATCCTGCAAGCGTGCCACACACCACCATGATGAGCGTGGCCGTCAGGCAGGTTGACAAGTCCACGGTGGGGTCAATGAACATCTTGGCCTGCATGACACCCACGTCCAGAGTCTGGTTGCCCGCCACGCTGTCCATGTACTGGCAGAAGACGACACCCAGCACCATGCCAGCATAGCCAAATGCCAGCGTGATGACCAGGCTCTCCAGCATGACCATGCGCACGATGCTCCAGGGACGTGCGCCTATGGCACGGCGTATGCCAAACTCGCGTGTGCGCTCCTTGACCGAGATGAGCATGATGTTGCTCACTCCCACCACCCCACTCACCATGGTGAGCAGGCCCAGCACCCAGAAGGCCGTGTGCAGGATGCCCATCGCCTGATTCATGGCGCGGCTGTCCTCGGCCTGGTTCCATATCCACAGGGCACTAAGGTCCTGCGGGCTGAAGTCGTGTATCTGGCTGGTGGCACGGGTGTACTCGTCCCTGAAGGCTTGCGACTCGTTGCCGTTGAGCACCCGCCTCATGACCATCGACAGGCGGTCGATGCGGTTGCCCTTGCCATAGATGGCACTCACGGTGCTGTAGGGAGCGTAGAACTCGGTGTCCCACTGGTCGCCATTGGTCTTGCTCACTCCACACACCCGCCAGGGTATCCCCCCTATGTCCACGATGCCTCCCACGGCATGCTCGCCTTGCGGAAAGAGCATGTCGGCTTGCTTGTCGGGCAAGACGATGACCTTGCGGTGCTGCTCCAGGTCGATGGGGTTGATGAAGCGTCCTTCCACAATCCTCACAGCCTCTATCTGGGCAAACTGTGGCCACACGCCACTCACCTTCACATTGCTCAAGTGACAGTCGCCCCGGCTGGCCACCAGTTCCGAGTGCTCAAGAACAGGCACAGCCGACTCCACCTGCGCGCTGAAATGGCGGCGTGCCATGTCCACGTCACGCTCATCGAGCTGTATGTGGCGTCCCTCCTTCATGCCGTGGTAGGGCATGGTGGTGCTTCCGCCAAACACATGGATGGCGTTGAACGAGAAGTCACCCGCATTCCTCTCAAAGGTGTGTATGACTCCGTTGCCAGCCCCCTGCAGCACAATGACCAGGAAGAGTCCGCTGGCCATGGCAAAGCCTGTGGCTGCCGTGCGCAGCTTGTTCATGCCTATGTTGTGCAGCACCTCGCCCATGGTGTCGGCCATGGGCCACTGGATATCCTTCCAACTCCTCATACTCGCCTCACTTCATCAGTCCGTTGATGCCAAAGGGGACGGCTGCCGCGTTGGGGTTCTCCTCGATGCGCTCTATCAGCCCGTCCTTGATGTGCACGATGCGGTCGGTCTGGTAGGCCACGCCACTCTCGTGCGTGACCACCACGATGGTCATGCCCTGGTCATGCAGCTGGCGCAGGATCTGCATCACCTCCAGCGAGGTGTGGCTGTCCAGCGCGCCTGTAGGCTCATCGGCCAGTATCACCTTGGGCTGTGTGACCAGCGCGCGGGCAATGGCCACACGCTGCTTCTGCCCGCCCGAGAGCTCACTGGGATAGTGATGAGCCCAGTCGGCTAGCCCCAAGCGGTCGAGATACTCCATGGCGAGGGCATTTCTCCTGCGCCGGCTCACGCCCTGGTAGAAGAGGGGCAAGGCAACGTTCTCGACCGCATCCTTGAAACTGATGAGGTTGAAACTCTGGAAGATGAAGCCCAGAAGCCTGTTGCGCAGGTCGGCAGCCCGTGTCTCGCTCAGGTTGCGGATGGGGGTACCTGCCAGGATGTACTCGCCCTCGTCGTAGGAGTCCAGGATGCCCAGGATGTTGAGCAGCGTGCTCTTGCCCGAGCCCGACGCTCCCATGATGGACACCAGTTCGCCCTCCTGGATGTCGAGGTTGATGCCCCGCAGCACATGCAAGGGCTGTATGCCCTGGTAGGTCTTGTGTATCCCCTGCAGATGTATCATTTTCCGCTCACCTTCAGGCCGCTCGTCTTCAGGCTGGCCGCCCCGCTCTTGCTCTTTCTGAAGGTGCGGCACTTGCCCTTGAGGGTGAGGTCAGCGGCACCCGACACGCTGCCATCCAGATAATCGCAATCGACTGACAGGGTCACGTTGCCGGCCCCGCTCAGTTCGACCTCGACTTCGCGCGCCTCAACGCTTCCTTTCACATCGCCTGCGCCACTCACATCGACGCCCACCTCGTTCCTGGCCTTCAGATGTCCGAGGCTCACGTTGCCGGCCCCGCTCACATCCAGGTCAAACGACTCCGCCTCCATGTCGGCGATGTCCAGCTCTACCGCGCCGCTCACCTCGATATCCAGTTCGTTGTCCAGGCGCACCTTCTGGGCCATCTGCAGGTTGCACGCGCCGCTCACGTCAATGTCCCTGAGCGTGGGAGCCGTGATGTAGGCCGTAAGTTTGGGGCTCTTTCCGCCGACCCTGAGGCCACGGCCCTTCATGCCAATGTGTAGTTCTCTGTTCCTTACCCTCGCCTCGTACTTCTCCAGGTCTTTCTCGTTGCCACGCAGCCTCACCTGGATTTCGTCTCCCTGGACAAACACTACCTTGACACAGCCCGACAGGTCAAGTTCGTCAAAAGTGGGCACCGCGACCTCGCGCTCCACCACGGGGCCACGCTCCTTGCTGTCCTTATAGTCGTGTCTCATAGCCTCCTCGGTAGAGGCCTTGACCACTTTGTTCACCATCTGGTTGCAGGATGCCATCATGCTGGCGCTGAACAGGAATGCCACTGAGAAAATAATCTTTTTCATCTTGTCGTAATATTTAATTGTTTTTTTAATAGTCTTTGGCGGCTTGCGGACTTGCGTCTTGCGGGGCCGCCGAGCCCATGGTTCTTAAATTGTAAAGGCACATTCCTCCTGGGTGCCCTCATACTCGGCCTTCACCTCCTCGTAGAAGTTGGCCATAGTCTGGTACATGTAAGGGGACAGCCATAACAGTCCGATGCCCAGGGTGGGGATGCACAGGAGTATCCATCCCAGGAAGGACAGTTCCAGGCAGAACAGTTTCCACTTGTGTCCCTGCATCATGTCGGCGCTCAGGCGCAGTGCCTTGTTGTAACTCAGTTCGGGATAATCGCGCAGGATATAAGGCACCATGGCCAGGCGCATCTCCATCCAGATGCCCGGAATGATGAGCAGCATGTAGAAGAGGAACTCGAAGAGCGCGACGATGAGCATAGTTCCGAACACGCGGCAGAAGTCCCTGTAGCCCGAGAAAAGGTTGCCAGGGCCAAAGGGGTCGTCGCTCCCGGCACGGCGGTTGCCCAGGAAGGCCACGGTGTAACCCCATCCCATGGGCAGGAGCAGCAGGCTCGCCAGAAAGCTGAAGCAGTTGGTGGTGTTGCCGGAAAGCAGGAAGAGGGCACCGGCATCGGTTGTGAGCCCTAATTTTCCAGGCCCGAAGACGGCGATGTCAATCGCGCTGCCGATGCCCGACACGAAGAAGGTCACGACCGCGAGGACAAATGTGAGCATGGCGGCTTCCGTCCATCGCCCCCTGAGGTCGGCGCGGCCCTTGCCGCGCAATTGCGAACATGTACTGATCATTGTTTTACGGTTTTATGGTTGTACGGTTGTATGGTTATGTGTTTGTGCGGCCTTATGGTCATGCGGGGTGCGGGCATGTGGTCGCGCGGCCGTGTGGCTGGGCTTGCGCCCCCTGTTCCTGCGCCTGCCAGCGTGCCACCACCTCGCTGATGCCCACGCCCAGGGTGTGCATCACATGGAAGAGGCCGGGCAGAAGCTCTGTGAAGAACTCGTCACGGCGCAGGGTCTCCACAGCCTGTGTGCCGCCTTGTGCCACAAAGTTGCCCAGCCCCCTGCGGGTGACGGCCACGCCCTTCTGCTGTAGCCACTCCAGCGAGCGTGCCACGGTGTTGACGTTCACCTCGGACTCCATGGCAAGTTCCCTCACCGAGGGAAGCCTCTCGCCCTCACGGTACTTGCCCGCAAGAATGTCGTCACACACACGCTCTGCAATCTGCAGATAGATGGCTTTCTGTTCCTTGAATTCCATAGGTCTGTTGTTATGTCAACGGTTGCGCCTGCTGGTCACCTGCGCGTTGCAATACAGTTTATAGGTCAGAGCCCAGATGCCCGCCAGCAGGGAAAACTCCACGAGGCACACCGCCACGAGCACGGCGGTGACACTCGGACTGAAATCGAAGTCCCAATACCCCTGCCAGACGAGGCCCCCCACCTGGACGAAGATGCCCGCCAGGAACATCAGCACCACGCTCAGCACAATCCAGAAAAGCACATGTGCCATGCAGGTGAAGATGAGGTTGTAGCGGTACTTCCAGGCATTGCCCAGGGCAAAGGTGCTCACGAAGCAGAACGAGGAGAGGACCGCCGCCACATACACCAGGAAGGAATGGTCAAAGGCGTTCAGCACCGAGAACACGGCAAGCGTGTCGGAGCGCAGCCAGGCCAGCGTGAGGGAATGCGCCTGCGAGAGGATTCCGAACAGGGCGGCAAAGAGCAGGTTGAGCACATCGGCACACGGTACCGAGAGGGCAAACACCACCTGCGGGGCCACCAGGCTGAAGACGGCGTGCCACACGAAACGCTCCACATTGCTTGCCGGCAGGGTGAGTTCGGCGATGCGCCCCTGCTTGCGCACCAGGTTGTGGAACATGTAACTCAGGTACACCACGGGCAGGCAGCCGTTGACAATGCCGTAATAGACTGCCAGCCCATCCCCGTCGCCTGTGAGTCCGAAGTGGCCAAGGTCTGCATCCTCGCTCATGCCGAAGAGCGAGAGGTCGCCCGCTGCCCACCCGAACATGTAGCGCAGCACCACGGGGAAGGCCGCCAGCACCAGCAGGCCAGTGGCCTGGCTGAGGTAAAACCTCCTGTTGACGGTCACGTCCCAGCGTGCCACACTCAGAAAACGCCTCATGTCAAATTGTATCATAATTCCCCTGTCCTCCGTTTCTCATTATATATTGCCTCCGTTTGAATGGGCACCCACACACGCGCCCTCCACGGTCTCCACAAACAGCCGCTCCAGGTCCACGGGGCCATTGTCCTCGTTGAGCGGGGCGTGCATCAGCACGCGGTTGCCGTCGATGATGGTCACATGGTCGAGCAGGCGCTCCACGTCATGCACCTGGTGCGTGCTCACCAGCACGGTCTTCTGCTCGTCCATGCCCTGCACCACCACACGGCGGAACTGGCTCTTGCTCAGGATGTCGAGCCCGTTGGTGGGCTCGTCCATCAGCAGGACGCGCGTGCCTGTGGCCAGGGCCACGCACATGTACACCTTCTTCTTCTGCCCCATGGAGAGCGCGCCCAGGTGCATGTCCATATCCAGGTCGAAACCCTCGATGCACGAGCGCAGTAACCCGTCGCTGAAGCGGGGATAGAAGGGCTTGAGCGCGCGGGTGTAGCTCTGCAGGCTCACGGCCGGCAGGTCGTACTCCTCGGGCACCAGGAAGATTTCCTTCAGCATCCCGGGCTGGCGGTTCTCGGCCAGCAGCCCGTCCACACGCACCTCGCCGCGCTGGGGCCGAAGCAACCCCGAGATGAGATAGAGCAGCGTGCTCTTGCCTGTGCCGTTCTTGCCCAGTAGCCCATACACCCCTCCCTGGGGAAAGGACAGGGAGAAATCCTTGAGCACAGGCTTCCCATACCGATATCCAAAGGTGATATTGTCTATGTCTATCATACTTGTTTAGTGTAATAGTTAAATAGTACACCGCAAAGGTAGTGCATTCCGAAGGGCCCAGCATCATCTTCCGAGACATTTAACACTTATTTAACGTTTCCTCATCTGCACTACGCGTTTACACATCATATATGAATATGCGCGCGATGAAAAGCGCACCTGCGGCACGAAGCCAGTCATGCCAGGCGGGGGGAGTCAGTCCAAGAAGGTACACACGGCACACCGCACGTGGGCGCACAACCGCCTGCCAAGCCGTGGGCAAGTATCCGCATGCGCGAAGTCGCCTGGCCGCAGCACCATACAGCCCCAGGCTGGACGGTGGTTGCAGCCGCATGACCAGGCAGTCTCACCCTGGTGCGATGACCGACCAGCCTTGGGCTGGACGGTGGGGCAAAACCACTCCGTCCGCACGCGCGACAGGCCACACGCGCGGGAGCAAGGCAAACGCGGATGCCGGGGACTGCGGTGCGACAGCCGCACTTATATGACAAAACAGCATAAACATGCACTCGTATATCATAAAAATTCATAATAAGAGGGGGCGGCGAACCATTATACCGCGTTTTTTCCCTAACTTTGCAGCCAGAAACGGAAAGTTTATGCAAAACCGGCACGACAAGAAGACACGCCTGCAGACCATACGCATGATTGTGGCCTCGAGGGTGGTGTGCAGCCAGGAAGACCTGATGATAGAACTGGACAAGGCCGGATTCCCCTGCACACAGACCACACTGAGCCGCGACCTCAAGCAGCTGCGCATAAGCAAGGTGCGCGGCAAGAGCGGGCACAGCGCATATGCATTGCCCCACGAGGGGCAGTTCCTGGTGGCCCCGTCGCGCGAGGAACTGGACAAGAGGAGGTGGAGCGTGCGCTTCTCGGCCAACATCATGGTGGTGCACACGCCGCCGGGACACGCCAGCATGGTGGCCCTGGAGATTGACAGGGCCGCGCACCCCTTCTTCCTGGGCTCGGTGGCGGGCGACGACACGGTGATGGTCGTGCTCGACGAGAACGCGGAAAGGGAGGACGCGCGCAGCGTGATACTGGGCATCGTGCCACAGCTCGACAAGGGACGGGCAAGCGGGGAGGAGAACTCATAGACAACATACCACATATACAGAAAAGACGAGGAAGGGACACGGCACCAGGCACGCCCTGCAGGCAGAGAGAGATGAACCAGGAGGACAACATAAGGATAGTGGTGGCCGAGGCAGCGCACGAGGCGTATGTGGACACCATACTCGACACCATACGAGAGGCCGCCAAGAAACGCGGCACAGGCATCGCCGAGCGCACACACGAGTATGTGGCCACCAAGATGAAGGAGGGCAAGGCCATACTGGCACTGGACGGTGACAGGTTTGCGGGCTTCAGCTACATCGAGACATGGGGCAACAAGCACTATGTGACCACCAGCGGGCTCATCGTGCACCCCGACTACCAGGGGCACGGGGTGGCCAAGCGCATCAAGGACTACACATTCACCCTGGCGCGCATACGCTGGCCGCACGCCAAGATATTCAGCCTCACAAGCGGCGACGCGGTGATGAAGATGAACACGGCACTGGGCTATGTGCCCGTGAGTTTCAACCAGCTCACGGACGACGAGGCGTTCTGGCGCGGCTGCCTGGGCTGCTGCAACCACACGATACTGGAGGAGAAGGAGCGCAGGTTCTGCATCTGCACAGGCATGCTGTGGGACCCCGACAAGCACCATGGCGAGCCGACATCGCTCGATGTGTTCAAGGACGTGATGCGCCAACTGGTGCTCCGAGGCATCGAGTAGCCCGAACCCGTCCGCAGGACAGCGGGAGGGGCCGCAGGCGGCGCGCGCAAGCCACAGGGCACGGCACGCGCCCCCGGGCAGGACACCGGGACAGGCGTGCGGCAGAGAGAGAGGCGGCAAGAGCGGCCAAGGAAAGTATAACACATTAACATATCCCCCACCGTACCACGGGGCAGGCACACTGCCCGCCGCCCTCCACCGGCGAGGAGGAGGGAAGGGGGAGCGGAGAGTATCATTATGGAACAGAAGAAGAAAGTGGTGGTTGCCTTCAGCGGCGGCCTGGACACCAGTTACACGGTGATGTACCTGGCCAAGGAGAAGGGTTACGAGGTGTATGCGGCCTGTGCAAACACAGGCGGGTTCAGCCCCGAGCAACTGAAGGCCAACGAGGAGAACGCCTACCGGCTGGGCGCGACCAAGTACGTCACGCTGGACGTGACACAGGAGTACTACGAGAAGTCGCTCAAGTACATGGTCTATGGCAATGTGCTCCGAAACAACTGCTACCCCATCAGCGTGAGCTCGGAGCGCATCTTCCAGGCCCTGGCCATCGCACGATACGCCAAGGAGATAGGCGCGAGTGCCATCGCGCATGGCAGCACGGGCGCGGGCAACGACCAGATACGCTTCGACATGACATTCCTGGTGATGGCCCCGGGCGTGGAGATTATCACGCTCACCCGCGACGGAAACCTGAGCCGCAAGGAGGAGATTGACTACCTGAACCAGCACGGCTTCCAGGCCGACTTCACCAAGCTGAAGTACTCCTACAACGTGGGCATCTGGGGCACGAGCATCTGCGGGGGCGAGATACTGGACAGCACCCAGGGACTGCCCGAGAGTGCCTACCTGAAGCACCTCACCAGGCACGACTCCGAGATTCTGTCACTTGGATTCAAGAGGGGCGAACTGGTGAGTGTGAACGGCAAGCAGTACACCGACCACATCAAGGCCATCCAGGCTGTGGAGGAGATAGGGGCAGCCTATGCCATCGGGCGCGACTGCCATGTGGGCGACACCATCGTGGGCATCAAGGGACGTGTGGGATTCGAGGCCGCCGCCCCCATGCTCATCATAGGCGCGCACCGCTTCCTGGAGAAATACACGCTGAGCAAGTGGCAGCAGTACTGGAAGGACCAGGTGAGCAACTGGTACGGCATGTTCCTGCACGAGAGCCAGTACCTGGAGCCTGTGATGACCGACATCGAGGCCATGCTCACCAGCAGCCAGCGCCATGTGACGGGCACGGTGACCCTGGAGCTGCGTCCCTACTGCTTCCAGACGGTGGGCTGCGACACGCCCAACGACCTGGTGAAGAACAAGCTGGGCGAGTATGGCGAGGGCGCCAAGGGCTGGACCAGCGAGGAGGCCAAGGGCTTCATCAAGGTGAGCAGCACGCCCCTGCGCGCCTACTACCTGGCTCACCCCGAGGAGGAGAGGTAGCCCCCCTCTCATCCCCCCAAGGGGGGAAGAAGCCTACAATGGCAACTCATAAGCAAAGAAAGAGAAAGAGTGTAAAGACTATATATGGATAACTATGGTTACCTTACAGCAGACCCTGCATGGTATTGCTTACTGAAAGAGCTGGCAAAGAAGAACCGCAAATTTCCGACAGAAGCCGAGGCGGTACTCTGGAAGCACATTAAAGGGAATGCCCTGGGGGTTCCCTTTAGACAGCAACATATCATAGGAGACTATATCGTTGACTTCTTTTGCTTGCCCAAGAAGCTTGTCATTGAGGTGGATGGTGGCTATCACGCGGAACTTACGCAGCAAGAATTGGACAAGAACCGCACCTCTTGGCTAAGATATAGAGGATATCATCTGATACGGTTCACCAATGAGGAAGTCTTGCATGACATAGAAAAGGTATTAGAAATCATTAAGAGTACAATAGACTCACATGCAAACAAATAAAGAAAGAAGCATGAGTATCGAATCATCCCCCCTTGGGGGGACGGGAGGGGGGCCTTTCGTCCGCATAGGCATACTGGGAGCCGCCGGCTACACAGGCGGTGAGCTCATCAGGCTGCTGCTGTGCCACCCCCAGGCCAGGATTGTGTTTGCCAACAGCGAGAGCAATGCGGGCAACCTGGTGAGCGACGTGCACGAGGGACTCGTGGGGGACACCGACCTGCGCTTCACCGGCGAGATGCCTTTCGGGGAGGTGGACGTGGTGTTCTTCTGCTTCGGGCACGGCAAGAGCCAGGCGTTCCTGGCCAGCCACGAGATACCCCCGCATGTGAAGGTTATCGACCTGGCACAGGACTTCCGCATAAGGGGAAAAGGAGCAACAGCCCCCTCCAACTCCCCCAAGGGTGAGGATCCCCTTACGGCTGAGACTGCAGGCAACCAGTCCGCAGCACTTCTCTCCCCCCTGGGGGGGCAGGAGGGAGCCTGGACATGGGTGTATGGCCTGCCCGAGACACACCGCGAGGCCATACGCTCATGCCGGCATCTGGCCAACCCCGGATGCTTCGCCACCTGCATACAGCTGGGACTGCTGCCCGCACTCCAGGCCGGCATCATCAGCGGAGACATACACACCAACGGCATCACCGGAAGCACGGGAGCGGGACAGAAGCCCGGCGCGACCACACACTTCTCGTGGCGCAACGACAACATATCCCTCTACAAGACCTTCACCCACCAGCACCTGCTGGAAATCAACCAGACTATCCAGGAGCTGCATCCAGGCTACGGGGGGCGCATGTTCTTCATCCCGCAGCGCGGATGCTTCGCCAGGGGCATCTTCGTGACCTCATACGCACACTGTGACACACCCATCGAGGAGGTGAGGGAGATATACGAGGACTACTACCGCGATGCGGCATTCACCCATGTGGTGGGCATCTCGCCCGACATGAAGCAGGTGGTGAACACCAACAAGGCCCTGGTCTTCGTGGAGCGGTATGCCGACCAGCTGCTCATGGTGTCCTGCATCGACAACCTGCTCAAGGGCGCCGTGGGACAGGCCGTGCAGAACATGAACCTCATGTTTGGCCTGCCCGAGGATGCCGGGCTGAGGCTCAAGGCAAGCGCCTTCTGAGAAGAGAAGCAGAGGAAGGGGACAGCCCCTCGCCCATGCCTCCCCCCACGGGGAGGAGCGGCCACCGCACAGGCGGCGCGGACAGAGGAGACCACAGGGGGCTACACACAAATATATAATTGACATGAAACTGTTTGACGTATATCCTCTCTTTGACATCAACATTGTCAAGGGAGAAGGCTGCAAGGTGTGGGACGACAAGGGACAGGAGTACCTGGACCTGTATGGCGGGCACGCCGTGATAAGCATCGGGCACTGCCACCCGCACTATGTGCAGATGCTGCAGGAGCAACTGGCCAGGCTGGGATTCTACAGCAACTCGGTCATCAACCGCCTCCAGCAGCAGTTGGCAGACCGGCTGGGAAAGGCAAGCGGCTACGAGGACTACCAACTCTTCCTCATCAACTCGGGCGCCGAGGCCAACGAGAATGCCATGAAGCTTGCCTCGTTCACCAACGGGCGCACACGCATCCTCTCGGCCGAGAAGGCTTTCCACGGACGCACCTCGCTGGCTGTGGAGGCCACCCAGAACCCCAAGATTATCGCGCCCGTCAATGCCAACCGTCATGTGACATACCTGCCCATCAACGACCTCGACGCATGGAAGCGCGAGCTGGAGAAGGGCGACGTGTGCGCCTGCATCGTGGAGTGCATACAGGGCGTAGGCGGATGCAACCTGCTCACGGCCGAGTTTGCGCAGGGACTCGAGGAGGCTTGCCGCCAGCACGGAGCCTTCCTCATCTGCGACGAGATACAATGCGGCTACGGACGCAGCGGCAAGTTCTTCGCCCACCAGTGGCTGGGCATCCGCCCCGACCTCATCACCGTGGCCAAGGGCATTGGCAACGGCTTCCCCATGGGGGCCGTCCTCATCTCGCCCGCGTTCAAGCCCGTCTATGGGCAACTGGGCACAACCTTCGGCGGGAACCACCTTGCCTGCACCGCCGCCCTGGCTGTGCTGGACGTGTTTGAGCAGGAGCGCCTGGTGGAGAACGCGCACAAGGTGGGGGACTATCTGACCCGGAGACTGCGCCAGATGCAACTGCGCACCGACCACATCCTGGAAGTGCGCGGCCGCGGGCTGATGGTGGGCGTGGCGCTCGACATCCCGCACAAGGAGGTGCGCTCGCGCCTCATCTACGAGCAGCACTGCTTCACGGGCTGCGCGGGCGCCAACATCCTGCGCCTCCTGCCGCCCCTGTGCCTCACCGAGGCCCAGGTGGACGACTTCACCACACGCCTGGAGACTGTGCTGCAGGGCATCTGAGCCCAACCGAGAAACCGCGCATACGCACAAACACACAACCGCAAGACCATACAAACACAAAACCGCAAACAAGCATGGAAGACAACATCAAGCAAATAGGAGAGCGCCTCAGGGGGCTGCGTGAGATATTTGACATCCCCGCCGAGGAAGTCGCCGAACTGTGCGAGGTGCCACTCGAGCACTACCTGAAGATAGAGGCCGGCGAGGCCGACCCCTCAGTGTACCGCCTGTCACGCATCTCCAAGCGCTACGGCATTGACCTGGACGTGCTCATCTTTGGCGAGGAGCCACGCATGAAGGGCTACTACATCACCCGTGCCGGCAAGGGCCCCGAGGTGGACCGCGGCAACGACTACAAGTACCAGGGACTGGCCATGGGCTTCCGCAACCGCAAGGTGGACCCCTTCCTCGCGCAGGTGGACCCGCTGCCGGGCAACAAGAAATACACCCAGAACACACATGACGGGCAGGAGTTCGACTATGTGCTGCAGGGCACGCTGGAGCTCACCATCGAGGACAAGCCCCTGGTGCTGGAGCCCGGGGACAGCATCTACTTCGACAGCAAGCGCCCGCACTGTTTCCGCGCCCTCAACGGGAAACCCGCCATATTCGTGTGCATCATCGTGTGAGACAGAACCAGAAGACAGAACCCATATACCAAGAGGCCGTCGCGCGGCACACCGCGTGACGGCCGGCAACGGACAGTAAAGAGATGATAGAGAGATTTCTGAAACAGACCAAATTCACCAGCGAGCAGGACTTTGCCCAGCACCTGGAGTTCGTTGTGCCCGAGGATTTCAACTTCGCCTACGATGTGATGGACGAATGGGCACGCATCAAGCCCGACAGCACCGCGCTCCTCTGGACCAACGACAAGGGCGAGGAGAAATCATTCACCTACCGCGACCTGCGCGAGTTGAGCAACCGCACGGCCTCGTACTTCCAGTCGCTGGGCATCGGACACGGCGACGTGGTGATGCTCATCCTCAAGCGGCACTACCAGTGGTGGCTTGCCATGCTGGCCCTGAGCAAACTGGGCGCCATCGCGGTGCCCGCCACACACATGCTCACAAAGAAGGACATCGTGTACCGCAACAACCGCGCCTCGGTCAAGGCCATCATCGCGTGTGGCGAGGAATATGTGCTGGAGCAGATACAGGAGGCCTTGCCCGAAAGCCCGAGCGTGCAAGTGCTGGTGAGCATAGGCCCCTCGGTGCCCCAGGGCTTCCACGACTGGATGAGGGAGTGGGAAGGCGCGCCGGAGTTCCAACGCCCCAACCACGTCAACAGCAACGAGGACACCCTGCTGATGTACTTCACCAGCGGCACCAGCGGGGAGCCCAAGATGGTGGCACACGACCACCTGTATGCCATGGGGCACCTCACCACGGGAGTGTATTGGCACAACCTGCACGAGGGCTCCATACACCTGACCGTGGCCGACACTGGCTGGGGCAAGGCAGTGTGGGGCAAGTTGTACGGGCAGTGGTTTGCGGGAGCCACGGTCTTTGTGTACGATCATGAGAAGTTCAGCGCGGACAGCATCATGCGGCAGATTGCCAAGTACCACGTGACCTCGTTCTGTGCGCCACCCACCATATACCGCTTCATGATACGCGAGGACTTCTCGAAACACGACCTGAGCAGCCTTGAGTACTGCACCACGGCGGGCGAGGCGATGAACCCCAGCGTGGCCGAGCGGTTCCACGAGCTGACCGGCATACAGATACATGAGGGATTCGGGCAGACCGAGACCACGATGACCCTGGGCACATTCCCCTGGATAAAGCCCAAGCCGGGCAGCATGGGCAAGCCCAACCCGCAGTACGACGTGCACATCCTGCGCCCCGACCAGACGGAGTGCGAGGATGGCGAGAAGGGGGAAATCTGCATACGCATCGGCGACAACAAGCCCATCGGCCTCTTCAAGTACTACTACCGCGACCCGAAGTTGACGCGCGAGGTGTGGCACGACGGTTATTACCACACGGGCGACATGGCATGGCGCGACGAGGAGGGCTACTTCTGGTTTGAGGGGCGCATCGACGACGTCATCAAGAGTTCGGGCTACCGCATAGGCCCCTTCGAGGTGGAGAACGCGCTCATGACCCATCCCGCCGTGGTGGAATGCGCCATCACGGGTGTGCCCGACGAGATACGCGGCGCCGTGGTGAAAGCCACCGTGGTACTGGCAAAGGAGTGGAAGGACAAGGCCGGGGACAATCTCGTCACCGAGCTGCAGAACCACGTGAAGCACGTGACCGCCCCCTACAAGTACCCCAGGATTATCGAGTTTGTGGACGAATTGCCCAAGACCATCTCGGGAAAGATCCGCCGCGTGGAAATCAGGGAGAAGGACAACAAGGCTTGACACACTGGTATGAAGACAGCAATCATAGGCGTGGGAGCCATGGGTGGCTCTCTCGCCGCCGGCCTGCTGCGTGCGGGCAGCCTGCCAGCCAATGACCTGTGGCTGGCCAACCCACACAAGGAAAAGTTGGCACACCTGCAGGAGCAGGGGGCACATGTGGTGAGCGACAACCGCGAGGCTGTGCGCCAGACCGATGTGGTACTCCTGTGCGTGAAGCCCTGGCTGGCACCCGCTGTGCTGGAGGAAATCAAGCCGGCCATGGACTACAGCCGCCACACCCTGGTCTCGGTGGTGGCCGGACTCGCGGGGCAGGACATCTGCCACATGATGGAGCGCGAGGGCGGGCAGCCACAGGTGCTCCTCGGCCTGCCCAACACAGCCGCCGCCGTGTGCCAGTCCATGACGTTCCTGGTGCCAGTCAACGCCGATGCCGCGCACACGGCCCGCGTCGAGACCCTGCTCGGTGGCGTGGGCCAGGTGATGGTGACCGAGGAGCGACTCCTGCCAGCCGGCATGGCCCTGGCCTCCTGCGGCATCGCCTATGCCATGCGCTATGCGCGGGCGGCCACCGAGGGGGGCGTGGAACTGGGCATCCGCGCCAAGGACGCGCTGCGGGTGGTGCTGCAGACCATGGCCGGGGCTGCGGCCCTGCTGCGGGAGAGCGGGGCCAACCCCGAGGCCGAGATTGACAAGGTGACCACGCCCGGAGGCTTCACCATCAAGGGACTCAACGAGATGGAGCACGCGGGGTTCTCGTCGGCGGTCGTGCGCGGACTGAAGGCCAGCGTGAAGTGAGGGCATGGAACCATACAACCGCAAAACCGCAAACAGATGAGATACGTAATCAAGGTGGGCTCCAATGTGCTCACCCGACCCGACGGAAAACTGGACATCACACGCATGTCGGCACTGGTGGACCAGGTGGCATGGCTCAGGGCACAGGGCCACGAGGTGGTGCTGGTGTCCAGCGGGGCTGTCGCATGCGGGCGCGGGGAACTGCGCGCCGCGCGCAGGCTGGACAGCGTGGAGCAGCGCCAGCTCTACTCGGCGCTGGGACAGGCCAAGCTCATCAACCTCTACTTCGACCTCTTCCGCGAGTACGGCCTGCATGTGGGACAGGTACTCACCATGAAGGAGAACTTCTCCTCGCGGCAGGAGTACCTCAACCAGCGCGCCTGCATGGAGGTGATGCTCGCCAACGGGGTCATCCCCATCGTCAACGAGAACGACACGGTGAGCGTCACCGAGCTGATGTTTACCGACAACGATGAGCTCTCCGGCCTCATCGCCTCGATGCTGAACGCGCACTGCCTCATCATCCTGAGCAACATCGACGGCATCTACACAGGAAGCCCCGGCGACCCCGCGTCGCGCCTCATCGCCCAGGTGAAACCCGGCGACGACCTCACGCCCTACATACAGACCGAGCGCAGCGGCTTCGGCCGGGGAGGGATGCTCACCAAGTGCAACATCGCGCGCAGGGTGGCCGAGGAGGGCATCCGGGTCATCATCGCCAACGGCAGGCGCGACAACATACTGCCCGACCTGCTCACGCGTCCACAGGAGGTGCCGCACACCGACTTCCTGCCAGCCAGCCAGCCCGTGTCGGGCATCAAGAAGTGGCTGGCCCACAGCCAGAGCTTCGCCAAGGGCGAACTGCACATCAACGCGCAGGCCGCCCGCGCCCTGCACGGCAACCAGGCCGTGAGCCTGCTCATGGTGGGCGTGACCCAGGTGTGCGGCGACTTTGAGGAAGGCGACATCGTGAGCGTCATGGGTCCCGACGGAAATCGGCTGGGCATAGGACGCAGCGCGTACTCCGCCACCGAGGCACGCGCCGCTATGGGCAAGCACGATGTGAAACCCGCCATACACTATGACTATCTATGCCTGGACCAATAACCCCACACACATGACCCTCACTCCCATATTCCTGCAGGCCAAGGAGGCCGCCGAAGAAGTGGCCGCCCTTACCGACGACACGCGCAACCAGGTGCTCCTGGACGTGGCCGATGCCATAGAGACACAGGCGGAAAGCCTACTGGAGGCCAACAAGGCCGACCTGGCAAGGATGGACAGCGCCTCGCCGCTCTACGACCGCCTGATGCTCACGTCCGACAGGCTGCGGGGCATCGCCAGCGACATGCGCCATGTGGCCACCCTGCCCTCCCCGCTCGAGCGGGAACTGGAGCGGCGCACGCTGCCCAACGGACTGCGCCTGCGCCGCGTGAGCGTCCCCTTTGGCGTGGTGGGCGTGGTATATGAGGCACGCCCCAATGTGAGCTTTGACGTGTTCGCACTTTGCCTGAAGAGCGGAAACGCCTGCGTGCTCAAGGGCGGCAGGGATGCCCACGAGTCCAACCGCGCCATCGTGGCCCTCACACGCCGTGTGCTTGCCGCACATGGCCTGCCCCAGGCCGCCGTGACCCTGCTGCCCGCCACCCACGAGGCCACCGCCCAGATGCTCGAGGCCACGGGCTACATTGACGTGTGCATCCCGCGCGGGGGCAAGCGGCTCATTGACTTTGTGCGCGACACGGCGCGCGTCCCCGTCATCGAGACGGGAGCCGGGGTCGTGCACGCCTATGTGGCACCCTCGGCCAACCTGGAGATGGCCGCACGCATCGTGGCCAATGCCAAGACGAGGCGCGTGAGCGTGTGCAACGCGCTGGACACGCTGCTCGTGCACGAGGCACTGCTCGACCGCCTGCCCGCGCTCCTGGCTCCCCTGGCGGAAAAGCGCGTGAGGCTGCACGCCGACCGGCGCACGCTCCCCCACCTGGGCTTCTACCCCGCCACGCTGGTCATCCCCATCGCCGACGGCCAGGAGGAGGACACCTACCACACCGAATACATGGACTACGCCATGGGGCTGCACGCCGTGGCCTCCACCGACGAGGCCATCCGCCACATCGCCCGCTACGGATCGGGACACAGCGAGAGCATCGTGACCGGTGACGAGCCGGAGGCCCGGCGGTTCCAGAGGAAGGTGGACGCGGCGTGCGTCTATTGGAACGCGCCCACGAGCTTCACCGACGGGGGCCAGTTCGGGCTGGGTGCCGAGATAGGCATCAGCACCCAGAAACTGGGGCCGCGCGGCCCCATGGGGCTCTCTGCCCTCACCACCTGCAAGTGGCTCATCGACGGCGACGGGCAGACACGCGCCTGAGCCCGACACGCCACCCACACCGCCCCGGCACACGCACAGGGAAGCCGGCACGCGGAAGCCCACAAGGAGAGAACGACATATTACAAACAAAGCCCCGCGCCGCCCCAGGCGACCCCACAGGGCAGGCCGGGACAGAACACACAGCCGTATGAGAACATTCTTCAACGTACAAGACCTGGGCAACCTGCAAGAGGCCATTGCCGAGGCACTGGAAGTGAAAGCCAACAAGTTTGCCTACCAGCACCTGGGGCACAACAAGACCCTGCTGATGATATTCTTCAACAACAGCCTGCGCACGCGACTGAGCACCCAGAAGGCAGCCATGAACCTGGGCATGAACGTGATGGTGCTGGATGTGAACGCGGGCGCGTGGAAACTGGAGACGGAGCGCGGCGTCGTCATGGACGGCGACAAGAGCGAGCACTTGCTGGAAGCCATCCCCGTGATGGGCAGTTTCTGCGACATCATCGGTGTGAGGAGCTTCGCCGGGCTGCAGGACAGGGAGTTTGACTATGCCGAGAGCATCGTGCGGCAGTTCGTGCAGCACAGCGGAAAGCCCGTGTTTGCCATGGAGACCGCGACGGTGCACCCGCTCCAGGCCTTCGCTGACCTCATCACCATCGAGGAGCACAAGAACGTCAAGCGGCCCAAGGTGGTGCTCACCTGGGCCCCGCACTGCCGGGCCCTTCCCCAGGCTGTGCCCAACTCCTTTGCCGAGTGGATGAACGCCGCCGATGTGGACTTTATGGTCACCCACCCCCATGGCTACGAGCTCGACAGCAAGTTTGTGGGCGGCGCGCGCGTGGAGTATGACCAGCGGAAAGCCCTTGAGGGAGCCGACTTCGTGTATGCCAAGAACTGGAGCTGCCCCGGCGTGACACGCCCTGGGGACTATGGCAAGATACTGTGCGGCGACAAGTCGTGGACGATAGACAGCGAGCACATGTCGTGGACACGTGACGGGAAGTTCATGCACTGCCTGCCCGTGCGCCGTGGCCTCATCGTCACCGACGACGTGATAGAGAGCCCCCAAAGCCTGGTCATCCCCGAAGCCGCCAACCGCGAGGTGTCGGCCGAGGTGGTCATCAAGCGCATCCTGGAGGGGATACAATAGGACGGGGAGCCCCCTCCTGTCCCACAGCCGGGAACAACAGCAGGCTACATTGCAGACAATGCACCGTGCTTCTACAGCCGTAGAGGCACGGTGCATTGACGTTTTCCACATCCCCGTATAGCAGCATCCACACCTCCCCCGCAATGGAGGGAACACCCTTGTCCTGGCCTTGTGGCTCGACAGCATGAAAAACGCACTACGCTGCGTTGGCGGATGCAGCGCACTGCGATGGCGGATGCAGCGCACTGCGATGGCGGATGCAGCGCGCTGCGTTTACGTCCCCTCCCTCCTGGGGGAGGCTGGTAGGGGGCTCGCCCCAGTAGTTGGGGTGGGCTCGCCCGTATGCAGGAATCGCTTGTCCCCCTACGCCACGGCGCACAGGAGCAGGATGACAATCTGCGCGGTGAGGATGCGGAGGAACATGCACAGGGGGTACACGGTGGAGTAAGCCACCGCAGGCTCGTCGTTGCCCGCCGCCTGGTTGGCGAACGCCAGGGCTGGCGGGTCGGTGGTGCTTCCCGCTATCATGCCCATCAGGGTGAAGTAGTTGACCTTGTACCGCAGACGCGCCACCACGCCCACGATGAGCAGGGGGATCACCGTGATGAGGAACCCGCACCACACATAGGTGAGCCCGTCGCCCTTGAGCACCGTGTCGGAGAAGGTGGCACCTGCCTTGATACCCACACTGGCCAGGAAGAGCACCAGCCCTATCTCGCGCAGCATGAGGTTGGCGCTGGTGGTGGTATAGGCCACCAGCTTGGCCTTGTAGCCGAAGCGTCCTATCAGGATAGCCACTATCAGAGGGCCACCGGCCAGTCCCAGCTTCACAGGTGTGGGCACGCCAGGCATGGCGATGGGCAGAGAGCCCAGGACGATACCCATGACAATGCCGATGAAGATGGTGGAGAGGTTGGGGTGGTCAAGGCTCTTGACCGAGTTGCCCATCAGGGCGGCCACGCGGTCAACAGCGTCCTCGGGGCCCACCACCACTATCTTGTCGCCCACCTGCATGCGCAGGTTGCGGTCGGCGTAGAGGTTCATGCCCGAGCGGCGGATGCGTGTCACGTTCACCCCGTACATGGAGCTGAAGTGCAGCGAGCCGAAGGTCTTGCCGTTCATGTTGGGATGCGTGACCAGGATGTGCTTGCTCACCAGGTCCACGCGCTGCTCCTCCCACTCCACCTCGCAAGGCTCTCCGATGAACGCGATGATGGCCTCGGCGTCGTCCTCGGCGCACACGATGTACATCTTGTCGTGGACATGGATGAGGGTGTCGCGGTTGGGGATGGACACCTGGCCGTCATGCAGCAGCCGGGTGATGACGAAGTCGCGGCCCAGGAACTGGCTTATCTGCAGCACCGAGCGTCCGTCGAGCGCCTTGTTGGTGGCCTCGAGGGTCATCTTGTGGGGGGTCATGTGGGGATTGGCGACATGCTCGGCCTCCACCTGGTCCTGCTCCCTGCGCATGTTCACATGGCACAGGTAGCGCAGCGCGATGGTGGCCCCGATGATGCCCACCACGCCCAGGGGGTAGGCACAGGCGTACCCGTTGGCGATGGCGGGCGCGTTGTCGGCCCCGAACACCTGGTTGCACGCCTCGCTGGCCGCGCCCAGGCCCGGGGTGTTGGTCACGGCCCCGCAGAGCACGCCCACCATCATGGAGAGGTTCACGGAGTTCTGCCCCCCGCTCATGCTTCCGCCGTCCCAGAACACGAGGAAGAAGAGAGCCACACAGCACAGCACGTTGAGCAGCACGATGCTTGTGGCCAGCGCGTTGAGCCGGATGCCCCCCTCGCGGAAGCTCTCGAAGAACCCGGGGCCCACCTGCAAGCCTATACAATAGACAAAGAGGATAAGCCCGAAGTCCTGTATGAAGTTCATGAGCATAGGCGGACAGGCATAGGACACCTCGCCCGGCGTGGTCCCCAGCTGATTGTAGATGTGCCCGGCCAGGATGCCGGCAAACAGCACAAAGGTGACTCCAAGCGAGACTCCGGCTATCTTGATCCTTCCGAGGCCGATGCCTACCGAGATGACCAGCGCGTAGAGCAGCACCATGTGGGCCACGCTGCCCGTACTGGTAAACAGACTACTTAACCATTCCATGTTTCCTGTATGTATTCATAATGTTGTATGGTTCGACTACCCCATGTCGTACAGTTCGGCTGCCACCACAAGCCACTTGCCCGCCACATGCGGCACAGCCATAGGTGGGCCTGCCTGGATAGCGGCTGCAAAGGTAGGCAAGTTTTGTTAAAATATCTTTATCAAGCACTGAAAATTAGCCTGTGGAGCCATTAATTTGCAGAATAAGGGAAGTTCACTTGCCACTCCAGGCAGAAGTTCGTAACTTTACATGCTATTTGGAAGGCAAACAAACATTGTTTTACACACAATAAAATGGCAGACAACAAACAACAGAAACTTTTCTCTGACTTCACCGCCCCCACCCGCCAAGAATGGCTCGACAAGATCCAGGTGGACCTGAAGGGCGCTGATTTCCAGAAGAAGATGGTGTGGAGGACCAACGAGGGCTTCTCCATGCAGCCCTTCTATCTGAAGGAGGACGTGGACAAGTTGCCCACCGTGAACGCCCTGCCCGGCGAGTATCCCTATGTGCGAGGCAACAGGAAGGCCGACAACAACTGGCACGTGCGCCAGGACATCCGCTGCACAAGCGCCAAGGAGGCCAACGAGAAGGCTCTGGACATACTGAACCGGGGCATTGACAGCCTGGGCTTCATCATCCCCTCGGCCGATGTGAGCGCCGAGTACATCGACACCCTGCTCGACGGCATCTATGTGGAGTGCGTGGAGCTCAACTTCAGCACATGCCAGAAGAAGAGCCTCGAGCTGGCCAGGATACTGGCGGCTTACCTGGAGAAGAAGGGTGCCGACCCCAAGAAGGTGGAGGGAAGCATCAACTTTGACCCCATCGGCAAGATTCTGACCAAGGGCAAGGACAAGTCGGCACTGATGGCCACAGCCAAGGAGATGGTGGAGACACTGGCCGCGTGGCCCAACCTGCGCGCCGTGGCAGTGAACGCCTACAGGCTCACCAACGCGGGAGCCTACAGCTACCAGGACCTGGGCTACGCCCTGGCATGGGGCAACGAGTACATGGCCGCCCTCACCGAGGCCGGCGTGCCGGCCGCGCGGGCCGCACAGAGCATCAAGTTCAACCTGGGCATCAACGGCGTCTACTTCATGGAGATTGCCAAGCTGCGCGCGGCACGCATGCTGTGGGCACACGTGGTGAAGCAGTACACCGGCGACCCGGAGAGCGCCAAGATGCATGTGTGCGCCTACACCACGACCTTCAACCAGACTTTGTTTGACAGTTATGTGAACATGCTCCGCTCGCAGACCGAGGCCATGAGCGCGGCCCTGGGAGGCGTGGAAAGCATGGTGGTGACACCCTTTGACACGCCCTATGAAGTCCCCACGGACTTTGCCGAGCGCATCGCCCGCAACCAGCAGCTGCTGCTCAAGGAGGAGTGCCACTTCAACCGAATCGTGGATGTGGCAGGCGGCTCCTACTTCGTGGAGGAACTGACAACAGCCCTGGCCGGGCAGGCGTGGAAACTGTTCCTCGCCACCGAGGAGGAGGGAGGTTTCCTGAAGGCCGCCCTGGAGGGCAAGGTGCAGACTGCCATCAACGAGACCTCGGCCGCCCGTCACGCCAACGCCGGAAAGCGCAAGGAGTTCATCCTGGGAACCAACCAGTTCCCGAACTTCACCGAGAAGAGCGAGGGCAAGACCCCGATGGAGAGCAAGTGCGGCAAGTGCGGATGCGCGGGCGACATCCCCGCCATAGGCGAGACACGCCTGGCCAGCGACTTCGAGGCCCTGCGCCTCGCCACCGAGAAGACCGCCAAGGTGCCCGTGGCATTCATGCTCACTATCGGGAACCTGGCCATGAGGCAGGCCCGCGCGCAGTTCTCATGCAACTTCCTGGCCGCTGCGGGCTACAGGGTCATCGACAACCTGGGCTTCCCCACCGTCGAGGAAGGCATTGACAAGGCCCTGGAGGCGGGTGCCGACATCGTGGTGCTGTGCTCCAGCGACGACGAGTATGCCGAGTATGCCATACCCGCATACAAGTACCTGGACGGCCGGGCCATGTTTGTGGTGGCAGGCGCGCCCTCATGCGCCGACGACCTCAAGGCGGCAGGCATCGAGAACTTCATCCATGTGCGCGTGGACCAACTGAAGACACTGAAGGAGTATAACGCTAAACTGGGCATTTGACAATGGCACGCAAATCATTTAAGGACATAGACATCTTTGCCGGCATCGAGGCAAGGAACGGCCAGCAATGGCAGAAGGAGAACGGCATCACCGCCAACTGGAAAACTCCCGAGCAGATTGACATCCAGCCCGTATATACCAAGGAAGACCTGGAGGGCATGGAGCACCTGGACTTCGTGGCCGGCATCCCGCCCTACCTGCGCGGCCCCTACAGCATGATGTACCCGTTCCGCCCGTGGACCATCCGCCAGTATGCGGGTTTCTCGACGGCCGAGGAGAGCAACGCGTTCTACCGCCGCAACCTGGCCAGCGGGCAGAAGGGCCTCTCGGTGGCCTTTGACCTGCCCACGCACCGTGGCTACGACCCCGACAACCCACGTGTGGTGGGCGATGTGGGCAAGGCCGGCGTGAGCATCTGCTCCCTTGAGAACATGAAGGTACTGTTTGCCGGCATCCCCCTCAACAAGATGTCGGTGTCCATGACCATGAACGGGGCCGTGCTCCCAGTCCTGGCCTTCTACATCAACGCGGGTCTGGAGCAAGGCGCGAAACTGGAAGAGATGGCAGGCACAATCCAGAACGACATCCTGAAGGAGTTCATGGTGCGCAACACCTATATCTACCCACCCGCCTTCTCGATGAAGATCATCGCCGACATCTTCGAGTTCACGAGCCAGAAGATGCCCAAGTTCAACAGCATCTCCATCTCGGGCTACCACATGCAGGAGGCAGGCGCCACCGCCGACATTGAGTTGGCCTACACCCTGGCCGACGGCATCGACTACCTGCGCACAGGCATCAACGCGGGCATCGACGTGGACGCATTCGCGCCCCGCCTGTCCTTCTTCTGGGCCATCGGAGTGAACCACTTCATGGAAATAGCCAAGATGCGCGCGGGCCGCCTGCTGTGGGCGAAGATCACGAAGAGCTTTGGCGCGAAGAACCCCAAGTCAATGGCTCTGCGCACGCACTCGCAGACATCGGGCTGGTCACTCACCGAGCAGGACCCCTTCAACAATGTGGGACGCACCTGCATCGAGGCCATGGCGGCCGTGCTGGGACACACCCAGAGCCTGCACACCAACGCCCTGGACGAGGCCATAGCACTGCCCACCGACTTCAGCGCGCGCATCGCACGCAACACCCAGATTTATATACAGAACGAGACGCAGGTGTGCAGGCACATCGATCCCTGGGCAGGTTCGTACTATGTGGAGAAACTGACACAGGAGTTATACCACAAGGCATGGGAGCACATCCAGGAGATCGAGAAACTGGGCGGCATGGCCAAGGCCATCGAGACGGGTCTGCCCAAGATGCGCATCGAGGAGGCCGCAGCACGCACACAGGCACGCATCGACTCGGGCGTGCAGACCATCGTGGGCGTGAACAAGTACCGCCTTGACCACGAAGACCCCATCGACATCCTGGAAATCGACAACACAGCCGTGCGCCTGGAGCAGGAGGAACTGCTCAAGAAACTCCGCGCCAGCCGCGACAACGAGCAGGTGAAGAAAGACCTGGCCGCCATCACAGAGTGCGTGCGCGAGTTCAAAGAGGGCAAGAAGAGCAAGGACAACCTGCTCAACCTGGCTGTCATCGCAGCCGGGCATAAGGCCACACTGGGTGAGATAAGCGATGCCTGCGAGGAGATTGTGGGCCGGTACAAAGCAGTAATCAGAACAATTTCAGGAGTGTACAGAAGCGAGAGCAAGAACGACGCGGACTTCGAGAGGGCATGCGCGCTGACCGAGGAGTTCGCCAAGAAAGAAGGCCGGCGCCCCCGCATCATGGTGGCGAAGATGGGCCAGGACGGCCATGACCGTGGCGCGAAGGTGGTAGCCACCGGTTATGCCGACTGTGGGTTTGACGTGGACATGGGTCCGCTGTTCCAGACACCGGCCGAGGCGGCGCGCGAGGCCGTGGAGAACGATGTGAACATCGTGGGCGCAAGCTCGCTGGCAGCGGGCCACAAGACCCTGGTGCCCCAGCTCATCGAGGAACTGAAGAAACTTGGCCGCGAGGACATCATGGTGGTGGCCGGCGGCGTCATCCCCACTCAGGACTACGACTTCCTGTACAAGAAAGGCGTGGCCGCCATCTTCGGCCCGGGCACTCCTGTGCCCTACTCGGCCTGCAAGATGATGGAGCTGCTCCTGGGCAAGGAGTAATCCGCGCCCAGCCCTTACGGGCATTCACAGAGACGGATTCCGCTTGACAGCGGAGTCCGTCTTTTTCTTTCTCCGCCCATTTCCCCATGCAGGACACCGAAGGGGGTGTTGCACAGCCGTAATGTACAGACTGGACAAACACATGCCACGCCAATGGGCGCGGGCAGAAACACGCACGGCACACGCCACATGGCGTGTACCGTAAAGGGCATGAGCGTCCTGTGCTTCTCCCCGCACCCCTCCGCGCGTGCCCGCACATCCGGGGAGAGGGGGGACATACGCACCGCCACAGCCTGGCCGGGAACATCCTCTCAAGGGGAACCATGCCCGTTCCTTACCGGGCTACATACGGTTCCGGCAGGAGCCCTTGAGCCGTCATGCAGGCAAAAGACAACAGTCCCATGGGGAAAACATATGCGGATGGAGGAGCGTACTACCTCTTCCCATCCAAGGGAAGAGCCTCCTTGAGTGTGGACGCGGCACTGCCCGATGTGTTTCCAGGGGCACTGGGCGCGGGCTCTTTGGATGCAGGAGAAGGCATGTCAAAGAGTCCGTAGGTGGTGCGCAGCACCTTGAACTCCGTGCGGCGGTTGAGCGAATTGCACCGCTCCTGCTGCGCCGTGTCGGGCAGAGCCTTGATGAAAGCCTCGGTGAGCGTGTCACCCTCGTGCAGGAAAGTGTTCTGCTCGGCTATCTTGCGCGTCACCACCTTGGGACGGCTCTCGCCATACCCTACGGGCGTAAGGCGGTCCTGGGCTATCCCATGCGCAAGGAGATAGTTGACCACACTCTCGGCACGCCGCTGGCTCAGCCGCAGGTTGTACTCGTCCTTGCCCCGATAGTCACAGTGAGCGGCCAGTTCAATGGTCACATTGGGGTTCTCGTTGAGGAGGTCCACCAAGCTGTCCAGTGCCATGGTGCTGTTCTCTGTGAGCTCAGCACTGTCAAAGGCATAGAACACGTTGCGTACGAGCACAGGCACGTTGATGCTTGCCAGGGGGAACTGCAGCACATACTCACGGCTCACGCTGCTGGTGTCCACGGTCAGTTCCTCCTTGTGGTTGAGGTAGCCCTTGCAAGTGCCCAGGAACACATAACGCACACGCGGCTTCACCTCCTGGGTGAAGGAGCCGTCACCGCGTACGCTCAGCTTGAGGTTGGTGCCGTCATCGCCCACCATGTACACCAGCCCCTCGGGCAGTTCGTATCCGTCTTTCTCATACACCCATCCCTTGACCGTCTGCAGGACTTCGGGGCACTCAAAGGACATGATGTGGTCCCACCCGCGCGCGTCACCACGGCTGGTGCTGAAGAAGCCCCGGTTGTGCAGCCCCTCGAAAGTCATTCCGAAATCATCCCCATTGCTGTTCATCGGACTCTGGAGGTTCTCCACCTTCCAGTGCCCGGCACTGTCACACTCGGCCCGGAAGAGGTCAAGGCCACCCATTCCCGGGTGTCCGTCGCTGGAGAAATACAATTCGCCATTGGGGCGGAACGTGGGGAACATCTCATTTCCGGGCGTATTGATGGGCTGCCCAAGGTTCTCGGCGCCGCCCATGCCGTGCTCGGTAAGGGCCACCCGCCATATATCCAGGCCTCCCGCACCGCCAGGCATGTCACTCACGAAATAGAGCCACTTCCCATCGGGGCTCACAGCGGGGTGCGCGTAACTAGAGAGCGTGTCCTTGCTTATCTGCAGGCGCTGGGGAGCACTCCAGGAAGCGTCGGAACGCGTGCTGGTGAATATCTCGGCATATCGGGGGTAGTCGGGGTCAAAGGTGCAGCGCGTGAGGTACATCGTGTGCCCGTCGGGCGAGAAACTGCACGCGCCCTCCTCGTACTCGCTGTTGAGCCCGCCCTCGACGGCAACGGGCTGTTCCCATTTCCCCTTGTCGTCCTTCTTGCTCATCCAGATGTCCGCACTCTTGACACCTGTGATGCCGCTTATCTCGCCCGACGCTATCTGCGGCCGTGTGGTGGTGAAGTACAACTGGTCCCACTCATCGCCAAAGAGCGCGGGCGAGTAGTCCGACCGCCGTCCGTTGAGCACGGGCTCCTTCTTCACGGTATAGAGCGTGGGACGCTTCTTCCACACGGGAGCCAGCATGCAGCCCATGCGCCCGTTGATGGCGAGCGTGTCGTTTGGCCTCAGTTCCAGGTAAGCGTCGTAACTCTTCCGCGCGTTCTTGTAGTCTCCCATCCTGTGCTGCATCTGTGCCAGGTACAAGAGATTGAGCGTGTCGGGGTAATGATAGCGCAAGGCGTTCTGGTACGCGCCCTTCGCCTTGGCTGTGTAGTTGATGCGCCTGTAGCACTCGGCCATCTTCCAGGCGCGTTCGGCACGCTTGGGCTTGTCCTTGATGGCCGTGCGTGAGTATGCCTTCTTGTATTCCGCTGCCGCGTCGAAGTACTCCCCGATGGCAAAGAACTGGTCGCCCTTCTTCACATTCGTCTCCGCGCCACACGCGGTGAGCAGCACCATGAGTGCCGCTCCGATGGCCATGGGGGAAAATTTCCATTGTCTCCGTGTCCATGTCAAGACGTATAGCAAGTTCGCCTGTTTCATCTGTCCAAGTCATTGGGGCTTGGGTCGCGTGGGCTTCAGGCCACAAGGTCGCGGGATTGCCCAGCCTCACGCCGGCACTCCGTGGCCCGCACCACAGCCCCACACCATCCTGTGACCTGTTAATCTAAAAACCTCACAACCTTATATCCTATATAACGCTTTACTTCTTCTTTTTATTGCCTTTCCTGCCCTCCGGCTCGTCCACCGTCACGGTCACGCGTCGGGGAGTGGGGTCTGACATCACGGTCTGCACCAGGTCGGTCACCATCTGCTTCAGTTCTGCCAGGAAGGCAGCCGCCTCATACTCGTGCCGCTCTATCTGCCTGAGCTTCCGCTCCCATCGCCCGGTGAGCTCCGCACTCTTGAGCAAGTCCTCGTGGATGAGGTCAATGAGTTCTTCGCCCGTGGGTGTCGCCCACAGGTTCTTCTTCTCCTTCCTTATATAATGCCGTCTGAAGAGTGTCTCGATGATGGCCGCGCGCGTGCTGGGACGCCCGATGCCATTCTCCTTGAGCGCGTCGCGCAGTTCCTCGTCATCCACCATCTTGCCCGCTGTCTCCATGGCTCTCAGCAGGGTTGCCTCGGTATAGGGCTTTGGCGGGGTGGTCTTCTTCTCGGCCAGGTCGGGCGTGTGCGGCCCGCTTTCCCCGTTGCGGAAGTCGGGCAGCTGGCGGTCCTTGTCCTGTGGCTGTTCGCTGTCCTGCTGCCCCATCACCACCTTCCAGCCCGGGTCGGTGGTCACCTTGCCCGTAGCCTTGAACCTCACATCGGCCACCTGCCCCAGCACGGTGGTGGCATTGAACAGGCAGTCGGGATGGAAGGCCGCGATGAAGCGGCGCGCTATCAGGTCGTACACCTTCCCCTCCATCTCGCTCATCCCGCTGGCGGGCACGCCCGTGGGGATGATGGCATGGTGGTCGGTGACCTTGCTGTTGTCGAAGACCTTCTTGCTCTTTTTCAGTGGCTTGCCCTTGATGCGCTCCATCAGGGGGAAGTACGCCCTGAGCCCGTTGAGTATCTGCGGGCACTTGGGGTACACGTCATCGGGCAGGAAGGTGGTGTCCACGCGCGGGTAAGTGGTGAGCTTCTTCTCATAGAGCGACTGTATGAGCTGGAGCGTGAGGTCGGCGCTGAAGCCGTACTTGTGGTTGCACTCCATCTGCAGGCTCGTGAGGTCGAAGAGGCGCGGGGGTGCCTCGGTGCCCTTCTTCTTCTGTATGTCGGTCACGGTGAACGGCAGTTCGCCCATCGAGGCCAGGGCCGCCTCGCCCTCCCCGCGTGTGCGGAAGCCCCGCTCGCCCTCCTCCATCACCGCCGTGAAGGTCACGCCGCGATAGACGGTCGTGAGCACCCAGTAGGGCACGGGCTCGAAGTGCGCTATCTCGCGCTGGCGGTTGACGATGAGAGCCAGCGTGGGTGTCTGCACGCGCCCCACGCTCAGCACCTGCCTGCCCGAGGCATAGCGTCCGGTGTAGAGCCTGGTGGCGTTCATGCCCAGGAGCCAGTCGCTGATAGCGCGCATCAGTCCCGCCTCGTAGAGCCCCTGGTACTCGCCCTGGTCCTTGAGCGACTGGAATCCCTGGCGTATGGCATCCTCGGTCAGGCTGTTGATCCACAGCCTCTTCACCGGGCATGACACCTTTGCCTTGAGCATCACCCAGCGCTGGATGAGTTCGCCCTCCTGGCCGGCATCACCGCAGTTCACTATCTCCGTGGCCTGGCTCATGAGCGCCGCGATAGTGTGGAACTGCTTCTCGACTCCCTGGTCGGCCTTGAGCTTGATGCCGAACCGGGGCGGTATCATGGGCAGGCGACCCAGGCTCCATGCCTTCCACATGGGCGTGTAGTCGGCCGGTTCCTTGAGCTCACACAGGTGCCCGAACGTCCAGGTCACCTGGTAGCCATTGCCCTCCATGTACCCGTCCCTCTGCCTGTCGGCCCCCAGGATGTGCGCAATGTCACGTGCCACGGAGGGTTTCTCGGCTATGCATACTATCATTCTCGGTCTTTTTGTCGAGGGCAAAGGTAATGAGAAATCCACTTCTCCACGCCTTTTCGGTGGGGAATATTGGTGGGGACAGCCTTTTTTCATAACTTTGCCCATGGGGGAAAATTCCCGGCAAAGAGCATGGAACTGTCCGTCATCATACCCATATACAACTCACGCGACACACTCGCGCGCTGCCTGGAGAGCGTCCTGAGGCAGCAGACAGACGGCATGGAGGTGCTGCTCATCGACGACGGAAGCACCGACGGGAGCGGGCTCATGGCCGACCGCTGGGCGGCACGCTACCCCATGGTGAGCGTGTGCCACAAGCACAACGGGGGGCTGAGTGACGCGCGCAATGCCGGCCTGCACATGGCCCGGGGACGCTATGTGACCTTTGTGGACGCCGATGACGAGGTGGCCGATGGCACCTACCCCATGCTGCTGGACTTGCTGGCCGGGAACGTCGACACCGACATCCTGGAGTTCCCCGTGCGCGTGCATGCCGGGCACAGCACGCAGCATGACCTCACGCTGCCCGACAGGCGATGGCCCTCGTCCCGCTCCTACTGGCTGGAGACCGAGGCATGGGAGCACACATACGCCTGCAACAAGGTTTACCGCAGGGCACTCTTCAGCCAGGTGCAGTTCCCCATGGGCCGTGTGTTCGAGGACATGTGGACCATACCGCACCTGCTGGCCTTGCCCGCAAGGGTACAGACCACCGGCCGTGGCATGTACATCTACCACTGGAACCACAGCGGCATCACGGCCACCGCCAGCGGCGAGGCACTGGCACAGCTGCTCGAAGCACAGATGCGGGCAGTGCGCCTGACGCACACGCACATGCTCCCGCCACACGGGTGGAGGCTGTACCACAGCATGCTCTGCCGCCAGCTGGACGTGTACCGCCTCACGGGCAGGACGCTGCTCGGATGGCCCCTTGTCAAACTCCTGTGCCGCCTGCACCAGTCATGCCACTGATATCCTTCATCATCACTTATTACGACGAGCCGCTCCCGCTCCTGGCCGAGTGTGTGCGGAGTGTGCTGCGCGTGCGCGCTATGATGACGGGGCGGGGCATGAGCGAGGGGGCATTCGAGATTATCGTGGTGGACGACGGGAGCATGGTCTCGCCAGAGGACGCGCTCAGGCAGATGGACCGCGGCATACGCTACATACGGCAGGAAAACCAGGGGCTCTCCGCCGCGCGCAACGCAGGACTGGCCCTGGCCAGGGGCGAATATGTGCAGTTTGTGGATGCCGATGACGCCTTGCTGCCCCGCGCCTATTGCAGCCTTTGCCCCAGGAGCGCGCTGGACGCCGACATCATCCTGTTCCGCTTCACCACCCGGGTGCCGCAGACACCGCCAGCCGCCAGCGGGGAGAAGGACACCCGATGCCCCGGAAAGGCCGCCACCGCCGTCCCGAAACCCATGGAGAGCGGTACAGAGTACCTGCTGCGCCACAACATGCGCGCCTCGGCCTGCTGCTACCTGTTCCGCCGAAGCCGGCTGGGCAAACTCCGCTTTGCCACCGGACTGACCCACGAGGACGAACTCTTCACACCGCTGCTGCTGCTCAGGATGCACAGCACGCGCGACATCCCAGCCGCCGCCTACTACTACCGCCAGCGCACGCACAGCATCACCCACACCCACACCAGCCAGCAGAGGTCGCGCCGGCTCGATGACCTGATGGACATCACGCGCCGCCTGCGCAACGCGGCCAGCACCCTGCCGCCCCTGGAGAAGGCCGCACTCACGCGGCGGGTGGAACAACTGACAGGCGACTATATATATAATGTGTACCGGCTGGAGTGCGACCCTGCCAGGCGCAGCCACCGCATGGCCACGCTGGCCGGCGAGCACCTGCTGCCCCTGCCCGTGCGCACCTACACCCCCGGCTACTGGCTGTACAGCCTCATGCTGCGCCTGCCACATCCCTGGCCCGACTGCCTGATGAGACTGCTCACCCACAAGACCCGACTGGAAAACACTACCGGATGAACACACCCCTCCCCCACCACCGGCCTGTGAAGGGCCGCTTTGCCCCCTCGCCCACAGGACGCATGCACCTGGGCAACGTGTTTGCCGCCCTCATGTCGTGGCTCTCGGCCAAGAGCCAGGGCGGGGAGTGGCTGCTGCGCATCGAGGACCTCGACCCGCAACGCTCGCACAGGGAATCTGCCGAGACTCTGATGGACGACCTGCTGTGGCTGGGGCTGGAATGGGACGAAGGCCCCAGGGTGGGCGGCAGCAACGGCCCCTACTGGCAGAGTGGGCGCGGAGGGCTCTACGAGGAGGCACTCGCGCGGCTGCAAGGGGCGGGACTGGTGTACCCCTGCACCTGCACCCGTGCCGACATCATGGCCACCCAGGCTCCGCACGAGAGTGACGGGCGGGTGGTGTACAAGGGCACTTGCCGGCCATCGGTCGTGCTCCCCTGGAAGCGAATTCTGGAGGAGGGAGTGGATGACCACCCGCACGGCACAGCCGCCCAAGTATTCCCCCACGCCCCGCAGGGCAGCCCCGCAGGGCAGGCGGGCCAGGCCGCACTGCGCCTGATGGTGCCCCCCGAGCCACTGGCCATGGTGCGCTGCCTGGACAGGCACTATGGCCAGGTGAGCGTCAATCTGGCCTCGCAGTGCGGGGACTTCATCGTGCGCAGGCGCGACCAGGCCTGGGCCTACCAGCTGGCAGTGGTGGTGGATGACGCGCTGATGGGCGTGACCGAGGTGGTACGCGGCCGCGACCTCCTGCTATCGGCTCCCCAGCAGATGTATGTGGCCAGGCTGATGGGCTATGAGCCTCCAGCCTTCGCCCACATCCCGCTGCTCGTCAACGCCAGCGGCCAGAGGCTGTCCAAGCGGGACAAGTCGCTCGACATGGGCGTGCTGCGCGCGCGCTTCTCGCCCCAGCGACTGATAGGGTGGCTGGCCCACCTGGCTGGACTCGCCCCCGATGACAGCCCACGCGAGGCCAGGAGCCTCATCCCCCTGTTTGCCTGGAGCAAAGTCCCGCACGAGGACATCGGGTGCCCGGTGTAGCCAGCCAGGTCACGCATCCGCCGCAGCCACAATCAGTCCCCAGCGGAAAGGCACAGGCATCCCCTGGAGAGGTGCCTGTCCCGCAGCCAGGAAGTCGCGCCCCCCGCACACGCACACCACCACAGGGGGTGTGACAAGCCCAAACCAGGAATCTTGCTGGAAAGTAAGGCAAGCACCGGACAGTGCTTGCCAGGCCATGCCTCACCGCCACGCGGCAGCGGCTTGGGGCCGCGCAGGAGACTCAGAACCACAGGAGGCGCGCGTCCCTGCCCCCGGCGAAACGCTCGGCCAACTGCAGGATATAGCGTGCGCACCGCTCCACCTGCTCCCTGTCACCATCGTACCCGTTGACGATGGCCAGCAGATGGGTAGTGGCAAGGGAGAGTTTGGTGCGCTCATTGTCGGTGGTGGGAGTGCCTATCCCGCCCGCCGCGTCGCGATAGACAGGCAAGCCGCAGATGTTCACCAGCCCGCGGCCGATGCCCTCGTAAGGCTCTCCCTCGCGCCCGACACCCAGGGTGAGCGTGTCCCCCACTATCCTGTCGGCATCAAAGCCGCCTATGCTGTAGCCATAGGCGATGCTGGCCAGGTTGACAAGGTCAACCGCTGTATTTATCCTGTAGAGGTTCTTTCCCTGCAGCGTGCGCCTGACCAACGCCTCCCCGCTGGGGCGGTAGCGGCTGGGATCCTTGCCCAATGCCTTGTAGGCACGGCGCGTGGCCTGTATGGAGGGCATGTCCTTGATGCTCTCGGTGGTGTAGCGCAGGCGGTACTCATCCAGTTCGCGGTTGATTTCCGCCCACAGCTGGGGACTATAGTCAGTGTTGGTCAATGTGAGGCTCACTGCAGCGCCCACAAATGCGGGGCAAGCTGTCCTCACCTCCTCTGATACGTTTATCTTCATTCCTTTGTCTGTTATCCTCTGCCTTACTCTTCTCTGGCTGCTCCAACGCAGTGCGCTGCATCCGCCAACGCAGTGCGCTGCATCCGCCAACGCAGTGCGCTGCGTTTCCTCCGCCTTGCCTCTCCAGCGGTGCCTGTCATTCCCCCTGCGTGAAAATGCGGCTGTAGCACCCGGCCTTCTGCTCCATCTTCATGGGGTAGGCACGCGAGGTGCTCGGCATTCGCCACCAGCGCACAGCCCGCCCTCCGATGCGGCAGTCCGTGCATGCCCCCACGGCAGGGATGGCCTGGGCATCGGTCTGCCCCAGCAGTTCCTCACTGGCCTTGCCGCCTGTGGTCACCACCTGACGGCAATGGGGCAGGTGACCCAGCAGGGCAGCCACATCGGTGGGCTCCTCAATCTCCAGGTACTGGTCGCTGGCATTGTCCCTGGTGCGGCACACCCTGCGGGCGGTGTCGAAGAAGGCCAGGCCGTGCTCCCGGGCAAGGCGGATGACCCTCTCCCGGTCAAACCGCTTGGCACCCGCAGTCTCCAGGGCGTGGCTGTCGGCCAGGAAGATGAGTCCCATGATGCGCCAGAAGTCATTGAGCCAGTTGGGGTAAAAGAAGTCCATGCTCCACCGCTTGCGGGGTGGAGGGAAACTGCCCAGGAACAGCACGCGTGCTCCATCGGGCAGGAAGGGCTCGAGGGGATGCTCCTCTATCGTCATCTCACGTGCATTATTGGCCCGCGCGCGCTGCCGCCTCTGCCTGTCCAGGGGCAGCGGCGAGGCCGGCGGGAACTGGCAGGGAGCGGGCGGGAGGCCGGTGTCAGGCGTTCTCCTTCACGATGTGGGTGCCCAGGGCAGGCACCATCTCCATGTTGCCCGCGCCCTCCATGGCATCGGTCTTGGCGCTGATGTTGTCCAGGTAGCTGACCAGGGCGGCCTCGGGCAGGCAGGGCACCACGGGGCTGCCAAACTCGCGCGTGCCGTGATGGGCCAGCACGCAATGCACCGTGCGCTTGACCTCCTCGGGGTCAACGCCCCGCTGCTCCAGCACATTGTGCAACTTGTGGGCGCTGATGTAGATGTGCCCCAGCAGGTACATGTCGGGCTGGGTCTCACCCTGCACATTGTACTCATACACCTTGCCGTAGTCATGGAACAGGATGGCCAGGATGCAGCGCTCCACCTTCACCGGGTAAGGCAGGCAGGGGTAGAGCCCCTCGAGCATGTGCAGCATCTGGTGCGTGTGGTTGAGCAGCCCGCCGGGAAAGGCATGGTGCATGCTGGTGGCGGCCGGGTAACGGCTGTAGGGGGTGTAGAGCTTGTCGGCAAACTGGCGTATGATGCCGGCCAGGGTGCTGTCGGTGCAATAGGAGAGCAGCGTGGCCATGGTGTCGTCCCATGCCTTGCGCTCCACAGGGCGCGGCAGGAGATGGTAGAGGGGATGGCCGGCATCGGGGAACCCTCCCGCCTGCAAGTCCTGGGCGTTGCACGACTTCTTGCCTCCCTTCTCGCTTATCATGTAGATGGTGACCAGCTGCCCCACCTCTGGCTGGGCGGCGGGAGCGAGGTCCCACACGGCTATGTTGAGTGTCTCGTCGGTGTCGGCGACCTTGAGCAGGGCGTATGGACTGCCCGTGCGGGTGGTGCCGTTGGTGCGTGAAATAACCAGGTATTCTCTCATCTTGCGTTATGGTGATTATAATAGTAAAGGTCGGCCAGTTGCCTCAGGAGCAGCAGTGTCCAGTACAGGCAGAAGAAGCACACGCCCTCGGCGGCCTTGTCGAGCCCGAGCGGGGCAAAAGGCAGGGTGCAGAGCGAGAACAGGGTGCAGAGCGAGAGCAGGATATGGCGGCGCAGCACCCGCACCAGCAGGCGGCGGCCCCACCGGTGCACAGCCAGCCAGGTGGTGAGCGCCAGACCCAGCAGGAACACCTTGGTGTCCCACAGGGTCTGCAGCACGAGCGCGGTCTGGCTGAGTGTCTGGCTGAGGTCAGAGGGAGGCGAGAAGCGTCCCGCGCTCAAGGCTTGCCACACACACAGCCCCGTGCCTATGCAGAACCCGATGACCATGGGCCAGCACGCGCGCTGGAAGAAGTGGCCGCGCGTGAGCCACGACATGCACAGGAAGCCCCCGCACAGGGGGATGGCAATGCCGTCGTGGGTGTAACTGCAGAAGACGCCCATGAGGAGCATGAGCGCGTAGATGTGGCCGTAGTCGCGCCTGCGGATGCGCATGTACTGGCCTATGAAGAAGGGGACCATGCACTGGGACGCGAGATGGGCCACCGAGCGGGCATCCAGGCTGAGGAAACCACCGCCCCTGGGCAGGAACAGGAGCAGAAACAGGGCCGTGACAGCCGTCTCGCCTGCATTGCGCCCGGAGCGCACCAGCCGGCAGGTGAGCCATACGAGCAGGGTGAACAGCCCCGAATAGGACGCAATCACAACCCACAGCCGCCACTGGGCCATGTGCCTGTGGGGAAGCAGCCAGGCAAGCAGGGAGGTGGCCGCAAACACGGCCATATAGGTGAGTGCCTTCTTATAGTCTATATGCATATCTGGCGTGGCGTACACGGATTGTCCTCGGACGTGAGGCCACACACAGGCAAAGGTACGGACTTATTCCCTTACGACAGCATGCGCAAGACCGAAAAGTACAGCCGGGAGCGGACAATGAGGCAGGAAATGTCAGCCCGCCCACTGCCATTTTGTCCACTCGCGCGCCTTTGGCACACTGTTGGTAAGAGAATGGGTGAAGATTAAAATATCAATCAAATAAAATAGAAGAACTATGAACATCAAACCATTGGCAGACCGCGTGCTCATTGAGCCTGCACCTGCAGAGACAAAGACAGTAGGTGGCATCATCATTCCCGACACAGCCAAGGAGAAGCCCCTCAAGGGTACAGTGGTTGCCATAGGGCATGGCACCAAGGACGAGGAGATGGTGCTCAAGGTGGGCGACCAGGTGCTCTACGGCAAGTATGCCGGCACAGAGCTGGAACTGGACGGCAAGAAGTACCTGATCATGCGCCAGAGCGATGTGGTGGCCGTGCTTGCTTGACACACCCCACACATTAACATATTAAGACAACACAAGACAAGAAGGAGAACACAATCATGGCAAAAGAGATAAAATTCAATACAGACGCCCGCGAGTTGATGAAGGAGGGCATGGACCAGTTGGCCAACGCAGTGAAGGTGACACTGGGCCCGAAAGGCAGGAACGTGGTCATCGAGAAGAAGTTCGGTGCGCCCCACATCACCAAGGACGGTGTGAGCGTGGCCAAGGAAGTGGAGTTGAAGGACTCTTTCCAGAACACTGGGGCACAGCTGGTGAAGAGCGTGGCCACCAAGACCGGCGATGACGCCGGTGACGGCACGACCACAGCAACCATCCTGGCACAGGCCATCGTGCGCGAGGGTCTGAAGAATGTGGTGGCCGGCGCCAACCCCATGGACTTGAAGCGCGGCATAGACAAGGCTGTGGCCGCTGTGGTGGCCAGCATCAAGGAGCAGGCCGAGCAGGTGGGCAGCGACTACCAGAAGATAGAGCAAGTGGCCACCGTGAGCGCAAACAACGATCCCGAAATAGGAAAGTTGCTGGCTGACGCCATGCAGAAGGTGAGCAAGGACGGCGTGATTACCATCGAGGAGGCCAAGGGACGCGACACCACCATCGGAGTGGTAGAGGGCATGCAGTTTGACCGTGGCTATCTGTCATCTTATTTCGTGACCGACACGGAGAAGATGGAGTGTGTGATGGAGAACCCCTACATCCTCATCTACGACAAGAAGATAAGCAACCTGAAGGACTTCCTGCCCATCCTGGAGCCCGCCGTGCAGAGCGGCCGTCCCCTGCTGGTGATTGCCGAGGACGTGGACAGCGAGGCTCTGACTACGCTTGTGGTCAACCGCCTGCGTGGCCAGCTGAAGATATGCGCCGTGAAGGCTCCCGGTTTCGGTGACCGCAGAAAGGCCATGCTTCAGGATATCGCCATCCTGACCGGCGGCCTGGTAATCAGCGAGGACACTGGCCTGAAACTGGAGCAGGCCACCATCGAGATGCTGGGCAGTTGCGACAAGGTGGTCATCACCAAGGACAACACGACCATTGTGAACGGCCACGGCGAGAGCAAGAACATCAAGGACCGCGTGAACCAGATAAAGAACGAGATTGCGGCAAGCACCAGCGACTACGACAAGGAGAAGCTGCAGGAGCGCCTGGCAAAGCTCGCAGGCGGTGTGGCTGTGCTCTATGTGGGTGCTCCCAGCGAGGTGGAGATGAAGGAGAAGAAAGACCGCGTGGACGATGCATTGTGCGCAACACGCGCTGCCATTGAGGAGGGTATCATCCCCGGCGGCGGTGTGGCATACATCCGCGCACAGAGCGTGCTGGCCGACATGAAGGGCGTGAACGCCGACGAGACCACCGGCATACAGATTGTGCGCCGTGCCATCGAGGAGCCCCTGCGCCAGATTGTGGCAAACGCAGGCGAAGAGGGCAGCGTGGTGGTGAACAACGTGCGCCAGGGCAAGGGTGACTATGGCTACAACGCACGCGAGGCCAAGTACGAGAACATGAAGGAGAGCGGAATCATTGACCCCGCCAAGGTGACCCGCGTGGCCCTGGAGAACGCTGCCAGCATCGCAGGCATGTTCCTCACCACAGAGTGTGTCATCTGCGACGCCAAGGAGGAGAACCCTGCTCCCGCCATGGGTGCCGGAGCTCCCGGAATGGGCGGCATGATGTAATCCACTGAACATATTTCCCTCACCCAAGGGATTTTCCGGGGGCGGGATGCAGCAAGTGCCAGGAGGCACGGGCTGCATCCCGCCCCCCTTTTTTGCCCCTGCGACCTACAGGGCACCTCGCTTGCCGGCAAGCACTTATTTGCCTGCCAGCCCTTGCCGTCCCGTCATTTTTTAGTACATTTGCCTTTGCAATACTAATTTAACGCAAGAAAACTATGTTCGAGGGACAACCGCGAGGGCTTTGGGCCCTTTCTCTTGCCAACACGGGAGAGCGTTTCGGCTACTACACCATGCTGGCAGTATTCATTCTCTTCCTGCAGGCCAACTTCGGCTGGAACGGAGCCACCGCAGGACTCGTCTATTCCAGTTTCCTGATGATGGTGTACTTCCTGCCGCTCTTTGGCGGAATCGCCGCTGACCTGTGGGGCTACAGCCGCATGGTGACGACAGGGGTCATCATCATGTTTGTGGGCTACGCGCTGCTGTCCATCCCCATGGGGGCCGGCACGACGGCCATTGTGGCCATGGGCGCGGCCCTGTTGCTGGTGAGCGTGGGCACAGGTCTGTTCAAGGGCAACCTGCAAGTGATGGTGGGCGACCTGTACAATGACCCGAAGTATGCCGCCAAGCGTGACGCGGGCTTCTCGCTCTTCTACATGCTCATCAACGTGGGTGCCCTCTTTGCCCCCACCGCCGCCATCAAGATCATGGAGTGGGCACAGAAGTCACTGAACGTGAGTGAGGCCGACTCCTACCATTTTGCCTTTGCGGTGGCTTGCATGTCACTGATAGTATCCATCGCCATCTACTATGGTTTCAAGTCCACCTTCCAGCAGGTGGCCAACGTGAAGAAGAAGGACGCCCTCAAGGGTGAGGCGGCAGGCGAGCGGGAGCTCAGCAAGAACGAGACCATCGAGCGCATCGTGTGCCTGGTGCTCGTGTATGCCGTGGTCATATTCTTTTGGATGGCTTTCCACCAGAACGGAGCAACGCTCACATACTTCGCGCGCGACTATGTGGCCACGACAGCCACGGGCGTGACCGCCATGGAGTTTGACGTGACCAACCTCCTGCTCTGCATCGTGATTGTCTATGGCCTGTTTGGCATCTGCCAGAGCAAGGCCATGAAGCAGAAGGGCATCTGGGGCGCAGTAATCCTGATAGCCGCCATCATCCTGGGCTGGAAATACACACAGACGGGTGAGGTGGAAGTGTCGGCACCCATCTTCCAGCAGTTCAACCCCTGTTTTGTGGTGGCTCTCACTCCCGTGAGCATCGCGCTCTTCGGCTGGCTCGGCAAGAAGGGCAAGGAACCCAAGGCACCCGTGAAGATTGGACTGGGAATGCTGGTGGCGGCCGTCGCCTACCTGCTGATGACCGTCACCTCCATCGGCCTGCCCGCCCCCAACGCCGAGACACCCGAGCACCTGGCCAACGTGAGCCCCAACATCCTGGTGAGCACCTATCTCATCCTCACCTTTGCCGAACTTCTGCTCTCCCCCATCGGCATCTCCTTTGTCACCAAGGTGGCTCCCCCGAAGTTCAAGGGAATGATGATGGGCGGATGGTTTGTGGCCACCGCCGTGGGCAACTTCCTCGTGAGCATCCCCACCATCCTGTGGGGCAAGGACCTATACATCGTGTGGGGCACACTGATGTGCATCTGCCTGGTGGCCGCACTCTTCATCTTCAGCATCATCAAGAAACTCAACCGCGTGGCGTGAGCCGCCGTTGAGCATTCCGCCGAAAAGCATAAAGGGGCATGGAGACTCCATAATAGTCATCCATGCCCCTCCCACAAGAATGTTAACCCGGCCACACGCCACCCCTGGCGAACTGCACGAGATTCACCAGGCTACACAGAGTCCCCTCCTGTTAACAAGCAACAGGCTGGAATAGAGCACACCGCATGCTTCGCAGTCCTATACTTTAGCATAATCAAGAAACTGGAACGTCAATAGTCGGAAAAGGAGATTCTGCCACAGCGATTCCGCTCAGTCCGTTTATAAAACTGATATTTCCACAGTTTTCATCCCCTCTAAGGCTCGAAATGAACTTAGACTTTGGCTTTACGCTAATGAATGTCCGCAAATGTCCAAATTAGCAAAATTTAAACTGCCAATGTATCCAC
>ERZ808259.109-NODE-109-length-54816-cov-21.375797_pt1 | contig 54816 bp, 45 predicted proteins | sample MGYA00521279_ERZ808259 | MGnify/ENA primary metagenome ERZ808259 (study PRJEB31516, sample SAMN03275586) | gut metagenome | biome: mammalia-associated habitat; material: feces | host: Papio cynocephalus | place: Kenya | collected 2012-07-27 ...
CCCCGAGGAGGAGTGAGGCTTTTTGCCGTTGCACTTCTTATCTGAATCTTTCCATTTTTATTTTCAACGAAAATTGCCTTTGGCCGATACGCTGTATCAAAATAAAGTGTTATCTTTGTTTTTTCTTATGCAATACACATTATGTTCGACCAATATATATTTACCTTAGAGATGCAGGTGCGAGACTACGAGCTTGATTATCAGGGTATCGTGAACAACGCCAACTATCTGCACTACTTGGAGCACACCCGCCACGAATTTTGTCGACAAGCGGGCTTAACCTTTGGCGAGATGCACACAATGGGCATCGACCCGGTATTGGCACGTGTGAACATTGAATACAAAACGCCGTTGCGCATCGGTGATAGCTTTGTCAGCTGTCTGCGTCTCGGACGTTGTGGCGCTGCCTTTATATTCTACCAGGATATATACCGTCCCGACGAGACGCCGGTGCTGCGCGCCGAAGTCACTGTGGCATGTATCGAAAACGGACACTTGACACGTGGCGAGCGTCTTCTCGAAGCTTTTGGCAAATACATTGAATCGTCTAAATAATTATAAGAGGATGCCGGACATCGATAGCTACGATGACCTCGTACTACATATCGCCTTTGCAAGGCTGAAAGGCAACAACCTTTCGTTGGGGACACAAATTCTCAATAAAGTCGGCGATGAACGCCGCTTTTTCGGAATGTCCGAGGCCGAACTGCAAAGAACTATGAACGCTCGTTCACCGATACTGGAAGATGGTTATCGCCGCGCCTTGCTCGAAAGGGCTTTGCGGCAAGCTCGACATGCCCGGCAAATAAATGTTGACTTTATATATTACTCGGACAGCCGTTTCCCTCGCCGTTTGGCCAACTGCGCCGATGCACCTTTGGGCTTATTTATAGCCGGAGATACCGACCTAAATGCAAGCCACATAATCTCGGTAGTAGGCACTCGCCGTGCGACTTCTTATGGCGTCTCTTCTACTTCAAAATTCGTTTCCGAATTGGCCTCAATAGTTCCGGACTTGGTTGTCGTCAGCGGTTTGGCATACGGTATTGATGTGGCAGCCCACCGTGCGGCACTCGATGCAGGAGTACCCACTGTCGCCGTCAGTGCCGTACCCTTAGACCGTATATATCCCGAGACGCACCGTCCCGTCGCTGTCAAGATGATACAGAACGGAGGCGCGGTACTCACCGAATACGACTTCGAAAGCCACACCAATCCGTCACTATTTCTGGCGCGAAACCGAATTGTTGCCGGTATGTGCGACTGCCTATTGGTGATGGAAAGCGACCGAAAAGGAGGGTCTATGACCACTGCAAGCCTTGCCAATTCGTATGACAGAGATGTTTTTGCACTCCCCGGACGTACCACCGACCAATATAGCCGTGGGTGCAATAACCTTATAAGCACCAACTTTGCGCACCTCCTCACCGAGCCGGGCGAATTGGCCGAGTATTTGGGTTGGGCCCACAATGACGCACCTCAGCAGAAACAATTACCGTTGGATCTTACCGAGGAACAGCAGCGTATCATCCAATATCTGGACGCCAACGCCGACAGCCTGCCTGTGCAAATTGCGTCTGCTGTCTCAATGTCCCTCGCGGACGTGCAAGACGCATTGTTTCAGCTCGAGCTTATGGGTTGCGTAGGGTCCACCCCTGCCGGCGGATACAGCATATTTCATTGATTAATACCACTACATATCTATTCAAAGAAAGACATAACATATCAAAAACACATACAAACATAAACAAAAACCACCTATGGCACAAAAGAAAATCATACCTCCCAGCGAGTTTATCATCAATAGCGACGGAACAGCATTCCACATCCACCTGCATCCCGATCAACTCACCGACCGCATTATCATGTGCGGAGACCCCGGTCGCGTGGATATGATTGCAGGGTTCTTTGATACCAAGACCTTCGAAGTACAGTCGCGCGAATTTCATACTATCGGTGGCACCTACCGCGGCAAGCCCATTATGTGCATAAGCCACGGCATCGGCCCCGACAACATCGACATCGTAATCACCGAGCTTGATGCTCTGGCCAATGTAGACTTTGCCACACGTGAAGTCAAGGAAAACCACCGTCAGCTTACAATGGTACGCATCGGCACCAGCGGCGCGCTTCAACCCGAACTATCGCTTGGAACCCCCGTCATAGCCGAAAAATCCATAGGCTTTGACGGCGTGCTCAACTATTATGCAGGTCGTAATTCCGTTGCCGACCTTGATTTCGAAAAATCTTTCTGCGAACATGTAGGCTGGAATCCCACGTGGGCCAATCCTTATGTCGTTGATGCCGATGCATCGCTTGTTGAACAAATCGGACGCGATGATATGGTTCGAGGCAATACAATCTCTGCTGTCGGCTTCTACGGCCCGCAGGGACGCGAAGTACGTCTTCCCCTCGCTAATCCTGACCTCAACCATTGTATCGAAAGCTTCCGATACAATGGCCGCAAAATCACCAACTATGAGATGGAATCTGCACCCTTGCAAGGCTTGGGCCGTCTTATGGGACACCGTTGCATGACGGTATGCTCGATTATCGCAAACCGCTTCAACGAAGAAGCCAACCCCAATTACAAGGGTGGCATCCATGACCTCGTAGCCACCGTACTGGATCGCATCTAAAAACAACCAGCTAATCGCACTAACGATGGAGACCATAAGAACCATATACAAAATTGGATACGGACCGTCATCGTCCCACACCATGGGCCCGCGCAACGCCGCCACAGCTTTTCTAAGCAGTGTCAAATCGTCACACCCGGCATCGTTCCGCGTAACCCTATATGGCTCTTTGGCCGCCACCGGACGAGGCCACCTTACCGACAAGGCCATATTGGACGTATTGACTCCGGTAGCACATACAGACATTGTCTGGAAGCCTGATTCCGTACTACCGTTTCACACCAACGCCATGGCCTTCGAGGCTTTGGACGCAAAAGGCGTGCCTATATGTCCGACTCGCACTATGTACAGCATCGGCGGAGGAGAGATTGTCGAAGAAGGGCAATCCCTTGACCCGGAAAATGCGCGGGACATCTACGGAATGGACACTATTGGCCAAATTCTGCAATGGTGCGAAGCCACCGGACACAGTTTCTGGGAATATGTCGAGCAATGCGAAGGGCCGGACATTTGGGACTATCTCGGAAATGTTTGGGACGTTATGGTCGAAGCCGTGCTCCGCGGCATTGAAGCCGAAGGCGTACTTCCCGGAGGCCTGGGTGTCAGACGCAAAGCGGTCAGCTATTATGTACATGCCGCCGGCTACACAAGTTCGCTGAAAAGCCGAGGCTTGGTATATGCCTATGCATTGGCAGTAAGCGAGGAGAATGCCGCCGGTGGAAAAATCGTAACGGCACCTACATGCGGTTCGTGCGGCATAGTGCCCGCAGTGCTATACCACCTACATACTTCAAAAGATTTCAGCCGCCAACGCATACTGCGAGCTCTGGCTACTGCGGGGCTTTTCGGCGCAGTTGTACGACACAACGCCTCCATCTCGGGCGCCGAAGTTGGCTGTCAAGGAGAAGTGGGCGTGGCTTGCGCGATGGCCGCAGCGGCTGCATCTCAACTGTTTGGCGGGACACCGGCTCAAATCGAGTACTCGGCTGAAATGGGTCTTGAACATCACCTCGGCCTGACTTGCGATCCCGTATGCGGATTGGTACAGATACCTTGTATCGAACGAAACGCCTATGCCGCCGCACGCGCTTTGGACGCCAATTTATACGCGGCCATATCTGATGGGCAACATAGCGTGTCGTTTGACCGTATCGTTGAAGTTATGAAGCAAACCGGACACGATCTGCCTTCCATATATAAGGAGACTGCAAAAGGCGGTCTTGCCGCAATACAATAACACCTCTACACTATTATGGTCAAAAATGTCTTAGTATCTTTATCTCTCTTGTTAGGCGTCTGTATGGTATCGTGTAATAGTGATGCGCCCGAAAGTACAGACCACCACGTGGACTATACAATAACGCTCACCACTAACGAAGATCTTCTATCTGTAGCCGATATCACCATATCATACTACCTGGGCGGTGAAGAAAAAGTCGAAGCCGTCACGACATCGCCGTGGGCCAAGACTATAACTTACAGCGATTTCCCCTGTATAGGCGGAATTATCGTAAAACGTTCGTTCAAAAAAGGCGTAACACTGGATAAGGATAAATACGACTTCTTGTTCACCTACCAAACAGATAAAAATATTGTCAATTCCAAGGGCAATATCATAAGCAAAGACAGCAATAGTCGCGGACGTATTTACATCGAAGGTGTTGATAAAGATGAAGTCGAAACATACATCAAAACCGATTACACTATGGTTCGAGCGCTGTTTTCAATGCAAGCCAAAGACGGAACAATTGTTTTCTCCCCTGTACAATAAGTTCTCCATATATATGCCGAAGGTTTCTGCGGCAACAGGCGACTGAGACCTTCGTGCAAAATTGTGCAATTCTCCGACAATAAATCCACCTTGATAGTCAACCTAAAATCGCCGATATGGACATTGCAGTTATTATCCTCGGTATTTTGTGTGCCGCCGCAATCGTGACAGCTGTCATATTGTCTTCACGCCTTTCGATGTGGCGTACACTTGCACGCGAATCCATCGGGCGTGCCGAACGTGCCGAGAATGCTCTATCCTCGCTTTCGCGTGAGCAGCAACGCGGCGCGGCCGTAGATGATATGCGTCAAGTCGTTGAGCCTTTGCGCGGACGCATCGAAACTTTGGGCTCAAATATGGCGGCCTTCATTCAGGAACAACGAAATGCAGACAGCACAACACGTCGAAATATCAACGACATCCTCGCCGCTACACGAGATGTTGAACGTCAAACCCGTGACCTCAACCGAAATATTTCCGGAAATAACAATGTGCAGGGACGCTGGGGCGAAATTCTGTTAAACAACATACTTGCAGCAACAGGTATGCTCAAAGGCCGTGATTATGACCTGCAAAGCTTCATAGCCGCAGACGAAAGTACAAATACTATGCGCCGCCCAGATGCAATAGTCCATCTTCCGGGCGGCCGAAATATAGTCATCGATGCCAAAACCTCACTCAAAGCATATATAAAGTATCTTGAAGCCCAAACCGATGAAGACAAGGGAGTATGCTTGCGCGAACACGTAGCATCGGTACGCCGACAGATTGATAACCTTGCATCCAAGCATTATGACGACCGAGTGGAAGGCTCGCCTGAATTTGTCATCCTTTTTATGCCAAACGATGAGGCGCTTACTGCGGCAACCTCCGCAGATGCTTCCATTTACGAGTATGCATACAATAAGCGTGTCGTGCTTGCATCTCCAGCGTTACTTTTGGCTATTCTGCAAATTGTAGAAATGCAATGGCGCTTCGACCGACGAAACAAGCAACAACAAGAAATCGTTCGTGTATGCACACTCGTTCTTGAGGACCTGCAACGTATACTCGGTGATATTTCGGCCGTTGGCAAGGCTTTAAGCCAAGCTCAGACCGCATGGCAGACTCTAAACACCCATGTCACTTCAGATGCTCCGAGGTCCATTACTGCACGTATACGCACTCTCGGCGAACTCGGAATTGCCGCAAGACGCCATTCCTAATTACTCCTTCGAGTATCATAGGTGTGCCCGGACGTTATTTCTTCTTTTTACGTTTAAGCTTCTTAATGATTGCCTCGGTTTGTGCGGCTTCGTCCTCATCTCCTAATTTGCGGTAGATATCGGCAATACACGTGTATGCCGGAATATACGAATCGTTTAGCTCAACAACATGCAAATAGTAGCCCATAGCTGCCGCAAGGTCGCCTTCGCCATATTCTATATCACCGAGCGCCATAACGGGCTTATAGTCAGTCGGACAAAGTTTACACGCATGGTGCAATACCATATGAGCTTCATCATTGCGTCCCATATCCGAAAGCAATATTCCCTTGGCCAATACTGCAGGATAATAGTCCGGGGACATCTCCAAGGCCCTATCATAATTAGCTAAAGCGGCATTATGATCCCAAGCTTCGTCACAACACTCTTGCCCTAATGTCACGTATTGTGCCGCCACTTTATCTAACTTCTTTTGCGAGGTCTCAATGGCTTCTTTCATCTGCGCAATCTCGCCTCGCAGGCGATTAATCTCACTTAATTTGACTCGCAGAAGGCGTACAACAGCTTGTTTGCCGGTCTCGTTTCGCAAAGCCGAGGCAGCACAAAAAGCTTCAACAGCGTCACCTGCTTTACGCTCTTTCCATGCACGTGCTGCTTCTTCGTACAAACTATCGGCACGGGACTGTTCCAGAGCCTTGTCTATAACTGACGAGTCGTTGAATCCCGAAGCAAAATGGCGGATATTTGCATCAACATACACATCGCGCGCATTGATGGTACTTCTAAGACTGATGCCATCAAGTGTTCGGCATCGGCTGAGTGCAACGTATGTCTGACCTCCGGTAAATGCTCCGCGCCCAAGGTCAATGATTACATTATCGAAAGTCAATCCCTGGCTTTTATGTATCGTAAGCGCCCAAGCCAATTTCAGTGGAAATTGAGTGAACGCTCCAAGTTCGACCTCATCTATCGTGTGCTTTTCTTCATTATAAACGTAACGGATATTGGACCATCGTTCGCGCACCACCTGTAAAAAGGATTCATTCTCGGCACTGACAATTATACAATCATCTCGACATTCGCGCACTACGGCTATAGTTCCGTTGACCCATCGATGATCGGGGTCGTTTTTTATAAAAACAACCTGCGCACCGACCTTAAGCCGTAATTCCATATCTGTAGGCAACGAGTCCATAGGATATTCGCCTTCGATAGAACCTTTATACGTTTCTTCTTTGGTCTTTAGCTCGTTAAGATGACTTTCGTTGATATTGTCCACCATTTCGCGGCGAGTAGCTATAGTCATCGTATACTCTGAATCTTCTGATATTTCATTGCATAGATGCGAATTCAGTTCGTCTATATCGCTCTTCGACGGACTTCCGGCGCGTATACGATCCAGCATACTCACAAAATGAGAATCGGTTTGCCGATAGACTTTGCGGAGTTCTATGGACACCAACGACATTTCCTTGAAGACCATAGCATTGAAAAAGAACGGAGTGTCGTAATATCGAGCCAACATATCTTTTGCTTCGCCCTTAACCACAGGTTCGAGCTGAAACACATCGCCGACAAAAAGCATCTGCTTACCGCCGAAAGGTAGCCGCATATTGCCCGTATAGACACGCAACACTTTGTCCATAAAGTCAATAATATCTGCGCGCACCATCGACACCTCGTCTATCACTATTAGTTCGAGATTACGCAACAACTTGACAAATGTGGACGAATATTTCATCCTCTTGCGTAGGACCTTGGTCGCAAAATCAGGGTCATCAGGCAAAAGAGGCTTAAACGGAAGTTTGAAGAATGAATGCATAGTCTGCCCGCCGACATTAACAGCCGCTATGCCCGTAGGTGCAAGTACAACCGATTTCTTTTTGATATTAGCGATAATATACCTCAGAAATGTCGATTTGCCAGTACCGGCCTTTCCTGTAAGGAACACTGAGTTTCGAGTATAGCGCAACAAGTTCCAAACGTCTTGGAACTGCGGATTGGTCAAGTCTATGGCAGAGACATCTGTCGTGACAGTCTCTCCTGCTGTCAGCGCCGGGACCTTGTCGCAATGTACTTTGGATGACGCCTTTGGATTTTTCTTTTGAGCCATAAAATAGGTTGCAAAACAGACACGCTCGGGATAATCAAAACGGATGCCGATAGCTGCTTTAGCTTACTGCGAAGTTAATGATTATTTTCGAGAAGACGAAATCGAAATGGGACTTGACCTCGGCCGCACCCCGTAGTGAGAGGCTGGTGTTTTTGCACTTCGTTTAAGAATCTACAATTGACCTCGGCATCCGCTCGGGCAAGAGCGCCGCAGCCATGACGCGCGACCTGCGCCAGTACCTGCAGCATCCCGATAAGCTTTTCCGCCGAGTGCGAGACGAGCACGGCCTGCTCAAATTATCACAAGCGGCAAAAGAGTTCCATCCGGGACGTGGAGTGTACCGCAGCAGCTATATGAACGCACGGCGCCTCGCCGCCACCGAGACCAATATCGCGTATCGTACCGCCGACCACTTGCGCTGGCAAAAAATGGATTTCGTTGTCGGCATCGAAATAGTCTTGAGCAACAACCACACCATCCGCCTGCAGCCGGGCGAAAAGACTTCCGACTTGCCGGGGCAAATGCGTGCCGACGGAACGCCGAAAGCCAACGCGGTGCGCACGCTTACGGACATCTGCGACACACTCGCAGGACGATACCCAAAGGATTTCAAGTTTACGGGTTGGCATCCGCATTGCCGCTGCCACGCCGTCACCATTCTCAAGACCGAGGAGGAGATGGCACGAGACACCAAGCGCATCCTTGACGGCAAGCAGCCGTCAGTGGACAGCGACAACGCCGTCGCCGACACGCCCGAAGCATTCAGGGACTGGGTGGAGAACAATCGCGACCGTATCAAGCACGCGTCATCCGTGCCGTATTTCATCAAAGACAACTCTAAATTTTTCCCTGAAAGCTTCATTAACAGCATCGGGACACTCAAGGCCGAACGAACGGAAATTAAGGCTATAAGCCTCAACGCAATTGCGTTGAACATCAAAAAGCCGACCTTTGTCACGGAAAAGGAGGTAAAAACGGTCTTGACTGATTTTGCCACAGCCAATCCATCATTGTTTAACGGCGGTTTGGCCGCAGTTAAAATAACGCGAGCAAAAAACATTGACGCGTTTATGGGCAATAGTCGCTCTTATTATAATGCGACAGGAGCGTACGACAATAAAGGTAATACCATAACGATAATAAACAAAGACTTTGCACTGGCTTCGGGGGAAGTTTTTAATCCACTGCACGAAGTCAAGGGCGCGATGAAAGCAATCGCCGAGAAGAAGCCGCTAACATTCAAACAAGAGTACGCCCTCGAAAGCGTTTGGCATGAGATTAGGCACGCAACGGCAGTCGGATGGAATAACGTCCACCGTAAAACGGCTGAACTGACAAATGCTATGGAGGTTGTAAACCAATTCTGCGCACGAATGACTTATCCGAGTTTTATTCAAGGGCTTGGAGGTAAGGCCACGCACGCAACTAAGGTGATGGAAAAGGGATATGGCTATTTCCAATCAGTCTCGAACTTCAACGCGCTTTTGAAGCACATGAAAGTAAGCAAGAAAGCCGCATACAAGCACTTCGGCGACATGATAATACAGAAGCCTTACGAAGATATATACGGCGAGTTAGTGAAGTTCGTCGAACAGAAAGGAAAGTACAATAACAAAAATGCCCAAGACATAGTCAAGGGCTTAAAAGAGACAAAGGAAGAATTCAAAAAGTTGCTATGATTTATGGGTGTGTTAGGGTTCGCCACAAATCATATTTAACATCCGGCGGAAGTTTTTCCGCATATTCTGTTGCACGTTTCATGTCGCCTCTTATATAAAACAGAGCGGCGAGGTCTTGATATGCACTCTCTTGCCTAATGATAGAAAGATAAACTTCTTTTGTCATGCCACAAATATATTCCCATTCTTCGGGCGTTATATTATAATCAAATACGGTTTCCATACTTTTGGAATAAATAGATTATTAAACTAAATGCCGACTAACGACCGCAGACCACGAGCAAAGAGAGAACAAAAAGCGACCGCGCCATGTAGAGCAGACGCGGTCGCTTTCATTTTATTTCGTTTCGGAAGCCGAGACCGCTTCAAGACGCAGACCAAGCGCCTCGCAGATTTTGGCGACCGTGTCGATGGTCACATTCATGCGTCCGTTTTCGATGCGGCAAAGGTGACCGGCATCAAGACCGCAGCGGTCGGCGAGGTCGCGAACAGACAGGCCTGCGGCATTGCGAGCGTGAGCGATGGCCGAGCCTACAGCCTTGCGAGTGGTACGACCGATGGCCGTTGTCCATTCCGAGCGGTCAGACTTCCGCGTATAGGTTTCAGCCTTGATGACCTTGCCGGCGGCATCGGTCAGCGTCATAGACGCGCCTTTGCCCTCTTTGATTTCGGCATCGGTAAAGGGGTGAGCGCCGAAGCGGCATTCATCACCGCGATTGTCGTCGTACCACTCCTCGTCCGCACCGAGCACGAACTCCTTCGTGTAGACGGTGAGTAGGTCAGAAATGCCAATACATTGTTAGTCTATGTTTTACTTCAGAATTTGAAGCCCATAGAAAGTACTATCTGGTTGTCGTTGTCTGTCACATCATATTTCGGAGCCTGATAGCCGTCGAAATCTGTGTAGGCGTGCAACGTTCCTTTGCGATTGGTGTGTACATAAGCGCCGTCCAGATACCATGATTTGTAGCGATAGCCTATACCTACCGAAATATTCTGTGTGGTCTTATTAAAGGAGAATGACGGATCTGTACCGCTGGTGACAACAGTGCCCGAGCCATTGCGAACATCATCCTTGATGTTAGACAACGTAAAATTGCAACCGGCACGCAAGCTCAATGAAGGTAGAAGCCGATATTCCACACCGGCACGTATTACATTCGCTCCTTGAGTGTATGTTTTAATGTCTTCGTTGACACCGACATTATCATAATACCCGGTTATGTAGCCCCAATTGTCATATCCGGCTGTCTGCATATTCATATCCGGATATGCGACATATTCGTAGTCGGCGCTGATGATAAAGTTGCTGCCCACGAGACCTGCACCGACCATCAGACGCCACGGAGAGCGTAGTTTCCAGTCAAAACCGGCATCATCGGTATATTCGTTTCCGGATAGCGGATTATCCTTCCCCTCAACTATTCCCGTATTCAGATAGCTGTAGTCAACAGCTCCATAGTACGAGTGTTCCAGCGAGTACCACGTAGGAGTATGTACTGCAAAGCCGAAGCGGAATTCGTTGGTAGGACGCACAATGACACCGGCCTTAAGGTTCCAGCCCGAACCGTTGATGTGCTTGTAGTTGGTCAGGTTGATACCGGCATTACCGGTGACGTTTCCTTGCGATGCAGCATCAAATACTGCAGCATTCTCCATAGACTCGGAATACCATACTTCACGAGTATAGCTTAGATCTGTAACACCTATGGACAATCCCCAATATACAAGGTTGGAGAAGTTACCGCCGAAGTTGAAGCTGTACTCATCCAAGTATCCGCGTTCGCGCAGTGTGGTTTCGGCATCTCCGGTGGTACCGGTCTGGAACATTCCTCGATACGAGCGGCCTTGTGCATCCGACGGACTGATCATATATGTATTATACGCCAATATACTCAACCAGTCGTGGCTGCTATCACGATAGGGATTATATGTACTACTGAAGTTCAATTCGTCAGGGTTTATGCCACCTGTAAAAGAGGCGATATAATTGGACAGCGAGGTATTGGTCGGCACAACATATCCCGAAGTCTTGCGATCGAAAGATGTCACACGATTGTACGTAGCACCCCAATTTAACGACTGCAATAGTCCGTCAAGGCGTATGGCACCTACATACCCGAAGTTGTTGCAATATGCCTTGGTCTGCGTTGCCGAATACGAATTGCTTAGCGAAGACGTGGCAGATTTTTGGAAGTTTATATCAAGAGTGGCTCCTATCTCGCTGTGCCTATAGATACCGATACCGGCCGGGTTCTGCGTCAATGTTGAGAGGTCGCCGCCAAGTGCAGTGAAAGCGCCGCCCATACCCATAAAGCGTGCCGTGCCTTTGAAGTCATTATTGGTGAGCTGCAATGCGTCAATGGAACTCTGGCCAAAGGCTATAGGTGTCGCTATAGCAGCGATAAGCGCCGGAATAATGAGACGTTTCATATTTTTGGATATATTGTTCTGTTTTTATAATTCAATAGACAAGGAACTGTGTAAAGAGGCTTTCGCCGTTATTTTGTCAACGACGTCCGCGGCCGCCTCCTCCGCCTCCTCCGCGGCTACCGCCACCATACGAACCTCCGCCATACGACCCACCGCGACTACCACTGCTATATGACCCACCGCGGCTACCGCTACTATACGAGCCGCGGTTGCTGCTCGACGAGGACGAATTGCGCGAAGGTGTGTATGTGCTGCGACGGCTATCGGTTGATGAAGATCCGTTGCCATAGCGGCCGCGAGAGCTTCCACTGCTATATCCGGAACCGGACAAAGGACGCGAACCCGAGTACGATGGAGCATATCCTCCGGGGCGGGTAGATGTTGATGGTACGGTAGCGGTGCTGTTGCCGCGCCCTCGTCCCATATTGCCGGGGCGAGACATTCCATTGTCGGAAGGCGTATACCCATTGTACGATGACCCGGGACGGCGACCAGATGTACTGCCTGCCGATGCCGTGCCGTGAGGTCTGTAGGATCCGGGCGAGGAAGGATACCAAGACGATCCGGGCCCATAGCCGTGATGATGAGGCGGCGGACATGGTGTACTCCATGCCCAGTAAGGATAGCCCCAACCTCCAAACCAATATGGGTCGTAGCCCCAGGTCCAGGACGAACCCCAATACCATGGGTCGAATGTCCAATTGTACCACGGATTGTAATACGAATAGTACGGACGATAACCGTAGTATCCGTAATATGGATATATGCCCCACCCAAGATATGGGTCTGTATTTACATATATATTGACCGAGGAGGTTTCGGCCGGTTGCGAATAGTAGTAATCTATCAGCTGATCATCACCGGATGCTGCTACGACATCGGGGTTGTGAAAACGCTCTATGCGGCGCGTGTAGGCAAAGTTGTCTGTAACGTATCCGCTGTCTAGTGCCGTCGTATCGATTCTCATTGTAGCATAGCGACGATTGTATTCGTCCACATCGCGAGTGGATGCGCTGCTGTAATTATATGTATCAGCCGCAGGATAATCCTGCGTGGGCACATAATGAATAGGCGCCGTGCTTTTTTTAGACTTGGTCGCCTTTTCTTTCGAGGGATTGTAGTAGATGTCGTCCTCGAAGTCCTGCGACATAGCCATCAACGGCATCGTTACGAATGCCAAGGCCACCAGTCCGCCTAAGAAATCGTTGTACTTCATCATGCTTGCTCGTTTTGATAGTTTGATAGTTAGTATATTGATAAACTGTATTGTAAACGTCTTTAGTTTGCCGTTTTAATACTTAGACGACGAAGACTTTCCAACGTTTAATCAAAGGTAAGCATATTTTTTCATCTACAAGCACTTGGCGCTATGTTTTTATGCTTTTTTTGCACATCTCAATCCATACACCGTCTATGGTTCAAGGACGGAGAAGTCTTTTTTGAATAATCAACGACAATACTCGCAGTCGAAAGGTATTATGCCGGATGGCAATTGCAATGATGGCATAATGACCTCTATAAATTAAAATTAAAGATGAGTATACCCGCCAAAATGTTGCGAAAAGTTAAAAATATGTTGCGTAACATACCGAAGTATGCATTCAAATCAAAGAAAAGTGCGTAAATTGCGGCCAAATTTAGTACAAATAACATCGTATAATCTAAAACCCACCTAATAACATGAAGGTATATCAGACTAACGAAATCAAAAACATCTCCTTGCTGGGCAGCAAGGGATCCGGAAAAACCACACTCGCTGAAGCTATGCTCTTCGAGTGTGGAGTGATAAAACGCCGCGGCACAGTCGAAGCGAAGAACACCGTATGCGACTACTTCCCGGTAGAAAAGGAATACGGATCCTCTGTATTCTCCACAGTGCTTTATGCCGAATTCCTTGGCAAGAAACTCAACGTCATCGACTGCCCGGGAGCAGACGACTTCGTAGGCAATGCAGTGACGGCACTCAACGTCACCGACACCGGACTTATCGTAGTCAACGCTCAATACGGTGTGGAAGTAGGTACACAAAACATCTTCCGCACCGCAGCCGGCATCAATAAGCCCGTAATTTTCGCGCTTAACCAGCTTGATGGCGAAAAAGCCGACTACGACAATGTTATGGAGCAAATGCGCGAAATCTTCGGACCGAAGGTTATCGCCATCCAGTACCCGATTCAATGCGGTCCGGGCTTCAACGCTATGATTGACGTCCTGCTGATGAAGAAATATTCGTGGGGCCCCGACGGCGGCGTTCCCACCATCGAAGACATACCGGCCGAAGAAATGGACAAAGCCAAGGAGTTGCATCATGCACTCGTGGAGGCTGCCGCCGAGAACGATGAAGCCCTTATGGAAAAATTCTTCGAAACCGAGTGTCTCAGCGAAGACGAACTGCGTGAAGGCATCCGCAAAGGTCTGATTACTCGCTCGATATTCCCGGTATTCTGCGTAAGCGCCGCCAAAGACATGGGCGTACGTCGTATGATGGAATTCCTGGGCAACGTCGTGCCATTCGTAGAGGATATGCCTGCTCCGGTCAATACCGCAGGCGAAGAAGTCAAGCCCGACAGCAACGGACCTCTGAGCGTATATATGTTCAAGACCACCGTCGAACCGCACATCGGCGAAGTATCATACTTCAAAGTAATGTCCGGAACACTGAAAGCCGGAGCCGATCTTGACAACATCACTCGCGGAACAAAAGAGCGTCTGGCTCAGATATACTGCGTATGCGGTCAGATTAAGACCGCCGTTGACGAACTCAAGGCCGGCGACATAGGCGCCACCGTCAAGCTCAAAGACGTTCGCACAGGCAATACCCTCGATGAAAAGGGTTGTGATTACGAATTTGATTTCATCAAATATCCCGCTCCGAAGTATCAGCGCGCCGTACGTCCCGTCACCGAAAGCGACAGCGAAAAACTCAGCGCCATCCTCACCCGCATGCACGAGGAAGATCCCACATGGATTGTCGAGCAGTCCAAGGAGTTGAAACAAACGATACTCTCCGGCCAAGGCGAATTCCACCTGCGTACACTCAAATGGCGTGTCGAAAACAACGACAAACTGCCCATCGTATTCGAAGAGCCCAAAATTCCCTATCGTGAGACCATCACCAAGGCCGCACGCGCCGATTACCGCCACAAGAAACAATCCGGTGGCGCCGGTCAGTTCGGCGAAGTGCATATCATCATCGAACCCTATACCGAAGGTATGCCCGCACCGGACACATACCGCTTCGGCAATCAGGAATTCAAGATGAACGTTCGCGACACCCAGGAAATTCCTCTGCAATGGGGCGGCAAACTCGTGGTATGCAACTGTATCGTCGGCGGTGCCATCGATGCACGCTTTATCCCGGCGATCGTCAAGGGTCTTATGGACCGCATGGAGCAAGGACCTCTGACCGGTTCATACGCTCGCGATGTACGTGTATGCATCTATGACGGCAAAATGCACCCGGTAGACTCCAACGAAATTTCGTTCCGTCTGGCCGGCCGTAATGCTTTCTCGCAGGCATTCCGCAGCGCCAATCCCAAGGTTCTCGAACCGGTCTACGATGTCGAAGTCCTCGTTCCGAGTGACGTTATGGGTGATGTCATGAGCGGCCTGCAAGGCCACCGCGCCATCATCATGGGTATGTCCAGCGAAAATGGTTTGGAGAAAATCCAAGCCAAGGTACCCCTCAAAGAAATGGCCAACTACTCCACCGAGCTTAGCTCCATCACCGGCGGACGTTCATCGTTCACTATGAAGTTCGCTTCCTACGAACTCGTTCCGACTGACGTTCAGGAGAAACTCCTCAAAGAATACGCCGAAAAGAATCAAGAGGAATAATACTACGGAACTCGATAGAGTTACCAACCTTTCGCAATAACAAGCAGCCGAGGCGGGTCATTGAGACCCGCCTCGTTATTTTCTCTACATTTTAGCTCCGCAAGGACGTATAGTGCTATCGACTCGCAGTATGGGCGTCAAGCCAAGCTGTTATCGCACTCAGGGTCTCAACGGATATGTCTTCCGGTAAGGACGCGTATTCGTCAGGCATCCCGGTGGTAGAGTGCTGGAAAATATGATTATGACCTGCCATAGTCACCGTATCGGCTTGGGGAGCGTGCTCGGCTATGGTTTTTAGGTTGGCACACAACACCTGCACATCGCGGTCGCCGTTGAGCGCAAGCCACGGACACCGGACTTTCTCTATATCCGGTATAGGGTCGTAGCGGAGCATACGCCGATAGTATGGCGTGGACATTTGAGCGGCAGAAGCCATTAGCTGTTCGCGCGCTTGCGGAATTGATGCTTCAGGCAATGTCATTAGGATATACTGCAGGGACATACGCACGCTCGGCTCGGACGCTTCGCTCATAGCGATGTCTAGTAATTGGCGTTGTAATGCTTCACCATCCCAACGTCCGAGCATACGCATAGCGATCTCTCGGCCCTGCGACATTATCACCGAATCGCCGCGCCATGCCGGGGCAGCCAACGTAACTATCATATCTACACGTTTGTCCGAAGCCCCGAGGCGTATGGCGATGCCACCTCCCTCCGAATGACCGATGACACATACCGGAATATTACGAAACAGCGAGTCGACATACCCGACTCCGGCAGCAATATCCGTCACAAAATCATCTACCGTAGATTCGATGAAATTGCCACCACTGGCCCCGGTGCCGCGGTCATCCATACGCAACACAGCATATCCATGGGCGACAAGGCTGTCAGCCAAGGCCTTAAATGGCTTATGCCCAAGCAAGGTTTCATCTCTATCCTGAGCTCCGCTTCCGGTAGCGAGTACACATACGGCCTTGGGTGAAGGCGGGGTGGTCAATGTCCCGGCAAGCACAATGCCGGCCGTACGATTGGGTATGCAGACCTCTTGCTCGTAAGGTTGTGCAGACGCACTTATTACGACAAAAAAGCATACAGCCAGCGCATTGGGTATTCTTACTCTCATTGTATAGGTTTGTCAACTATTGTATTACTATATCGGTTGTCAATCGTTGATGGAATGTGCACGACCCAACGACAGTATACTTACGCGCCCTACACCGCTATCCTCCACCAAGGCTCGTACCGCCTCCCGCATAGTTGCTCCGGTGGTGACGATGTCGTCTATCAGCAGGACATGGCGGCCGGACAACGCGCCTTCGTCTCCCAGATATTCCATCGTTCCGGCGAGATTGGCCTTGCGTTGCTCCGCATCTTTACGCGCCTGAGCCGGATGACGGCGGACAGCCCGCAAACTCGTGTCTATCGGTAGTCCGGTGACCGAACTTACGCCACGTGCTATGAATTCCGTTTGATTGTATCCGCGTCTATACAACCTACTCCAATGCAACGGTATAGGTATAATCACATCCATACCGCCGAAGAACCCCGTAGGCATAAGCTCGCGAGCAAAGATTCGGCCCATTTCGGCGCCAAGCATAGGACGATTACCGAATTTCATTGTCAAAATCAAATGGGCGACCTTAGTACCTTTTTCGTAGTGAACCCACGCGGCACTACGCCCCACTGGCACTTGCGTGGCCAGGCCGTTGAGTACGGCATCATCCTGCATATAATGTAACATCGTACGTGGTAGGTCTATAAGGCAGTGGGCACAAATCGCCTTTTCATCACCTCTAAGCGGACGACCGCACATATAGCACGTATCCGGCACCACAAAACCCAAGAGCCACTTGCCTAATAGGGTCAAGGGTGACGTCATCGTGCGCATTATCTTGTGTGCCATAACACAAAGATACACATTTCCGCCCATATAACAGCCATAGTCTCGTTTATTTTGACTAATTTTGCGTTCGGTATCCAATACCGACACACAATTTCTAATATATATACTATGAACAAAATCTTTATCACAGCCATTGCATTATGCTCTTTGCAGAGCTATGCAGGCAGCGACACGGCACCGCTATGGCTCAACCATCCGGCTATCTCTCCGGACGGCAAGACAGTGGCATTCAGCTATAAAGGCGACATTTACACTGTCCCGACCAACGGAGGCGAAGCACGCCCCATTACCTCCAATTCGGCGTATGACTCATATCCCGTCTGGAGTCCGGACGGCAAGACCATAGCCTTTGCCAGTGATCGCGACGGCACCGGCTTGGATGTCTACGCAATCCCGGCACAAGGCGGACGCGCCGTGCGTCTCACCACTGCCGGCGGCAATGAAACTCCCAAGGGCTTTCTCAACGACAGCACGGTGCTATTTTCGGCCAATATCATGCCTTCCACAACTATACGCTCGTATGTAGGCGCACAGTTGTATCGTGTGCCTCTGCGTGCAGGCGTCCGCCCGCACATGGTGCTGCCGTTCCCCGCAGGGGCTGTCGATGTGGACGCCTCGGGACGTATGCTCTATCAAGACAAGAAAGGCTATGAAGACGTGCTGCGCAAGCACGAGCGCTCATCGGGCACTGCCGACATCTGGCTTGACGACCACGGTCGGTACACACGCCTGACTACTTTCAACGGCAACGACCACAACCCCCTGTGGGACGGCAAGGACAATTACGTCTATCTCTCGGAACGCGGAACCGATGGGACACTCAATGTATGGCGTGGAAGCATCAACGGCGGCGACCCGGTACAGGTAACAGCCTTCACGCGCCACCCGGTGCGCAGCCTAAGTCGTGCAGCCGACGGCACTCTGGCTTTCAGCTGGAATGGCGAGATTTATACTATGGCCGCCGGAGCACCGACACCCGTTAAGTTGAAAGTGTCTATAGCCGCCGACGATTACGCCGGAGCACCGGACAAATCAATACGCCGCAGCGGCGCCACCAACCTCGCTGTCAGCCCCGATGGCTCGGAAGTGGCCTTCGTGATGCGCGGCGATATATACGTGACATCCGTCAAGTACAATACAACGCGCCGCGTCACCGACACCCCGGGACAAGAGCGTTGCCTGAGCTTCAGCAAGGACGGACGCACCCTGGTATACGACTCGGAACGTGAGGGCAAATGGGCGCTGTATACCGCCACCATCAAGGACAGTAAGGAGAAGCACTTTACATACGCTACCGAGATTGACGAGAAACTGCTGTACAACGGCGGCAACACCGCCCAGCAGCCGGTATTCAGCCCCGACGGCAAGAAGGTGGCTTTTCTGGAAGACCGCGTGACACTGCGTGTCATTGATGTAGCCTCGAAAAAGGTCGTCACGGCCTTGGACGGCAAGTACAATTACAGCTACTCTGACGGCGATATTTCGTTTGTCTGGAATCCGGACAGCCAATGGCTGCTCGTCAACTACATCGGCATTGGCGGATGGAATAACACAGACATCGCGGCAGTGCGTGCCGACGGCTCGGAGGTCATCGACCTCACCGAGAGCGGATACTCCGACGCCAATCCCCGCTGGACTATGGGCGGCCGCGCATTGATATACTCGACAGGACGCTACGGTATGAAGAGCCACGGCAGCTGGGGCAACCAAAGCGACGTTGTTTTCATGGCCTTGGACGAAAGCGCCTGGGAAGAAATCAATCGCACCGAGGAGGAGGCCGCCTTGGCCGAAGATGCCGAGAAGGAAGCCAAGGACGACAAGGCGGACAAGTCTGAAAAGTCCGATAAGAAGTCTAAAAAGGACAAGAAGTCCAAGAAAGACAAAGCTGACAAGAAGGACGAGGCGGTTAAGCCGCATATCTTCGATTTTGCCAACCGTCGCTATCGTACCAAGCGCCTGACCGAGCGTTCGTCTTCGATGGGCGACAGCTACCTCTCGGACAAGGGCGATAAGCTGTACTACGTGGCTATGGCCACCGAGGGCGGTGGCAATCTCTATGTGCGTGACCTGCGCAAGGACGAGACACGACTGCTGGCCAAGGGCGTATCGGGCGGCTTCGAGTATGACGCCAAGGGCGACAACCTTTTTGTCCTGTCCGGCAGCAGCATCAAGAAGGTATCGCTGAAAGACGGCAAAGTGGAAGCCGTATCCTTCGAGGCTGAATATGACCGCGACCCGGCAGCGGAGCGCGAGTACATCTTCGAGCACATGCTCTCGCAAGTACGCGACAAATTCTACGATGCCAACCTTCATGGTGTAGACTGGGAGGCTTACGGCAATGACTACCGCCGCTTCTTGCCGTATATCAACAACAACTATGACTACTGCGAAATGCTCAGCGAAATCCTCGGCGAACTCAACGCCAGCCACACCGGATGCCGCTATTACGAGCCGTCTAAGGCTTTGTCTACGGCTGTACTTGGCGCATTCTATGACGAGGATTACCGCGGCGAGGGCCTGAAAGTAGCCGAAGTGCTGCCGCGCTCGCCCCTGGCTTCGGCCAAGGCCAACGTGAAACCGGGCGATGTCATCACGGCCATCGATGGCAATGAGATTGCCGCCAATGCGGACTACAACCTGCTGCTGCAAGGAAAGGTGGGCAAGAAGATCCGCCTGAATGTACGCTCGGCAGACGGTAAGAGCCGCACGGTGACGGTACGCGCCATCAGCACCGGAGCTCAGAGCGGTATGCTGTACCGCCGCTGGGTGGAGCGCAACCAGCAACTTGTGGACAGCATCTCGAATGGCCGCATAGGCTATGTGCACATACAGGGTATGGACTCGCCCAGCTTCCGTGAAGTGTACAGTGAACTGCTGGGCCGCTACCGCAACTGCGAGGCAGTCATCGTGGACACACGATACAACGGCGGCGGATGGTTACATAACGACGTGGCAATACTTCTTTCAGGTAAGGAGTATGTACGCTACGCACCTCGCGGCCGCTATATCGGCAGCGACCCGTTCTCGCAATGGACCAAGCCGTCGGTGATGCTGACCAACGAGTACAATTACAGCGATGCGCACGGCACACCTTACGTGTACAAGACTCTGGGTATAGGCAAACTTGTCGGCGCTCCCGTCCCAGGCACGATGACTGCCGTATGGTGGGAAACGCAGATAGACCCCACCCTCGTCTTCGGCATCCCGCAAGTGACATCGCTTGACCGCAATGGCAAGCCGCTGGAGAACCAACAGCTCAACCCCGACATCGAGGTTTACAATACCCCGGAGGACGTTGTCACAGGCCGTGACCGCCAGATTGAGGCGGCAGTTTCAGACCTGCTCAAGCAACTAGACAAGTAATTCAATCTTCACCTATAATAAAGACGGCAGTCGCGCCCATCGGCACGGCTGCCGCTTTTGTTGTATGCCGCTCGGTAGGGGCGCTATACATAGCGTCCGAAGCGACTGTGGGAATATGATACAATACACATAAAATCACCACACTACCCTACTGCTGCACGTGGACGTGTCAAAAGAGCGAATTATTGTAGGGGCGCAATATATGTTTTCAAAATTTTCAAACATCTTCCTACAGGGTTATGTATTGATGCAATATGTTTATAGGTTTACTTCTTACTGATTATCAAAAGTTTACCCTTGAGTTTTCAATATATATACTATTGTTCCATTAAACTTTTGACCTGTGATAGCGTGCTGTGAGTCAACGCTATTGTAGCGATTTTAACACCCGTTTTGACCTACACGTCCAAAAAGATAAATAATGAATAAACCGGCAAAAGCATATAAGAGTGGAATAAGAGTGGAATTTGAATAGTTCGTGGTTTATGGTTACCTTTGCAAAAGATTGCAAACGACCACTTGACAACGACTTGACAATGAATATATCCAAAGCACGCTTCGTCACCAGCAGTCCCAACGTGGACAAATGCCCCAACACAACTATGCACGAGTACGCCTTTATAGGGCGCTCCAACGTGGGCAAGTCCTCGCTGATAAATATGCTCACGGGCAATCGCTCGCTGGCTATGACCTCCGCCACGCCCGGCAAGACCATGCTCATCAACCACTTCCTCGTAGATGACACGTGGTATATCGTAGACCTGCCCGGCTACGGATACGCACGGCGCAGCAAGGACGACCGCCGCCGCCTCGAAGCGATGATCAAAGGCTATATTCTCAAGCGTCCGCAGATGACGTGCCTGTTTCTGCTGATAGACGGGCGTCACCTGCCACAGGACATAGACCTCGAATTTATGAACTGGCTGGGCGAGAACGGCGTACCGTTTGCCATAGTCTTCACCAAGCTGGACAAGATGACATCGAACGCAGCCAAGACCGTCACCGCCAAATACCTTGAGACACTGCGCGAATATTGGGAGGAACTGCCCCCAATATTCCGCACCTCGAGCGTTGACCGTCGTGGCCGCTTCGAGCTCCTCGATTACATCGAGAGTCTCAATACCCTACCCGTAAACACTTCAGATGTCCCAACGGTATAGTGCTGACAATCTTGCACATCATCTTTTTTCATTACTATAAATCATGAGAGGCAATAAAACACTAAGCATCTGCGCTTTTCTCACTTTCTTATTATCTGCACCCACAGCCACTGCCGAGAGCAGTTATGACATTGCAGAACTATATTCAATGACAGCACCAACTTCAGGAACAAAAGCAGTCGGCAAATACGACCAAATAATTGATGTTGAATATATCTTAACACCCACAAAAATCAACATCGGTAAATATGTCGTTGAAGTTAAGAAAATTGGTGATAATCTCTATCAAATTAGAAATACCGAAATTTGTATTGAGACAAGATATTGTCATGAGTGGGCTTCGTTTTTAGAGGAAGTTGTCTTAATAATTGACTCAAACTACGGATATACAAAGGGAAAGATTATTTTCGATTAGCAAGACAAAAAGCGTCCGAATTATATCAAATAAACGTTTAATACCTTACAGACAGCGGGCTGCGCTTCATCGGCGCAGCCCGCTGTCTGTATCATTCATCTATTAGAACGCGTCACTGCCGGGCACACCACTCGGCGGCGGCACGGAAGGCGGCAAGCCACGGCGTAACCGCATCGTTGCGGCGGCTGCGCAGATAGTGTCCGCATTGCCACGGGAATATGGCACGTTCCAAGTGTGGCATTATGGCGATATGACGTCCGTCAGGCGATGCGATGCCGGCCACGGCGCCGTCACTGCCGTTGGGATTGCCCGGATAAGCCCGATAGGCATACTTGGCTATGATATTGAAATTCTTGACACCGGCAGCGCCACCGAGGTTGAAGCGGCCCTCGCCATGTGCCACCCAGATGCCCAGCCGCGACCCGGAAAGTCCGCCGAACATCACGGTATTATTCTTGGGCACGGTAATGCCGAGATACTGAGACTCGAACTTATGCGAGCGGTTATGCTCCATACGCGGCATACGCTCGCCTGCCACCGGAGTAATCAAGCCGAGTTCTATCATCAGTTGGCAGCCGTTACATACGCCCAACGACAGGGTATCGCGCCGCGCATAGAAGGCTTCAAGCGTCTTCCGAGCCTTCTCGTTCCAACGAAAGCCCGAAGCCCAACCCTTGGCTGAGCCAAGCACATCACTATTGGAGAAACCTCCGCAGAATACTATCATTCGGACATCCTCCAATGTCTCGGCACCGCTCATCAAGTCGGTCATACATACATCCTTGACATCAAAACCCGCCAGATACAGCGAGTAAGCCATCTCACGTTCGCCATTGATGCCTTTGTCGCGAATAATAGCGGCACGCGGACGACCGTCGGCCGGAGCTTCCGGACGTTCAGCCATACCCTTTCCTCCGTTCCATTCGTGAGGGAAAACGTATCGCAATGGTTGACGTCCCATATTTTTACGACGCTCGGCAGCACATTCTTCGCCACTTTGCATGTAGTCAAGCCGGAAAGACGGCTCGTACCATATCGAGCGTAGCGTGTCTATATCGAAGCTATGGGTATCGGTTCCGGTCTTGACGTCAAGCATACGTCCGGCTGTAACCGGATGACCTATTGCAAAATAACGTACTCCGGCCTCTTTGAGTATCGCTTCGACAGACTCGGCCGTACCATTGTCCACCTGCATCACCACTGCCGGGTTCTCGGCAAACAATGCGCTAACTAAGTCGCCATTCATTCGGCTTGTCATTTCCGACAAATCGACTTCGAGTCCGCCCGTAGTATTGGCAAAAGCCATCTCCAGCAAAGTTGTCACCAGACCGCCGGCACTTATATCGTGCATTGCCAAGGCCTTACGCTTACAAACAATAGCCTGCACCGCTCCGAAAGCGCGTATCAGGTTCGCAGCATCTACTTTGGGTGCCTTGTCTCCCACCAGCCCCATAGTCTGAGCAAGAGCCGACCCGCCGAGACGAAGGTCATCTCCGGCAAAGTCAACATAATACAATGTCGAAGACTTCCTCTGCACCAATACCGGCGAAAGCGTGCGGCGAATGTCTCGTACCGGCGCTGCCGCCGAAATTATCACCGTGCCGGGAGCCATCACGCGCCGTCCGTCAGGATACTTCTGCGTCATTGACAACGAATCCTTGCCCGTAGGAATATTCACACCCAACGAGCATGCAAATTCGCTGCAAGACTCAACGGCCTTGTACAAGGCTGCATCCTGGCCCGAATTGCGGCACGGCCACATCCAGTTGGCACTTAGGCTTACACTCCGTAGGCCGTCCACCAAGTCCGCGCCGACGATATTGGTCAGCGCTTCGGCAATAGCTAAACGTGACCCGGCTGCAGCATCACACAACGCAGCCTGAGGTGCATGGCCTATTGATGTTGCCATGCCGCGGCGTCCGGTGAAATCTATGGAAACAACGCCGCAATCACTCAACGGCAACTGTAACATGCCTTGACATTGCTGACGTGCAACACGGCCTGTGACACTGCGGTCCACCTTATTGGTGAGCCAATCTTTGCAAGCCACAGCTTCCAAAGATAGAACATCGGCGATATATTTGTCAACGCAAGCGACATCATATCGGACAGACGCATGGCGGCGCTCAACAGTATTATCCGTCATTACGGTCTTTGGCGAAGAACCGAACATATCGGCCATAGCCAAATCGATAGGCCGAGTCTCCGGCTTGTCATTGCCGTCCATACCTCCGTGTCCGAACACAAAACGATGGTCGCCGGTGGTACGTCCCACCTCATACATCGGAGCACGTTCGCGGTCTGCTATGCGGCGAATTCGTTCCACATCCTTACCACGTACAACCATACCCATACGTTCCTGGGATTCATTGCCTACGATTTCCTTGTCACTCAATGTAGGATCGCCCACCGGAAGTCGATCTATATCAATATATCCGCCGGTTTCTTCCACCAATTCTGATAAAGCGTTAAGGTGTCCGCCGGCGCCATGGTCATGTATCGAGACTATAGGATTGGTATCGCTTTCGCTGAGCGTTCGTATGACATTGGCCACACGTTTCTGCATCTCGGGATTGGCGCGTTGTACGGCGTTCAATTCAATAGCGTTGGCATACTGGCCTGTAGCGACCGATGAGACAGCACCGCCGCCCATGCCGATACGGTAGTTGTCGCCGCCCATGACGATGACACTTTCGCCTCTATGAGGATGGCCCTTGACCGCGTCGCGTGCTCGGGCATACCCTACCCCTCCGGCCAGCATTACCACCTTGTCGTATGCATACTCAATGCCGCCTTCCGAATACTCGAAAGTGAGCACCGAACCGCATATCAGCGGCTGTCCGTATTTGTTGCCGAAGTCACTGGCTCCATTGCTGGCTTTGATTAAGATTTCGGCCGGCGTCTGATACAGCCATACCCTTGGATTCATCATCAATTCCCAAGGTCGAAGATCGGCAAGTCGCGGATACGAGGTCATGTATACCGCCGTTCCGGCCAAAGGAAGGCTGGCACGGCCACCACCAAGGCGATCGCGTATCTCGCCACCGGTACCGGTAGCAGCTCCGTTGAAAGGCTCGACCGTTGTCGGGAAATTATGTGTCTCGGCCTTCAACGAAAGCACCGTCTGCACATCCTTTTCCTCAAAATATGAGGCATATTCGCCCGACTCGGGCGCAAACTGGCGCATACGCGGACCGCGTACAAATGCCACATTATCCTTGTATGCAGACACCAACCCGTTGGGATTGACCTCGCTTGTCTTTTTTATAAGTTTGAATAGCGACAGAGGTTGTTCCTTGCCGTTGATGACGAACTTGCCGTTAAAAATCTTATGGCGACAATGCTCCGAATTGACCTGGCTGAATCCGAATACTTCGCTGTCCGTAAGCGGTCTGTTCATACGCTTTGCAAGGCCCTGCAAATACTTGACCTCATCGGTGTTCAAGGCCAAACCTTCACTCTCGTTGTATGCTGCGATGTCCTCGATGTGACGAATAGGTGCGCGGCTTATATCCACATCAAATATATGTGCGTCCAAGCCGGCATAATAGCGTTGCAGCATCTTGTCATAAGCAGTATCTTTGTCGGCACGGTCAAATTGTTCGATACGGCGAATGCAGTCTATGCCCATATTTTGGCATATTTCGACAGCGTTGGTACTCCATGGAGTTACCATCTCGCGGCGCGGTCCGATAAAAGATTTTTTGATGTTGGAAGACACGAGACGACGAGCGCCGCCGAAGAGCCATGACAGCCGATCAACCTCGCTGTCCGTCAACGGACGCGCGGTATCAACTGCGTAAACCTTCGTGGCACCTTTCTTGAAATAAACAAGCATAGTGGTGTAGCGTGGGGATTTTAGAATGTCGATTACGCCGGGCACGGTGCATATCCGGGGACGGCCTTTGGTTGTGCAAAGGTACGTTTTTTAAGTGACGTCGGCAAACGCCGCCACTGTATTTCGGCACATTTTACAAGCCTTTAATCTACATTATCGCTGTCTCAAAAATTATTAGTAACTTTGCAGTGTATATGCGCCGTGCCTACGGGCACCCCATCAGCCAAAGCGTACTACTAAACATACACCACATATAAATACAAAACATGAAACTACTCGAAGGTAAGACAGCCCTGATTACCGGTGCCGCACGCGGCATTGGCAAGGCCATAGCGTTGAAATTTGCACAAGAAGGTGCCAACATCGCATTCACAGACCTCGTTATCGATGAAAACGGCAAAGCTACCGAAGCCGAGATCGCCGCTTTAGGCGTCAAGGCCAAAGGTTACGCCTCCAATGCCGCCGACTTCGCTCAAACAGAAGAAGTCGTAGGTCAAATACATCAAGACTTTGGCCGTATAGATATCCTGGTAAACAATGCCGGCATTACCAAAGACGGCTTGATGCTTCGTATGTCCGAGCAGCAATGGGACGCAGTAATCAACGTCAACCTCAAGAGTGCATTCAACTTTATCCACGCAGTGCTGCCCATTATGATGCGCCAGCGCAGCGGCTCCATCATCAATATGGCATCCGTTGTCGGCGTACACGGCAATGCAGGTCAAGCCAACTACGCATCGTCCAAGGCCGGCCTCATAGCCCTGGCCAAATCCATCGCCCAAGAAGTGGGTTCGCGCGGCATCCGTGCCAACGCTATCGCTCCGGGATTCATTGAGACGGCTATGACCGCAGCTCTTCCCGATGACGTACGCGCCGAATGGACCAAGAAGATCCCCCTGCGTCGCGGCGGTAAAGTCGAAGATATCGCCAATGTCGCCACCTTCCTTGCCTCGGATATGTCCTCTTATGTGTCCGGTCAAGTGATACAAGTGGACGGCGGTATGAATATGTAATATCCACAGCCAATACATATAAGAAGGGTGCGGGCACACCCCGCGCCCTTCTTTACATTTTATCCCCCGGATATAATTATTCTCTCCTTTTCCGAACAAGCACATGCTGACATACAATACCCAACTCAAAGACATTATACTGCCGGAGTACGGTCGCAATATCCAATCTATGGTGGAGTATTGCATGACCCTCGAGGACAAAGACGAGCGCACACGGTGTGCCTACTCCATCGTCAACACCATGGGAATACTATTCCCCGAAATGGTTGCAAACGATCCCGAAAAACACAAGTTTTGGGATCACTTGGCCGTTATGAGCGACTACAAGCTTGACATAGACTGGCCTTTTGAGGTGATACACGCCGATTCGCTTGATTCAAAGCCCGAACCCGTACCAATATTTGACCAAGTATCTACGTTTGAACGTCAGTACGGACGCGTAATCGAGCAAATGGCTCTCGTGGCTGCCGATATGGAAGAGTGTCCGGACAAAGACGCCTTCATCGAATTGCTGGCCAACCAAATGAAGAAAGTAATGACAGAAGCCAACGAAGACGTTGATGATCAGCGTATATTCGACGACCTCGCCGTGCTCAGTAATGGCAAAATACGCCTCACTCCCGACACGATGGTCTTACGCACATACAAGGTCACTTCCAACACCGGTAAGAAAAAGAAAAAGAAGTAACCGCAATAAGCGTTTCGATACATGTCGCGCACACCAGTCACCATGGAACAATTGAGGCCCATCGGCCACATTGTAAAGACTTTCGGTTACGAAGGCGATTACATTGTGCAATCGAACTATGATGATGCAATCGAAGATTTAGACTTCGCATTTGTCGAAATAGACGGTCTTCCGGTGCCGTTCAAATTGTCCGGCACAGTTTTCCATAAGGGCGAAATGTGGCGCGTGCGACTCCTACCGGTTATTGAGGACCAAGATTTGACGGGACATACACTATACGCCACCAACCACGACCTCATCAAATCGTTACACCGTGACGATGTAGACCAAGATAGTCAAGATTTTTTCATTGAAGACCTTATAGGATTCGATATCATAGACGCCGAATCAGACAGAACTATCGGGCAAATAATTGGAATAGAAGACTCTACAGCGAACAAATTGTTTATCGTCAGCCGTGCAGAGGACAATGGCCGCGAATTGTACGTTCCTATAGCCGATGAATTCATCGAATATATTGATGATTGTAAAATAGGTGTAGTACTGCCCAAAGGGCTTTTGGACCTATAACGCATTTTCAACTAGCAGCAACCCCAAGCATTTATTCACAGCAAATAATTGAAATAAGACTATGTTTGACGAAGATGATGCCATAGCATTTATACGCGCACAAGTCGGCGATGAAATTTCTTCGCTGTATGACGATGACGAAATTCTCAATGTCATTGATATAATTTGGGACTTCTACGAAAGCAACGGAATGCTTGAAATCGACTTCTCCGAAGACGATGAAGAAGATGCCGACGTAGACCTTGATAGACTGATGAGCACCGTACGTCGCACCCTGGCCAAAGATAAGCACGCAAAGATTGCGCCCGAACACGTCGAACCTATCGTCAATGCCGAATTGGCATACGAAGACTCTTTGGAGGAAGAATAATCCCCGCTCCATCGTTCAAAGATATGTCTCGTTTCTCTTTTTCAAAAAATCGAGTCGTTGTCGTCGCCATTCTGATGACGGCAGCATCCTGCTTCGCTTCGGCTGACACTCCGGATGCCGATGCGCCCAGGACACTCAAGGAAAACATTGCCACGCCGGAAGTTCCCAAGAAGTATTCCCCGGCAGTACAGCGACACATGGGAAATAACGCCAACCAATTTGCACGGCATAACCTCGAAGTTGCCATGCACCGCAGAAACGAAGTATATAGCGTAATCATTCCATGCGACACGCTCTTCAAAGCCAACGATGACGATCTACGTACACATGCACCATACTATCTCAACGCCTTCAAAGAACTGCTACGCAAACCAATGTCATACAAGATTCTTGTCGTTGTATACTCAGATAATACCGGCAGCGAGCAGTATTGCGACGACCTTACCGAAAAGCGCGCCAATGTAATTGCCGACTACTTTGATGATTTGGCCGGTGATATCGAGACCAACATCATTCCTTATGGTATGGGGTCCGATGAACCTCGTTCGGCAAACACGTCAGCCAAGAACAGACGGCGTAACCGACGCGTCGAGATTTACGTTGTACCCGAAGAAAATATTATTAAGCGTGCTCGTACGGGCACACTTAACTGACCCGAGAGCCGCACATAAGGAACAGCCTCATATAAGGTTGATTAAGGCAATTCGCTAAGATGCTTATCTTCACAGATAAACACACGACCCGGGAATTGGTCTATCATCGAATGATTGTGCGTAGCCACTATTACGGCCTTACCTTCGGTTGCGATATTACTTAAAAGATGGAATATCTGCTGTCCTGTTTCCGGGTCAAGGTTTCCGGTGGGTTCATCGGCAAGAATAATATCCGGATTATTAAGTAAGGCGCGAGCAATCACCACTCGCTGTTGCTCACCTCCGCTCAGCTGATGAGGCATCTTGTAGCTTTTGTTGGGCATACCGACTTGGTCAAGTACGGCAAGAATACGGTCTTCGCGCTGCTTACGATCGCGCCATCCCGTAGCAAGGAGCACAAAGTCAAGATTGGCATAGACGTTGCGATCCATCAGCAATTGAAAATCCTGAAAGACGATGCCCATGCGACGGCGCAACATTGGAATGTCCCGACGGCGCAACTGCACCATATCATATCCGAGTACTTGTGCATGGCCTTGCCCAGATACAGGAACTTCGGCATACAAAGACTTAAGCAACGTGCTTTTGCCACTGCCCACTTTGCCCACTAAGTATACCGGCTGTCCACTATCAATGCTAAATGTAACATCTTTGAGCACAACAAATTCCTTGCGACGAAGTTCTACGTCTTTATATTCGATCAGCGACATATTGTCTTGGATATTTTAATGCGTTTAATAATTCCGAACGGCTTAGTCCACACAAAAGTAAGCAATTTCTGCGAATAAATGCGTAATTTTGTATATTTAAAGAGGCCAAAGTCGCCTTATAACCGCCAAACCCCTTGGCTTCGATGCCCTGCAAAGATGCCATCGGTAGATTATGAATACAACAAATGAACATAACGTACTTTCGCACAGCTCTTATTGTCAGCACATTGGTTGCATCTATGACGCTATCGCAAGACACACAAGCCTGCACATCAATGATAGTCGGTGCACGAGCATCCGCCAACGGGCGACCCCTATTGTGGAAGCACCGCGATACCGGGACAGAACACAATTTCGTGGATACAGTATGCCGTCCGGGACAATACAGGTACGTAGCCTTATTCAACGGCGGCGACAGCCTTCGTTCCGAGGCATGGATGGGCCTGAATGACACCGGATTTGGCATTATGAATACGGCGTCTTACAACCTTGCACCGGACACAGCCAAGCTGGTAGACCGCGAAGGCGCAGTGATGTCCTTGGCATTAGGAAGCTGCCGCACCGTTGCCGATTTTGCCACACTGCTTGATACCCTGCCGCGCCCCATGGGTGTACAAGCAAATTTCGGGGTCATTGACGCTTATGGTAACGGCGCATACTTCGAGACCAATGACAACGGATACACAGCCTACTATCTCAATGACACCGAGGACGATGTGCTGATGCGTACAAATTTCTCGTTTAGCGGCAACGACTCTACCGGTTACGGATACGTTCGCTACGACAACCTCCGCCATCTTGCCGAGGAACGCATACAACATCACACTCTCACCCCCGCTTTCTTTACCGAGGATGTGTCAAGGTCTTTCTATCATAGCCGTTTGGGACGTGATGCTTTATGCGACAGTGCCCGTTGGGCCATAGACCAAGACTTTATACCGCGACGCATATCCTCTGCCTCTATCGTCATCGAGGGTATAGCTCCGGGACAGAACCCCAAAGAAGCCATAATGTGGACCGTCATCGGCTACCCGCCATGCAGCCACGTTCGTGCAGTCACCACAGACTCCGTACCGCCCGAATTGCAACCAACAGCTCCGGGATGGCGCAGCCCCGCATGCAACGAGGTTTTGAAAGCCAAATACATGGCCTTCCCGTTGCGTCGTCCGGGAGATAAGAAATACATAGATATGGATTATTTACGAGCAAAGATGCCTATAGAACGAGCATTAAGCATTAACGAATACGACACATACATCAAGAAATGAGCCCTATAGTTACAACAATACTGCTGTTGGTAATTTCCAATGTATTTATGACTTTTGCCTGGTACGGACATCTAAAATTGCAGACAGCAGGCATATCGGCACATTGGCCGCTGTGGCTCGTGATAATATTCTCTTGGGCTATAGCGTTATTTGAATACTCATTTATGATTCCGGCCAACCGCATCGGATACGTGGGCAACGGCGGACCTATGACATTGATGCAACTCAAAGTAACCCAAGAGGCCATTACATTGGTGGTGTTCACCGTCATTACAATGTTTGTTTTCGGCGGCGAAACCTTACGCTGGAACCATATTGCAGCATTCATACTGCTGGTAGGTGCCGTATATCTCGCGTTCCTTAAATGACGCGAGGTACAGGCACACGCCATACCTCACCATCCACACATACCGCACTGCATCGACACACATTCGATGCTGTGTCGTAGTTCATCGCGGCAGTACGTGGTAACCATATTGCCCCTTACACGGTTTTTTTGTACCTTTGCACAGCCAATAGCAGCAATTACGAACGACTTATGAACCATATACGCAACTTCTGCATAATAGCGCACATAGACCACGGCAAGTCCACTCTTGCCGACAGACTACTCGAATATACAGGTACAGTCGCAGCCAAAGATATGGAAGCCCAAGTGTTGGACGATATGGACCTTGAGCGCGAGCGTGGCATCACCATCAAGAGCCACGCCATACAGATGCTTCATACCATCGATGGTACAGAATACACCCTCAACCTTATAGACACCCCGGGACACGTAGACTTTTCGTACGAAGTCTCTCGTTCCATCGCTGCATGCGAAGGTGCCCTGCTTATTGTCGATGCTACCCAAGGCATTCAGGCTCAAACGATTTCCAACTTATATATGGCCATAGACAATGACCTGGAAATAATCCCCATAATAAATAAGGTGGATCTTGATTCGGCCAAGCCGGACGAAGTTGAGGACCAAATAGTCGAGCTACTGGGATGCAAACGTGAGGAAATAATCCGAGCCTCCGGCAAAACAGGCGAGGGCGTACCCGCTATTCTCCGCGCCATTGTCGAGCGCATTCCCGCCCCCAAAGGCGACCCAGAAGCTCCGCTTCAGGCATTGATATTCGACTCGGTGTTCAATCCTTTCCGAGGCATCATTGCTTATTTTAAGATTGTAAACGGCACCCTACGCAAAAATGATTTCGTAAAATTCGTTGCTACCGGCAAACAATACAACGCAGACGAAGTCGGTGTCCTCAAACTTGATATGCTGCCTACCAACGAGATTTCGGCCGGAAATGTGGGTTACATCATTTCAGGCATCAAGACATCCAAGGAGGTGAAAGTGGGCGACACCATCACACACGTTGCCCGACCATGCGACAAAGCCATCGAAGGTTTCCAAGAAGTCAAGCCTATGGTGTTCGCCGGCGTATATCCCATTGAAACCGAAGACTTTGAAAATCTGCGTGCCTCGCTTGAGAAACTGCAACTAAACGATGCCTCGCTCACCTTTACGCCCGAATCATCAGCCGCTCTCGGATTTGGCTTTCGTTGTGGCTTTCTGGGTCTGCTACACATGGAGATAATCCAGGAAAGACTCGGACGCGAGTTTGACATGGATGTCATCACCACCGTGCCTAACGTTTCCTATAAGGTCTACGACAAAAAAGGTGCAGTCACGGAAGTACACAACCCGTCAGGCTTGCCTGACCTCACACTGATAGATCATATCGAAGAACCGTATATCCGCGCCAGTGTAATCACCACCTCCGGCTTCATAGGGCCTATAATGACCTTATGCTTGTCAAAACGTGGCGAACTTATCAAGCAGGAATACATCTCCGGCAATAGGCTCGAGCTCACCTTTGACATGCCGCTTGGCGAAATTGTAATCGACTTCTACGACAAGCTCAAAAGCATCTCCAAAGGCTACGCATCCTTCGACTACCACCTGCACGACTTTCGTGAAAGCCGCTTGGTCAAACTCGACATACTCCTTAACGGCGAAAGCGTGGATGCACTATCCACCCTCACGCACGCAGACAACGCCGTGACCTTCGGTCGTCGTATGTGCGAAAAGCTCAAGGAACTTATACCCCGCCAGCAATTCGACATTGCCATCCAAGCAGCCATAGGAGCAAAAATCATTGCGCGCGAGACCATTAAAGCCGTACGCAAGGACGTTACAGCCAAGTGCTACGGCGGCGATATTTCGCGTAAGCGTAAGTTGCTTGAGAAACAGAAAAAAGGCAAGAAGCGTATGAAGCAAATCGGTTCGGTCGAAGTCCCGCAAAAGGCCTTCCTCGCCGTACTGAAACTTGATTAAATGTCGCATACGGAAGAACAACGAGATAAAGCAGTAAATACTCCGCGGAATTAGACACGTATTCACACACAGATTCTCACCACTTCTCATCACGTATGGTCGTATTTCCACACGCCAAAATCAACCTCGGTCTCAACATCTTAAGACGACGTCACGATGGATACCACGACATCGATTCGATTATGGTACCTGTAGGATGGAGTGATGTTCTCGAAATTATTCCGGCTGCTAACGAGACACGCCCGACTTTGAAATGTCATGGTAGTGAAGTCCTCGACTGTCCCGATGCAGACAACCTAGTCATACGGGCTTACAATACGATCAAGACGATATGCCCGGATATTCCGGCTGTACATATATTCTTGCAGAAGAATATACCCTCCGGAGCCGGCTTGGGCGGCGGCTCGGCCGATGCGGCATACACTGTACGCGTACTCAATATATTGTTTTCGCTGGGCTTGAGCAATGAATACATGGCAGAGATTACCTCCACTATCGGTGCCGATTGTCCGTTCTTCGTTTACGACAGCGCTATGGTGGCTTCTGGCATCGGGACAACGTTGCGCAAAGTTTCGGTTCCGGCACTAAGCGGTCTCACCATAGTCATTTGTCGGCCCGATGGTTGCCACGTCTCCACAGCACAAGCATACGCCGGAGTGACCAAAAATCCCGATGCAACGCCGGTCGAACACGTAACAAAACTTCCGCTGTCACAATGGCGCGCCAACCTTCACAACATGTTTGAAGACACGGTATTTCCATTGTTCCCGGCTATAGCTGATTTAAAGGAATACTTCTACAAAGCCGGCGCAGAGTATTCGGCGATGTCCGGATCAGGCTCAGCGGTATATGCTTTATTCCAAGACAATTCAAAAGCCTTGGCAGCATTTGATGCACTGAAATACAAGCACAAGTATATTGCTACACTATAAATCTGCCCGCTCGGTTCGAGCTCACGTGCGCCAACATTCAAAAATTCCTTGGTAAAAACTCGGTCAAAGATACTGCCTATGGCGAAAAAAATCATTATCTTTGCATCAGTATAAGACGGCTGTATTTTTTGCCACACATGGTGACGGGCATCACCATTGCACGGCATAAATATCCGTCACCGATCCATACATGAGACACCGATCATGCAATATATAAGCACCGGACACAATTCTCCCGCCGCTACTTTGGCTCAGGCTGTATTATGCAGCCACGCTCCGGACGGCGGACTATATATGCCCGCATCGCTGCCACAAATCCCTGACGCTTTTTTCCGCAATTTCCAAGGCATGACAGCCTCCGAAATCGCCTACGTACTTGCCACTCATCTTTTTGGTGGCGATATCCCGGCACAAGCGCTCAAGGAGATGGTAGACCGAACTATCAACTTCGATATTCCACTACGTCGCATCGACAACGATATATATGTCCTCGAGCTATTCGGCGGACCTACATTGACATTCAAAGACATCGGTGCACGTTTTATGGCGTCTCTGCTCAGACATATCGGGACCGGGCCGCTGCCACTTGATATCATCGTTGCCTCGTGCGGCAATACAGCCGGAGCAATCGCCAATGCAATGGCTCCATTGTCGTCCGTAAACGTATTTGTTCTATTCCCTCGCAATAGTTCGAACCGTCAACTCGAACGTCAGTATACCACTCTGGGCGGAAACATTCATGCCATAGAAGTACACGGAAGCATCGACGACTGCCACGCGCTTATGCGCCACGCGCTCTCGGACCCGATTTTACAGCGCAAAGCAATGATGACCTGTGCCAATTCGGCAAACATCGGACGGCTGCTACCCGAAACATTCTATTACTTTTACGGAGTTGCACAACTACTGGAACGCACAGACCGGCGTTCGCCCGAAATAGTCGCAGCAGTACCTTGCGGCAACCTCGGCAACCTCACCGGCGGCATCATAAGCAAGCGTCTTGGACTTCCAATCAGTCATTTTTTGGCATGCGAGAATGCCAATGACGCATTTAACGAGACACTTGCCGCCGGCCATCTATTGCCACGACGGCCGTCCGTACCAACATTGGCTTACGCCACAGACAAGGCGGACCCCACCAATCTACCTCGAATACTTGATTTGTACAACGGTGATTTTGATGCCATACGCCGCGACATTACCGGCGTGTGCGTCAATGACGCTGCAATCATCGAGGCCGTTAACGGCTGCTATCGCGCTACAGGATATATGTGCGATCCGCATACAGCAATGGGCTATTACGGGCTACGACACTATCTCCGTCCCGGACAAATAGGTCTACTCATTGCCACAGCCCACCCGGCCAAATCACTGACGGCAATGAACGCCATCACGGGACGAGCTATGGACTTGCCTTTGCAACTCAATACATTTATGACCGGTCAGGATCACCGAATTCGCATCAGTCCCAACTACGATGTACTCCGACGCATAATCTTAGACAACACTCCAACACCTCAATGATATTAAGCAATGACAAACAAACGCCAACTCAAGAAACACATCCGCTACATATGCGGCGAACTTGCCGTAACACTCCTTATCGCCAATGCAGGTGTACGTGGTTTTGACATGGAAAAAACTCCGGAAATAGTGGGCAAAATTGCCATACTCCAAGAGACTTCCGTGGCCCATGTATCTATAAGCTACGATAAAGTTGCCTCGGATTTCGAGAACCGCAAGGCATACAACGCCGCTCGCGCCAAGTACTTTGCAACAGCATACGCCAAGCTTCTCAAAGAGTTCGGCGACCAAGTACAAGAGATTGTAAAGGAAATGAACGCCGCAATGCCTCAAGAGGCACGTGACGCAATCGTCAAGGACTTCAAAGTGCGCAAAAAGGCTTGATTGACAGTCAATGTCTATTGCCTCGTCTATACTCAGACTTATGGGATGGTCCGTGGACATTTCCGTCCCGGACTATCCTAAATGCCTGATATGCGTTGCGCCGCACACTTCCAATTGGGATTTCATCATGGGCAAATTGGCATACGCGGCCATAGGTCGCCACGCCGGATTTATGATGAAAAGCACTTGGTTTTTTCCTCCGTTAGGATGGATTTTTCGCGCAATGGACGGAGTACCGGTATATCGAGGCAATAAAGGCAAGCATCCGTCTATGGTGGAGCAGGTATCGACAATGATGCGTCAGCGTGACAAACTGCAGATTGCAATTACACCCGAAGGCACACGTAGCCGTACCGCACAATGGCACACCGGAATACTACGTATTGCATATAACACCGGCGTCCCCATCGTACTTGCCACCATCGACTATCAAAACAAACGCATAACAGCCCATCGTTCACTGTACGCCTCCGGCAATCATGACTTGGATATGGCTACGATAAAGAGCTGTTACAATGCCTCGCAAGCAAAGCATCCGAAGAATTTTGACAATAGTCCCTCGGATACAACGTTCCAAAGAACAGCCGAAATGAGCGAAGACGACTCCCACTCCAACCGCCAATAAAACAAAACCCGACATAATATGCCATCTTTACAAGACCGACTGATTGTAACCGCAATTTCACTTAACATCGCATGGGGCGACGTCGACGAAAACATTTTCGCCGCTGCCGCCGCCATCGAAGCGCTACCCGATATACCCGATGTTATCGTTCTCCCCGAAACATTTTCGACGGGATACATAGCAGACAGCGAGCAGATAGCACGCGTAGCTCAAGACTGGCATAATTCCACCTCTATAGGCGCCATAACCGAATGGGCAAGAAAATACAACGCAGCCATTTGCGGCACATTACTTATCAAAGATGGCGACCAAATATTCAATAGAGCTGTATTTGTCGAACCATCAGGCGAAATTACATATTACGACAAGCGTCACCTCTTTGCACTCAGCAAAGAAGCCAAATATATCGCGGCCGGACGCCGTATGCCGCCGGTCATCAGATACCGTGGCTGGAACATCGCCTTGGCCATCTGCTATGACATACGCTTCCCGGCATGGTGTCGTAATCAAGGCTTACGGTACGACATACTGCTTGTCCCGGCCAACTGGCCGGAAGCTCGTGCGTACGCATGGCAAAACCTGCTTAAAGCTCGTGCCATCGAAAATCAGGCATATATTGTCGGGGCCAACCGTAGCGGCAGTGATGACTTCGGCATCTATGACAATCAAACTTTTATTTTCGATCCTATGGGTAAACCTATAAACAACGAGAGCAAAAATTCCACCGTAGTGTACGCCACCTTTTCGCGCGACACACTTCAGAACCTAAGGCACAGCTTTCCGGTAAGCCTGGATGCCGACAGATTTGACATCGAACTATGACGTAGTCCGTATGCCATTTGATTTTAAAGAATTTTCGCTGGACGACAGCGGCTGTGCCATGAAAATTGGCACTGACGGCGTACTTCTTGGTGCATGGGCTGCTCTTCCGGTCAAGGGACTTGTCCTGGACATCGGTACCGGCAGTGGTCTCATATCTCTAATGGTGGCACAACGAACATCCGGCAATCTGCGTATCATCGGTATCGACAGTGACCAAAATGCGATCAAGTGTGCACGGGCCAACGTGGCCGCATCGCATTGGCCCGAATCCGTCTCAGTCATACATTCCGGCTTCGAAGACTATGTTTTGCCATATCCGGCCAATCTGATAATAAGCAATCCCCCATTTTATACCACGGGGATGCTTTCGCCGAACAATGCACGAGCGACAGCACGTCATTGTAATGGTGCACTCTCTCCTGTCACTCTAATCTCCTATGCGGCCAAGCATCTCGCACCCGGCGGCTCTTTGGCTATGGTGACCCCGGCCGAAACCGAGCAGACTATCATATTCGAATCCACGATACAGCAAATGTGCATAGTCCGCCAATGCGATGTCATCACCGTCCCCGGCAAAAAAACTCGCCGAATTCTATGGGAGATACAACGTTCAGGCGATTCGACTGCTGCGCCGGAACATACCACACTGACCATACGCGGACAGGACGGCCAGTTCACCGATGATTACCGCGAACTTACTTCAGCATTTTATATTGATTTTTAGCAGAATATTTCACTATACAAGAATCCTCCAAGTTAATATTTACCCTAACACCTCACTACGAGACATGACAAATATCGGTTCAATAAACACAGTAGTCGGCAAAAAAGCCTTACTGCTCGGAAGTGGCGAACTTGGCAAAGAAGTAGCCATCGAACTACAACGCTTCGGCATTTATGTCGTTGCCTGCGACCGCTATGCTGACGCGCCGGCTATGCAGATTGCTCACCGCAGTCACGTATTCAATATGCTTGATGCCAACGCACTGCGCAAAGTTATTGAAGACGAACGTCCGGATTACATAATTCCGGAGGTCGAAGCTATAGCCACATCCGAACTAGTTCGCCTCGAAAGCGAGGGATACAATGTCACTCCAACAGCCAAAGCAACAGCACTGACGATGAATCGCGAAGGTATACGTCGCCTTGCAGCCGAAGACCTTGGCTTGCCCACATCTCCTTATCGATTTGCAGAAACCCGCGAGGAATTTGACGAAGCAGTCAAAGCCGTTGGTGTGCCATGCGTTGTCAAGCCCGTCATGAGTTCCTCCGGACACGGCCAATCAGTCATAAAAGCCAAAAACGATATAGAGCGAGCATGGGATATCGCCCAAAACGAAGGTCGCGCCGGAGCAGGACGCGTTATTGTCGAAGGATTCGTGGATTTTGACTACGAAATCACACTATTGACCGCCCGCACTGTCAGCGGCACCGTATTCTGCCGGCCCATCGGGCACCTGCAGGTCAACGGCGATTACCGCTACTCCTGGCAACCCCAGCCAATGTCCACGGCAGCACTGGCTAAAGCGCAAGATATAGCACGTGCAATCACCGATGCTTTGGGCGGATATGGAATCTTCGGTGTCGAACTGTTTGTAAAAGGCCAAGATGTAATCTTCAGTGAGGTTTCACCTCGTCCCCACGATACGGGAATGGTGACTATGATTTCACAAGATCTCAGCGAATTTGCCATTCACGCCCGTGCCGTATTGGGGCTTCCGATTCCCGAAATTCGGTTTTACGGGCCTTCGGCATCTCGAGCCGTGGTCATCGAGGGCGATAGCGATAAAGTAGTCTTCGAAAATGTCGACAAGGCTCTTTCCGTGCCCGGGACTCAGATGCGAATCTTTGGTAAGCCGGAAGTATGCGGACACCGTCGCATGGCTGTCATACTTGCCACGACGGACTCCGTAGACGAGGCTCGAGCCAAGGTCGATGAAGCTTTTGCCAAACTCACCATTAAAGTACTACCCCGATGAGCGACAAGAATAAAGACAATCGGCGAATTACATTTTTACTCGCATATGGAGACGAAGGCCGTGTAGACGTGATGTTCAGCCCCGAGAAGACATATTACCGTATTGACTTTCCAGAGACATTGGAAGACGGCGAGCTACCGGGATTGCATGAGCAATACGAGAGCTTCAAAGATAAGATACAATCCGCCTTTTATGGCGAATCCGAAGACACTGCGCCGGTTCGCTTCAAGTTCTTTATAAATAATGTTGCAGCTACGCCCAAGTCGCTGAATCACGCTTCGTTGCAACGTTTTGTTAACATTCTTGCCGCCAAGTACGATGAAATGACAGTGCTTTATCAGCTCATAAATTCTTGATATTTGCCGGAGATTAGATCCTTCGACTATACGTCATTCTTGGAATAGAATTTATCGAGAGCATCTTCCGATAGAATCTTGGTTATGCAGCATATCAGAAAGTGACGTGTACAGCCAATCGTATCCCGGAACGGTCCACCGGATAGCCTGGATAGCGGTGCGTCAAACGCCATATATAGTCCACGCGCAGGCACTTGAATATATTCTCGATACCGACCGAGGCTTCCACGTATGGCGTTTTGGACACATCGGTGCGCCCCACCCCGTCCGATGATGGGAAACTAAGTAGCGATGTATTGTCTGACGGATTATTGCTCCCGCTCAATTTACCCCAAAACGTACGCACGGCAAAAACTTCACGCAGGCGCAATTTCTTTAATAAAGGTACATAGTTGAGGATGGCTCCGTTAGCCCAATATGTTGCCTCTATTGATGCGTAACTATCCGTGATAAATTCCATAGCATTTATCAGCGCATAGCTCTCGGGCTGTATGGTGTATGTCAAGTTGGCATTGGGTATAAAGAGTTGGAAATACGGCGTATTGCGACTCCATACATGTCCGCCTTTGCCTATAAGGTCAAGATAGCCCCAAGCGCTCATCCAAAAGCGCTTTTGCACACTCAGCTGGGTACGGCATACGCTCCATCGCGACCCTGCTATATGGCGCGTGCCTATACGTTGCGACAGCATCACCACCGGCGCATCAAGATTGATGGGGAGTCGGTAAGTGCGTGTCTGATAGAACTTTTCGCCCGGCGCATAGCGCAGCTCCAAATCAATCCAGGACATATCGAAGTTGGATAATTCCTCGCCCGTCCCGAGAGTCAGCGGCAGATATGGACCGGGCCATTGGCGCTCGGCATTGATCGAAGCCGTTACCGAAAAACCATTATGTCGTTCGTGTGTGTATGTCAAAGTCGCAAGTCGTTGGTAAGTAACATTATAATCATCTCGGCGTTTCAGTGACAATATGAAGTTGTCCGGATTGGTAAACATATACGACTGTCCCGGATGATAGGTATCGTATGTCAAATTGAGCCGCAACGAGTGCACCGGAAATTCGCGCGAATGGTAGCGCTTGTCGTTGAACGAATATTCAGCTTCAACACCATATTTCCATTTATGGTCGCCAAATCCATAAGCAGTATAAAAACGGCCAAACCAATGCGGCGAAAGGTTGGCGGTCGTCATACCACCGGTCCTTAGCTTGAATCCTTCAATATCGTTGTAGGATGCCATAGCATTTAGCGGACCTATGTCAAAATATGATGGAGTAGATGTAGAGACATACCCTGAAAAGAGGATCTTCACCCCCCTTTCGATAAACCGATACAGTGGATAAGAATGCATTTTATCCATGGCAGACGAAACATTTCGCTGACTCTTGGGCAACTTGACAAGGCGCACGCCTTCCCAATAGACTGTATCTCGGCTTTCGGCTTGGCGCTCAATCAGTCTTTCACGTTTCTCGGCAAAGATTGTGTCCGAGCCCTCCGGAATTTCAAAGTTGTGCCCGGCATATGCTAAGGTTCTATTGATATATAATCCGGGAGTTCCGGGCAAGACAGAGCCTTCCAATGTAAGATTGTCGTTGGTGACAAGACGTGATCCATCCTTAGCACGTGAATACGATTGTTCAAGCCTCAGGTTTTGTATAAAGTTGAGATTTATATCCGATGAAATACGCATGTCTATATGATTGACGAACAACACCGAATCTGTTACATCAACCTCCATACTGCCTATAAAGCCAAACGATGCCTTATTGCGCGGATAAAAACTTAGCGGAACCAATTTTCGTCCCTCACTCGTCGTGATGGTGTCTCCGAGATAAAAACGATAAAAATCCGCCGATACGGCTGTCAATGGGCCTACGAAACGATTCTGTAGCAGCGTAATTTCGCCATTGAATACATCCAACGGACGCAAGATATCCTCGAGAAATGTCTGCATACTCTCTTGGTCAAAAATCCGGTCGACACCCGTGCTGTTATATGCTGTCACGATCTCGCGTAATGCCTTTGGATGGCGTCGATAATGGATGTCCGAGGCCGTTTCCTTGACCGAAAGCTGCATTATGGGCCGTCCTGAAATGTCGGAAGTATCCATGCAGGACCATAGTACCGGAAAGCGTTTCAGTAGCTTGCTTGTTGATGGATCTTTAGTGAAATTGTTCAGCGCGATAGATATTCGTTGATATTGATGATAGTTGTAATAATCGTTGCGTCGCGGGTCTTGATCTTGGCTCTGACGACGCAGCCGCTGCATCATATCCACAGCAGGATTGTTCCGTTTGCTGTATCTTTGCTTCTTGATGACTACCGCTTGTAGTTCCTGAACCTGCGGCGAAAGATACACGGCATACATATTCACCTGGCCTCGGCTGATTTTTATAGTCTTCGTCTCAAAAGCTTGGGCTGTAACCTTGAGCCACGATACCGTGTCGTGTACCGTTATCTCAAACACTCCGTCCGGCCCGGCTACGGTACTTCCCTTTTTAGCGGAGGACGCTATGCGTGCATACGGCACAGCTTCGTCCGTAATGCTGTCTTTAACAATACCTCGTACGAGATACGAAGACACCGGCGTGGCTGCCATTCCCGCGAAAGCAACTACTGCCAGTAAGAACATAACTATATAACGTTTTTCCATCGTTTGTCGGAAATATTCGCTAACTTTGAACAAAAGTTTCTTGTCTAATTCATTAGCTATGGCTGTCGAAATCGAACGAAAGTATCTTGTAAAATCTGATGAGTGGCGTTCTATGTCGTCCGCGAGCCGTCACTTCTGCCAATTCTATCTGTCTGTAAATCCGGACTGTACCATCCGCGTCCGCATTATTGACGACTCTTCGGCCTATTTGACGGTCAAGAGCCGCAACAAAGGCATATCTCGCGGCGAATGGGAATATCCTATACCGGTCGAGGATGCTCGTGCAATGATAGAACTTCATATCGGAAGACTTGTCATCAAACGTCGCCATTACGTATCGTTTGGCGGATATACATGGGAAGTGGACATATTCGAAGGCGAGTTGTCCGGGCTGGCTGTCGCCGAAGTCGAATTGCCGTCCGCGGATGCCGTTGTCTCTCTGCCTCCTTTTGTAGGCAAGGAAGTTTCGGGGGATGTCCGCTATTACAATTCGTCGCTCTCGGGCTCGGAGATATTGCCGCCCGAAGTGTCTTCGCCGGCCTGATCCGGCTGTCGCGGCTGCTTAGGGACATCGCGCAAGTTTAGGCGTACCACATTTTCGACATGCTGTGTATGCGGAAACATATCCACGGGCTGCACGGCCGTCACCTCATATAAGGGATCCAGTAACGCCAAATCGCGTGCTTGTGTCGCCGGATTACAACTCACGTATACTATACGCTTGGCCGCAGTTCTCAGCAACACGTCCACTACATCTTGATGCATACCGGCTCGCGGCGGGTCTACAATAATCACATCGGGATGACCATGCTCATTGACAAAATCATCGTTAAGCACGTCCTTCATATCGCCGGCATAGAATTCGGTATTATCTATGCTGTTTACATAGGCGTTCACCTTGGCATCTTCTATGGCCTCGGGAACATATTCTATACCCACAACGTGACGACAACGGCGACTGACGAAGTTGGCTATAGTTCCGGTGCCGGTATAAAGGTCGTAAACTAATTCATTGCCCTCGAGTGCGGCAAAGTCTCGCACAACCTTGTATAATTGATAGGCACCTCGCGAATTGGTCTGATAGAACGACTTGGGACCGATGCGAAAGCGCAATCCCTCCATTTCTTCTTCTATAAACGGTGCTCCGCGATACGGATATACTTCCAAGTCTCCGAAAGTGTCGTTGGCCTTAGTATTCACCACATATTGCAAAGAGGTAATCTCGGGGAAAGTCTCGGCCAGATTGTCCATAACAAGCTTAATTTGCTCGGCATTGTCTTCGCCGAAAACCATGACTACCATTATGTCGCCCGTGGTGACTACGCGCATCATCATCGTGCGCAATAGCCCATGCTGTGCGCGAAGGTCATAGAATGTCAACGAATGACTCTTGGCGAAAGTCCTGATATGGTTGCGCACGCGATTGGTTATATCATCCTGAAGTACGCAGGTCCGGATGTCAAGGACTTTATCAAATGCCCCCGGTATATGAAATCCTACGGCATCACGGTCCGTGAATTTTTCCCCGCTTGCTAGTTGCTCAAAGGTTAGCCAACTGCGATTTGAAAAGGTATACTCCATTTTGTTGCGATATTCCCATATCTCGGGAGAGCCGAGTATAGGATTTATCCCCGGAATTTCGACTTTAGCTATACGTTCGAGGGCGTCCGCCACTTGCTGCTGCTTGCATTGCAGTTGACGTTCGTATGGTATATGCTGCCACCTGCATCCGCCGCATATTCCGAAATGCGGACAGCGCGGCTTCACTCGTATTTCCGAAGGATGTACCATACGTGCTATATGTCCTATGGCAAAACTTTTTTTCTTTTTGTCAATCTTGATATCGGCTATATCTCCGGGTGCGCCAAAGGGCACGAAGACAACCATACCGCTTTCGGTGCGTCCCAAGGCATTGCCCTCGGCTGCTATATCTGTAAGCTCAAATGATTCGAGCGTCGGCAGTTCTTTACGCTTGCGTGACATTTGTCTGTTTTGTTATTTTCTATTTATTGTTGACTATGGGGCATTTCGTTGTGCATCAATAGTCATACATCAACTCGAGGTCATCCACATATAGTACTGCTCCATTGCCACCGGTAAAGTAGTCTCCGTATTTGCTGGCCGATGCAGTGATAAGTATGTATTTGGGCACTCGCTGTGTCGAGGTATATTTGAGTTCGAAGTCGAACTGAGTGTAATTGTCTACATTTTTGCCGCTTTCCATTTTACCGTAAGCCACAACATACGAGCCATTGGGGTCAAAGAGCTGACGATTATTGGGATTGGTACGAATTTCGAATTGCTCGGGAGTATCTACCAGTGCGCACCATATTATACAGGTATCCGGACGACCTTTAAGATCGTTGAAGCCTGCAGTGGTGGAGGATATGGGCGCAGTCTGATATTTGAAATATCCACGCAAACGCGTAGGCCGCTGTTCAAACGAACGGCCGAAGGCTAAGATGCCGTTAGTACCATCAGTCTTGACGTATTTCCCTATAAATAGGTTGCCGGCGGCAAGTTTGCCAACAACGCCGATGCCGACAAAACGAGTCTCGAGCTTGGCTGCATAGCCTTTCCCGGAGTATGTGTCGTCCGTGGGTACACTATTGCTGGCTCCTAGTGTGGTTGTTCCTTTATTGCCGGTGTCCCAATATTGTTCATCGCTTTCGCCCCATGGGTTCCAAACTTTACCATCGAGCCACCAGTTGTCCAAGCCGGCGTTCGGAATTTGAATATTCAATCCGGTAGTGAATTCGAGTGTGGCGCCTTGATATTCGCCGCTCACGGCTCTGGCTTCGTAAGTCGAAGATGGAGCAAGTCCTGTAAGACGTGCATAGAACGAACCACCTTGTATGGTCAGACGATCATACGGAATTTTTGTCCACGTTGAAGCTCCCTTGAGGCGATATTCGATATAGTTGTCTTCGCTGTCGGCGGCCGCGCCATATACCCATGCAACATTAGTCCAGGCATCCACGCGTACCGTAGTAACCGGCGACGTGGTCTGCTCAACATACACGGTCCATATCTCGGAGCGTCCGTATGCCTCTACCTGAACCTCTACGGGTGACGAGAAGTCTATCGTCTGTCCTTCGAGCTCGGGTGTTGACTTGGCGCCCTTGGGCCCGAGCTTGGCTGACAATACCTTAATCTTGGTTATATCGGTCTGATCGCTGACATACGCGACTACACGACGAGCCGGGATGTCTATGACTGTTGCGCCGATTTCACCGTCTACGGTGAAATATCTTTCGATGGTCTGCTTTGCCTCGAAGGTCCATTGCCAATCCTGGTATCGCCTGAGTGTCACCGTCTTGGGCGATGATAGGTCAAATGGTTGGTTTATAGTGTCCCCTACCACCGAGGCGCCTTCACTCAAAGTGTATGACGCTATTTTCACCGAATGAATGTCCACCTCTTCCGAAAGGTAGAAAGTAACCTTGCAGGCCATTGTATCTATGGCTGTGGGTCGCTCCTCACCTTCGGCCGAAATTGACGTAAAGTTGCATTGCAGCCTTGCATAAGGAATATCGTTCTCGATACATCCGCCGAGTACGCACAATAAGGCTATGGTCGCAGTGATTATATGTGTCGTGAATTTTGTCATCTTGATGTCTGTATTTGTCCTGTATACCAAGTGTGTCTTCAGACACGAGGCATTTCAAATGACGACCATCAGGCCGAAGTTGATATTGAAGATATTGAATCGGAAGTTGGCTCCGCTGCTGAAACGCGTACCTTCGTCCACGCCGTTGGTGAGCTGATGCTCTTTGCGCCACTTGACACCAAAGACGCCAAAGGAAACGTTAAATGCTACATTGTCCTGTATGAACACGGCCACACCGGGGCTGAAATTGAGTGAAACCTGAGTGACTGTGGTTCGTGTGTTCTTGGGCTCGTCATTGTACAGACGCTTGAAGCGTGACGACCCACTTTGAAATGACAAGTCGACTTCATTAAATACGCCGAAACGTTTGTCACGACCCAGGCCTACATAATTCCGATAAAACCCGCCAATGACATAGGACTCGGTGTAATAGCTGACATCTTTGAGTTTGAAGTTAATGTCATCGTCAAAATCAACGGCCAGGTTGGCCAAATCGGCCGTACCTCGGCTGTACGTCATCTTGATGCCTACTGATTGGTTGTTGCGTATAAAGTAACCTATCGTGGGGTGTATGCTATAGATTTTACCTTTGAAATCAACGTCTTTAAGCATATTTAATACTTGAACATCATCGGTGTTCAGTTCGCCATACGAAGCACTTAAGCCGAAGGACCACTGCCCTTTGGGTATAAACAAGTAGTTGTACAGCCCTCTGTCATATCTACCGAAATTGCGCTCGGGTATGATGATGCTGACGGTATCCGAGCCCACTATCACTTTCTCGTCAAGCATTTCGGCTATGCGCTGCCGGGTAAGTGAGTCTTTGCGCACTACTTGCCCGGACATAGTCACGGCTACGGCACATAATACCGTCATCAACAGCGTTATACGCTTGAACGCTGTATTATTTAGTCGTATATTTATCATAGGTAAAATGTTACGCCAAAGGTTATCGAAAAGAGGTTAATTTTGAAGTTGGCGCTCTTTAGCGTGCGATTGGCTATATATATTTGGTCGGTGGTAGACTTGGTATGCTGATAATTGAAGCCCAAGACACCAACGTTGACCTCTATGGCCGAGTAGTTGTTGAGAAACATCACAATGCCGGGCGCCAGTCCGACATTCAGCGAAAAGTTTTTCTCGAAAGTGCCTGTGTAGTCTACTCCCGAGCCATTCTCCAATTTGCTTTGTCCTCCGCCAAATTGCAGTTGGACTTCATTGAAAAGCCCGAAACGTGTACTGCTGCCCAAACTTATGTAGTTGCGAAAAGCTGCAGTGGCATAGTAATTGTGGCTTATGCTGTAGAGATGGTCTACATCGTACGATGTCTCCGAATCCAGGACTACTTGCGCCTTGTCCAACTGGGTGCGCTGGCGGCTGTATGCAAAGCGTCCGCCGGCGGCCAAATTGTCTGCAAAGGAGTACATCAGCATTGGCGAGACTTTGAAGGTGTATGTATCACCGTTGAGGTTCTCAAAGACAAGGAACTGGTAATTGTCTTGCGAAGATTGCGAGTAGCTGACGCTGACGCCCGTAATCCATTGTCCTTTGGGTATGAAGGAGATCTGCTTAAGGCCTCGGGTGAATTTTTCTTGTGCCATCAACGGCATGACGGAAAACAGCGCCACCGCAACCGCGACCAGCCTCCTCATGCTTTTTGCACGACATTGTGCCATTATTTTTCTTGTCATATTGTCTCGATATGTTGTCTGTCTTGGTCTGTCTTTAATGTATTTTAATGTATCAATAGCTGAGATACAGCGAATTGAGCCATAACGAACTGCCTATGTATGCGCCTTTTTGCGGATAGGCTGTCACCGGTACGTGTGCATCCTCGTATTCGATATCTCCTATGTGTATGGACGATGATGCCATCAGGCACAAGCGGCAGGCTTTGACGCCACTAATGCCGTAATGTATTGGTATATTAAAAGCTGTCATATCTGCAGCTATATGCATCTGTGCTTCACCGCTGCCGATGACAATTTCTTGGCCGTCAGCGTCTTTTCCGTATATGGTTACACGTATCAGACCCGAGTCATACGTCGTTGCATCGGGCAGGTATTTATACGATCCGTTGAGTGCCGCAGGGCGCGAATGGAATGATATGCCTTCGTTGTACGTTTCGGTGAGCGTTTTGGGGTCGAATGTGTAGCTTCCCAAGAACAGCTTGCCTGCCGAGCGATGTGCAACCTTGGGCACGTTGTTGTTGTACGGTATATACTGACCGCGTTGTTGTATGTAGTCGGGGATGTCTGCGCCTTCAAGGTCCCAGCCCACCGAGGTCAGGCATATTACGCGGCTGTCATCGGACAGTGTCTCAACAATATTGCCCGAAGGCATCTTGTACCACGTGTTGGGCATAGCACAAGCATCGCTGAAAGTCTTGGCATTTACTCCGGCCCAATGCTTCTCGGGCCAAATGATTTTGATATCCGTGAAGTTTTGACGCGAAGCCACGGGAATTTCGCCGGCACTGTAGCGGCCGCCGCAAGGCAGATGCTTGGCTTCGTATATGGTCTTGACGTCCTCAAAAGTCCCTTGCGGCAACTCTTGAGCCGTCTCGGTGGTTATAGTTGCTGTCGTGGCCGGGGTATCGCCGATAAGGCATGCACTGACGTTGTAATGTTTTCCGGGAGTAAGACCGCTGACCACAACCGAATGTTTTTCGGGATAGCGTTCCCAAATGCTCAGTTTGGTATCGGAGGCATAGAACGTGGCGTAACTTGCCATAGCGGCTGCCGCATCTTCGCCTTGTGCCGACTCAAAGGTGATGTACATTGTAGTGGCATAGGCATCTATATTCATAGTGCATTGCGGCGCAGTTCGCGCTATGGTGGCGTACACACGCGGTGTACCCAAGTAATACACCACTACATCTGCGGGCGATACGCCGCCGGGCAGGGCAACGTCAAAGGACACCGTGCCTGAGGATACATCCACTGACCATTTGGAAATCGGGCAGTCGGTCTCGCCTTTGGATGTGGATGCTCTGACGGCAAAGTCGCTTTCTTCGACATTGGTGGTAGAGGTCTTCAGCGTAATTGTGGAGCGGTCGAGACCGACCACGGCGGGTGTGGCAGTCTCGAGGGATAGTTCAACGGCCTTTGAATCAACATCGAACATAAACGGCTCGGAACATACGCCGCGATTGTCAGTAGCCATAAGCGCAAGCCGTGTATATACGGCGTTAAGCGTCGGAGCTTGTTCGATCAGTCGTGTGAAATCCATTGTGACCGTACGGCGGTCGGCACTCACGGTATAAACAAAGCCATGTCGTTGCATCTCGACGAGTATTTGGCCCGATGTGGCCGAAAGCAAGTCGGTGGAGCCGTAAATGGAGGCGGAGTTCATCGATAACAGCAAGCTCGTCATCGGGCGCTCGGAAGTGGCGGTGATGACGACAGGCGCATCCAAGGGCACACCTTCAGAGACAGTGAGCACGGTCCCCTCGCGGATGTCGGCACTGCCTATACTCGGCGCTGGGGTACTCCAGAAGTCGGCGCCGGTGGTTATACGACTATTCACGCCTTGCCCGTTAAGGCTCAGTGCGTTGTCATCGCCGGATAATGTGTAAGTATAGTATGTGGCGGAACTGAGGTCGGCGCCGGCGGATACATCAAGTACAAAGCTACGGCTTGCATCGGCATTGGTGACTACAGGGTACAATGTCGCATTACCGTCGGCAACAAATTTGCCTCTCGTCCGGTCTACATAATGCATAAGGTCTCGCCCGTCACGCACCCATACTCCCATGGGACGTACATCCGCACCATGGTTCCCGATAGCAAGGGCTACGTCGGCATCTTTGATGGTGGCATCGAGCGTCACATCGGTGGTTTGGTCGGACAAGACATCGAATTCGGCGGAGACATAATATGACGGTTCGTTGTCATCGGTCGCATCATAGTATGCACTGACCTTATATGTCCCGGCGGGGAAGCTCTGAGTCGCATCAAATTGGTCTATGCTCTGCCATGTATGACTGTATGCACCATCGGCCGTGGTCATAGACATCGAAAGGCGGCTGAGATCTATAGGCTGTACGGGCGTAAAGGCACTGCCGTCAGCACTACGCATCTGTGCATCGACACCGATTGTCAGCCGTATTTTGCCCTGTCCCGTAGGCACGGGCGCCTCGCCGAACGAGCATCCGCCCATAGCCGTAGCCATTGACAGCACACATATCATATATACAAACCTACATGTGTGCGCGGCACGATGCGGCAGGATATGCCGCAGCAGCCCGAATCGACCGTTTTGTCGATTTCGAGACGCGCGTACTCCTTTCAACATACTGTTATTCATATCATTACACAACCCGACAACGTCTCTTGCGAGACATCGTCCGGCCATTATTCTCAGAAATATCCGTCAAAGTTAGCCATTTTTTATCAAATTTCCCCATTCCTCCGCCACTTTGTCGTTCCAAAAATCGGCCGACTATCTGATTATTAACACTTCGCAGCCCTATTATACCGCCTGCCGATGGCCTCGTTCTGACCTGCGTTTATTTATTACAATTTGGTTCGTTAAAATTTTTGAATATTGATTTTAATTGTTAACTTTGCAACGAATCTCACGCCGAAAAGGGAGCGGCCGCGGAGGCGGCCGCGCGGGCGGGAGGTTGTTTTACAATAAGATAGGCGTTTATTAACGCTTGTCCTTGTCTGTCCCCGAAATGTGGCAATTTCAGACACTCAGACCAAGGATGTGCGACGGTAGACGCTCACGGGTATGATATATGCCCTTGTCCGGCTGTACCTGCGCGGTACGGTGGGCAAAGTCTATATATACCATATCGGCGTGAGGTCTGCGTTGCTCGTTTGGTTTGAGTAAGGCAATGCCACATGCCTTGGGACAGCGGACGAGCAGCGGTAAGGCTCTCACGCCTGTTTTTCCATCACCATCAAATCACCAATCTGTGCCATGCCGAGAGCCCATAGCCACCACCTCGCGCCGCCATGGGCAAACGTTACATTGAATACGATATAATCGAATACGAAAAGAACGGCAAAAACGATGTCGCCAATCCGGACAACTATGCTTTCTTCCATTCCTGCGAGTATCTCAGAATATTCGGCAAGAAGAAGAAGGAAGCTGATGAACGTGATATATATGGCTACGTAAAGGTTTGTGCCTGCGACAAATATTGCTGTCGACGTACGCGCCGATGCATATACCTGCGATACTACGGCAAGTCTATTGGGGCGAAGAAGATAGTATTGTCGTACGGTAATCTATGTCGGCTCAAACGAGTAGATTCCAAGAACAAGGAATGCCACAAAGTATGCGTCAAAAAATCCTGCTGGTTTCCATACTACTGGTTCCACGGCGATTCGGGTGTGTGCTGGCCGTTCCGTATTGCCGTAATCGGACTTGGCGCATCAATCCTTAGCTTTCTCAAGGAGATTATCTGCTGCATCACCAAATGCTGCTGTTGACCTAAAAGACAACATATATCAATCAATTACAACCTTATGAGTAATAACCAACAGAACTACAAATTAGGCAAAATCGACAAAAAGACGAGTTTGCGGTCTGTTTGGAAAGACGAGGCGCGGGACTTCACGCCTTGGCTGGCCAAGGACGAGAATCTCGCGCTGCTTGCCGATGCATTACAGTTAGACAGCCTGATTGTTGTCGAAAGAGAATCGGATGTCGGCAATTTTTCGCTGGACATCCTCGCAAGCGACGAATGTTCGGAGCATGTAGTCGTCATCGAGAACCAGTTGGAGGACACCAACCACGACCATCTAGGCAAATTAATCACCTATGCCGCCGGCAAAGGTGCTGATACGGCCGTCTGGGTGGTCAAAAGAGCCCGGAACGAACACCGCAAGGCTATCGAATGGCTCAACAATATGACGGGCGAAGAAATAGGTTTCTTCCTCGTCGAGGTGGAGCTGTGGACGATAGACGGCAGCAATCCGGCGCCACATTTCAATGTGGTGGAACGCCCCAACGTGTGGGCCAAAGCCGCTATTGACCGAAACCTGAGCAAAACCGAGCGTATGGAACTCGAATTTTGGGAAGACTTCCGTGAGTATGCCAAGGGACAGAAAGCCTATACAGCAGTGTTTACCATCCCGGGAGCTCTGCCACAAAACTGGTACAACGTGGCCGTGGGCACTACTAAATGCCATATCCGCCTCGAAGCCAAGCCGCAGAAAGGCGAGGCCACGGTCGGCATCTGCATCCCCAACAACCACGCCCTCCACCAGCGTATGCAGGCCGACGAGGACCAAATCGCACAGGCTATCGGCGTTGACAAGTCTAAAATCATGTGGACGCGCAACAAAGAGTCCCGCTTCTACATCGCCAAGAAAATCGATATGTACGACACCAAGCAGTGGCCAAGCATCTATAAATGGTTCTGCGACAATGCCGTCAAAGTCAAAAACGCAATCAAAGGATATATCTAACCAAAACGGGACTGTGCCATAAATGTGCTTTTTCGGCGCAGTCCCCTCAAAAAAAGAACAAACGATATGAAACAAAAAATCAAACGCTTAGGCTTGTTGCTGCTCCTGCTGACAGCAATCCTCACCGCCCATGCAGGCGAGGAGTTCAGCTATAATGGGCTGAACTTCCTCACTTACGACACAGGAGGCTCCTGCTATGTCACAATAAATAGTGGGGCAACGGGTGCAATCGTCATCCCGGATGTCACGTATTTTAACGGAAAATCATATTCCGTCACTTCCATCGGCTCATGGGCCTTCTCCGACTGCTCCGGGCTCACCTCCGTGACCATCCCCAACTCCGTCACTTCCATCGGCAACGGAGCCTTCTACGGCTGCTCCGGGCTCACTTCCGTGACCATCCCCAAATCCGTCACTTACATCGGCTATTACGCATTCAGCGACTGCACCGGTCTGACATCCGTGATATTCAATGCAGAGAAGTGTACCGCAAGTTGGGAAGTATTTAGTGGCTGCTCAAGCCTTACGTCTTTGACAATTGGTGATAAAGTCACTACTATTCCCGGCGCCTTCAAAGGTTGCACGGGACTGACGAATCTCGACCTCAAGAACGTAACTTCAATCGGCGCTGACGCTTTCAGCGGCTGCACGGGACTGACGAATCTCGACCTCAAGAACGTAACTTCAATCGGCGCTGACGCTTTCAGCGGCTGCACGGGTCTGACTAGCCTTGACTTCAAGAGCGTGGCGTCAATAGGTAATCGCGCTTTCAGCGGCTGCACGGGTCTGACTAGCCTCGACTTCAAGAGCGTAACTTCGATAGGCTGGAAGGCATTCTATGGATGTGCCGGTTTAACGGCCATAGACCTCAAGAATGTTACGAAGTTGGGCGATAGTTCGTTCGGTGGCTGTACTGCGCTGAAAGATGTTAATCTCGGAAGCGTATCTTCATTGAGTAAGAGCGTGTTCGAGAATTGCCGAAACATAGAGACTATTGATTTCGGCAAAGTCTCGTCTATGGATGATAATGCATTTCAAGGGAGTACATCTTTGAAGAGTATAATTCTTAGAAATATGAAATCTGTAAGCAATTATGCCTTCTCTGGTTGCACGAATCTATTGAGTGTAGACCTTGGCATAGCCACATCTTTGGGCAGCTATGCTTTTTCCGGCTGCACGAGCTTGTCGAGCATTGATTTGAAAAGTACAACATCTTTGGGCGAATACGCATTCCAAAATTGCACCGGGCTGAAGTCCGTAAACCTCGGCAATGTCACGACAATCAACAGATCGGCGTTTGAGGGCTGCAAAAACATCGCATCCATAGATTTCGGCAAGGTGACATCGATAGGTGATGCCGCATTCTATGGATGTGCCAGTCTGATAGATGTCAACCTGAAGAATGTCACCACGTTGGGCAGTTCGGCATTCGGCGTCTGTAATGGGTTAAAGAGTGTGGGCTTTGGCGCAATTTCGTCATTGGGCAACTATGCGTTCTCCGGCTGCACGAGCCTGACGAGTATTGACTTGAAAGGAGCAACATCTTTGG
>ERZ808259.111-NODE-111-length-54387-cov-9.757417_pt1 | contig 54387 bp, 73 predicted proteins | sample MGYA00521279_ERZ808259 | MGnify/ENA primary metagenome ERZ808259 (study PRJEB31516, sample SAMN03275586) | gut metagenome | biome: mammalia-associated habitat; material: feces | host: Papio cynocephalus | place: Kenya | collected 2012-07-27 ...
TCCACGAATAATGGATGTAAGCGTGTCGAAAAGCTGTGGATGCCGAGGGGGCAGTGCGAGCAAAGGCAACAAGGCGGACAAATGATATTGGAAATATAAATCGTTTGCAAAACGTGAACTTAAACAAATATACTTAATGTTAAACTTAAAAAGAGAGAAATAATGGGGATTAGCTTAAAGAAGATGCGCAAGACTTACAAAAAATGGAAAAACGATGAGAAACCGCTGTTTGAGTATAATTTCGGCGGCGATGCGATAGGAGTGAAGATATATTATAGCGAGGGCGACCTCACGGGGTCGCGAGTGGAGATACGTGGTTATGACGGTATCTTTACAATGACCATAGACGCTCGTCTACCTGCTTACGCGTACTTGCTTGCCGCCGCAGGGCAAGAGCGCACAGATTACATTGAGGGTTTCGTCACGTTGATGTATCAGACGCTAAGTTGCGTAACGCAGGATAAGGGCTTTGCAGCCGATTTGCAGCGTGCCTTGGGCAAATACTTTAAGCGCACAATGAAACGCGCTGAAAAGGCCGCGGAAAGCGTTACAGAGGCAGAAGAAGCGGGGTCGCAAGCGTTAATGGAGGAAGCGGTGAAGCGCGGTGAGGCGATAGCCAAAGGGAGACGCAGTGCGCGGCGAGCGCAAAAGCAATCTCGTCAAGAAATGAAAGAGATACTGCGTGAGGATGATATACTAACGGATAAAACCGAAAGCGACAATGGACGGCGAGGGCGCGAAGATGATAACGTGGAAGGGACAGGGTGCGATTAATCCGCTAAACCGAGGATTTGTAAACCGTCAGTCCGTGCGCAGCATGATTTCGCTGCTGGACTACGTATATAAACTCGGGGTTTCCGATGCGCGAGATGTCGAAGATGAGGGCTTGTGCCGTTTGTTCCTAAAAAACCACATAGAGCCGGGTATGTACGGGTTTGTTACGGACGGCTATGATGTCGAAGAATTGGAGTGGCAATTGCGTTTGCACGTGCGTTCGCGTTTACAGCGGCAATACGGCGTAATGCAGACCTTTTTCTCGTCTATGCGGCGTTTCAAGGCCAATTTTTTGAGTTGTTTTTTGCCTGTTGCTCAATGTTTTTACAACAAAGGCATAAAAGACTACATAGAAGCGCCCGCTGATTGTGATTTCAATGCCTTTTGCGAGCGTTCTCGTGCGTGGTGGACACGCAAGGGCATCAAGAATATCAAGCCGCAGGAATATGTGGACACAATACAATTGATGTGCTTTGATTTGCGGCGGCGAGATATGAAATATCTGTTAGGCAATGCCGATGACTGGCGCGATGCGGACGGCGTGATAAGCGATGAGAAAGTCGCGTTGTTCAACGAGCGGCGCAGGCATTGTTTGAAGCCCAATCAATATGAGAGCTTTATCTGTGCGGTTGGTTTGGCCTTGCAATCGTACAATCTCACAAAATGGGATAGAGAATGTCGGTTGCGAGGACTGAAAAGATAAGGATTAGGCATACCTTGCCGAGCGAAGGGCGTCCGTTTGCGATGTTGCCCGTGGGTTTGTATTGCAACAGCCGTTTGCGGAAAGCGCGAAGTGGCACGCTTGTGGAATTTTGGGACGGCTGGCGGCACGGCAAATACACGCTTGTGCAGAAGTGTGAGATACCGATAGCGTCATCGGCATTCTCGTTTATGTGCAAGGCTATTTACGGAACCGATGTGAACTATAACGCGCTATGTCGCAAATGGGAGACGGAGTGTATAGTCGAGGGCTTGGGTCGTAACGGTTTTGACCGCGACAAAGTCTTGGTAATCGAAGTTAAAGAGATAGAAAAGAATGTCAGATAGAAGAAAATTAAGATACGGCGACTTGGTGGAAGTCAAGGACTCCGAGGTTTGGATAAACGGCAGTAATCGTCCGCGCATACATAAATACGGGCGAGGCATTGTCATACAGGGTGAGAGTGAAGTATCCGAGGATGTTGTGCTTGTGGCGTTTAGGTGTGGTGTTTTATGCGATATTATGGACGTTGCAGACCTCGAATGTGTCGGGCACGTTGAAAATGTGCGAGAAACGCTTATGGCTACAATAAAGGATGTAACACGCGGTTACGGCATTAGGAGTGAAATATTGAAAGATATAGGCAACGAGTTGACGGTGCGCTATGTCTTTCCCAAAGAAAGCAACGAAAAATGAACAACTTCCTACCCATTAAGCCCGAGGGGGATGATTTGTGGCGCGATGTCCCTGTTGACGACCGCGACTGTATGAATTACTATGTTGCGTTTGAAACCACCTATGAAGCCGCATTTAAGCGGTTTTTCCCGATGTATCTCGGGCTGGACGGCAACCTCAATCAAGCAGGGAAAGAGGCGTGTAGGCAATTCTTTGCGTATAAGAAACACAGAGACTATATAGACGCCTATAAACGGACGCTGCGCAAGCTGCTGAAACGCGGCAAAGACGTACCGAGCGGCATAGAGGTTAGCGGTACGCGCAAAGAGCGCATTATGAAGAAATTCGCAAACGATGTAGCCACAAGTGTAGAAACCAATACCAACACGGATGCCGAGGTGCTAAAAGACCAAGCCGATTTGTTGAAAAAAGTTGGCTATCTGAAAGAGGATGAAATCAAGGTAGAAGCGCCGAGGCGTTATTTGCCCGTGCGGTGTTCGGAGTGTGCATACAAAAAATTCATAGACGAAAATGTAAAAAAAGGGAATATAACAAAGACTAATGGAAATGAATAAAATAGGCGATAAAGTAGAGTATTCCGTAGGTTTGCGCGTACGTTGGCGCGGCATAATAGTTTGTCGCAGCCGTATGTACTGCCACGGCTATATAAAAAACGTGCGGCGCGGTTTGTTTGGTGTTTACTATGTCATAAAAGACGCCAAAACAGAGCGCATTGATATTGTTAAAGCACGACACATATATGGTACAGTAGGAAAGAAAGATAAAGGCTGACATATAACCAGTGTCATTGATTCATTTGTGTTATTTTTTTTTATGTTGGGGAGTGGGTCGCGCGTGAGGCGTAGCCCACTTTTTTTGCGCATAAAAAAAGCCGTCTAACCTCACGGTCGGGCGGCTTCACTTCTACAACAAAAAAAGACTTATTCCAAAAACCTCGAACAATAAAAACTGAATTAATCGTTTATGGGTTTGCGGTTTGCGTTATTATCAACGTTAGCCGCGTATGCGTTATGGTCGTATTGCGACCTTGTGGATTCCGCTCGTTTGTCGTTAGAGGTTTCGACTTCGGGTTCGCTGCTACCGATAACAATATCGTCAGCAACATCCGTAAGGCCGAAATCTTGTTGAGCATCGTGTTTCGCTTTAAGCGGAGTATAGGTTTTCTGATAGAGTTCTTTCTCCGTTTCGCCGTAAACGATATTAATATCATCGGGATAATTAATATCAAGTTCGTGTCGGGCGTTTTCGCGCGAAAGGATGCCGGCGTAAACTAACTTCGTAGCGTTTTCCACGGCCTCGCTTACGTTGTTGGGAGTCCAAATGTTCATACCTACCGACACGCGCAGCGAAGCGTACTCCGAGTCTTTCTCCACCTTTGCAACGATGGCTTTGAGCGCGTTTGTGAGCTGTTGAAGCTGCTTATAGAATTGCGGCTGCATAGCCATGCACCATTTAACCTCGTCATTAAAACACAATCGCATAGCGCTTGACGAGTCCGCACCGCTGCGTAGCACGTCAGGGTCAAGAATGACAGACATTGACGAATGTAAGATACTTTCTTTCTTTTCTTTAAGGTCTATGGTTGCAACATCCGAGATATTGCTTGGGGGAAGTCGTTTAGCGTCAGAGGCTTTAAGCTCGTCAACATCACCCGTAACGCCGATAACGCTGCCGAAAGAGCCGACCTCGGGGAGGTTTTGGATGTTTGTAGCCTTGATAAACAGCGTATCGAAAGCAGCGGCCTTGACGCCCTCGGCCACATAACTTGCAGAGCGTTCCAGCGCCTCAATGTCCTCCTGCACAATGCCGCTGGGGATGTCGTCAATGCGGAAATATACACAGGCGTTGACGATATTGCCTGTTTGAGTTGCTCGTTGGCTTATGCGCGTCCATCCGTCCTCACTTAGGGCGAAATCGTGAGACTTAAACCATCCGCGTATTTGGGCGAACCACTTATTGGTCATTGATTTACCTTTATCCGATACATCCGCTTGCACCCAAGTTTCGATGTATTCAGCGCCGAAGATGTCCACCGCGCGTTGGCCTTTAAGCGTGTAAAGTCGGTAAACCACCGGGAAGTGGTTTTCGTCATAATCAGAGAATAAAATATCACCCTTATTAAACGAGAATACCTCGTAAGAGATGCTATTGCCGTCTTGATACAGATAAATAGCGCCATCGCCCGTAGTAAAGCAAGATTTCACTACCTCCTTAAAGGCCATATCCAGTCCCGCGATGTCGCGCCACGAGCATAGTGTATCATAGCGGTGATGCGCGGCTTCAGACTTATCCGTTTGCTCGTTATAGATGCCCCAGCCGTTGCCTGCGAAATGGGCGGTTTTACATAAGGCAAAGCGGTATTGTAGGCCGTACCGCGTAGTTTCGAGGTCATCATAGCCCACAATGCGCCACTCCTGCATAGGGTTGCCATCCTTATCAAGGACAGGGTTGCCCTGCTCGTCAAGTTTAGAAACAGCTTCGCGGATAGGCCGAGCCGACTGATACAGCGAATTGATGGCATGTGCCGACACGTTGATTTCGTTTGCAAAATCATCTTGCGTAAGGTAGCGCACATTTACTGATGGAAGCCGTATCGGCTGCGCGTAAAACTCGGGATTTGTAGGGATTGGCGCCGTGCGGTCGCAAACCCAGCGGCGCTGCCAAAAATCCTTTTTAAGGTGCTCTGAAATATTTATCATTATCAAGGGTATTAAGGTTATCTAAAAAACGTCTTATTCCAACCTCGTTTAGCCGTTTGGGCGAAAGCCGAATACAGATTAGTGTACACATTTGGCGAGGCCATAGGGCGAGGCGCTTTCTTGGGTCGGGCGTCAAGCTCGAAAACCGCGCGTAAGCATATAGCGTCCATTAGGTCGGGCGAATGCCTGAACTTTGCTCGATATTCGTCCTTAGAGCGGTAGTATATTCGTTTGTTTCGCGTTGTCGTTGCGAACACGTTTATTTCGTCATAGAGGATGTCGCGCAAGGCACGCGTTGCGCCGCCCTTAGCGTAAGGGATGCGCATATCGGGCGACAGCGAGCAGGAAATATCACCGCGTTTAAGCATAACCTCCGTGCGTCCCAGTAATTGAGAGCGGCAATTGAAATAATCATCGCGAGTTACGGGGTTGCCAAACTCGTCAATTTCTTGGATGGCACGTTTGTTTGCCGTTACAGCAACGCCGTTTGTAAGTCCCTGCATCCAATATCCGTGTCCCGTAGCATCGTAAGCGAAGCGCGTAACGTCAACGCTGTAAGCGTTAAGTTTGGTCTTAATCCATCCAGCCATCTCCGTAGGCTCGCCCGAAAACAATTCGATGCCGACAATTTGGAGTCCGCGCCATATCACCATAGGCGACTTGTCGTTATCAGCTTTGCCCGAAGATATATCCATAGTCGCGTACATATTGGCGTCATCGCTTATCGGATTTACCCATAGATTATTAATCATCTCGCGCGACACGTTGATTTCCTCGGCGTTTACAACACCGAAATATCCTTCGCCTACAATTTGGCGTTGTTCAGCGCCAGTTGCGTGTAGATTGGCGACAGACTGTCCGCCCGTAGCATTTACCAATTCGCGGTTGCCTGCGGCAGTACCGGTCAACACCGTAAACGATTTCACATAATCCAAGCGAGAAATGCCTGCCGCCAAATCATCAGGCTTATCTATAAGTCCTGCGGCGTCCGCAACTTCTTCGGGGGTGTCGCCCCAAATGATCTCGGCGGGGGTTTTGCCCTTATTGTACCAATATCGCACTTTGCCAATCATATCCTTACGCAAATACCAATCAGAGCCGATATAACCAGCATCACACAGCATTCGCGTAGTCCAGTGGTCGTGAGAGGGATTGAAAGACAAGACCATTTGCGGCGTCATTCCCGAGCTATCACGATTACGGCTAAACCAATAGGCGAACATCTTAAATTCCTTCATTTCCGTAGCCTCGTCCACCATAATAAGCGATGCTTGGACTTTTTTCGCGTAATCTTGGAATTGTTCCCACTCCGCAGGATTGTTCACGTTGAAATTAGAGTGAATAAGTTGCAAGGAACTATTCCATTGCGGCCAAATAAAAGTCGGGTAGTCCGCCGAATTATACTCGCAATTGGCAAAATTACCGCAAACCGTTACGCCATCGCGGAACATTGAGCCACCCTTCTTACTATCCTGCAAGCGAACAGAAATCAATTTAGCTGCAAATCCGTAATGTGTAACTCCCTGTAAGGCATTGAGATACATTGCAAAAGTCTTGCCTGACGTGGCTTGGCCGCAGATAAAGACGAGGTTAGCTTCGCTTTGGCATAGTTGCTCCTGCAAGCCCGGCTGCGGAATGAGGTCTATTTGGTTGGGGCGCAACTCATAACCATCAACGACAGTGCGGCTCTTGCTTTTAGATGTGGCAAGAACGCGCTCCGCCTCGGGGTAAAGCGGAGGAAAGTCAATGTTCGGATTAACGAGCTTAAAAGACATTGTCGTGATGTTTTGTGCAAAGTTAAGAAAAAAATTAAAGTTTTGCTTAAAATATTTGCAGTAATCAATTAAGTGTATTATATTTGCGGCGTGAAAACGGTTGTTTTAAGATGTCCTTTTTGCGAGGAGCGAGGCCACAGAGGTGCGATACTCGCAAAACTGGCCGTAGACAATGGCAATCTTGAATTGTGGTGCAGAAAGTGCCGCAAACCGATAGGCGTAGAGGTCAGAGACGGACAGATAAAGAAAATTGTGGACATTGATAAAGAGTTCAGTTGTTAAATAGTTGGTGAATGAGAGCCATAGAGCCGTAAGCGTAAAAAACTTACGGCTCTATGTTTTTTTAGGATAGTGGTGTGGAGCAGCGGTAGCTCGGCGGGTTCATTCCCCGTAGGTCGCAGGTTCGAATCCTGCCACCGCCACAGGTTATAATAATTCTAAATGATAGATATGAAAGATAAAATCAAGGCTTCGTTGCAACAAGGGTACAAGAACTTGGGGCTAAGCGATGAGGTGTTTGAACGGGTTGCCCAAGCCGCAGAAACGTTCATTACAGATGAAGCACAGATTGCGCCGTTTGTAAATAACGCTAAATCAATGCTTCAGATGTATCAGAGTATGGCCGACAAGGTGCGCACGACACTAAGCGACAAAATCAAGGGCTTAGAGGCCGACAAAGCAGCATTAGAAGCCAAACTCAAAGACGGCAGTGCAAATCCTGCCAACGAGACAAGCGATAAAAAAACCGAAGCGACAAACAAAGCCGCAGACTTGGCCGAGTTGGTTGCTAACGCGGTAGCCAAAGCTGTAGAGCCGCTACAAGCGAAGCTGACGGCCTTTGAAAGCGCCGAGGCGCAGAAAGGCGCAGTTGCGACAGCCATAGCCAAAATAGATGCTTGGGATTACGCCAAAGCATACCCCAAGGAGCGTAAACGCGCCCAAGCGGTAGCGATGGAGCTTTATGACGCTTACGGGAAGAAATGGACGGCGGATGAACTGGAAGCCAAAATTCGAGAGAAATTCACCGATGAGGTGTCCGACCGCGGTATAGATGTTACCAAACCCATTAAGGGAGATGCCGCAGGTGAAACCGCTAAGGTTGATTTTTCCGACCAAATCGCAATGCTCGAAAAACAGGGTGTAAAGCTGCACGACACAGAGAGTAAGAAACAGAACTAACCTTTAATCCGGGAAAAAGAAAATGAAAACCCATTACGGAAATTCTTTTACACACGGCAGCGAGGACTATAGCGTTGGCGCAGTGTCCCTTTGGGCGCGAGTTGACGAGATAATGCCCTGCGGTGCGTTTGTGCCTGTTGACACAACCAATACCGTTGGCAAGCTGATACCTGCCGGAACAGCCGTGTCTATTGACAAAATAGGCGGCACAACCACAATGGGCGGAGATACTCCGCTCGGACTGACACTCGAAGATGCCTATGTAGGTGCAGATGGGTGTTCGCTAACAGTAGTAACCCGTGGCCAAATCAATGAAAGTCTTTCAACGCTTACTTATACCGCTAAGCAGAAAGCTGCGTTGGCAGGCCGCATATTATTTGTAAAGGAGGGCTAAGCGATGAAAAGATTTAGCGGACTTGACACATTGATGGCGTCCAACTCAATTACAAGCAATACCAGCTTTGATGCATACTATAAGCAGGTTTTGAGTGCAGTTGAGAACCAAGACGAAAACTTCGAGGGTTTCGAGTGGGCGCCCCAACAGATTGATTTTACATACGAAATGCTTGAAGCCGAGGCGCAAATAGAAGTTATGGCCAGCTATGTTGACCTAAACTCCCCCGCCTTGCCTGCCGGCAACTCGACAACACTGACCAAGCTAAGCGGCACAATACCTCGCCATAAATACACCGTAGTACGCGGCGAGAATGACTACCGCAAGCAGTTGATATTGCTGAACGAAATACGTTCCGTAGCCAACTTCAACAATACCAACGAAACCACAGCCGTAAGCGAGTATCTTGCTAAGGCGCTGTTTGACACCGTAAGTGTTATTCCTGCCGCCCACAAGAATACGCTTAACTACCAAATCGGCCAAATGAAGTCGCTTGGTAAGCTGACCCTTACCGATAGCAACAACCCTCGCGGCTCGTTGCGCACCACCTTTACCGCACAAGTACCTGCCGGGAACTATATGGATAAGAAATGGTGGGAGAAAGACACAACCGCAGGTACTGTTACCGCGGTGGGCGACCCCATTGGCGATATGCGCGACTTTATCCGCGAATTGCGAATGAAAGTCAACGGTTATCAGAATGTTTGTGTAGAGTTAAACGAGAAGACATTCTATAAACTCACCAAGCACGATGCCGTACTGACCGCTCTCGGTTATGCGCTAACAGGCATTGGCTTGCGCTACTCCAAGTCCAATGACGACAATGCTAAGGCCGTAGCCAAGAACTCCCCCATTGAGGCACAGAAAGAAGCCTTTAAGCGTCTTATCGAAGCCGATGAGGTTATCTATAACAAGACTGTTTGCGGCGTAGAAAAGGTTAATACCACCAACCACAACTTCGACCGCTCACTTGTAGATGCTTTCGAGCAGGATGTTATATTGGTACGTCCGACCGGTCTTATCGGCGTAATTAAGAATGTAGTACCCTTACGCTCCGATGGCCGCGCTATCACAGCAGGTCTTTACGGCGGACGCGGAATTGTAGAGTATATCTACAATGAAGATACTCGCACACAAGAATGGCGAAGCGAACTCACCGCGCTTGCAGTGCCGACACGTCCTCGCGATTTGTACTACTTCAAGAACTTGACGCAGGACAAACCGACCGTAACACCTTAAACCCTTAATCTAAGGTGTGCCACGAATTTAACCCACGAAAAACAAGACAGCAATGACGGTAGAAGCATATTTAAGGGCGCAAGTACCCGGTTATCCATTTGATGCGGCGGTAATAGAGTATGCGGCGGTATCGCCGATGTTTGCTCGTCCCGAAGCGCTATGTCCGTTGAATACGAGCGATGTGATTGAGGATAACGCCGATGATGGAAACTGGGTCAAGGCACTTAAATATGCTACGTCAACGCTGTTTTATAGTGCGGCAGGAGTATTTAGCGGCGGCAGTCGCAGCGAGCAAGTGGGCGATGTCCATGCAAGCCAAAGCGGTTTTACGATTACCCAAAGCGATCGCGAATATTACCGCAAAGTAGCCGATAAGCTACGCGGTGAGATAGGCGCACAAGTGGAGGAAAATGTAAACGAGAGTACGGGTGCGTTTGATGCAACAGACAAGCGCAAACGGACAAACAAGAAAGGCTGCGTATGGAATTGATACATTTTGACGATTACTGCGAAATAAGCCGTAACGTTACGGATGACGGCGGAAATATTCAGCTTGATGACTTCGATGAGCCTATTGCAGCCCAAAAGCTATATAGCGGCAAATGCAGCTATCAAGCAGGAGGGCAAACGTATCAGAGCGTCAGTGTGCGCAACGATGCGGTATACCTACCGAGTAATGCCGTAATAGTCTTAGAGGGTGATGTTGTGGACGTCCAAACCAAGCGCGGACGTAACCGCAAGGGCGTAGTCAAGACCGTCAGGGATATAGAGATGCCACTAACAAGCGAGTTGTATACCAAAATAGAGCTTGCACAAAGTACGGGAGAATAACAATGGCTGCAAAGGTATCATACGCATATTCCAATTCGAAAGTTATACAATTGGGGATAGATGACTTTGTGCGCAACAACATCCGTCCGCAGATACTTGCGGCGCTGAAAGTTGTAGCGCAGCGTATGGTGCAGTATATTGACAACGGCTTTGTTATGCCCGATGGCACGGCTCAATTCCCCATAGATACGGCCAACTTGCACGATGCGACAGGCATAGGGGTGTTTGATAATGGCGTCTTATCGTCCTATGTACCGACCAAACGAGCAACGAGAAAGGCGCATACCGGCCTCGGCTCGCCCAAGAGCGGCATAGACGGCTCAATGCTATTGCAAACGGCGCTAAGAGATGCCGCAGGCACGTATTCGGAAGGGTTGTGGATAGTCGTATTCAGTACCGTACCATACGCCTACTACATTGAGACAATGGGTTCAAAGATAGGCCGAGGTGCAGGATATTTCCGCAACTTAGAAAATACCTTGCTAAACGAAGTGCTCACAGGCTTAGCGCCGATAGCTCCTATTGTATGAAGATTACAGAACTCAATCCCGATATAGTCCTTGCCGATTGGATGGATAAACGATTATTTGTCCAAACCTCGGCAACCTCACCCAAGCGAGTCGTCAGAGTGTACGCACAAGGCGAGCAGCCGCAAACGGGGCTTGGGGATGAGTATATGACCGTTGCGTACAATGGGGCTATATCAAGCAAGACCATGCCGTTAGGCGTAATGCGCGGTAATATCGCGCTGCAAATCAATAGCAAGGCTGTAAGCGGCGTGGTAGCACGGCGCAAGCGATTGGCGCAATTAGCCGAGCGGGCAGCAGGGTCTATTGATAGGCAGGTCATAGGCGGTTATTACTTCGCATTAGACCTGACAAACCCGATAGTACAGCCAACGGTAAACCTGACAACGGGTTACGCGACAATGGTGTTAAATATCTCGTGGCACACGACAGATGAGATACACAATAAGAAATAAGATAAGTATAACAATCTAATACAGAATAACAATGCCAAAGATTACAAAGGCCGATGTAACCAAAGTCTTTAACGGCCAAAGCGATATAGTGGTGTTTGACGCACCGACCGCAGGGTATTCGAGCACGACAACCCTTGCCGATGTAACAGCCGTAGGCATAAGCCTCGGTCAAGTTGTAGGCGACTCCACCTCTTGGGAGGGTGAAGAAGCGTCCGCAGAAAACATCGTGGATGAGCAGGGCAAGATTATAGTATCTTCCGTAACCGCAGGCACTTATGCTTTTAGCTGCGATGTTGCCTCCACCGATGTAGAGAAAATTAAATTGTTCCTCCGCGGCGCCGCCGTGACGGTAACAAGCGAACCTGTGAGCGTTACGGGAAACACCAATCTGATAAAGGCCGGAACGGAAATTCCCGTAATTACCCGTCCTATTGCCATATTCAATGACGAAGCCAATCGTTACATTTTATTCCCCAAAGCGCGTATTATTGCCAATCTTTCGCTGGATGACAAACTTATGCGCATCCATATCGTTGCAACGGCGGAAAACATCGACACCACCGAACTCGGCACGTTTATGATAGGGGACGGCGCACCTGCATACGCCTCCTAAGCGATAGCGTAAGACAGCGACATACAGGCGTGGGCGGTACGGCAAGACAAGCCGCCGTCCACGCCTTTTAATTTAACATCCACAGTAGAATAAATATGAAGCAAGAACAGACGCCGCAGATAAACGAAGCGGAAATGACGAGTGTGGTGCACGGTATAGCCACCGGGCGTCCCACCGAGATAGAGATTGGCGGCAAGAAATGGAAACTGCGCCGCATAAGCAACGCACAAGCGGCCAAGATAAGCGAATACGCCAAAGAAGCGCAGATCATACAAGAGCAGCAGAAGCGAGAAGATTTAAGCAAACGCAAGCGGCTGCGTTTAGATAAGCGTTTCAGGCAAATCCCGGCCAAGATAGCAGCGCGGTATGTATTGGGGCTTCGGCGTTGTTGGATTCCGTTTGCAACAGCGCTAACGTGGCGGCGTTTGTGGTACGCGAGCGAGGAAGTGAGTATGAGTATTAATATCTCCAAGACCTTACAGCGCGAAGAAGAGTCTTTTTTTACCGCCAACTTGGAAGTTGTAAGTTATCTACTCGCGCTCTCTATGAAGCAGGTTGGCGAAGTCGCAAGGCAATGGCTCGAAAGAAAGGAGAGTGCGGAAAATATGTTGGACGAGGACGCTTTGCCGAAAAAGGAGGCGGACAGCAAGTAGGTAGCGCCTTTGCGATAAGCGAGACAACCGAGCGTATTATAGCCCTGTACGGCAATTATGGATTTTGGTCTTGGTTGCGATATTGGTATGTTGACAATGCCGACAAAACGCTATTAATGTTGATGGATAAAGGGTATTACGACTATGATTATGACGAGGTTGAGAAAAAAGAGCAAGATGAAATACGAGCATCACGGTCGGATACAGAGATGCAGGATATTTTCAAGCGCTTCGGCTGGGGAAAAGTCAAGACCCTGAAAGACAAAGGCGATAATAGTGCTGCGGCGTCAAAGTCCGTAGAAAACATACAGGCGGCGGCGATGCAAAAAATACAGAACGACAAACAGAAAAACAATGGATAACAACCTAAAATTTGGGATAAACTTCGACCTTGACGAGGGGGCGAAACGGGCGCAGGAAGATGCTAAAAAATTCCTTGACCGTATGAAGTTGATGATAGATGCGCGGCCTTTGGCGATAAAACTGGACACAAGTTCTGTTGCTTCGGGGTCAATAAGTGATATAAAGTCGCGCATCAAGGCATTGCAGAAAGAGTGGAACGACTTAGCCGAGGCACAGCGCATAGAAGATTCGTCAACGGGCAAGCTGACGACACGTGCGCAGGCGCTTAAAGACGAGTATGCTCGTTTGACCACAGCGCTTAAAACGTATGGGCAGACGCTAAATCAGGTTGAGCGTGCGGCGGAACAGCAAGCCAAAGCGGCACAGCGTGCGGCGGAACAGCAAGCCAAAGCCCAAGAGAAAGCATCAATCAACTGGCAAACCACAGGTGGACATATTCAGAAGCAGGAAACATATGTTTCGCGCCTTGTTAAGCGTATGGCCGTATATTTCGCATACTCCCAAGCGGTCGGCTTTCTGTCGAAGATACGAGAAATTACAGCCGAGTTTGAGTTGCAGCGTGTATCGTTGGGTGCAATTATTCAAGACCAAACAAAGGCCAATGCGTTGTTTAGCGAGATTAAGACATTCGCGTTGCAGTCGCCGGTGAGCGTGCTTGACTTGACCAAGTACACCAAGCAGCTTGCCGCCTACAAAATCGGCTATGACGAACTGTTCGACACTACCAAGCGTCTTACAGACGTATCTGTTGGTCTTGGCGTAAGTATGGATAGGATTGTGTTGCTTTACGGTCAGATACGTGCTACGGGCTATTTAAGGGCGTCCGAGGTAAGGCAGGCAACAGAAGCGGGCATACCGTTGGTTGAAGAACTGGCCAAGAAGCTGACCGCTGCAAACGGCGAGCTTGTCAGGGCGTCAGACGTGATGGATATGATAAGCAAGCGTCAGATTTCGTTTGATATGGTCAAAGACGTGTTTGACGATATGACCAGCAAGGGCGGAATGTTCTACGATATGCAGATTAAGCAGGGCAATACCCTTTTCGGTTTATGGGCAAAACTCGGTGATGCCGCACAAATAATGTTCGATGAGATAGGCAATACCGAGGGGGTTAATTCCGCGATGAAATGGCTTATTGAACTTGCAACGAGCCTAATGCGCAACTGGGACAAGGTGGCTAAGACTTTGGGTTATGTTGCGGCGGCGTTTGTTGCGGTAAAAGTGGCTACGATGGCGGCGCGAGCATCCGCATTTGCATATACGGCGGCAGGGAAGCAGCACCTTATACAAGCAACCCAAACCGTTGTAGCGTTGCAAGCCGAGCAGGCCGCGATGACCAAGGCGTCAGTCTTAGGTCGGCTTTATGCAAAGCAACAACTGGCGGTAGCCACGGCGCAACTGCGTGCGGCGCAAGCCACAAACCTATTCTCCAAGAGTCTCTATAAGCTAAAAGCGGCATTTTTGAGTAATCCGTTTGGTTGGGCGATATTGGCGATAACTGCACTTGTGGAATTATTCTCGTCATTATCCGATGCGGCGGAAGAAGCAAAAGAAGAAGCGGATTTGGCGACAGCTCAAATAACTCAAAAATATGCCAAAAAGGATGCGTCGGATGAGTTCAACTTTAATAGACTTGCCAACGAGGCTGTTAATGCGGCAGACGGTAGCAAGAAGCAGAAAGACGCCCTTGACGAGCTAAACCGCACTTACGGCGAAATTGTCGGAAGTCAGAACCTCCAAATTGAGAAGCTCCGCGAAATGAGAGGCGCTTATCAGAGTTTGACCGAAATGATTAAGGCTTACAACGAGACACAGCGGAAGCAGGAAGCGGATGCGGCAATTAAGGATGCGTTCGGTACGGCCATTAAAGATGCCCAAAAGGAGGTGTTGGAGGACTTGACCGACATTGGCTTTAATGATGCCATGTCCGGGGAATTGACATCTTTCATTTTGGAAAATGCGGCAAAGTTGGATAAGGATGCGATGACGGCTGCGCTAACAGAAAAAATAAAAAGCTATTACTCGAAGGAACAAATAGAGGACCTCGGTTTTATTTTTGACGATTGGACAAGTCGCATATTAGACGACTATGACGACCTACACAGCGCATTATCCAAGCAAGACGCAGCCTTAACGAAAAATGAAAACACTTACAAAGAGAATATGAAAGCGCTCAATGAGTATAAGATGCTCATTGACAGCCTGAAAAAGGCCGTCGAAAGCGGCGATTGGTCAACACCCGATGCAATACAGGAGAATAGGTTTTTATCCATTGAAGCAGGAGAGTCGGGATTGCACAGAGACGAGGTGAGATACGACCCGTCTAAGGTAGAGGGCGAGTATGCTAAATACGCCGAAACGATAAACGCACAATTGCAAACGATGTTTGCGAGTCTACGTTCTATGGCGAACAACGAAGGTATTGCCTTATCCAAAGAATTTTTCACGGCGGCGGAGTCGTGGGTTACGAGCGGCAAGACCGAGTTTTCGATGTTTAATTGGGATGCTGTAAGCGAAGCCGTTGCGAAGGGATCGCCCAAGCTGCAAGCGGCGTTTCAGATGATGAAGGATATGCAAGAAACGCTCCTGTCGTCCGACCCGGCTGTGCGCCAGATACAACAGCATTTGATAGTTACGGCGGAGAATGTCGGTATTGTGGGTAAGGCTTTCGGGCGGCTTAGGCAATATCTATGGGACGGCAATACCGACTTGAAAGAACACGTCAAGAACTTAGAAGATATTGTTGCGGCTTACGAGGCCGATATAATCAGAATGGCAGCAGCCATGAATAACGGAACGTGGCTTGCGAAACAATTATACGGCCAAAAAGTCGAAGAAACCAAAACGCTTGTGTCCGCACTGAAAGAACAGATTGCGTTTGAAAAAAAATACCTACCACAAACGGACAAGCCGAGCCGCAGCGGTGGCCGCAAGAGCGATGACCGCTTACAGCGTTTGCGGAGCATGCAGAGTGAGTTAGATGCTATATACAAACGTTATGAGCAACTCCGCAAGGCCGAGGGAGAAACCGCTGCATTAGAGCATATCAACAAGATATACGATAAGCAATTGCAGCGCATTAACAAAATGGGCAAGGCCTTTGGTTTGGCGTTTGAGATGCCCACCTCGTTTGATAAGATACAAGCGGCCAATAACAAGATACTCGGCGCGGTAGACAAACTAAGGGGCAAGGTCAAAGATGCCGAGAAAGAGGGTATCTCGCTTAGCGTAAAAATCGGCAATTTAGATGTTGATGAGGTGGCCAAGCAATTGAAAGAGCAACTCGCAACAATAGCCGACCGCATAAGTCGCAGCAAAGAGATGCAGGATTTTTACGATAAGATATTAGACCTCACGGGCAGTGTTTCGCGAGCCGAGGGGATAACCAAGTCTATCTTCGGCGACACGGGCGCGGACTTACCGCGATTGATGGCCGAAGAAATACGCAAGATAGTCGGCAGTGTCAATGCCGTAGAATTGCCCGATGGCATAATAAACGCCTATAACATTGTAAACTTCAAGGCTTTGCGTGAGTTTGCCGAGAAAAACAAAAAAGAACTCGGCGATATGTACAAGAAGCTAATCAAGATAACCAATGACGGGCAGAAGCAATTAGCCAACGCCTATCAGGGTTATTTAGGCGACTTAAAGGTTGCCGAAACATACGCATATAAGCGCGTGAAACTTGCGCGTGAAACAGCCGCAAAGATAGCCGAGATAAATAAGCAAGCGGCAGCGGGGAATATAACGACAAACGAAGCGGCGCAGCTTACCGAGGGTTATAGGCGGCGTGAGCAGGAGGAACAAGCTAAGATTGAATGGGAAGCCTTTAAGGATTTGCCGTATTACGTCCAGCTGTTTGAGGATTTGGATACCGCATCAACAGCCGCACTTACGCATTTACAAGAGCTTCTTATGGGCTTACAGAGCTATTGGGGGGAAGCTCTTGACCCAACGCAATTAAAAGATATACAGAGTCGTCTAAACGATATTAGTACACAGTTGTCGCAGCGCAATCCCTTTAAGGCTATCAGGGATGGACTCAAGCAGATAAACTTGTTGAATCAGAAATATGGTAGCTTAGAGGACGTTGAAACACGGTTGATAGCGGCGACAAGGCAGCTTACGCAGAGCAAGGCGGCACTAACAGCCGCTCTAAGCGCCGAAGCGGCAGCACAAAAGGCTTATGATGATGCCGTTGCCGAAGACGGAGCTGATAGCGAAAGGGCGGAGAGTGCGAAGATGACATTAAGCGCAGCAAAATCCCTTGTGGCCGCGCAGTCCCAGATTGTTGACAAAACGACCCAACAAATCGAAGAGTTGTCTAAAGTTCAGGGTCAATACAAACAAAGCAACAACAGTATTGCCAGCGGCATATCTGCGTTAGGATCTTATGTCGATAAGGTTAAGGAGGCGCAGGATGCAATTAAGGGAGCGGTAGAGAGCTGGACAAATCTTGCCGATGATGAAATGTGGAATGTTGTTTTTGAAGGGCTGGATAAGCTCGCGACATCCGCACAACAAGGAGGAGAAGCCGTGGCGTCCTATTTTAAGGGAGACTATTTTACGATGGTAACTAAGGGCATTGCCTCGATAGCAAACCTCGTAGCAGGCATAGGCACTCTTTTTAATGGATATAAAGTTGCTCGTGCCAATAGAGAAATTAAAAAACAGAAAAACATACTCGAGCAGTTGCAATACGCATACGACCGACTGAACAGCGCTGCAGATAAGTTATTCGGCAAGGACTATCTAAGCAACTACAATACGCAGATGGCTAATCTGAAAGCGCAACAAACGGCTTATCTCAAACAAGCCGAGGCCGAAGCGAGCAAGGGTAAGAAAAGAGACCAAGAAGCGTATGAAGGTTATCTAAAAAGTGCACAGGAAACGGCGGATAAGATACGCGAGTTGCAGGATGATATGGTGTCGCGTATGATGGGTACGGACAGAGCCAGTGCCGCCAAAGAATTTGCCGAAAGCTGGCTTGAAGCCAAAGCCACATTTGCGAGCACCACAGATGCGATAAAGAGCAAATATAAGGATATGATTAAGAGTATGATTGTTGAGGGTGCGGCAGCAAAAGTCATTGACTCTATACTTGCTCCGATGTGGCAACAGGTACAATCACTACTCGAAAACAACGCCAACGACCCGACAAAGGCCATAGACTATGTGGCCAAGAACCTTGATGCGTTTACAAACCAAGCCAATACAGCGATGGAAACGTTATGGAAAGCATTGGAGGCGCGAGGATATGACCTTAAAGAATTGATAGGCGATACGGATAGCGAAAGCACGGGAATAGCCAAGAATGTGGCGAGTGCCACAAGCGAGGAAATCAACGCCTTAACGGCGGCGATAAATACCGCGTTCTACTATTTCAGCCCTATACCGCTTATAGCCGAGAATGTTGCGGCGATACGACAGCAGATAGTCGGGACGACAACGGCGACACAAGTAATAAGCGGAAGCGGAGAAGTAGATGCCAACGCGCTTGTGCAACAGCATTTGGCTTGTTTGCCCAATATCGAAGCCAATACCGCGATGACCGTACAGAAGATGCAGGACACTATAAATATGCTAAGTAGGGTTATCAGTCCTAAGGGGACAAATAGCACACACGGCGTGAATGTGTACCTGCGTAATTAGGAAATGCCGTTGATAATCACTATCTTTGCGAAAAGAAAAACACACCTGAAAAACGATTGTAAGGAAATGCGAAGCATAGACAAGATTATCGTGCATTGCAGCGCGAGCGGCCAGTCCGCCAAGTCTCGGGATATTGTGGCGTACCACTTGCGCCCCGTAAGTCTTGGCGGACGCGGCTGGCGTGTCGCAGGGTATCACTATATCATAGAAGCGGACGGAAACACGGTAAACACCGTACCCGAAGAAAAGGTGAGTAACGGCTGCTACGGACAGAACCAGCACGCCATAAACGTGTGCTATGTAGGCGGCGTTGATACGAGTAAAAAAGGGTTACCACCCATAGACAACCGCACGCCACAGCAAAAGGTAGCACTTTTGACGCTGTTAAAACGGCTTAGAGCGAAATACCCCAACGCCAAGATATATGGCCACAGAGATTTTGCGACTAAGGCGTGTCCGTCCTTTGATGCCAAAACAGAGTATAAAGACTTATGACAGAGTATAAAGACTTATGAAAGTGAAGTATACAAGGATAGGATGCCTGTTGCTGATGGCTGTTTATGCCTTAGCAATTGCAGGCGTTGCCGCATTGTTGTCAAGCTGCAAGACCAAGATAGAATATGTACCCGTGGAAAGTGTGCGCACCGAATATAAAGACCGCGTAATCAAAGAGTTGCATACTGATACGGTAAACAATACGCATTTTGTCTTTGTCAAGGGAGACACGGTGATAGACTACCGAGAGAGAGAGAGAGTTAAAGTTGTGCATCAAACCGACACACTTGTGAGCATCAAAACCGACACCATAAGCAAGGCTGTTCCCGTTGAGAGAAAATTAAGCAAGTGGGAAAAAGCCAAGATGGATGTCGGCGGCATAGCTATGGGCGTCTCGTTTGTATTATTGTGTGCCGCTATTTGGTGGCTTGTAAAGAAATTTAAGAAATGAGTGAATTAAGAGAAATGTTAATACAGCAGGCAAAGGCGTGCGGAGTGTGTGTCGACGGCTATGGCCGACTCAATAAATTAGACCGCAAAGGCCTGCTTGATTATTATAAAGTAATGGTTGATTGGTGCTTGGAAAACCACTATCCCGACCTTACAATTATTGGTGAATATTTTAGTGATTGTGCCGATAACGGCATATATGTAAATAAGACATTTAGGGGAGAAGTTCTAAGCGGTGCAATGTACGTGTTTCACAACTGCAACGGCTGGGTACGCGTGGCAATGGATTACGACAGCAGTGTAATCCCGATGCTGTATTTCGCAAACGGCAGTAAAATGAGCATAAAGTGCAACCAACGGCGCAACGCAGGAAATCCGATATGCGTACCTTTGTATATTTACGATGCCGAAGTCAAGATAGATAATGGCGAATACGCCACATACAAACGAATAAACCGCAAAATCCTATAAGCCGAATGGAGATAATATTAGGAATAGTCAGTGCGGTTTTAGGATGCTCCACGCTGGTAGGGTGGATGTTTTATCGCAGCGCAAACCGCCGCATTAAGGATGCCGAAGCCGACAAGGCCAATGCCGAAGCTGATGCGGCGCAATGGGATTTATACGAAAAGCGCCTTGAAGCCACCCACAAGAGTATAGATGTACTGAACTCACAGCTCGAAGCCCAGATAAAACTTGCGGCGCGGAAAGAGGACATCATAGAGGATAAGACACAGGTAATAAGGAAGCTGCAAGACGCTCTAAGTTCCTTGCAAAACGAGCGATTGAAAGACGCAAACGAGATAAGCGAATTAAAGCAAGAGCGAGATTTTTATAAACTTTGGCATTGTCAGCGAGAACACGGCGAGGGTAAAGACGAGTGTGTTCGCCGCAAGCCGCCCCAAAAGATACCGATAAAATATATACCATACAATCTAACGGTCAAAGAAACCAAAGAAGATAATGATTAGGGCAAGAATACAGATAGAGAATGGAGAAATATATGACTCCTATGACAAGTATGGATTTGTATATCTTGATGCGGACGAGCGTACCGCTTCTGACATTCAAGACTATACTTCGACAAAGTACGTGGAGGACGCCGAGGAGCACATAGACCCGCGCACGATAGAGGTTGCCTTTGATTATAAGGTTAAATTCCTTGTAGAATCCTTAAACGGCAACAAAACGAGCGTCAATAATCGTATAGACGACTTTAACAAGTTGTTGTTTAGTCGCGATGACAGCGGCATTGTAACGGCGAAGAAAATAACGCTGTATAACGACCTAAACCGCGTCAAGATTGTAGGCTATCCCAAGCCGATAAGTGAGCCGACAGAGGTATTCCATACAGACTCTTACGCCGGTAGTGATTGGATGGTGTTCGAGTTGACAATCCGCGTAAACAACCCCAAAGAATGTGTTTGGGCAACGACACGATACACAGACGGAATGGCAGAAGTTGTATACAATACCACAGACTCCGAACCCGGCTGCTGGGGACTTACCGTCCCTTCCGAGAACCTCCCGATAATGCTGCCTGATGGCACGACTACGGCAAAAGTGTGGGCGCACGACTATCTGCGCTATATTACCATACCGTTGCGCAAGGGCGACAGTGTAAGCGGCCATACGCAAGCATACGGCAATGCGTGTCATTGGATAGTAACCGATGCGAGCGGCAAGGCGTTGGCGTACAAACAGCCGCGCACAGATGCTTATGAGCCGTTTGCATATGAGTCTGAATATGAAGATACCGTGTACTTCACATTTAATATCCGTAACGGCGCAAATGATTGTTACGCCGTAGTCAATCACAATGCCGAGAGTGTGCGCTTTGATGTTGTAAGCGGCACGATAGGCTGTATGGCAGCGAACGGGGAAGTAGGTGCGCACGACTATCTGCGCTATATTACCATACCGTTGCGCAAGGGCGACAGTGTAAGCGGCCATACGCGAACATACGGAAATGCCCCGTATTGGGTACTGAAAGATGATGCGGGGACGGTTATTGACTATCAAGCGGCTGAAGAGTATTTTTTGATTCTAGAATACACCTCCAAAGCGGATGATGGCAAGGTTGACTTTATTACATACAATCTCCGCGAGGACACCGATTCGTATATAGTATTTAAGCGAGCAAAATAAAATGGAGCAAATCAAGATATTATTAATACCCGCCGACATAGCGCTTACGGGCGAAATTAAAGTCAATTGTGCGGATATGGGAGAAAAGACCATAACCGCGACAGCGCAAATAGGCTATCAGTCGGATGAAGAAATAGCGCCTTACGACTGGGAACTCGAATATCGCGGTGAAAAATACATAATGCCGCTTAAAGAGCCGGGATTAAGTAAAGAAAACACGGCGTTTGATGTTTCGGGCGAGATGACATTCCAGCACTGGGCAATATATCAATTGAAGCGCAAATATTTCACGACCATACAGCCCACAGACACAGGGACGGCGGTTGCGGATAAATACCTTGCGAGTGTGTCGTTAAACCTTAAAGACTTTGCCGATTTACTTGGGCAGGTATTGCAGCGCAATTACGGCGAGCAAATCAAAGTAGACCTTAATAAGAATGTAGCGGTGAGCAACACCGAGGTTGCGACCGTAAGCATCAGTTATTCGCATATTTGGGATGTAATACTCAAACTATATGAGCTTTACAATGTGCGCTGGACGATAGAAGCCGCAAGCGACAACGACAACGACAAGAAGGGTGGCGAGCGCTATGTAATCAAGATAGGCTATGCAGCCGCCGAGATAGACCATATCTTTCAGTACGGTTTTGAGGGCGGTTTGCTGAAAATCGAACGTCAGGTGCAGGATGACACCCTATACAACATTCTATTAGGGCGTGGCGGCGAAGAAAACTTACCGTTTAGATACTTCAAAGATATAGATAGCAACAATCCCGATTATCGTCCCGACCCCGACTGGATACCCGAATTGGCCAATATATACTTTGATGCGCTAAGAGATTATAACTTCCGCTGTTACGTGCAAGGATGGAAAACCAATAACAACAGACAGCTTACGGACAAGGACGGCAATCCGATAATAGACAAAACGACAAACGAGGCAATTGCCGTTGAAGGCTATGACGTAACGCGTGGCGTAACCGATTGGGCTTACGCAAAAGGGCACACCGATGCCAAGTTCGACCCTGTGGAGTACGTCAAGGATGACGCAAGCATAAGCAAATACGGCGAGTTGTGGAATGGTTTGGAAAACGCCACAGATATATATCCTACCATACAAGGTATAACGGTAAATCCATACGGACGCATAGATGAAGCCGTAGACGTAGAGCAAGTAACGACAGACGATTATAAAGACGCCGCCAAGTCCGAAGTGCAACTTGTAAACCTAAGCGACCCGAAGAATGTTGTAATAAAGAATCTTGCGGCGGCAGGCACTAAATCGGCGGTTATACGTAGCAACGGCACATTCACCGTGCCAAAAGGCAAGACCGCAAATTTGGATGTTACGCCCAAGATATTACGGGCAACAACCAATATACAATTTTTCTCGTGGTATTTAGTAGTCGATGAACTTGATGTAGAGTCAAGTACACAGATAACCGATTATGCAACAAAGGTTTACCCTGCGGGCGGAGGCGGCGAGCATAGCACGGGAGGATTAACAGAGGGAGAATGGTATTATGAGTGTACCGTGTCGGTAACGTCATTGGTAAAAGACAATGAAATATCCGTAGAACTCGGCATACCCGATGGGCAACTCACGTTAGCCGATGCGTCCGACAACAACTGGGGTAACACCTTTGACGTATGGGTTAAGAACATTTGGGACAGCGTCAAAAAAGAAAACGAGACCGATATAGAGTACGCCGAGCGCGTATGGAAGCCCATATTAGGCGACCGCACGGGCAGCGAAGCCAAGATGATGTTTACAGACGGCATGTTGGCCATCAGTGATGACTATGAGTTTGTAATTACCAAATACCCTGTTTATGACACAAGCAAGACCCTAAACGGCGTAGCGAGTCACTGGCGTATAACGTTGGCTAAGAGCGATGCCGACTTAGAGAGTACGGGGCTGTATGTGCCGAGCACACGACAACAAGGTAAGGCGGGCGACCACTTTGTGTTTATCGGCACGGAGATGACGCATGATTATACCCTTTGGGCGGAAAAGCGGTTGCGCGAATACAAAGAAGAAAAACTCAAAGAAACGGCAAACTCCAAACCTACGTGGGTTGTAACGACAGACAAAGTCCGCATAAACAACAAAGCCAAAGATGAGATTGGAAAATACACCCTTTTCGACCAAATAAGTGAGGGATGTACACTGCGTTTGCGCGACCCTAAATTGATAACCGGTAAAGCGTATGAAAGCCTATACGTGCAGAGTATCACCAAGACTTTTAATGTAGAGGGGAGTATATTGCCCGATTTAGAGATAGTACTAAGCGATAAATACGAATCGGGGACAAGCAGTATTGCAACATTAAGCGGCGATGTCGAAGAAATACAAAAGCGCTTAGGATCGTTGGGCAACACAGAGCAGATAGTGCGAGCCATAGGCGACAAGTTATATCTGCGCAAAGACGGCATAAGCGATATGAGTATTTCGCCTACCAAATTCGCCTCGTTGTTAACCAGCGATGATTTTCGCAAGGGTAGTGTCGACGGCTTAGGCTGGGGGATGTACAAGGATGCCGACAATAACTGGGTTTTCGAGGTTGATAATATAGTAACTCGGCGCGAGTTGAAAGTCAACACATTGGTTATTAATCAGATAAGTGCACGAGGTGGCACAATCATAGAGAGTGCCGCGAATATGGAGGTATATTCCGTGGTCAAAAGCGGCGATGATTACGTATGTTATTTCGACCAAAAAGGCGGCAGCGTAGCCAATCTGTTTGAGGTTGGCGATGTGGCTTATTGTACGCGCTATGACGCCGAAAATCAAATTATCAAGACTTATAAACGCAAGGTTGTCGCCGTAGGCTTGGACAACCTCACACTTTCGGGGGCTATTGTCAACGGCACGGGCATACCGAGCGCATGCGATGTAATTGTGCAGTATGGCAATTACACTAATGCCGAGCGCCAGTATGTTAAGGTGCGTGATGTTATCGGAGGTGGTTATGAGCGCTATTTGGAGGGTCTTGACAGCGTTGACGCAGTTGGGGACGAGTATTTCTATGTCGGGCGGCAAACGGGCGTGTATAACGGCAAACCGCGCTTCTTCATAGGCAATAAAGACGACCAGTACTTAGAGATGCTGGACGGCAAGATTACGACTAATTGCACCCTCGAAGTTACAAGCAAAGTCGGAAACCAAACTCTGCCCGACTACATAGCGGACACTGCGCCGTATGTTGGCGAGAATATGATTTATAACAGCGCCTTCGAGGGGGGTAGCAATGGTTGGTCAAGCAATGGCAATATCGCTGTTGTCGTAACAGATACATCATATAAGCATAATGGTTACAACAGTGTAAGGCTAAGCACAAGCGGCAACACTAAGGACAAGTATTATGGAATGGTGCAGTTCAACCAATACACACCGCAAACACTTACGACTAAGCCCGGCGAACAATATACAGCAAGCGTATATGTTCGCTGTGATGACTTGACCACGTTAGATTACAATGCCGACATGCTTGTTGGCTCGCAGACGGCGGAATACAAGAATGAGGGACTGACTTGTGTGCGACTTAAACCGAAATTAGTAAAAGGCGAGTGGGTATATTTCGAACAAACGTTTACAGCCTCGGCCAATGCCGTGTCCGTATTTATGCAGATATACTTGCAGCGAAACGGCACGATATATATATCGCAACCGAAGATAGAAAAGGGCAAAAAAGCCACAGCGTGGTGCCCCAATAATCACGACAATGCCGACCGTATAACCAATTTAGATTATATAAAAAAGGCGTTAGGGCAAAGCACGAGCGTAAGCGGAGGTTTGATTTTGACGTCCTTAATACAAGTCGGGGAGAAAACGACAGACAGCTATATTGTTCGCGCAGGAATGAATGGCGTTTGGGATGGTGGTACTACGCCGATGTTATGGGCAGGCGGTGCAATGGAGGATGCTGCTAACGATGACGCCTCGGCCAATGCGGCCAAGTTCCTTGTGCGTGCGGACGGCACAGCTTACGCCGCAGCAAACACTGTGCGTTTTAACGCGAAAACAATGGAGGTAGGCGAAAATGTAATCCTTGATAATGAGGGCTTGAAGCTGCAAGATAAAGACTCGGGCGATACGCTATTACGCATATCCAATCAGAGCATCGGCGATGATGTTACGAGCGAGAGCCAAAGCAGCGTAAGCCTAAACCAAACCAAATCCATTTCGCTATCTTTTAAGCGAGTGGACAATAGCGGCGCAGACCCAACAGCAATTGCGATACAAGACGGCGCATATCTTAACAACGACACGCTTGCATCCATAGCGATAGGCAGTCAACCACTGACTGAAGGGTCGAGTATCTCGGCGACAATCAGCCTGCGCATCCCGATGACAGACAACATTGTGTCGGGAGCGATAATAGCGCGATTGGCACTTAACGGACAGACGTATCGGGAGAGAACCCTGCAAATGATTAAGAAAGGGAATGAATATCAGGCGACTTGTACGTTTAGTGAAGTGGTGAACACAGCCGGAACATACACAATAATCATAGCGACTTCCGCATGGATAATACCGACAAGCAACTTTACCGAAGAACTTACACCATCAACCTTAACCGTCAAGGGTTATGGGCGTTACGGCGAAGCCCCCGGCAACAATATCGGCAATGACGGAGTGCGTTTTACGTGGGGAACAACAACATTCCTATGCAAGGAGGGCAAGTTGGTTATGCGAGCAGGCAATATCGGGCTGAAAGTTGACGAAACGGGTATATATAAATTTGACGAAACGACAAGACAATGGGTTAAGGCGAATATTTAATCGTTTGGCTTAGCCGTAAACAAAGCGACCCGAGCATCTGATTGTTGTTATTTCAACATTTGGATGCTCGGGTCGTTGACAGAACCAATAAAAACAATCAAAAATACGTGGCAAATGTGCGGTTTAGCCGCGATGACATATTGATTGACAGAGTAAAAGTCGGCGCGGTAATTCGCGCTTAGAACGGCAGATTTTCGCCGTTAGGGTCTGATGCAGGTTGCAGCGGAGCAACGCCGATAGGCGGATGCGGAGCAATGGGGACCGGCGGAGGCGTTTGGACTTGCGCCTGCGGAGCGCCGACTTGAAGCGTGGCACGCCAAACGGTTGCCGACATCCACCAACGTCCGTTATACTCACGAGTCTCGAAATCAATATCAAGCTCGTAAACGCCGCCCTCTTGGATGTTAAGGGTATCTATGCGGTCATTCATTACGGAGAAAAGGATAGACTTGGGATAGTTGGCGTTAGACTCATCGTAGGTAACGATAAATTCGCGTTTGCGCCACAGATTGTTTGTTTTTGTCATCCCCTTAATCTCGGGAAAAGCCTTAGTAATCTTACCTGTTAATTTCATTTTCTTTTGTTAGATTGAGTGTATCTAAAATGTATTCGTAATTCTCGCGGGCTATATGGGAGTGTTCTATGTCCCATTCGGTTTGTGATACGTAATTGGTAACAACCGTTGCCGAGCGCCTAAGATAAAGGCCAATCCAAGAGCGGGTATGCGGTGTAAACTTATACAAGATGTAAGCCAGCATCTTACGTGCAATACCGCAAGTATATTTGCCGTTTGGCTGTCTAAGCTCCTCCAACGAGTAGCCGTAGCAGCCGCAAACCGTTTCCACAATATGGTCTTCAAGCCTTTTTTTTGTCTTTGCCATAAATCTTAGCATATTTATTTAGAACAGTATTCCCTGCGTCCGAAGAAATAAATCCGCAGGACGGACGTTCGGAGCAAAGGCCGTTTCTGTAAACGCATTGCGGCACGAGGTGCCGGGCTAAGTCGCGGTCAATAGCGCCTACTTTACGGTTAATCAAGCCCACAACATAAGTTGTGATGTCGGAAGCCTTGAAACATAATCGTTTGCGAGCCAAATTGATAAGCGCCTCGGCATTAATGATAAACGAAAGGTCGGTAGGGGCATAGCGGTCGAACTCCTCGGGCATAGAGCGGATGTCTGTTGCGGCCTTGACGAGTGCTTGATGTTGCAATTCTGCATCATCGCACTCGGAAGCGGCTTCGAGATAGTCGCTTATATTGGTACAGATGTCCTCAAAGTCGGCGCCGCCGCGGTCGGTGCGTTTAGATCGCTGGAAGAATTGGACGCCAATATGAGAGCGCACGAGTTGGGACGCAACGAACAGCGGGATATTGCGACACTCAACCCAAAAGAGTTGAGTGCGCATAAGGCTATGTCCGAGGGCGTAAGCGCGTTCCAGTGTGATTTGACTTTCGTGTCCGATTGTGGTGGATGCCGCTCGGCGCAGCAGGTCAATATCCGTTAACTTGACGGCGGATACCACGATTTTATCTGTTATCATTTTCTTATTCATAGTCCGTATTTATTTGGCCTTGTATATAGCTATGTTTATGGCGGAAAGACACGTCAGCGCCGATGTCGCGAACAGCACGACCATTGCCGAAACGTTGCATAAAGCGGTTGGCGTTGCGAATGGCTCTATCAGCAAAGTCCATCTCAAATTTGCTAAACTTGAAGCCGAGGGCGTAATGATAGTTCGGCTTAACCATTATTGATTTTGTTTTTGTTTTGTGTATTTTGCTTTCCATTGTTGGAACTCCATTTCTTTTTCTTTCTTACGGGCGTCAAAACGTTGGCCGAGTTCGGCCATTGGTTTGTTGCCGTCAGACACTTGTGCGAGGATGTCTTGTGCGGCTTTCTCGCCGCTTTTGGCGCGTTCTTTGAGTATCAATAGATATTCTTCCCACCCGACAGCCGCAACGTCTGTAACGGGCTTATTTTGCGCTTGTGTTTCTTCTTGGTCGGAGATGTCCATTGCGATAGATGTGCGCTCACAAATGTAATCGTCAAACCACTCAATAATGATGTTGTAATCTAAGCGACCGAAGATTTTAGAGCGCAAACCTCGTTTGAGGACGGCTTTGACCTCAACAGGTTTGAGAAAGCCATATTCGTCAAGAATATCGTTGGCAAGCTCACCTATTTGCGCCTCTGTGAGATTATTTTCGACATTGATAAGTCGCGCCGTTTGCACAAGTGCATTGACAAGTATGGCTATTGCCTTGACACGCCCGAGATTATTGCGGATAGTCCAAAGATTGGGTGTGTCCGCTTTAATCATTGCCGGGATAGGCGCCGGTGTCATTGCCGCATAATATTGAAGCGGCTGCTCGTTCCAGAGCTGTATAGCGGTCGTCTGTGCTTCTGACAGCGGGATTATTGCGTTTTGATTTTGGTTCATCTTTAAGCGCGAATAGACCTTGATAGCCGTTGGCGATTGTGTTTTTTACAATTTCCAGCGCTTGCCGTGGGTCGTTGTTAGACTTCTTTATCAATTGTTCGTATCCGATGCGTTCGGACTTTTCGGATTTATAGGGGCGTTTGGTTTCCTTGCGGTAGTCGAGCCACAAGTCCCAAGCCTCGGTAAATTCGGGAGCAACAAAACTCCGTGAAACGACTATACTCGGGAGTGTCGGTTCGGGAATTGGGGCGTGTCGCTTCGTGTGTCGCTTCGTGTGTCGCACTTCCGCGCAACACACTATGTCGCATAGTGTTATGTGTGTCGCTTCGTGTGTCGCTTCGTGTGTCGCATACCCATTCTCACAAAACGCTTTAATCGCACTTCTAAGTTGTCTTGTGGATACTCCTATACTTTGTGAAAACCTGCGCAAGCCGAAAACAACTTCGCCGTTTTCATCGGCGGCAAACAGCAGTGCGAGCCATATCCGCAACCTTTCAGGAGGACGGAATATCGGGTCGTTAAACGTTTCCCGACTTATCGTTATCGTGTCCATTATTTCGGTTTTTCAGTTGATAGCCGTATTCGTTGCCCCATTGGTATAATTCTTCGATATACCCTTGCTCTATGAGGCGCTGAATTGCGGCGACAAATTCACGCTTAATATCAACCCAAACATCGAAAACAGGGGCGTAACATTCTTCCTTTTGATAACGCGCCATCTCGCTTTCGTGTCGCGCGATGCTATGCAGGATTATTTTCTCTATCTGTGTCATTTTCCTCTGTGTTTACGGTTGTGTCTTTCAGTACTTTAAGCAGCCATTGGATAAGGCGATAAACTCCGTTATCCAGCCAACGAAAAGCTACCAAGCATAGATGTAGCGGCATTGATAATAGTAGTCCGATAGCAAGGATTACTATGCGTGCCACTTCTTTAATTCCATTTATTATTTTATTACGGTTCATTGTTGTGTGAATTATATTGATTACATTCCGGTTGAGCCGAAGCCGTTTACACCTCGGCTTGTGTCGGTTAGTTCGTTTGTTTCCTCTATCTGTGTTTGCGGCGTAGGCATTATCACCAATTGGGCAATGCGGTCGCCTTGTTGAATTATCATCTTCTTGTCGGTGGTATTGAATGCCATCACGCCTATTTCGCCGCGATAGTCGCTGTCAACAAGACCGAGAGCAACGACAAGACCGCGCTTGATGGTATTTCCGCTGCGTCCCATAACAAAGGCGCCGTATCCTTGCGGAAGCTCAATAGCGATGCCGGTGCGTAGCAATTTGCGCTCGCCGGGATTAATTATTACAAGGTCTATTGCGGTGAGATCTAAGCCGCTTGCGCCGCTTGATGCATAAGCAGGTATCACTGCCAATTTATTTGTTTTCTTGATTTTGATGTTCATTGTATGTTTTATTATTTAGACGCTATTCCCATATCTTGCAGACGTTGATGGTTGGCGATGCCGCCGAGCCAACGCTCTGCATCTGCTCGGTGTTTGAACCATTTGCGCAAACGGACAGCGCCCCCCGCCGTAATCGTCTGAAATTCGGCACGCAAACCCCAGCGGATGTTTCCGCTGCGAGTACGTCCGCGATTGTCCACATAAATGCTGCAATAAGAGCCGTGTCGCGCCCTTTTTGCGCCGCTGCCTATGATTTGTGTATCGGTTCTCATATTCCTATCAGTGTTAATATTATCGTTTGTAGGCCGAAACCGAGAGCGCTGCCGAGGATGGTCATGCCCCAGTCCACCCAGTCCCACCGACCGCCCCATTGAACATCTTTGAACTCCAATGCCGAGGCGGTGAGTATGGTGGCATAAGCGGTGCAATATACGCCGTCAGAGAACAATCCCATAAGCACGCCGCCGAGGATATGTAGATGTCGGTTGGAGGTTGTAAACCAATTAAGTAGTTTATTCATTTATGTCAATTGATTAGATTTTTATATACTGAACACTTGAAGCCCTTTCGCGGTACGAAATCCCAAAAGTCGATTGCCTTGAAAAACTCGTGTCGATTTGCCCACCGAGCCATATCTCTTTGCCATTGCGGTATTGCGTTTTCTTTGTGCGGATTACGAAAAGGCTGGGCGCAAATTGCAACTCTCGGATTACTACGAAAGTGAACCAATCGTTTATAGCAGCTTTCCATATCGCCGTGTATCATCGTGTAAACAACATAGTGCCTGGGATGTTTGGAATAGCCGTCAATAAGCTGCATCGCGTTTTCAACTTCTTCAATTTGACGAAGTGTGTCCGCTGCAAAACGAATATTTCCCCGATACCAGCGTATAGATGCAAATATTTGAGCAATACGAGGTGTTACAAGTCTTGCCGAATTGCCTTGATTTAGGTCAATGCAATAGCCTTTATCCGCAACCTTTTCGAGTTGCTCAATTCCGTAAGGGCAAGCAAGAATATTGTTGTCCATAAGTGTTACGTTCGGACGCCTGCCGTGCAGCGTAATTTCGTCAATATCCATATAAGGTTTAATGTTGCCCTCTTTTTCGGGGACAACACACCACGGACATTTGTTGGGGCATCCTCGCGTGATAAACCCATAAGACTCTTTTTTGCCGACATGGGGATATATTGAGTAGTCCGGTTGTAGCCTGTCAATTTCTTCGGGCAACCGCGAGTGTATATCATATCCCGTGCCGCCTTTAACTACCTCCTTAGCGTTTATTGGTATATCGTAGTCGGGGCTAAAATTGAAAATTTTGGCCGCATAGACTCTGTCATACCCCCCCCATAGCGGGTTATACCATTCTACCTCATCACCGAGATTCTTATGGTATGCGGCAATCTTGGCGAGGGCGAGGTTGGGATATGGTTTAGCGCTGCGCCTACGATGTTGGCCGTCAACGTCAATTAATCCTATTTTCATTATTTCAGCTCTTTAAGTAGTTTTTTGATTCTCGGGCAGTAGCCGCGTTTGCATCGTGCGTCCGCCGCCGCTTCTTCGAGGTGCGGACAATCGGGAGGGCATTTTTCATAGCGGTCGCCGAGGTAAACACGGCATTGCCGCAAGTAAACGCTTTTGCACATGTCCGTCTCGTCTCCGATAAGGCCGCGTTGCGGACACACGGCAACAAGTATGTCTATAAGTTTGTCGCGGTCAACTTCTATTTGTTTTTTCATAAGTCAAGCGTCATTTGACGTGCTGTATCACCGCCGTCTTTGATAAACATATTTTCGAATATCGCGTAAAGCACGTCAACAACGATGCTATTGCCTGCAAGTTTGTATTTGTTGGATTTGGCTATGCCTTGCCGCTGTGTAGCCTTATCCGCATTAGCGAACTCCTGCACAGACGCACAAGGATATGCGTCTATTTTATCAATATCGGTTTCCGTCAAGCCCATAAGCCGGAAATACTCTCGCGGTGTGGCCTTGCGGATATACGCTATTGGTTTGAAAAACACCACAAGCTGCTCGACGGTTGGATGCTCGTGATATTCAAGCGTTGTCAATTGTTGTTCTAAACCCATAATTAGATTGTCTTTAAGTACTGTTGTAAGCGTGTTGCTGCATCCGTCCGTGCGCGGCACGAGGTGTCGGTAGCGGAAGCCCCCCCCATCGTATCACCGTAAATGCGCCGTAAGCGGCGACCTTCCTCCGTCCTTATCGGCGTGAGGATAAATTTATTATTAACCATAAACCAAAGGGGCAGTATGGGGCAGTATATTGTCCCCACGCACGTGTGGCAGTATGAACAAGGCCATACGTCAGATATGGACGATACCGCTGCGGATTAACACGGATATTTATCCGCCTTGCGTGGCCTATTTGCCTTGTGTTCTTCCACTTTTGATTATTAGCACACTTAGCTTGGGATAATACCCCCCCCCACTAACAGAGTCCCGAAAGGAAGCATCGCCGCTGCGTGTTGTTACGGCAAAGGCGCAACCTCGGTTATTGAGGTTTATTGCTATGCTCTTTGTTTCCATCTTTTTTTATCACGAGTATTGATGTCATACAGCCGTAAGGATTATTTCTGCCGATAAAATTGGTATATCCGGCGTGGTGCATTTGAGCAACACAGCAGGAGAATACCCCCCCCTGTTTTGTAGATACGGCTATCTGTTTATTTTTAGTCTTAACACACATAATATATTATCTCTGCAATAACGCCCCCCCCGTTGCGTTTGGCTTGGGTGAGTGGCGTGTTATATTGCGATGCTCGCAGCGTTCTGACAAGGCCGACACTCGTCAGCCCAACTGCTATTTGCCTATCCATATCACAAGCACTCCTAAACAGGGGCGATACTTGCCGCGGTGCTGTAAGACATTCTGTTCGCCTTGCTTCGCGACTAAGGTTGTTATGCACTGCGCAATGCCCCCCCCTGTCAGATTAAGACCTACTTGTTTGACCGCCATAACTCGTGATAAAGTTCTTCAAGCATCTTTCGAGTGCGCGGTTGAGCAATGATATTGTCTAAAACCTCATCAGACCTTTCTTTGGGGAAATAGTAGCTTTGGGGGACATCATTTGCGTCTTCGAGAACATCTTCGACAGTTGTTTCGAGTGGTTTACCGCTTGGAAATGCAAACGGCTTATGTTCGCCGTGCACACTGACGACAAACACACGCTCGCGGTTTTGCGGAACACCGAAGTCGGCGGCGTTGAGTATTTGCCAATAATTCGCATAACCATAGGAAGCGAGCACCCCAAGCCACTTATTGAACAACGGCAAAAATTTTCTCTGCGTGAGCGCCTTGACGTTTTCCATTAGCAGATACTTAGGACGTTTTATTTTGATTGCATGCTCGCACTCCCAAAGTAGAGACGAGCGCGTGCCGCTATCAGCATCAAAGCCGCGTTGCAACCCTGACGATGATATATCCTGACAAGGAAATGAGTAAGTAAACAAGTCGAAATCGGGAACGTCATTCCAATTTATTTTAGAAATATCCCCGAAATTTGGAGTATCATAGCCGTGTAATGCGAGATAAGCCTTTATGGCGTTAGGGCCAATTTCGCTTATGCCCACATACTCAAAATGTACCTTGTCGGGGTATGCCGCTTCGAGGCGTTCAAGCGCGAGCGCCTGTGAGCCATAGCCCGCGAAAGCCTCAAACACTCTAATTGTTTTCATATTACCGCAATAACTCTTGGTTTGTTTGTGTTAACGTTAACGTTTATTTGTTTCATTGGGTTTAGAAGCATCCAGTCTGGTATTATCACCCAACTTTGGTCGGGACGTCTTTGTACGATAAGTCGTTGGGCTTCTTCGGGCGTGTTTGCCACAATTACGGCTACCAGCGTTGTGCCGCGGCTAATATTGCGTGCTATATATAGTTTCGCGTTTGATTTGGAAGCCGCAGCAGGGTGTGAACCTACATTTCCCCCGACAAATACCATAAAATCGGAGACGTCTTGCTTAGACGATGCGGCCAAAGTAGGCGGGTTTAAGCGCTTACGTCCTCGCGGATTGAGTGCTTGGCATTGCCGCCGTGCCGAATATCATACTTACTTGCTCACTTATCAGTCAATTAATACAATAAACTCTGTAACGCATAAAAATTACGTAACAACTTGCGCCGCAGATAGATCGCGAACCTATAAGGCGACAACTAAGAGCTTCGCCGCCGCGGCATAAATAGTCAGTCCTATTTTCACAAACGAGACTGACACAATCATCATAATTAAAATCAAATCTCTATGAGAAGAATCGTACTTACTATTTCATAATTGGCATAGCCAATACACAGTATCGTGTATGTTGTTCGTTTTGGGCAGGAACAAACAATGCAGGGTGTGTAGCATCCACGGCCTGCATTATTATATCCCCTGTGAATACGCTTATGGCGTTTACGAGAACCTTATACCCAAAATACATACTTATTGGCTCGTCGGTTGCACCGTAAATGGTTTCCGAAGCATTTTGCTGCGTGTCTTCATCTATTGTAGAAACGCGTATTTCGCCTGTGGCGTCCGCGGATATATTAACGGCAGGGACGCGTTCATTGGCTAAAATAGCCACACGAGAAAGCGCTGTGCGCAGTGTTTGGGCGTCAACCTCCGCCCTGTTCTTTAAGCCGTGCGGAAATGCTCGCTCAACAGCGGGGTAAGTTCCGGCTACAAGCACCGAGGTAATCTTAATGTCCCCAGTGTTAAGTGTTAGGGTTTTTCCCGAAATTGTCAGTGTTACTTTGTTGTCGCCGACCTCATCACAGAATGAAGCCATCATTTGCGCGTATTTAGTCGGGACAACAACCTCGGCGGTCTCCTCGTTACTGAAATCGGCAAAAGACAATTGCGCCAATACTCGTGTATCGGTGGCCGTAAACGTCAACGCCGAGTTGCCAAAGTTGATGTGAACACCTTGTAGTTGCGGACGGTAATCAGCATCCGTTGCGGCGGCAAATGCCGTTGCCTTGACACCTCGGGAGATGTATTCCGCCACAATATCGTATCGTAAACCATCAACCTTGTCGGCCTGCGGATAGTCCGCCGCATCATACGCGTTTAGATTATACTTGCCGTTTGGCGTTGTAATACCAACCATATTGGTGTTATCGTCATACGTTATTGTCATCGGCATGTCGCCTATGGCACGTGTAAGTGCGCCTAGCTTTTTAGGCTCAATGCATATCCGCCCCTCACCCTCTACTTCTGTGGGGTGTAGCATTGCGGTCATACGCGCTTCATCGTTAAAAGCAGTCAGACGTATTGTGAGATTGTCGGCAACCTCTAACAACAAAAGAGATTGTGCAGCTAACGACTTTTTAGCGCTTGCAATCTTATCAAGCGCTTGTAGGATGTCTAACGCCTTCGCATTAAGCGTAAATCTGAACATAAGACTTTTCTTGTTTATCGTTTAGTTTTTTGTCTGTGATTTTAGATGTAATTTTTGCGATCTTAAAAATTATATCTATCTTTGCATTGTCGTGGCTCGTGTAACGAACCACGGTAAAGACGGCTCGTGCGACGAACCGCAAGATAGGTGGCTCGTGTAACGAACCACCTTTTTTTTATGCTAATTTTATGCTAATAACCAAAGCAATAATAATCGGCATTGGTCGCGACTTGTTTTTCGGTGTCGCCTCTCGGGTCAAAAAACACCGAGAATGTCGCTATATTCGAAACGATTTCACTCATCGGCAAATTAAGCTGTGTTTTTTCGTAGTTGGAGTCCTTTTGAAACGCAATACCGAACCTGAAACGAATGGGCGAACTAATGACGGGGTCGCCATTCTCGCTACCATCTTCATCGTATATGCGCATTGTGCGGCTGCCCCAAGATACAACAATGTCGTTTACGTATTTGTAACCATCTTCTGTCCCCCTCGGGTAATACGGCGAATGTGGCTTGACAAAGTCAATCGCATTCATGGAGTAGTCTTCGCCATTCACATAATTGGTATTTCCGGTAATCGCCACAAGGTGTTCGATATTACCGTCAAGACTGCCCGGCTGTTGTATGGCTGTCAGCTGCAATGTTTCTTGGTTTCCGCGAATGTGCCAGCCCTTAGTCAGGACAGTCCATCTATTGTCGCCTCCTTTTTTGCTATAAGATTGTTTTCGCACGCATTTGCGTAGCAAAATAGGCTTATATCCTGCGTTAATATATGGTCGTGCGTTGAGTAGGCGCAGATATGTTCGACCTCCGTTGGTGGCATCTCTGCCTTTGACAAAGCGGTCTTGCCATACTTTAACCTCAATCCTCGGAAGTGCAGGGGCGCTAACAACAGTAGGTATGACAATACCCGTATATATCGTTTGATGCTTTATCGGGCATTTGCCGTCAACGAGCTTGACATCTAAGCGTTGTTCGCCAACCATTTTACAATTACCATCGGGATAAGACGTATCAGGCTTTACCAAAGTAAAGGTCAGTATGAGACGACCCGGCTGCAATCCGTGGTTGTCTAGTTTGCAGATAAGCGTATCGGCATCCTGCACACTGCAATTAACACAAACGCCCGAGGTGCGACTAAATGTGTACTCCGTACCGTTTGCCCCACTTGTAATTACACCAATAAAATCATAAGATCCTAAGTCCAATGGTTTTTCAAGCATATCCATTAAGGATATGCAGAGCGTAAAATCGCTTCTATAATCTATTTCCGTAATTTTCATTCGTAGTGTAGTATTGTGTTTAGGTGCTGCAAGTTACGAATAATTCTTGATAAAATCAAGCGAACTTGAACTTGGATTTCGGCATCGTCTCCATTACATCAACACGGCGTTTAGCCAAGAGCATAGCCGCAGTTTCGACTGCAATGCCAATAAAGTCGCTTTTGATGCTCAATTTCGTCAATGCTTCGGCGAGGTGAAGGCACTTGCCGTTGATAACGCTGTTTACATTATCTGCATCGGCAACAACGACAAACACACACTCGTTCGGATGTTCCTTTTTATAGTCATTGACCGCTAATAGTAATTCATCATACTTCATATTTGCAGCTCTTATGTATTATATATCAATTAAACCATTTTATTTTTATTGTTGTTTGTCCTTGATAGCCAACCTCCCACACAAACCACGCGAATGCTGTTGCACTTCCGCCGTTGAGTTTGTATTTATCGAAATCGCCGTTTTTGGCGCATTGGATGCGCGAGGACTTTTCGGTCGAAGTCCCAAAACGTAAGGAAATTACAGATGTCCACATTCGAGGCTCTTTTGACTATATCAGTGGCTATAACGCGGTATCCCGCTTTCTGGAATACATCAGCGAGGTGCCTTGCCCCTGCGGCACATTCCCAAATTGGTTTGTCTTTGGTTATGTCCTCAATGCGCAATAACCATTCGGCGGCAATAGGGTCAGTGGCATAATAGTCTTGCGGCTGACGCTCCTCTGTCGCGTGGTTTGACGCGCCTAATTGGGCAAATACAGACTTGGCGTTGCCCTTCCAGTCTTTCATTTCTTTCATTCTGTCAGTGTTTCGATTGCGAACTCAATACGCGGATTTTCTTTGTCTATCAGCTTGCGTGCGTGTATTTCGGCGCAGTACCTATCGTTTTTTATTGCCTTGACAGACTGTAAACAGTCAAGCGTGATTTTCAACGCATTATCCAAATCTGGGCGGTCAGATGCAAAATAGACGTCAATATCTAATTTGAAGCGTTGCTCTATCATCAGACCACGCAAACCGCATTGCATAAAGAAACTTTCCTCGTAAGCCTTTGTCTGTTTGGTCTTGCATAAACTTCCGTGTCCATGCAGGGTGATTATTCGGTATGAATTGGATTTGCTTGGCGCCTGCCCTCGGATAATCTGCTTGTCGTAAATCATTCTGCAATAATCTCTTGTCCAAATTCAATCCAAACAAACGACTCCAACGACAACCAATCGACAGTCAACTGAAATCCTTCCAACCCCAGTCCCGTGATGCTTCGTGCTGTGTTAAGCCGCTCCTCGGTAATTTCCAGCGGATCTAAATCGCTTAGCGGAACATTGAACATCTTAACTCTAACGCCGCTGTCTATATAGGACAAATAAACGCTTGACGGCATTATACACTCAATGCGGCATACGCGGTCGGGATAGCGCTTATGTGCAACGTGTGAACCGATGCGCAAATCTCTAATGTCAATCATTTTTCAACTCTTAGTAGTATACGTTTAAGTCGCCGTAAATCTTCGTTTGCAAGCCGCTTGGCGTTGACGGCTTTAAGGTCGTCTCGCGGAACGGTGCAGCGCTCGGCCAATGTACCGTAGTGCCGCAGGATGCTCGCGAGGAAGTATTTCGATACCTGTATCTTCATCTGATATATGATATAAAATAATAAAAAACGGCCAACGCAAAAAGCATCAGCCGTTTACAAATAAAAAGGGGCAGAAGATTATTCCGCCCCTTGCGAAAGGTAATTTGATAATTAAATCCTACTTTGCTTATCGCGTTTCAATTCACGCACCCCGAAGGGCGCGACAACCTTTCGCTATATATCTTTGCAGCGAAAGACTAAGGTCAAGCGCCGTTTAGATGCTCAAAGTTAATCGTTTTATTTCACACAAACCCAACAATAATAAAACTTTTATAATATTTTAACTATTAGGCTTGGTTGTGTAAAAAAAAGACGCCGTATTCTCACGAACCCGGCATCTCAAATCTAACTAATCCAAATATCTTATTCTCTAACAACTATACAAATGTCTAAGCGGACGCAAGCGGAGTCGAACCGCAAAACACCCCTTTGAAATGTCGAAAAGAAAGGGTGTCGCCGTGGCGTCCAATAACGCCGAGCTATCTTCGCAGACCGCGCGGCGTGATGTTGAATAAACCAGTCATCTATATGAGTACGCTGGCGGTGCGACAGGTCTCGAACCTGTCCTATGACGGCATCCCAAACGAACATCGCACCGCGTTTTGAGCTTCGTGTTACTCTCCGTAATGCACGGATGTCTTGCGGAACTCCTTCAGAGTCTTTTCGATTTCGAGGGAAGCCTTGCGGGCGCGAGCGCCTGCCGATTTATTTCCGGCTTCGGCCTTTACGGCGTTGGAGGAAAAATCCACAAACAACGCCGAGATTTTTGCAATTAACTCTTTCATAATAAAGCTACTAAACTAAAAAACTATAACAATATAAAATAAAAACTGAAGGCGCATCGGGACTTGAACCCGAATCTACACACAGCTTATGACTAAAAACATCTGACAAAGATGTTAACTGTATACGCGTGTCGTCTTACATTAGACCATACGCCCAATCACATAGCATTAACACGCCCTTTCGGGTCGCGCCTATCTGTTTCGCGCTCTCTTGCGCAGGGATTTCAACCTAATTTATTTCTTCGTATTGCACTTCGCCATCCTCATCAAAATCGGCGTTTGTGCGTTTGCTCGTTTGTTTCTGACGTGCAACCCAGTCTTGTTCGGCCTTTTCGTCATAATCAAAAACGGCTTCAATGACTTTTATGCGGTCATCGCTGATTGCACCCTTTGGCAGAGACTTGAAACCGCGCCGCAATACTGTCTTTCGACTCATAGCGAGGTAGTCGCTATCCCACGGCGAGGACTTCTTTCCGGCAACAGACGGCGACCGCATCTTAATTTGGTCTATTTCCGCCTTAGTCATATTGTCAAACAATTTAGTGCCGTCCGCAAGTTCGGCAATCCAATAGCCGCCTAATAACGTCTTTTCGGAGCGCTCACCCCAAGCATTCGGCTTGTGGATAAGACTCTCGCTTGTACCGTGCGTCATTGAGAACTCATCGCCCTCGAACACGAGAAACGCCTCTATCTTCTTGATATGGCCGTTATTGCTAAGTAAGTCAACCATCCCCATATAGGACGGCATAAAGGTTACTCGGCCTTTGAAAGGCACAAGGTAGCCTTGTTTGAGTGTCGGATTTAGCGACAAGCCGCTAAGTGCAACATTTTTTAGTGCGTTTACAAAGTCCTGCGGATATTTGGCCGCACAATCTATTAGGTAGTTATTTGCGGTCATTGCTTGCGCCGCATAGGTGATTTCGCGCTGCATTGTGCGGTCGGCCTCTTTGGCATCGGCGAAAGCGGCGCGGAAACTCTCCCACGGCTGGGCGAAGAGGTTGCGTATGCCCTGTAGTTCGGCGGGCAAGCGCTTAATAGCTTCCGCCGTGCGCTCTGGCGAAGCATCTTTCTTGGTCGCAACGGCTTGCGTTTGCGGCTGCTCTTGCGGCGTTTCAGCGGTTTGCTGTTGTGTTTCTTCTTCTGTCATATCTCGTCTATATACTTTCGTGTAACGTAGGACGGCGGCTGGATATTCATTATCGGCAGTCCGTCCTTATTTTCGATAAACACCTCGGCGGAAGGGTATTCTCCACTTTCGACACATTGAATGTGTAGGTCGCGGAGTTTGGCAAACTCGTAGGCGCCGGGGCCTAAGGCTATATACTCGGCCTCGGAAATGTACCTGTATGCCCAATCGTCCATACAGACGATTACGCTGTCATGCGGGGCTTGCTTACTCACCAGTACGAGGTAAAAAGACTTCCATTCGCCGGTAATCTCGTGAACAAGCCACTGATACATTGCGGCGCTAATGTGGTAGCCGTATTTCAAGATTACGCGGTTGACGCTATCTTCATCAAAAGTGTCAAGGCTTGTGGTTTTCCAATCCACAATTTTTTTGCGTGTTTCGAGGTCGGGTCGGCATTTGAATTTGCAACCTTTATACTTATACTCAACGAAGTGGCTTACTTCGGGCTTACCCCATTTAAGCATCTTCAAGACGGCTTTACCCGTCTCGGTATGGTCGTTAAGCAGAGACGCAGCCATTTCGCGCACAAGCTGCAAATCCTCGCTCGATGCGGTCGGTCTATCTACATTGGCGAGGATAAATTCCGCATAGGCGTCAGTGTAGCGCTTAGTGGTTGCGCCGTAAGCCTGTCCCGTTTTGTCGTTTACGGGCGGCTCGAACACGGCTATGCTACTAAGCCAAGCATCCAAGCCTTGACCACTTGCAAGAGCTGCAAGGCAATCGTGAAACAGCGAGCCAAAGGCCAGCGCCGCATTATTGCTTTCGTCATCGGGATGCTCTCTGTGCCATTTGGCGTAGGCCGGAGACTTCGCATAGTCTTTTAATTGGCTGCTGCTTAGGTATCCGTTGTACGGCTCACCACGGTGATATTCGCCGTTTGGCAAACCGTATATCGTCTGCTCTATCATAACTCAAAACTGTTCACGCAAGCCGTCTAAAAGTGTCTTGACGGCGTTGAAGATGTCTTCGAGACTGCCGTAAAGTTCGTTCTCGTATTTGATAACGGTTTTATCGTTACCATCGCCATCATCAACATTAACGGCATAATGTACACTATCGGGATAAACGCTTATCCATTGTACTTTGCCCCGACGTCCGCGGAGCTTGCTTTCTTCAAGCCAATAAACTGTTTGATTTGGATTGAATTTTGTTTCGATTTTCATTTTGTTGTTGATTATTAGTTGGTTGGTATGTTCGTTCTGCTGTTTGCAGTGTTTTTTGCTTAGAATATCCGTTTGCGTGTAAATTCCGATAAAGCACGCGCCAGCTCATACCCATAAATTGCCGAATAAAGTTAATACTTACGCGCTTGTAATTAAGCGCAATCCACTCTTTTTCCTGTTGGGTGAAACGGCGTTGCAGATGCTCGTTGCGGCGTATGCGATTGGGTAACCGCACTCCCGCCAAACGTGCACGATAACGAAGTTGCCAAGAGTGTTGCAAGCCAAGCGCTATACGCATTTCGCGCGAGGATTTAGTCGCAACATTTTTGCGAATGTATGCAAGCTCGGCTTCCGTAACGGTTGACTTCCCCATAATTAAAGATTTGAAAACGGTACGCAGGCGGACTAAACTATGGAAAAAACATCCGCCCATTGCGTACCAACAAAATAAACCCTATATGAACTCTAATTTAGTGGAAAACTCGGGAGTCGAACCCGAGACAGCGAAAAAGGCTGCGGTCGCATACTGTCAAGTTGCCGTTAGCCTTGCACGGGCATCCGTCTATCCGTGCTTTAATTCTCCGTAATCGCTTGACTATCTTCGCAGACCGTCAAGCCTTTGCTCATACGTGTAATTATCGCATTTAACCTGTCCAAAAAAATATAACATATGTGGGCATTTACGGAGTTGCACCGCGAACAAACGCCGATGTTCGACAAGCGAGACAACCTCGCAACGGCGTTTGCGGTCTGCCATGCCCGATAAAACCGACACGATCCTCACGGGCGATGCCGGAAAAAAATAACAAAGAGAAACAAATCTCTATTCGACAGAGACACGCCCATTTCTCTAAACGGGCAATAGTCGAAAATTATAAGAACACATCGAAATGTCTACAAATCATCGTCATTATTATTATTGGGGCCGGGAAATACGATGTCGCGCAATTCCTCGAACTTGCCTATAAACACAGCTATAAGCCATGGCGCCACCATAAGCACCAAGCCTCCGAGAATAAACCAGTAATTTTGGTTTGTCCATCCGTAGGCGAAAGCCATAAAGAAGCCGCAAACGGACGCAAGTATCGCTGCGGCTGCAATTAATGTTTTCATTGTTAATTGTTTATTAGTTGGTTTGTCCCCCGGCGCGGAGTTGAACCGCGCATAGCGTTCCCAAATTTCCGAATAGCAACTGCCAAAGCAGCCTGCAATGTCTCAGTGTGCGGCTATCCTTTCGCACACCCTTTCGGGGTGTATTAGTGCCGCAGTAGGTTCTGATGGGGTCTAAACGCCTACGCGAACTGCGGCTATATATATAGAAACCAATGATGTTTCTAATACTTTGTCAATACCTCGGCGGCAAGGGCTGTACCTCGCCGTTGACGTCTGTTTATGCCGCCGTTTGTCATCGCGGAGGCGCTACCCTCCGCACATTTGCCCCGGATGCTGTCGGCGGACAAGTCAACGCCTAATGCTCTGTTCCGGTATCTTTCGCCTCTCCCTATGTCGTGCCGCTCGGTATTGTAGCGGCCGGATTGTCGGTTCACTTATAAGCCGTCATTTGGTTTGTAAGGAGCGCCGACCTCGGCGGAGCTTTCGGGTATTACCCATACTGTTTGCTCATCAGCAGGCTTTATCGCAGTACCCGCGTGGCAACCGTTAGGCCGTTGCCTCTCCTTTGGGGCTGTCAGTGTTCGCGCCAAAAGCGCTTGACTTCTGCCCCGGACACTTTCACTCGGCGGCAGCGTTGTGCTGCGTCCATTCCGCCGTCCTTTCGTCCGCGGTTTAATGCTCTGCGTACAGTCTGTTGGCTTACGCCTAACAGCCTTGCGGCCTGCAAGACCGTCAACAGCGCGTTGTTGCGGATGTCAGGTTCGTAAATCGTCATCATTCACCTTTTAAGTACGCAGTAAGTGTAAGCGTAAGCGTTTTTGAATCGCGCTGTACGCGAACATCTTCTTGGCGGCCAAACTTACGCCGCCCGCGGTACGCTTGCTGCTGGGCGGCATTTAGTTCGTCCATACTTTCGCATCGGACGGACAGAGTTTGTCCCGGCATCAGACTTTTTACTGCTTCTGTTGTAAGTTTCATTAGTTCGGTTAATGATTGTTAATAATTTGGTCAGCTCGGGTGAACGGCGTAAATTTGCTTTTGAACATATTGAGATAGCGTTTTTCACGCTGTCCGCCTTTGCTTTGCCTGTTAGTTTCGATTACGAGGGCAAAGTTACAACACTAATCACAAGTTTCCAAATTTTATGCAGATATTTAACTATATTTAACAATGAATGCAGTCAAACAACGCCTTGAACACTTTGCCGCAACGCTCGGACTTTCAATGTTGCAGTTTGAAAAACAATGCGATATGAAACACGGCGTTGCAAGTCGTATCACCGCAAAGAGCTATCCGAAAACTTTTGAAAAAATCCATCAACGATTTCCGTCTCTTAATATAGAGTGGTTGAAGACCGGCAATGGAGATATGCTTATAACCGAACATCCCGACATAACGGATGGCGGTGTTATTAACGCCAATGGAGGAATTTCGCACTCTGCAATAAACAGTGGAAGCGGGTCGGCATCTTATCACGCGACTACAAATAACACATCGGCAAGCAATCAGCAAATAAGATTATTGTCCAAAAGAATTGATGCTCTTATAGCGCAAAACAAAGAAAAGGATGCCCAAATAGGACGGCTATTGGAAATTATTGAAGGCTTCGTCGGAGTCGTCAACCGCTTTAAGCCTCGTGCCGAAGAAGAAAAGCAAAAGAAAAAGGAAATTTGCGAACAAATGAGGCAATATCGTGCCGAGAAAAAAAACGAAAAACAAGGCGAGGCGAAATAAGCCGTTTTCACGGCGTTTGAACACCTCGGATGATAATTTATACCACTTGACTATTTAGCGCGAAATTTGGGCGGTTTATGGGCGTTATAGGGGTATGTTCGAGTGTTTATTCCAAACGCAAAGTCAAACTTGAACTTTCGCGACAAAAATTTTCGAGTTTTATTATTTCAGTTAGAGTTTTGATGACGCTTACGCGCACATATACGCGCACACGTGCATACGCACGCATAGAGTCATCAGTAGACTCTAAGCTGAAACATTCCCGGTGGGGAGGAGGTCGAGGTGGTTCGGGTATAGTCTGCCTAAGGGAGGTTTGCAGAAAAAACCGACAAGAAAAAGTCGGTTGCTGCAAAACCTCGAGCAAACTATTCCGCGGAAACACTCCCGTCCGGGTTATCGGCGTCGGCGTATACCGGGGCGAGGTAACGGGCAATCGTCCTCGCTTGACTGATGTAGCAATGCCGCTATGTAAGCGCCTCAGTCTTTCGTCTGGCGTCTCGGCTATCTTACAATCCCATAGTAACCGAGTTTTTATCTTCGCCGCGCCCTACCGTAGGCTATCCCGACAGCGCGGCTGCTTTATATTCGGTCGCAAAGTTATAAAGCAAAATCGAACTTTGCAAGGGGGTGAAATTTGGAGTGTTAACGAAATTAAAGCTCTCGCAGTACAAAATCGTACAAACGACATCAAATGTTTCAGCAGCATAAAATGTACTCACTTAAATATTTGATTGTCAAGAAGCTATAATCAATTGTTTATTTTGTGGTGGCAAATAATATATAAAAATCAAAAAAGCGCCAAAAAGTGTGTTAATTAGCAGAGATACAATTAGATGCCTCCGATAAAGTATTGGAGAGAATGGGTACAAAAATCGCCTTTTGGGCGTATTTTGCACCAAATGTTTCAGCAAATGTTTCAGCAAAAACAAGCGTTTATTTAGGATTTATTAATATTACTTAACATAAATTAACGACTTAACTTATGATAACAATGAAACTCGTGTGTGATGAACGGCGTTGTAATAACGTCCGCATCCGCATTATCAACAATCGCCGAAAGGCCGAACTCGCAACGGATATGTATCTCGCTCCACTTGATTTAGACCTTGCGTTGTCGCCTAATCCGCCCAAACGGCTTGAACGTCTCTCCAACGTCTTGGCTTATTGGGTAAAGCAGTTAGATGCGCTTAAAATGGAAATTTATCAGGCTGGCGGCAGGTTTATGGATGTTGCCGAGATCAAAGAACGTGTCGCCGAAAAGCTGTTTGGACGACAGATAGAAAAAGAGTATCGGTTTGTGCTGCTGTATCGTGATTTTATGGGCTGCCGACTGCGAAAGGCTACACAAGCGTGTTATAGGGTTAGCCTTAATACTCTAATCCGCTATGAACCGAAGGTCGAACATATGCTTATACAGGAGATTGATTATGCACTGTTGTCTCGGTATCTGAATTGGCTGCATAATCAGAATTACAGCTCGGGGACAATCGCCAATTATATGCAGTGCATTCATGCGGTTGTAAATGAAGCTATTCGGAATGAGCTTATAGATCGCGACCCGTTTATCCGCTTACCGCGAATTAAATGTAATAAGCCTACACGCAAACGCTCACTGTCTGTTGAGTCTTTACGTGCCATATTGGCGCTATCGCCAAAAAGCGCCCGCGCCCGCACCGCATTAGACGCATTCAAGCTGTCGTTTATGCTTATTGGAATAAACGGCGTTGATATGCTTGGTCTGACGGGCATAACGGAGGACGGGCGGATTGCATATGAGCGTGCCAAAACGCGAAAGCAGTATAGTATCAAGGTTGAGCCGGAAGCGCTTGAAATCATAAACCGCTACAAATCGGACAGGCATGGTCAATTGTTGACGTACGCGGATATATGGTATACACGCAATGTTATGTGCCACGCAATAAAGGTTGCTCTTAGAAAGTATACCGGACGAGACGATTTAACGTTATATTGGGCGCGGCACTCTTGGGCGACAATAGCGTACAGCATAGGCATTCCAAAGGATGTTATAAGTCAGGCGCTTGGTCATTCATTTGGCGCAGCCATAACAGATGTTTATATCGACTATGATAACGAAATAGTGGATAATGCTAATCGCAGGGTGCTTGATTGGGTGCTGTATGGTAAACGATAGTCGCAAGCAATACAAGCCGCAACAGCGAAAATTGCCACTGCCAGTAGGTGTAGGTAGTAGCGCCGTTGTCGGGACGAAAAAAAACCAAGCCCCGTTATCGGTGTTGATAACGGGGCTTGGTTGTGGTTTAGGTTTAGGTCATACTTTCAAGACGTTTTTTTCGCGCCACCAGTCGTAAAAAGTTGACCGACTTATTCGGCCTCCCGAGCGTTTGCAAAAGGTTTCGGGCGCAATGTCCATAAGTCGCTCTAATTCGGCATAGGCCTGAGCGGCTGTATTGCCTTCGGCCTTTTTCGCCAGCGTCCAGCGGTATGCCGAAGACTCCTCTCGCCACCGTTGTGCACTCTCTTGCTTTGCCACAATACTTTGTTTTATCGCGGGCGTCATATCAACGCCTTTCGCGTTGCCAATATGATTTTGTATGTTGCCCGCCTTTGTAATGCGGTAGCCTTTTGCCGCAATTTCGGCGCGGTGCGCCTCTACCGTGTTTTTCGCACGGTGCTTGATGCGCATGCGTTCATCCTCATCCAGTATTGCAAGGATAGATAAAGTTATACGGCTGCCGATGTCGTCGGCGTCAAGCCGTAGGCCGTTTTTACAGGCAACAATGCCGATGCCCGCCTCTTTGGCGTTGACCATAAGCCGTATCATATCCAGTTGGGAACGGCCTATTCGGCTTGTGTCGCCTACATAGATTGTGTCGCCCGGCTTACATTTGCTAAGCAAACCGCGAAGTTTCCTGTCCTCGTAGGATGTGCCACCGCTTTCGTGCTCCTCCACGATGCCATTTACTTCGTTGGGGTTAACGCCGTAGCGCTTGATGTCCTCAAGTTGCTGTGCGTAGTCTTGATTACGCGTTGATACGCGTAGATATATATATTCCGCCATAGTTTAATAGTTTATTAGTTTATTTATAGTCTATTTTGAGTAAAGCGCTTGTATGATAATTCCGGGCAACAATATGATGCCGATAAATAATATCGTTTTGTGTAATACCCAGTCGAAAGCTGATTGTATACAGCCGGGCAAATAGCCGTGTAGCCCTGACCATAGGAACAGCATCCATCCGAGCAGACACGAGCTTGTTAGTACTAATGCCCGTTTCTCTGCCTTGTTCATATCCGCGTATATTTATCAAGATGCCCGCGCGGCGCGCCGAGGCATACGCGCGTTGTCAAATGCCCGTTTATACAAACGGGCTTGTCGAATTCGGCTGTTGCGGCTATCTTACCGCTGCCACAATCATAGCGGTTTACGGAGTAGCCTACCGCGAATTTGGGTAACGGCCATGCGGTGTTATTTCGCACACATAAAAGGAGATCGCGGATATTGGCTTGTGTCGGGATTATTGCCCCGGCCTTTTCGGCCTCGGCCAGTCGCAAACGTGCTTCGGTTGCTGCCGCTTCCGCCTTTGCCGTCTCCACGGCCTTTTCGGCGGCTCTCTCGGCCTTTTCGGCGGCAAGGGCGGTTAATCGTGCCTCCGCCTCCTCGGGCGTGATTAGACGCGCCCTAAACGCGTCAAGGCCGCCAGCGGATTTAACCGCGGCTGCAACGTTTGTGTAAGGTACGCGGTTGCAAGGTTTGCAATTCGCGTTGTAGTACGCGGATATCGTGCCATCCGCGTTGTCGATCATATGCCACAGCTGATTGTTTGACCAGTAGACTTTTATTTCGGTGCTCATTGTTTTTTTGTATTTGTATTTTTTTGTTGTCGGATTAGTTTATCGGACGGCTCTCTCTCGTTTTATGCGGAGTGGCCGTATTATACCGTATGACCGTATGGTCAACATATAGTCTCCATCGTTAATGTAGTGGCACTCCATTGCAAATGCGCGATATGAGTACTCGCGAGCCTCTATGTCGGCCAGTACGCGTTGCGCGTCTTCGACGGCATATGTAAGTATAATAGGGTGGACGCCTTGCCATTCGCTTGAGAGGCGTACGGTTATATACTTAGTACCTTTGTAAACATTTATAAAGGTACCCTTTGTATCGGGCGTATATGTGGTATATATCAGATTTTTCATTTTCGTGATTATGTTCGTGATTATGTTTATGTTTGTGCCCACAAAGATACAGCCGTATGAGCTTCGGTTTGTTGCCCGTCAGTGTTAAAATTTGTTAAACACTGACGGGCGTGGGGATTATTTTTCGCATGCCAAAAAACGGCGCTTTGTTTCGGGCGGCGAAAGGTACGCCCAAAAGCGCAATTGTAGCGCTTGATAGGAGGCAATTTAATATCATAGTAGGATTTATTAAGTTATTACAACCGGGCGGATTTATCTTTATCCGCCCACGCGCCCGGCCTAATGCCTATTTTGAGTCGCCGAGCCGACTTTGTTATTAGTTGCTAAGCGCCCACGCAATAGCCTTTCTAGCGGCCGTTTTAGTTAGGTAGTAATTCGCGTCGCTATCCCACGTAAACCCGCGCTTTTGGGCTAATTCCGCGCGTTCGGCGGAATTAAACACGACAAACGTTTCTTGCGGCTCCTGATCAATAATGATTTGGCCGCCAGTAGTCTGTACTGACCACATTTTGATTTTAATTTTATCCATACTTTTAGTTTTTTATAGTTATTATCTCGATGCACTCATCGGTTAGGTGTGCTATTTCTTGTATGATCTCGGTTGGCGCGCGGAGTGTAAACTCGACTCCTCCAAAGTAGCCGGGGTTAACGTCTGTGATATATTCGCCGTACGTAGTGGCAAATAATTCGGCGTTGCAGCCGATACTATATACTGTAAATATCTGCATAAAATTATTTATTATTTTGTGCAAAGGGCGAATTATCGTACCTTTGCGGTTAGATTTTAGATTTAGTTTTAGCCGCGGCGCTGTCTGTGATAGATAGCGCCGCGGCGCTGTTTTTGCTTAGATTAGACAAGCGGCGTGTGATAGCTCTGTACAGCCTCGCCTGTGTCGACAAAGTGGATTACACCACCTTTGCGGCTACATCTTGCGCCGAGCGCTTTGAGACGGCTGCACGTTGTAGCCGTGTCAAAGCCGCTAGTAAAAAACCTTTTTGAGTATATGCCTTTCGCGTTGTTTATTATCTTTTCGGCGATTAGGTTGCCGAAAAGAAACACATAGACGGATTTCGTTCCGTCGCTATAGGATAAAACTTTCACGCGTGTGTTTGATTTGTGCCAGTTATAGCCACCACAAAAGGCTGCATACATTTCCTTTTCGATCTTTCTCATTTGATTTTTGATTTAGTTAGTTTTTGTTCTGATTAAAACGGTCAATTCCGTTCCTTTTTCTACATACAAAGTACGCAACTTTTTCTCTAACCTCCAAATGTTTACGCAATTATTTTCGGTCAATTTCACAATATTTAACTAATAAACAAACAGCACTCTGATAGGATAACTTTTGCGTGTATCTTACGCAAAATAAACCAAGCCGAAATATCCACCTCCTGAATTTATATAATCACCGCAAACCGCAAACAGCAAACAGCAAACCGCAAACAGCTAATACAGCACACTCCTGATTTACTCAATTTACTCAACCTCCAAAATATTTAGAGGCTTCTAAACCACAAACACATAAAACGCTATTAGTCAAACGGATAAGCCGTAATGAAGATTGTGAGAGAATGCGCAACACATTGATAATCAAGCACTTAACACCCTAAAATAGCTAACTGCCTGATTTTCAGGCACTTACACGCAAAATTCGGACGGAGGTTGCGGACGCCACACACAGGCAAATAGATTGATTTTCAGATATTTATAAAAAAAGTAGGGGTGCGGGGGGCTAAAAAAAACGATTTTTTTGGGGTTGGGGTGCGTCCCATCAAAATTTTTTTTCAAAAATTCTGGCGTAACCAGTTGACCTACAATCAGTTAAGGCGGTTTTAGCTTCATAAAATTGGTTAAATGGGGATAATTATATGTAATAATTACGCAAGGGGGTAAATGGGGGAGTGGGAGAGATAAGATAAGAAAGGTAATGAAGGGGAGGGATGTTTTGGTTTGTGGGGATAAATCGGGTAAGCGATAATAAGATGGGAGGGGATTGGGAGTGGGTTGTAGGGAGGGGAGGGTTTAGTGGTAAGGGGGGTGATTTTGGAGCAAAAAATCGGGTAAATTTGGTGTGAAAAGGGAGGTTTATGTACATAAAAGGGGGTAATTTGGGGTAATCTACACACCGAACTACACACATCTAACCAAGTAGTTTATAATCACTTATGGTATGAATATGTAGGTGTGTAGAATTTTTCGGGGAAAGTCCTCGCCTTAAAAAAAAATTTTTAAGGAAAGGCGAGAAACTATCCTAACTATATACATAGTTAGTATAGTATATAATAATATTATAATATTATAAATATAAATAAGAATTGGAAATTGTTTGAGAAATTGGATAGATGCTTGTAATTTTGTTGAAGCGGATTGGGTTTTGGGCTTGATTTGCGGTTTGGTTTTTTGGTTTTTTAATGAGGGGGGAGGGTTGTAAGCCGGGGTTTATGACTACTCCACGGATAATAAGTAGGGATTATGAAGTACATAATATTTTAATTAAATGACAATGAAACAATACATAGTTACTGCTGAACTTGAAGATTTTCGTGGGCTTTTCGTGGGTTTTCAATATTGGCTAATTGACGATGAACATGAAGCGAAGGATTTAGAGAGTAAAAAAAAACTTATCCCTTTAATTAGGCTTCTTGCACGTTCTGATGAGAATATTTCAAAAGTTGAAATTAATGAAGTCAAAAAAGTTGACTCAGATAAATTTAATGTACTATGACATTTTTATAGGATTTACAATAGGTACTTTAATTACTTTATTATATGTAAGTATAGTAATATGGTATTATTCAAAAGAAAAAGGTAACTAATATGATAGCATTATTAATAATAGGAGGATTACTTGTAATTGATATTATTGTAGGTATATTCTACAATGTTTATGAAAATTATATATGTAAAAGAGATAATATAAAACAAGAGCATATAACACAGAATAACCCTAATTTTATCTATAGAATAGAATTTCGGTCTATATTAAATGAACATTATCCATTTCCAGGCAAAATATACATCGATGGAGATGTATCTGCCGTGAGAAAAAGAATAAGGAAACTAAGAAAATCTTACGGAGCCACTCTCAACTATGAGGTATATGAAGAACGAAACTTAACTAATTCTATTGATTGGGAATGAAATACATAATACTTTATTTGACATTGGAAAATGGAGACCATATTCCAAATTATAATGTGGTATCGTCTAAAGAAGATATTGCTAAATTTATAGAGAAAGCTAAGAAAGATTATTTAGCTTGTAACTTTAGAATATTTGAACTTGGTTCTGAAATAACTGAAGAATACGTGTTTGAATTGGGCAATGATATTAGTACTAAATTTACAGGAACTAAAATTGAATGGCAATGAAAACGTATAATGATTTGATATTAAGTTTGCAGAGTAGGCTAAATGAACGTCTACTGAACGATATAGCCATAGAGATTGACGGAGAAGTTTATTCCTCCAAGCGGTTTGATTTTGGTTTAAGTTTGAATGAAGATGATGAGATTGTCTTAAAGATTACGTCTAAATGGGGATAATATGGTAAGTTCGGTTGTATACGAGTATGTGGCCTCGCATTTTGCGGGGGAATTAAAGGAAGTTATTTGTCCTTATTTCGGGGGCAAGGATAGCTTTGTAAACAAGGCAAAGGTAGCGCGGATGGCGGATGCTTTCGGATGTGTTATGCGCGATGCCAAACAGCCGCTTGTATATTTCGGGGACTCGGGGCAGGCGTATGTATATAACGGGCGCTATTTCGAGGATGTGGGTAGTGCAATTCCGTTTTTCTCGGAGGTATTTCGGCGTGCGATGACGATGCTGAAAGTGCGGCCTGTATATTGTTGCTATGCGCCAAAGGATGTTGCTCGTATTTGTGTTGAGTCTGTGTCCTCGATGAGTGAATTTGCGTATAAGCCCGATAGGCGTTATTTGATATTTGCAAACGGGGTGTTTGATACCAAAGACGGCAAATTGAAAGAGTTCTCTCGGCGTTATGTAAGCGACATAGTGATTGATATGGATTATAATGCGAGGGCTGTATCGTTGCTATGGGACAGGAAGCTCAAAGAGATAATACCCGACAAGGATTTTCGGGATGCTTTTCAGTTGTTTTGCGGCTCGTTGTTGATAAACCGCAATGAGGTGCGTATTGAGTATGTATGCTATCTTGTAGGCCCGGGGTCAAACGGCAAGAGTGTTTTGGCCGGGGCTATTGAGGGTGTTTTCGGGGCGCGTTATTTCTCGCGGTTTACTCCTCGGCAGTTGTTTAAGGATAGCGATGCGAGGGTCAATATAGCGGCTTTGCGCGGCAAAATAGCCAATTTGGTGGGTGATTTGAATGAGAAAGACATAAGCGGCGGGGACTTCAAGCGGTTTGTAAGCGGGGAGATGTTTCAGGGGCGCAGGAACTACGGAGACCCGATACAAGTGGCGGCGCCGCCGCTGTTATGCTGTACAAACGCCTTGCCCGAGAGTGCCGATGACAGCCACGGGTATCATAGGCGGCAACTGCCCGTGTATACAACGCGGAGGCAATGGACGGAGGAAGATAAAGATCCGTTTTTAACCAAGAAACTGACGGGAACCGAGTCTCGGCAAGCCATATTCAATTGGATATATGCCGGGTATAAGAAAGTGATGAATAACGGCGGCAACATTGAATTGGGCGAGGAAGTGCGCGAGGCCATGGAAGCCATGCGCGATGACAGCAACCCACAGCGCCGTTGGTGGCGTGATTGCGGCTGGACTACGGCGACCTCGGAAGAAACAGGTAGTTGGGTGCCGCTTAAAGAGGTTTACGGCGATTACGGTCGTTATTGCGAAGAAACGGGGGAGGAAAAACTTGCGGCGCGAGAGATTTCGGGGTTGCTTAAAAATCTCGGTGTTGCGCAGCGGCGTTCGCGTGGCGGAATGCAGTTTTTGTTGGGAAAGAAAGAGAATGAGTAAGGCTTTAATCTTAGATACCGAATTATGAGATATGGGATGCCCTATATGGGGAGTAAGAATAAGCTGGCCGAGCGTATAGTGGCGCTGTTGCCTAAGGCGGAGCATTTGTATGATGTATTCTGCGGCGGCTGCGCACTGGCGCATTGTGCGGCGTTAAGCGGCAAGTACGAGCATATCCACATCAACGACATAAGCGATATGCCGAGGTTGTTTGTGGATGCCGTAAGCGGCAAGTACCACGATGAACGGCGGTGGATAAGCCGTGAGGATTTCTTTGCGCTGAAAGACGGTGATCCGTATGTGCGTGCGTGTTGGAGCTTCGGCAATAACGGGCGGGATTACCTATACTCGCGCGAGACAGAGCCGTACAAGCGAGCTGTGCATAAGATGCTGACGGCTGACAGCGTGCGCGAGCGCCGTGTGGCCTACAAGGAGGTTGTGCGGCTGCTTGTACCGCTAATCGGGAGTAAGACGGCTGAGAGCTTAGGCAATATGGAAAGGCTGCAAAGTCTGGAAAGGCTGGAAAGGCTGCAAAGTCTGGAAAGGCTGGAAAGGCTGCAAAGTCTGGAAAGTCTGGAAAGTCTGTTTACAATGAGCAAGGGGGATTATCGGGATTTGGAGATAGTGGAGGGGAGCGTAATTTACGCCGACCCGCCGTATGCGACTTCGACAAAGGTGGGC
>ERZ808259.112-NODE-112-length-54264-cov-7.850043_pt1 | contig 54264 bp, 60 predicted proteins | sample MGYA00521279_ERZ808259 | MGnify/ENA primary metagenome ERZ808259 (study PRJEB31516, sample SAMN03275586) | gut metagenome | biome: mammalia-associated habitat; material: feces | host: Papio cynocephalus | place: Kenya | collected 2012-07-27 ...
GCTTGCCAGCTTGTTCTTGCTTGCCAGCTTGTTCTTGCTTGCCAGCTTGTTCTTGTTTGCCAGCTTGTTCTTTTTTGTTGAGGTGTTCATTTTTAATGACTAATTTCGATTCTTTGCTTGTTAATTTTTTTTTCTGCAAAAGTCCGCAATTTTTTCCATAGTGTAGAGAATACTCATAAATATCTGGTGTGTTAATTTTGAGAATAAATATTATGATTGTTTAACTAATGGGTGAAGAAAAACGTGAAGGTGAATTATCAAGGAGGATGTGAAGGAGAATTATGAAGGAGAATGTGAAGGTGAAGGGTCCTTTTGACTATATGTTTATCTCTCTTATTGGAACATTCCATTCCAAATTCCACCATTCCACTTGACATACAATACCTTATCTATATTTTCCTTGCCTTAAGAATATAAAGACAGCCATCACCTCCTTCACCCTTCACGCTTCACGCTCTTGAACAAGCTGAAACAGAAAATCCGCTTTTTCTGGTGATTTTTTTGGAAGTTACAAGAAAATAATGTAACTTTGCGAAAAAATGTGAGCAATATGAAATATCCTATAGGAATACAGACCTTTGATAAGGTAATAGAGGGAGGTTACACTTATATAGATAAGACAGCCCTCGTATATCAGTTGGCGCATTATGCGCAAAACTTGTTTCTGAGTCGTCCACGACGATTCGGAAAGTCTCTTTTTGTATCTACTTTTCAGGCGTATTTCGAGGGGAGGAAGGAATTGTTCAAAGGTCTCGCCATCGAACAACTGGAACAGGAGTGGGAGACCTACCCGGTGATTCATATCGATATGAGCTCCAGCAAGTACTATCGGTTGGAGAACCTTCATGCCGCGCTTGACTCTATCCTGTCTGAATATGAGAGGACTTACCATATAGAAAATCAAATAGAGGATTCGACGGCTTATGGTCAGAGAATGAAAAATGTGATATTGGCTGCCTATCGGCAGACAGGTAAGAAGGTGGTGGTGCTCATCGACGAGTATGACTGTCCTATGCACGACTCGGTGAAGGATGAAGTGTTACAAGACCAAATCCGCAATGTCATGCGTGATTTCTTCAGCCCGCTGAAGCAGCAGGACGCCAACCTTCGTTTTGTTTTCATCACAGGCATCTCGAAGTTCAGTCAACTGAGCATCTTCAGTGAACTGAACAATCTGAAGATTCTCACCATGAAGAATGATTATGCCGCTGTATGTGGTTTCACAGAGGAGGAACTCTTGAACACCTATCGGGAGGACATCCAGGAGTTGGCTGAGGAGAATGACATGACTTACGACGAGGCAGTGGCAGCGTTGCGCTATCATTATGATGGGTATCATTTTTCGGCTAAGTCGCCCGGCATCTACAATCCTTTCAGCATCATCAATGCTTTGGATGATAAGGAACTGAACAGCTATTGGTTCTCGTCGGGTACTCCAACGTTCCTTGTTGAACTCTTGCAACAGAAGGGCTTGGACATGCTCCAGTTGGATGACCTTTGGGCTTCGGAGAAACGTTTTGATGTGCCAACCGAAAAAATGGCCGACCCAATACCGGTATTGTACCAGAGTGGTTATCTTACCATCAAGAAATATGACAGGGGGCGTAAGCAATATCTTTTAGGTTTCCCTAACGAGGAGGTGAGACAGGGATTCTCGACGAGCCTTTTCCGCTATTATTCGCCTGATGGCATGGGCAACTATGATGCAATGTGCGGCGCATACTATGACTGTGTGGTACGTGACGGAGACATGGGGGCGTTCTTGCCTCACCTGAAGACGTTCTATGACAAGTTCCCTTATACCTTGGTCAACAACAACGAACGTCATTATCAAGCCGTTATGTACACGATTTTCGCCATGGTTGGGGCGGATGTCAGAGCTGAGCAACCTACTTCTGACGGCAGGATCGACATGGTACTGAAGACCGCCGACACCATCTATGTCTTCGAGTTGAAGTACAAGAAGGATGCGGATACCGCCATGGGACAGATAGAGAAAAAGAAATATGCTGCAGCCTTTGCCGACGACAAGCGCAAGAAGGTCTTGGTCGGCATCAATTTCTCGGATGATAGTAGGACGATAGATGATTGGGAGGTTAAAACCGCTTTCATTTGATGTGAATTTTTTGAAAATTGTGAGCAATATGAAATATCCTATAGGAATACAGACTTTTGGGCAAATCATAGAAGGAGGTTATGTCTATGTAGATAAGACAGATTTGATATATCGTTTAGCTAATAAAAGTAAGATTTATTTTCTGGGTCGGCCTCGCCGATTTGGAAAGAGTCTTCTTATCTCTACCTTGGAGAGTTATTTTCTGGGCAAGAAGGAACTTTTTAAAGGACTAGCCATTGAAAAGCTGGAGACAGAGTGGAAGCAATACCCCGTATTCCATCTTGATTTCGGCACAGGCAACTATCTCAATGACGGAACTTTGGAGGATGTCTTGTCGGGTGAAATCTCAAACTGGGAAAGTCAATATGGGATAACGAAGTCTTACGATGACTTAGGCAAGCGCTTTCAGCAAATACTCCATGCTGCTCACGAGAAGACGGGACTGGGATGTGTCGTGCTCATCGATGAATATGACAAGCCGATACTGGACGTGCTCGACCAAGACTATCAGGTGGAGCATCTGGGCAAAATGATTACGCTGGAGGAGAAGCATCGCAACATCATGAAGTCATTCTATGCTACTTTCAAGGGTGCTGATGCCGATTTGCGCTTTGTTTTCCTAACAGGTGTCACGAAGTTCTCGCAGATAAGTATGTTCAGTGGCTTCAACCAGCCCGACGACATCAGCCTGAGCAGTGATTACGAAGCCCTCTGTGGCATCACCAAGGACGAGCTTGTGAGATATTTCGCAGAGCCGATAGCTGAACTCGCCAAGAAATATCACTGCACGGAAGAGGAAATGTTGCAGAAGTTGAAAGTCAAGTATGATGGCTATCATTTCAGTGAGGAAATGCAGGATATATTCAATCCTTTCAGCTTGCTTAATGCTTTCTCTAACAGAAAGTTGTTGGGCTATTGGTTTAAGAGCGGCACTCCTACTTATTTGGTTCGTCTGTTGTCCCATTTCGATGAGAACTTGGATGAGTTGGTTGGAAAGTATTATGGCGTTCCTCAATTTGACGATTACAAGGCGGACGTGGAGAAACCTTTGCCAATGATTTATCAGAGTGGCTACCTCACCATCAAGGACTACGACCAGGACACAGAGTCCTTCTTGCTCGACATTCCGAACAATGAGGTGCGCGAGGGGCTTCTTACGATATTGGCGAACGACTATCTGAAGACGAAGGAGGACTCGACGAGTTGGCTTTTGGACTCTGTCCGTCTGTTGAAAAAGGGAAAGTTGCAGGAGTTCATGGATGGCTTGACTGCCTTTCTCGCCAGTGTGCCATACTCGGTGAGACGTAGGAAAGACGAGCGTGAGTATGAGCGTTTCTTCCATTACACGTTTTATCTCTTGCTCCGTATGTTGAGCTGCTACACCATTTTCCATGAGAAGGAGACGAGCCAGGGTAGGGCTGATTGTGTAGTGGAGACCCCGAATGATGTGTATATCTTTGAGTTCAAGCTAGATGGCAGTGCCGATGAGGCATTGGCGCAGATAGAGGCGAAGGGGTATGGCGGAGAGTATGCTACAGATAAAAGGAATTTTCATCTGGTGGGTGCCAACTTCTCTACGGAGAAGGGAACCGTGGATGAATGGAAGGAGAAGAATATTCTGGAGGCTCTATTGTAAATGTATATAATTTAGATAAAAAATAACATATAAAATGAAACTTAAAAAACTCTATTTCAAGAACAACTTAACAGGTTGGAACGTCAAGGAAGTAGATTTTGATAATCTTACTCTCCTTGTGGGTGCTTCAGGGGTTGGGAAAACTCAAATATTGCACGCTTTGTCTTCGTTGTCAAAAGTCGCACAGGGTGATTCTGAGAACGGAATAGAGTGGGAAGTGAGTTTTGTCTTAGCAGAGAAAACTTATGTTTGGACTGGGCAATTCGAAGTTGTAAAGTCAGATGCCGAAGACGTTTATAATTTTAAGGAGGCTAAGTATAATATCCTTAGAGAATCTCTGGTGGCTGATGATGTAAAAGTTGTAAGTCGTGACGAAGAGCAATTGTTATATAAAGGGATACCTACGGTAAAGTTGGATGGCTGCAAGAGTGCCATTGAACTTTTGAAAGCAGAAGATCTCATCTCTCCCATTTCTAAAGGTTTTCGTCATATTTATCAGTTGCAAAGTGCAAATATAGGCATAAGTCTTTCTCCTGTTGCGAATCACATGGAAGACCTTATAGATTTACAATCTATCAAGGAGAAGGTGTCTTTGTCGCCTTTTGACAAACTGTTCTTGTTGAAAAAGAATAAGTTGAAGGAGTTTGAGGACATAAAAGAGCAATTCATGGAGATATTTCCATTGGTTGAGGATATGGATTTTGCTGTGGGCTCTTTCTTTAATGATATGCCTTTCCCTATTCTTAGGATTAAGGAGAAAAATGTTGCGTCATGGATTTTGCAACCTAACATTTCGTCGGGGATGCGAAGAACATTGGCTCAAATCATCACCTTGACATTGGCAGATGAAGGAGATATCATTCTTATAGATGAGTTTGAAAATGGCTTGGGCGTGAACTGTATCAATCAATTGGCAGAATTGATTCTGTATCCTGATGTAGATATACAAGTAGTGATGACAAGTCATCATCCATATATCATCAATAATATCCCATTTAGTAAATGGAAAGTCGTGACTCGTAAAGCCAGTGATGTCAGTGTCCATACAGCCGAAGAACTGAATATTGGTAAACACTCTAAGCATGAGGCTTTTATGCAATTGATTCAAACGACTGCTTATAAAACAGGTGTACTATGAATATCTATATGATTGTGGAAGGGGCTGAGACTGAGACAAAGGTTTATCCTGAATGGTTGCGGATCTTGGCTCCTAATCTAAGAAGAATTGACGATGCTTGGGAAGTTGAAGAGAATACCTATTACCTGTTTAGTGGTGGTGGAATTCCTTCCATATTCCAGCACATATCTAATGCTATAGCAGATATAAATCAAATCAATAGAGATACTGGCATTGGTTACGATTATCTGATGGTTTGTATGGATACAGAAGAGGAAGACCGAGAATTCATAGAGCGAAAAATCAAAGAACAACTGCTCACGGATGGACGAACTTTGGAACATGGGCAGTTGTTGATTTTTGAGCAAAAGGTTTGTATGGAGACTTGGTTTTTGGGAAATCGTGTTGTTTTCAAAGAAAATCCACAGAGTCAAAAACTTTCAGAGTTTATTCGCTATTATAATGTGAAGACTGACAATCCTGAGTTGATGGGAAACTTTGACGAACGTGAGTTTGCCACAAAAGCCCAGTTTCATCATCAGTATCTCCGTGATATGTTCCGTGAACGCAACATTCGATATTCCAAGAATAATCCTCGTGAGGTATGCTCGAAAACTTATCTTGATAGGCTTATCGAGAGATATGAAGATACAGGACATATAGAAAGTTTTGGAAAATGGTATGAATTTGTGAAGAATATTGTAAAGTAAATCGTCTATACCTTATGGGGTATCCCCAGACTTTTTTAGGTAGAATGAAAATCGCCGCATCCCTGTGGCTTATCACTTGGGATGCGGCGATTTTTTATTTCTTATTTTTCCTTGGTTTCTAGAACTTCTTTCCGAACACGATGTTGCAGAAGGTCTTGATGAGTATCTTGGTATCAAACCACCAGGAGCGGTGTTCCAGGTAGTATAGGTCGAGTTCCAGTCGTCTCAGCATCTTCGCCATGGTATCTGTATAGCCGTTGTAGAGTGTGGCGTAGGAGGTGACACCCGGACGAATCTGGTAGAGGTACTGGTAGCGAGGGTCGTGCTCCATGATCTGGTCGATGTAGAACTTGCGCTCGGGACGAGGACCGATGAGCGCCATGTCGCCGATGAAGACATTCCAGAGCTGCGGGAGTTCGTCGAGGTGGTGGTCACGGAGAAAAACACCTATCTTGGTCATGCGAGTATCTGCCTTGTGACCGAAGAGTTGAGGACCATTTTTCTCTGCATCCACCCTCATGGAGCGGAACTTGTAGATGTGGAAAGGTCGTCCGAAACGTCCGATTCGCTCCTGCTTGAAGATAGCTGGACCACCATCCTCTCTCTTAACTAAGAAATAGCAGATGACAAAGAGTGGCGAGAAGGCTACTAGGCTTACACCAGCCAACAGCATATCACCGACACGTTTGACATTGCGCTCGAACTCGTTCATGCCGTCTGGTATGAATCGAGGATTATCAACGTCAGTGTTCATCTTGATGTAAGATGGAATCTCCAATAGGACATCCTTGTTCATTTCTTTGGCTTTGCTTATGCCGCTTCTTTCTCTAATTTTCTTGATGGTGTTTGAGAACATATCTTTTAGTATTTAAGCTCTAATTTATTTCTTTCCTTTTAAGAGGTTGTTGCCTTGCTCTTTTTTATAAAACGCAATGGCTGCGATAATATTGCATTCTGAACAATAAAATTACAAAATAAAGACCTTTTAGAGTGTGAAAAGTAAAATTTTGCCTTAAAAGTTTGTATATTAAGAAATAAATCCGTATCTTTGTGACAAAATAAAAAATGGAGGAAATGATTATGGCAAGACCAATCAGAGAAACGCCGATATTATTCGGTAAGGATGCTGATCGTTTTACTCGTGAGATGAAGCGTGTGGAGAGTATCAGTGAAGAACAGCGTCGTGAATATCGCAAAAAGATTAGGCGAGAGGCCGAAGCTGTAAGGAAAGAATGGAATTTAACTTTTAAAGGATTTAAAGGATGGTAATTAGTTTGCTGACTTCAGATTATGAAATGAAATCGTTCGATTGCGGTGATGCCGACTTGAACGATTTTTTGTTGAATGATGCTAAGTTGTTTTCTGATAAAAGAATAGCCGAATCCCTATTGGCGAATGAGTAGGGATTCGGCGATCTTGATGAAATACTTGCAGTAAATCATGAATTTGTTGGAATAGATTCCTAGCTTTTTGCAAGCAATCAAGTCTTCCTCTGTTCCAAGGATGCGAGCCTTCACGTCGCGAGTGCTAGCACCACCGATTCGCATGGTGACAAAATCTAGATGGATGTATTTGCGTCTAATGCGGTGGATATGGCAGAAGCGAGCTATCAGCTCATAGTCAGCTGATATTTTATAATCGGGGTCATAGACCCCATATTTCTCGAAGATTTCTTTTCTGATGTAGAAAGAAGGGTGGGGAGCGATGAATCCAAAGCGTATCAGGGCAGGAGTGAAAATTCGCCCAGAGTAATATCTCACACATTTTTTTAGGTTGTCTTCCTTGACAAAATGCACGTCTCCATAAATGATGTCTGTCCCTGGGTTCTTCTCAAAAGCATCCACCATCTTCTCTATCACATCATGGGATGTGAAGAAGTCGTCAGAGTTCAGTATGCCGATAACATCCCCTGTGCAATGAGCGATACCTTTGTTCATTGCATCATAGATGCCTTTGTCCTTCTCGGAAATCCAATGGAGCCTGCCTTCAGACGTTGCCTCGTATTTCTTGACGATATCAAGGGTGTTGTCTTTAGACATGCCATCGATAATCCAATAATCTATGTCGTGATAGGTCTGAGACAATACCGACTCGATGGTGTCGGCGATTGTCTCAGCACTATTGTATGCTACAGTGATGATTGATACTTTCATGGGTGCAAAGGTACAAACTTTTTGGGAAATATGCAAATTATAATCGCCCATCTATAATATTTCTGTCTAGTACTCCTTTTACATCATAAATGATACCATTTTCATTCAAGAGACTTTTTATGTCCATTTGCTTGAACTCGTTGTGGGCAACAGCTAGGATAATGGCATCAAATTTAGTTGATTCATCAATATTGTTTTTGATTTCAATATTGTATTCTCTTAAAACTTTTTCCTTGTTTGCCCATGGGTCATATATGGTTATATTGGAAGAATATTCACGCAATGTGTGATATATGTCCACAACTTTTGTATTGCGAATGTCAGGACAATTTTCTTTAAATGTGATACCCAAAATTAGAAAATTTGCATCTTTCACCATGATACCCTTCTTGTTCATGCATTTGATAGTCTGGTTTGCCACATAAGCTCCCATGCCATCATTTAGTCTTCTTGCTGCAAACATGACTCTTGGAAGCACTCCATAGACTTGAGCCTTCTGAATGAGATAGTATGGATCTACAGATATACAATGACCTCCTACCAACCCAGGGGCTAACTTAATGAAGTTCCATTTACTTGCTGCTGCCTCGATTACATCATGAGTATCAATTCCCATAGCATTAAAAATCTTTGCCAATTCGTTCATAAAGGCAATGTTTACATCTCGTTGAGAATTCTCTATGATTTTAGATGCTTCTGCCACTTTTATGCTAGGTGCCTTGTGGGTTCCGTTAATTAAGACGGAATTATAAAGGTCATCTACAATGTCGGCGACTTCTGGATTCGAGCCTGAAGTTACTTTTTTGATTTTCTCTACAGTATGTAATTTGTCGCCTGGATTGATTCTTTCGGGTGAGTATCCTGCAAAAAAATCGACATTGTATTTAAGTCCAGAGACTCTTTCTACTACAGGCAAACATTCCTCTTCGGTTACTCCTGGATAAACGGTAGATTCGTATATAACGATGTCTCCTTTAGAAATGACTCTTCCTATTGTTTCGCTTGCTCCCCATAATGGACGCAAATCAGGTCTGTTATTTGTATCAACAGGGGTAGGTACGGCAACAATGTAAATGTTACAGTCTGCAATTTCTTGAAGGTTGCTAGTACATGTGAAACCATTTATATTGATAGCTTCTTGTAAAAGATTGTCTGCTACTTCTAATGTTGCATCATGACCTAACATCAATTCTTCCACTCTTTTTGCATTCAAGTCGTATCCTATTGTTGGATATTTTGTTGAAAACAAGCGTGCCAATGGTAGCCCTACATATCCTAGGCCGACAACGCCAATTTTAATATCTTTTCTCATTTTATTTTATTTTATTCTTAAATATAAAACGCAAGATACTTTAGTTTATTATGTGTTTTACTTTTTTTTGAGTAAATTGCAATATAAATGAAAGTATTCAAGAAATCTATCTTCTTTGTTAAATTTGTTGACAACAGTATTTCTGCAATGTTTGGAATAGAAGGACTTTCCTCTCATTGATAATAGGGAAATTTTTTCCTTTGCTTGCTCTACATTGCCTTTTTCTATGACAAAGCCGTTTTGGTCATCTATCACTTCGGGGCTTCCTCCTGTCTTATATGTAATGACTGGGGTGCCGCATGCCAACGCTTCTATGTTTGTCGTTGGGAAGTTATCTTCCCATGTTGGATTGAAAAATACTGTAGCTACAGAATACAGTTTGATTAATTCTTTAATGTTTTGTGTTCTTTTGATTCCTATTATGTTTTTAGGAATGGAGTGGATTTCATGCTCATTGAGTCCAACCAATATAATAGTATATTTTTCATCAAGAATCTCTGAAAGATGTATGAAATCGCCCAAGCCTTTACGAAACCAATTGGAGGCAACACCAAGTATAATCTCTTGACCAATAGGTATGTTGTATTTTTTGAATACCGAATTGGTTTCTTGATCGGGTTTAAATGTAGAGATATCTATTCCATTATATATTTGCTTGATGCTTTTGTCTTTAAGAAAAGATAATTTTACGTCATTTTCCAACCATTTGCTTACTGGAACAATAGTTAGATTATTGGGTAGTAAAAAATATTTTTTCTTCAGCTCGAAATTATGATATGAATTGTCTAGCAATATACTCTTAGGATATGTTTCTTTCTGTGGGCATTTTTTACAATGTGTCTGCCATTTGTTACAATGAATATACATATAATGCGCACAATGTCCCGTATAGGCCCAACAATCGTGTAATGTCCAAACTATTGGAATATTTCTTTGGGCTAAAAACTTGAATAAAATAGGGTAGTTGAGGTAATATCCATGTACATTGTGTATGTGGATAATATCTGGACTTATGGCATCAATGTATTTTGTCAATCTTTTTGTGGCATATCTCGAAAGAAGACCATGCACATCAAACAAACGTGAAAAAACACCATGAATTTTTTCATCAAGCATACTTCCTATATGGAAAAGAGTTGACGAACTGGGATTGTACCACCTACCATAGGCAATATAGCTCTCCCAACCTTGTGAGATAGCTAGTTTGCCTATGCCTTCTGCAATTTTGCCATGGGATCCCCAATTTGCAGTTATGTTAATCTGTAACAGTTTGGTCATTAGAATTCTTTTTTACAACTTAGAAAATACTTGACATGATTAACTGGCCAAAATGGCTCGAAGTGTCTTCTGTTGATTACTTTTCCTTCAAAAGAGAAGTATTCCTTGTAGTCAGATTGTGAAAATACATACTTGTATGTATCACAGGCTATATTTATAGATAGTTGATTGGCTTGCGTTAATTTTCCGTATGGGAAAGCAAAATAGTTGCATTCCTTACCAATCTTTTCTTCTATGATTTTTTTGCAGTTGACAATCTGGTACTTTAGAGTTTCTGTATCATTGCTATTGATCATGAAATGGTCCATGGTGTGTGCGGCAATGATGTGCCCTCTTTCGCTTAATTCTTGCATTTGTGACCAACGCATTGGTAATTTATCTGGAGTTTTAACAATGTTCTTATTGAAATTCTTAATGTAAGCAGAATCGCCTTCCACATAATTGGGATTGATAAAGAACATTGCGTTGATTCCGAACTTCTCTAATGTAGGTGCGAAAATATCATAGCAATCCATAAAACCGTCATCAAATGTAAAAGCAACAATAGGCTCGTTTGGGTCTATTTTGTTGATAATCATTTCGATAGCGGTTTCTATCTTAACGAACTTTACATACTTGGAGAGTTCTTTCAGCTGTTTATAGAAAGTCTCTGGTTCAATCTCGTTCTGTATTCTATGTCCATTTAAAATGTGAATACCTTTATGTGGTGTAGCAAAGAAACCTAACACATCTAGAACTCTCGCTCTAATGAAAGCTCTTGATGACATATATATTTTATTATCCATATATAGCCTTTCTGATAGTTTTTATTTGTTCATGTATATTCCATTTCCTATCTATTTCGTCATAAGCACTTTGGCGCACATGCTCTCTTTCCTCTGGGTTTAGGCAAATCCATTTTTTTATTTTGTTAGTTAAGTCGGCGATGTCGTCTTGCTTGAAGAAATCTCCTGTTATGTTCGGTCTTATTGCCTCAAATTCTGGACCTTGATACGGATAATTTCCATGTGTGATGACAGGGCATCCGAATGTTAGTGCATGAATGGCGGTTAAACCTACGTTTCCTGGTGAAACACATACTTGAGCATTGTAAAAAAGTTCTCCCAAAGTGTTGTCATCATAGCATGGACCATACATCCATATTTGCTGTTCTACTTGTTGTTTTTTTGCATATTCTTCTAGTTTGACTTCTTCGACATCTTTTCCAACAAATACTGCGTTGATCTGTATGCCTTGATTTTTTAACAAGGCTATGGCATCTACTACCATTTCTAGTTTTTTCCATTTTTGTATTCTTCCGCAGTAGATGATTGTTGGGGCGGAATTTTGGAAATGAGAAACATATACATTGGTGTAGTGAGTATTGTTTCTAATTTCTTTTTCTTTATCAGAGTCTAGCGAGTTTGCTATGCAAAACATTTGGTTTTTGATACCATTCTCTTTCATGAGTCTTATAGCATATTCATTATAGACTAAGAGTTTGTCGTGCATTGAATAAAATATTTTTTTTATATATTTCTTTATAGCACTTTCTCTTCCATACCACCCATGAGTCCAGGCGATAGTCTCCTTTTTTGTAATTTTTGCAAGGAGTAGTATAACCCACGAAGATAAACAATATGGTTCTCCGTCTAGGATATAAAATTTATAACTTTTACCGATGAGGCTTACAGAACCTTTCTGCCAGTAAAAATGATGGAAAAACTTATTTTTGAGAGTCTTTTTATAGCCTTGAAGAGATGAGTAATCAAATGTTTTAATAGGAGTTTGTACTTGGTCTCCTAAATAAAAATCGCAAGGAAATTCTTTTGAAATTTCTTGGTATATAGTATATCTATAGTGAGTGCCGATATTTGTTATGATACAAATATCTTTCGATTTGTTATCTTTTTCTTTTGTCATCATATACTTCTTTTTATTTATATTGTCTATTATAAGATGAGTCCTAAAATTTTGTCTATCCACTCTTTAAAGTGCTGACATTCACTATAAACCTTTTCTAATCCGATTTTTTGAATTACTTCCACTGCAGTTTGTGGCTTGTTATATTTATGTTTCTTGTTGGTTTCCACTGCATTGATAATTCTTTTGCTCGGAGCTGTTTGTGGGCTGTTGTCGATTAATTCTGGATTTCCATCATATTGGGCTAGGACTGAATTTAATTGTAGGATAGTCTTTTCATTGTTAGGATAAAGACCAGCCAATTCTTTGATGCCGCAGAATAGCAAAGCTTCAAATTCGTGCAATTGGATGTATGGAATAAAATCTTTATACGAAATGGATTCACTAAGGCAATCTTCTATCTTTTTCACTTTGTCGTATGGTGAATTGAACTTGTTTATTTCTGAATAGCCAGGAAAATCTGTTGGTAAGGCATAGAAGTCAAACATTGTCGTATAGATATGACGCTCGCTTTTTTGGTAGGCATTTTCGTTTATCCATCTTAAGAGGTCGTGCTTGGCTTGTGTAAAACTGAGCATACCTCCACTCGCACCTAATTTCTTAGATGTCATGAGTAGGCGAGTTTTGATAATAAGTCCATACCCTTTTAAAAAAGGCTTAAGAATTTCTTTGGCAAATTTCTCTTCTGTTTGCCCTTCGCATAATATGTTTATAATCGTTATGTTCATTATGGTCGTCCTCCTATCACATTTTTGGCCCAAAGTTCGCTGACGGAATATTCTTTCAACCATTCAGAAAAGCGATTTTTGTCCATTTTATTGGCTATTGTATATTGATTGTCATCATCCCTTTCAATCACAGTGATGTCGTCAAGTTCAAAGTTGTCGATGAGAGTTGGTGACTGTGTGGCGATAATGACTTGTGCATTTAGGGAAGCTTCCTTTATCATGTATGCAAGTTGGTCTATGGCAAATGGATGCAGTCCCAATTCTGGCTCATCAATCATGACTAGAGGTGGCATCGTTTCCTTGGGCTGCAAAAGAAGTGTTGCCAACGCAATATAGCGGATCGTTCCATCTGATAATTGAGCTGGCGAGAAAACATAGTCGTTGGCTGATTTGTCTGTCCATTTTAAAGAAATGTAATCTCTGTCAGGCTCCAGGTAAAAGTCCTTGAATTGAGGCATGATGCTTTCAGTGTAGCTTACAATTCTATTGTAATAGAAACGGTAATTGTTCTTGAGATAATACAAGAACGATGCTAAATTTCCTGCATCTGAGAGCAAATAATGTGCGGACTCTACTGGCACAGCTTGGCGTACAGGAGCTACTTGTGAGGAGTCACCAAACTGATAGACTTTGCTCTTTTCTAGTAAAGCTTTCAAACCTTGACAAATGTTATTGTCACATTTCTCTAATCCAGATTCATAGAAATCGTTTTTAATTTCTAAAATCTCGATTTTTTCTCCCTTTTTGTTATACACTTCAACTGATTCCGACAATATGATGAGTTTGTTTGGCACAGCAAACGATAAACAGAAATTATACTTTATATTTATATCTTCTGTCTCGAAACATATTGTTGCGGTAAGTTGAGGAGTGATCTTTGCTCCATAGTACAAGAAAGTTTGGTTGCTGCCATTTTGGGCAATGTACATTTGCAAGCTTTCTTTGGCCATCGCTCCCAACAGCTTGAAAAAGCTAATGATATTGCTTTTCCCAGCACCGTTTGCGCCTAGAAAAATAGTGATATCTTTAATTTCCAAGTGCAAAGGATGTCTCAAGGGTATCGACTTGTACCCTTGAATTGTTATTTCTTTTATTTTTATATTTCTTATATCTTTTGTCATATCTTTAAAACGTTGTCGTTAATCTTTTATTGTAGTCTGCTTTTTTATTTTTTTGAAAATCTCATGATACTTGGGTATAAGTTCTTCTGGTGTGGCAATGATGTTGAGATTTTTATTGGAAATAAGTTCTTCTATTTTTTTTATCATTTCGTCAGTATCCTTAAAGAAGGGGTCATAGTTGCAGAACTCCTTGCAGTAACTGAGCGAAGGATGGTATGAAATTAACATTCTTTTTTGGTTTGAGACACATTCGAAACTAACTCCACTTACCTGTAGGTAGAAACTCCTTGGATAGGCAAAGAGAATAATGTCGGAGTATAAGAATAGGGCTTGATATTCCTCTTTAGGTATATGGCAATTGATGAATTTGATATTGCTTAGCCCTTTGTCTTTATATGGATTGTTGCGTAATATCAGCAATATGTTATTTTGTTTAAAAATGTCATTGTATTTCTCGTTGTATACATCCTTGATAAAATTCGCATCTAACTTTGGTGAAGGGTGGAAGACTACACGTTTGTATCCTTTTGCAAAGGACGGAAGTTGGGCTTTAGAACTCTTATCAAAAGTGTTTATGCAGCCATGTGAAATGATGCGGACTCTTGATATTCCATTGTTTGTGAAGGGTTGCACCATTTCTTTGTTGAAGACAATAAAAGTGTTTTGTTTTGATAGTTTTTTCAAAAAAAAACTTTTTATTTTATTTTCAAAACCACGACAACTTCCATGGCATATGAGGTACATGCCTTTTGTTAATGGTAACAATCCCATCGTTAATTCATCTAAGTTTGAGATGACACAATGATCATATTGTGAGAACGAAACATATATTTTAATGTATATTAATGTAAGCATATAGAGCAGTCTGTTTATAAGACTAAATTTGCATTCATAGCCTAACCATTTTGGTAATATAATGGCATATTGCTTCTTGTTGTATGGCATTTTGTCTGCTATCTCCTTGTGCATGACGATTTTAACATCGTAGCCCTGTGATAGCATGGCATTGATATGGATTGTATCAAAATTGATATGTCCATATTGCTTCATATAATTGATATATATAATCTTTTTCATTATTTTTTGTCGTTTAAATGTTGACGGAAGTAAAGTGTTCTTTCTGTGTGGGTCTTGTAATCAAATAGCACATTATAGTATTGTGACATGGGACCACTATTTCCGCTGTATGCTTTTAATAAACAGTAACAACCTATAAACACCATATACAGTATTTTGTTTCCTTTGTAATATATGCACTTAATCAAGTCTTGCCAAATTATCCAGTAGGCGAAGACAAACAGGTTGGAACATCTTATGCTAATCGTTCTGAATTCGCTCAAGAATAGATTGATGAAAAGATAGATAAACATACTGTTTACCAGAATGTTACTCTTTCTTAATTCACGCAGTTTGTTTATGTAGCAGAAGACCATGACTCCTGTAAAAAGCCTTTCCAAAAATCCGATATTGAAGGCGGAGGTATTTGAGGCATCGTAGGACATGTAGGTATCCATGTATTGAGCCATTTTGGGTGATATGATGTTTACAAACAATGAAATTAAATTCTTGAACACAGGTATGTGGAGTATGCAGATTGCATTGGCGATAATGAATATTGTGAGTAGAATATATTTGTTGAATTTCCTGTTGAGGATAATATACATGGGAATGTATGCTAATCCTGAATTATGAAATGAAGCAGAACATAAACAGATGAGCAGATAAGGGATAAATCTTTTCTTCTCAATAAACTCAATGCCATTTAAAAATATAAAGATCGATAACGAGTTTCGTATAAGGTCAGTACTGAAACCTATTCCTCCCATTGTGATGAATAATACCATGCAAGCAGGAAGGTTTTTTGTGTATCTACTAAAGAAACGAACTAATAGACAAATATTGATGGTCGTACATATAAATTGGAAGACTATGTAATCTGTGAAAAGAGTCTTACATGTTGAAGCTAATAAAACAAAGCCTGGCTCCACTGCCCATTTGCTAGGTGGTATAGTGAAAAGCTGTCCTAACTTCGGTATTCTCTCGTAAAAAAGCGAATAATATACAGTCCAATCGTATGCGACAAATCCTCTTAGTCCAAAAAAGATGATAAATACAAATATAGTCAAAATATTGATATATTTCACCTTCTCGGAACTTTCTAGGAAATATTTATGGAGAATAGCCAATACTCCATAAAATATAACCAAAAGTAAGTAAGGAAATGCATTTGCCATTTTTTATTTAAACTTTAATTTCTTCAGAGTGTCTTTTAATATAAGTACCCATGTGATGTCAACAAAGAAACCAAATATCAAAAACATGATAACCAATATGGATCTTGGTGTACTTGAAGACTTGAGTGGGACTGATGCTTGTTGGATGATAGTGAACGCAGGGGTGTTCTCCTTTATCTTGTCATGAGCTTGTTGTACTTGTTGTTGCGTAGAAGCATAGTTGTTGTACTTAAGCTGCATGTCATTCTCCATATCTTCAAGTTTGGCTTGGTATGACTTGAGCATAACGTCCATATTGGCATCCGAGAATGCAGCGTATTGTTGGCGAGCTTTCTCGTATGTCGCTTTGGCATCTTGGTTTAGCTTCTGTGCATAAGCTAAATCCTGTCTTGCTTTTTGGGTCCTGTAAAGAGTAATGTACTCTTGTAGTCTATGCTGCAACGTATCAGCGATGCATGCCGCTACATAAGGGTCATAATCTTTGACGGTTATCTGTATGACGTTTGTAGTCTTGCTGATGTTGCATTCAATATTGCTTCGAATGATGTTGCATACTCCGTCTTGCTCCTTTGTCAGTTGAAAGGGATTCAATTTCTTGTTGCCCTGAGCACTTTTGTCTTCTTTTGGAGAAAGAAGTTGTGTGAGTAGGGCTATAGGATATTTATAAAAAGGAGTCTTTGTATCTTGCAAAATATGATTATAAAGAGTCTTTTCTTTGTCATTAACCCTAACGGGAATGTCAAACATTTTGATGATGAAATCATTGGATGCAAAAATGTCTGGATAAATGTCAGGGTATATAGCGTCAACACCTTGGTTCCCGCCGCCAATATCCATTCCGATGGCTCCTGCTATGTCACTTATACTCTGTGACATACCCATACTGTTTGCTTCCGGTGCAATAACAACCGAAGCTGTATAGGATTTTTGTTGACCTAAGGCGTATCCGACTCCTAGAATTAATGAAACTCCAAGGCAAATAGCCATAGCTTTCTTTGCCTTTAGTAACTTGTTGACAAGACCGATGATATCAATTTCGTTTGTATTCATAATTTGCGTTTTTATGTTAATGGCTCTTCCCAAATACAGTGGTAGTCTAACTTGTGTGTGCGTTCTCCTATTTCTTTTGCAGGAACGCCGCCTACTACCATGTAGTCGGGAACGTCTTTTGTTACGACAGCTCCAGCTGCTACGACAGCTCCTTTTCCTATTCTTACATTCTTTAAGATAATGGCACCAACTCCTATCCACGCATAGTCTGATATAGATATGCTCTCGTAGATTCCTGGAAATGATTTGTGCTGAATGTCATGTCCTCCTGTCATGAGCTTGACCCCATGTGAAATCGATACGTTGTTTCCTATCTCAATTCCTCCTCTAGCATCGATGGTACATCCCCTATTAATATGGGAGTGTCCTCCAATCTTGATGAGCCATGGACTCATGAAATAGTTACTTTTCATGATGAAACTCCCTTTTCCTATTTTTAAGCCGATGAGTTTCAGGTAAGCTTTTCTGATGTTCCAAAATGGAATATGAGGTAGTACATCATTAATCATGTATTCGATGCCAAAGGCTTTGACATATCTATACATATATGAAGATGCTACCATCTTGAATGTCATTTTTTTTATGAGATATGGCAATGTCTTGATTTTAAACTGGTTGCCAGATATGATGAGGTAGTTGTACCAAACACTTTTGTATGGATGAGCTGATGCTCCTTCTGCATCATATTTCTCGATGGTAGTATTCACTTTCTTAAATTTGTGCCCTTTCATATAGACGCGATGGATCATTTCCCAATCAAGAGCATATCCTAATTTCTTTTTGAGAGCCAAGTTGTACAGATTCTCTTTTTGGACCTTCGCTCTCATAAAAGATGAACCATGACGGTATGCAACTTCCGAAGCAAGGATATGGTAATCCTCTTTTGCTATGATGTAAATCTCCTTTCCTTTATTCATTTCAATGCTATTACCATAGATAACGTCTATGCCTTCGTATGTTTCTTTAGCAAATACATTTTCTAAAACATCATTGTTCGTGTAGAAATCACCGCTGTTGAGGACATTAATCCATTCACCAGTGGTGTGCATAATGCCTTTGTTCATGGCATCGTAGATACCTCCATCTTTTTCTGAACACCAATAAGCTAATCTTTCGGAATATTCCTGGATGATTTCTGCAGTGCCATCCGTACTTCCTCCATCAATAACAATATATTCCTTGTCTTCCCACGTTTGTGAGAAGAAACTGTCCATGGTGGCGCGAATATGTGCGACATCATTGAATACTACTGTTATGACACTTATCTTGTTGCCCATTTAATAGCTATTTTGTTTCTATTTAATTTCTTTTGCAAAAGTACTACTTTAATTTGGTTTGAGCAAATATTTATGTTTTTTTATTAGGATATAAGATAAACTTCTTTGTCTTTACATAAAAGTCTTGTGAAAAATTGTTTTAGTAGAAAAAATATATTAATTTTGCATGAAATTTTAATTTTTAAACTTATGAAGAAACGATTGGAATGGCTGGATGCAGCTAAAGGTTATGGAATATTATTGGTCATTATTGGTCATATTTACTCTAATGGTTTGCTTGGCTGGTTGATACCTGGCTTTATGCCGTTGTTTTATCTGGCAGCAGGCTTTACGGATCATTATTGTTTTTCAGTCGATGTTATTGTTACAAAGGCTAAACGTCTTCTAATTCCATATATTGTATATGGTTTGTTTGCTGTCTTGTTTTACGATCTATTTGGAAGTAAATCTTCTGGTCTTTGCATAGGTAGTATGCATGAATGGCTTGGCTTGCTGTATTCTCGCTTTTGTTTGTATCCCCTTGGTACAGAACCTAATGTCTATTTCCTGCCATTGAAAGCTTCTGCTCCGTTGTGGTTCCTAACCTCTTTGTTTCTAGGCTTTGTGTTGTATTATATTGTTTTTACACTATCACAGTATAAAAAGAGATATTGCTTAGGAGTTCTTTTGTGTTTGTTTCTTACAGTCTTGATGAATAGGTTTCATATACTTTTACCTTGGAGCATTGATATCGCTTTTTTGATTGCTGCGTTTATTTTTGTTGGTAAAGGCATAGCTGAATTTAAACTGTTGAATGATAAAAAGTTTATACTTTTACTTTGCTTGGTAAATCTAGTTTTTTATGTAGTTCTGTGTAAATGTAATGGGGGAATAAATCTTTCGGTTAGGCAATTTGGCAATTTGGGCAGTTTAAGTGTTCTTCTTTATTTTCTAATTGGTATTTCTTATTTTGTATTTGTTTCGTCTGCTTTTATCATAGCGCCAAATTTAATAACAAAAATATTTGCCTTCCTTGGCCGATTGTCTATGAGGTTGTTATGTATTCATATGATTTTTTATACTTTGTTTGATAAATTGTTCAGTGTTGAAAGTATAGATAACAAATTTCTTGTTATTATAAAAGTTGTTCTTGTGATTATTACGGCTTGGTTGCTGGAATTTGCATATAAAAAGATGAAACTTAATTTTTGCATAAAGTATTTATGATAAATAAAGCTCTCTAACTATGGTGTTTAAGTTTAGAGAGCTTAACTTTATTTATTCCATATTCCTTTTGCTTTGTTCTTGATGAGCAATCGACATTGGTAAAGGTGTATCAATGCCATGCAAGCATAGCTACCTGCCATGCTATAAACGACCCCTTCGATTCCTAGTCGTTCACCTAAAGCTAATACAGCCAGGATGTACAAAGCTGTGAATACTAATGAGGTGATTATCTGTATTCTAATTTTGTTGAGACCGTTGATGAGGTATGTAACGCAATTGTTTAAATTGAAAAAACATACATATACGAGCGTGCACAGGGATACCGAAAACGGGACTTCTACTTTGTCGCCTACCCATAGATGATAGAAGATTTGGCAACCAAATAGCATGACAATCCCTCCTAATACTGATAATCCCCAAAGTTTTAATGCTCTATTGAATGTTTGTTCTATCCATTTCATGTCTCCCTTGACATAGGCATCGGTGTAAGCATTCCACATAGGGGAGAGGATAATGGTGTATGCTATTACCAATAGATTGAAAAACTTATATGCAATGTTGTATGTGGTAACTGCGGAAGGACCACAGAACTGCGTGATGAAAATGTTGGCTGCACCGAAGATGACGATGCAACTAGAAATTTCGATGAGGAAAAATCCCGTACCTTTGCCTATTAGTTTCTTGCCTAATTTCTTGTTGAAGTATCTGGATGCTGGTCTCAATTCAGGGTGTCTTTTGAACAAAGGTATGATAGCCAACAGGTATATGAGAGAGCTAGATGCTGTATAGGCTAATACAACATATAGTAACTTCCCTTCCGTTGTTTTTGTCAAAATGTAGATGATGACTAATGACAAGATATTGCCGCCAATGCTTAGTAAGTCGTTTACTGCGTATTTTTGTAGGGCAATGAATATTACTCCGATATTTTTTATTACAAAGTTGACTAGAGTAAACATGACTGCGACAATGGCAGCGTCCCGCAAAACATTGTTGGATATGGAATATGTATTAAAGGTATGGTTATAGTTGAGAACCCATAATGGTATAATAGATATGGCTGCAACTATTAAAGCTATTATCGCTAAAAATGTGAACGTTGTTGTGATGTATGATTTTCCAACTTCGTAATTCTTTTGTGATATAGCTTCTGTCAAATAATTCCTCATGCCATTTCCTAGTCCGATGTCAAACGCACCAATCCAATAAAGTATTGATGTGAGTGTCATCCATATTCCATATACTTCATTGTTTAGGTAATCTATGGTAATGGGTACGATGAGAAGAGAGGTCGCCAGACCTATACATTTTAACGCACAAGAGTATATGATGTTGTTTCTTAAATTCTTGCTTCTTTCATCTTTTATTTGAAACATCGATAATTTCATTTTATTGTTTTTGCTTAAGGGTTACTTTCCTTTTTTTGATTGTAGCAGGTGTCCCTGCGAGAAGACAATATTCTTCTTTGTATTTTTGGTTGCAGCATGCGTTGGCTGCGACAATGCATCCTTTTGGGATAAAGGAGTTTTTTAGAATTGTACTTCTAGCACCAATCCAAACTCCTTCGCTTATGTATATTTCGCCATCCATTTCGCTATGCTGATTCTTTGTTAAATCTATAACTTCATGAAAATCGGTATCCATTATAAGTGTGTCCCAACTGATAAGGGCATTATCGCATATTTGAATACGTTTGTTGCAAATGAGTTGCATTTGCCCTGTGTTGTTGATGTTGTTGCCCAAAATGAGTTTGCCATTTTCAAGAACGCATAATTTTACTCCTTGTCCAAAGTTGTTTTTTTCACCTTCAATGAGTATATGACCGTCAATTTGCAAAATTGTTCTTTGGTATTTCTTGTCAAAAATCCCAATTTTATCAAAGCCGATATTCAGCATTCCTGAATGCACTTCTTTTTTGAATTCAACATGCCCTTTTGTTGATAATATAGAAGCGTTGTATCTTATATGTATTGGAAGTTTGATTGCTTGGGAAAACGGGAGCAATCTAAGACATACATATAGTGATTTCGGAATGGATAAAATTTTTTCGACGATTATGTTCATAGTTGTTCTCTTTGCTAAATTTTTCAATGTTATTGATTGCTTTCTAAATTTCGTCAAAATTACTACGTTCTTTTGTAAAAACTTCTTTTTGGGGCTGATATCTGTGTAAAAAGTTTATTCTCCTTTTTGCTCAGTACTAACACGATCTCTTTTTGTTTGTGTTGCTAAAAATTCTGTCGGAGTTATTACAGGAATTTCATGTTTAACAAAATCCTTGACGTTCCTAGTGACAATTACTTCTGCATCAGCTGCCATAGCGGAGTAATATTGTAAGGCGTCTTCTAGATCCTTGTAATCTGATTCTAATGCTTTATGCACTATTTCTTTATCTACAGTCGTTGTTTCACACAATTGTGAAAATAGTGTCAATTTGCTTTTTATTTCCTCTAACGAAAATCCATGTTGGAGGATATATGCCGCATTGGAATATGTTAAAGACGAACAGAGTATTGTTATTGCTTTGTTGTCTGCTTGGCAAATAATCTTTGCTGCGTCTAAAAAGAAGTTCTTTCTTTCACCAAGGAAGTCTATGACAACGTTTGTGTCTAAAAATACCTTTTTCATAAATATTTTTTCAAAAGAGCGTCTTCTAAGATTTGCTTATCATCAAGTTTGTCGTCAAGTCCATGACCTGTACACATCCTTTTTACAAAAGGTGTGAGTTCGAACTTATTTGTTGGTGTCTTGGATTTTATGTTCACAATTCGTTGTATGGCATTTTTCACTTGTTCAAGTATAGAAATGTCATTAATCTCGTATATTGTCTTTGCCAATGAAGACTGTATTTCGATTGCTGTCATAATTGATACGATTTTAATTTTTGTGCAAAGTTACTACTTTCTTTTGTAATAACCAAATAATTGGGCATTTATTGCTTTTGATATACGAAAAAGCAGAATGCTGATGAAGTGCATCCTGCTTTTGTTCCATATATCTAGGTTCCTTGTTGTTTCTTTATGATTTTAGCTTCTTGATTTGGTCTTCTGTCAAGCCTGTGTAGCGCATGATCTTTTCGATGCTTATCCCTTCTGCTAGCAATGCACTTGCGATTTCAATGGAACGCTCATCTCGCCCTTTCTCATGTCCTTTCTCGAATGCAGTGTCGAGCGAGTTCTTGATGTCACGATAGGCCTTGAGGCTGTCTTCGTATTCGTGGAGTTCCTTCTTGGTGAACTTGGCGATTTCTGCCTCCTCAAAGAGTTTGTCGAAAATCTTGTCTCGTAGTTCCTTTGGTCTGTTTTCTAAGCGTGATAAATTCTTGAGGGCAAAGAGCCATTTGTCGTATAGGGTGCGGAGCTTGCTCAACGGTTTGTCAAATTTGGCAATCTCTACATACTTGAATGTGAGTTTGTCGTTGAAAACCTTCTTGGTTTTCTTGTCCAAAAGGCCTACGTCGTGAGCGATGCTCCTGGCATCAAAGGCTTCCTCTTTCATGTCGAAGTTAAGCAATGCCACGACATAGACGTGTGAAAGCTTGAAATCCCAGTCTGCGCTCTTGGGTGCTTGCTCCTTGATAGGGAAGGTGGCATAGTACAGTGACCTGTCCTTGAAGTACTTTTGGTAGGCGTTCTGCATCTCCACGATGAACTTTTCTCCCTTTTCGTTCTCGCAATACACATCGAAAATGGCTTTCCTGTCGGTATAGACATCGCCCACATGCTCGCTGTTGAGGTACTTCACGTCAGTAATGACCTGTTCCTTCTTGAAGAGTGAGTTCAAGAAGTTGATGAGCAAATCCTTGTTGGGCTTGCTACCGAAAATGCGCTTGAAACCGAAGTCGGTGAGCAAGCTGATATATCGTTCTTCTATCAAATGTTCCATAATAAATTCCCCCTTGTTTTTTATTAATGGCGCAAAGTTACGACTTTCTTTTGTAATAACCAAATATTTTGGTGTCAATTAAATATCTTATCTTATAATGGATGTAAAGTGTTGGGTCATTGACAATGACAAAACTATATTTTTAGTAAATAAAGAGGAGGCTTTGGGTTGCTGTGTATGCAAATACCACATACGTTACTTGTTGATAATTTCCCAAATTCCATTTATTGCAACATTCTTGCCTATACTCCTAATACGATGTTAGCATCTACTCCTAACTGGCGACAAATTTGTCTGCCAACCTTAAGAGACGGTTCTTTTGTGCCTGTTATGTAATTCTGCATTCTTGATGGGGTAACTCCGATGAGTTTTGCTATGTTAGTTAGATTGAGCCCCATTTCTTCCATACGTAATTTGAGTACGTCCGAAAGGGATGGCTCTCCGATGGCATAATGTGCATCGGAATAGTCTGCTACCATATTTGAAAGTAACTCAAGCTCTATGCTGTTCGGGTCATTCTTCGGGGTATGGTCATCTACAAGGGGAAGTAGTTCCTCTACTCGTTTTACAGCCCAATCATATTGTTCTTTATTTTCAATTGCTGCCATATATGGAATCTTTAAATAGTTCTACAATCAATCTTGTCGTACTCTGTATGTGTTCCGATAAAACGGATATAAACGAACTTTATGGTGAATTTTATCACAACAACCAAGCGATATGTGTTTCCTTTAATATTGAAAACATAATGCTGGTTGCCAACATTGTCAACGCTGTTAAACGTTGCTTTTACATCTGCAAAACTTTCCCATTTGCTCTTCTTGACAATGGTAGTCCATTCTTGAAGTGCAACTTTGGATTTGGGATTTTTTGAGATGTATTCTTTCAATGTTTGTTCTGTGAAAATCCTCATATTCAATTTTTTCGTGCAAAGTTACTACTTTCTTTTGTAATACCAAAATATTTGGGAGATTATTGCTTTTGATATACGAAAAAAACAGAATGCCGATAGAGTGCATCCTGCTTTTGTTCCATATATATATAGGTTCCTTGTTGTTTCTTTATAATTTTAACTCCTTGATTTGAGCTTCCGTTAAGCCTGTGTAGCGCATGATTTTGTCTATAGCTTCGCCCTCTGCCAACATTTCACAAGCTATTTCTATCGTGCGTTCGTCACGCCCTTCCGCGCGCCCTTCCGCACGTCCAGCTTCTTGTCCCTTTTCGAAACCTTGTTGCAACGCAGTGTCAAGGGAGTTCTTGATGTCACGATAGGCCTTGAGGCTGTCCTCGTATTCGTGGAGTTCCTTGTTGGGCTTGCTACCGAAAATGCGCTTGAAACCGAAGTCGGTGAGCAAGCTGATATATCGTTCTTCTATCAAATGTTCCATAATAAATTCCCCCTTGTTTTTTATTAATGGCGCAAAGTTACGACATTCTCTCTAAACAGCCAAATTTCTCGGCTAAAAAATGATTAGCTATGCAGTTTTCATTTATCGGACAAGAGTCCTGTTTCGATTTTTCCTTCTTTCAGTCCTAGAGTCTTACTTCTGCTTTTCCTCAATCTCTTCCTTCTTCTTGCCCTTCGCCTTGATCTTGTCGAAGCCCTCGCCATATACACCGATGACTGCGCTCTGGCTCACGAAGGCATGGGGGTCTATCTCCTCGATGAGGCGGAAGATGGTCTGCGACTGACGCTGCTTGGCGAGCACGAAGAGCATCTTGACTTCTTGCCCTGAGTAGAATCCGGAGGCGTCGACCACGGTCACGCCACGGTCGGCATCGGTGTTGATGCGCTTGCCTATCTCCATGTACTTCTTGGAGATGATGAAGAACTGCACGCTGCGGCGACGGTTGTTGACCACCTGGTCGATGCAAAACGCCTGGACATAGAGCACCACGTAGCCGTAAAGTACTTTCTCCCAGTCGTGTACGACGAAATAGCTGGAGGAAATGATGAAGATGTCGCAAATCATGATGACACGACCCAGGGAGATGTCACGGTACTTGTTGACGATGGCTGCCACGATGTCGGTGCCACCTGTCGAACCGCCTGCCGAGAATCCCAGTCCGATGCCGCATCCGCAGAATACGGCTCCCAGGAAGGCTGCCCAGAGTGGTTGGTCTTGGAGCAGATGGATTCCTTCTGCCTGACGGGAGAAATAGGAGGTGAGGAGGGTCACGACGATGACGGCGTAGATGGTCTTGATGCAGAACTTACGTCCTAGGATGATCCATGCTGCGATGAGCAGGCAACCGTTGACGATGGCGTATGGTATCTGCACCGGGCATCCCGTTGCCCAATAGATGATGGAGGAGATACCTGGCAAACCGCTGGCGGTGACATTGGTAGGGAGGAGGAACACGTTCCACCCGATGGCGTATGAAATCATGCCGATGGCGATGAATACATAGTCTTGTATCTCTTTGTACAAGGGGCGTTTTGTAAAATTAGCTGTCATTTCTTAGTTTCTTGTTTTAATTTTGGGTGCAAAATTACGCAAAAAAACTCAGATATTTCTTATCTATCTGAGTTTTTCTTGCATTTTAATGCATTTTCTTTCTTGTCAGCGTTTCTGCCCAAGTCTTGAAACTCCTTTATTCGCTTCTCGCCTCTTACCAAAACTTCTTTTGCTCTTCCGACCATTCGAAGCCTTGGCTTGCCATCTTCTCTTCCAATTCTTTTCTTTCTACCCCGAAATGGTAGCAAATCTCATCCAGTGTCTCAAACTCGTGGTCGCGAAGCAGGAAGTTGATGGCACTTACGAGCATCGGGACGTCGTTCATTGGTAATTTATCCATTTTCTTTATCTTTTTATTGTTATATTATTTATGTTTCGCAAGTAATCAAATAGCCCTGTAAGGGCAAAAGCTTTATCCCTAAAGCTTGCTGATATAATGCTTTTGCCCTTTCAGGGCGCATTCTATTTGCGTAAGCTACCCAGGGCGTTGCCCTGGGCTTGGTGCTTTTGGGCCTTCGGCCCGAATCCATAACTATTTGCGAAAACTTGAGTTATATTATATATTATAATGATGTTCATCTGTATTAAAAGACTATTCCTTTTCCCTAGGGCTGTTTTTCAGCTCTTCGGCTAGGAACCTCGGTGTGAAGCCCTTCTTGCTCTTCGCCACTTCCTCTGGTGTGCCCGCGCAAAGGAGCTGTCCACCGCCACGGCCTCCTTCCGGTCCCATGTCGATGATGTAGTCGGCGAGCTTGATGACGTCGAGGTTGTGCTCGATGATGAGCACGGTGTTGCCCTTATCTACCAGTTTCTCCAGTACTTCCATCAAGATGCGGATGTCCTCGAAGTGGAGACCTGTGGTCGGCTCGTCGAGGATGTAGAGCGTCTTGCCCGTGTCTCGCTTGGAGAGTTCGGTGGCGAGCTTCACTCGTTGGCTCTCGCCGCCAGAGAGGGTGGTGGAGCTTTGTCCCAACTTGATGTAACCGAGGCCTACGCTCTGCAACGCCTTGATTTTCTGAAGTATCTGTGGCACGCTCTCGAAGAACTCCACGGACTGGTTGATGGTCATGTCGAGCACGTCGGCGATGCTCTTGCCTTTGTATCGTACCTCCAAGGTCTCACGGTTATACCGCTTGCCGTGGCATACCTCGCAAGGCACATATACATCGGGCAGGAAGTTCATCTCGATGGTCTTGTAACCATTTCCGCCGCAAGCCTCGCATCGACCGCCCTTCACATTGAAGGAGAATCGTCCTGGCTTGTAGCCTCGTATCTTCGCCTCCGGCAATTCCACGAAGAGCGAACGGATGTCGCTGAACACGCCTGTGTAGGTGGCTGGGTTGCTGCGTGGCGTGCGACCGATAGGACTCTGATCGACATTCACCACCTTGTCGATATTGTCGATGCCCTCGATGCTGTCGTAAGGCATCGGCTTCTTCAGAGAACGGTAGAAGTGCTGCGAGAGGATGGGCTGCAAGGTCTCGTTGACGAGCGTCGATTTGCCCGAGCCGCTCACGCCTGTCACTACGATGAGCTTGCCTAGTGGAAACTCTATATCGACATTCTTCAGGTTATTGCCCTTGGCTCCGCGGATGATGATGCTCTTGCCGTTGCCCTCACGACGATGCGCAGGCAACTTGATCGCCATCTCGCCGTTGAGGTACTGTGCGGTGATGGTCTTGGTCTTCAGCATTTCGGCTGGTGTGCCCTGGAAGACGACCTCGCCTCCCTTCCTTCCGGCTTTCGGACCAATATCGACAATCCAGTCGGCAGCCAACATCATGTCTCTGTCGTGTTCTACGACGATGACGGTGTTGCCGATGTCCCGGAGTTCTTTCAAACTATTGATAAGTCTCTCGTTGTCACGCTGATGCAGTCCGATGCTCGGCTCGTCGAGGATATAGAGCACGTTGACAAGTTGGCTGCCAATCTGTGTCGCCAGGCGGATGCGCTGGCTCTCACCTCCCGAGAGGGAAGCCGACTGGCGGTTGAGCGAGAGGTAGTTCAATCCCACGTCCAGCAAGAATGTGACACGTGAGCGCAACTCCTTCACAATCTCGTGTGCCACCTTCGCCTTCATCTTCGGCAGATGTTCTTCCACATGGTCGAGCCAATCTCTGAGCTCGTCGATGTCGAGCGAAGCCACCTCGGAGATGTTCTTGTCCCAGATACGATAGGAGAGGGACTCCCGCTTGAGTCGCTGGCCATGGCACTCCGGACACTCGATGGTGGAGATGAATTGGTCTGCCCATTTCTTGCCGTTGGCGGAGTCGTCGCTCTCCATCACCTTTCTCAAATAGTCGATGATGCCATCGTAAGCACAGAAGTAGTCGGAGGAAGTGTGGACTTTCTCCTTGTCTATCTTCACGTTCTCCAGCGAGCCGTACATGATTTCCTGCATGGTGTCCTCGTCGAGGTCTTGGATAGGAGTCTTGAGGGTTGCCCCATGCTTCTCCAGCAGAGACTCTATCTGCCAGAATATCATCTGGTTCTTGTATTTGCCTAAAGGAACGATTCCGCCTTCACGGATACTGAGACTCTCGTCGGGGATCACCTTCTTGAGGTCTATCTGGTTGACCTTTCCCAGTCCTTTGCAATGTGGGCACGCACCTTCGGGAGAGTTGAAGGAGAACATGTTCGGCGCAGGGTCTTGGTACGCCAAGCCTGTCACAGGGTCCATCAGTCTCTTGGAGAAAATCTTGACGGCAGCCGAAGGCTTCTTGCCTTTTGCAGTCTCGTCTTTCTCAGCATCCTTGTCGATGACCATCACCATGCCGTCGCCTTGCTTCATGGCAGTGGAGATGCTCTTTCGGATGCGTTCCTCGTCCTCGGCTTTGACGGCAAGTTTGTCGATGACCACCTCGATGTTGTGGTTCTTGTATCTATCTACCTTCATGCCACGCTCCAGTTCGACGATGTTGCCGTCGATGCGAACATGCAGGTATCCCTTGCGCCGCATGCTCTCGAAGAGCTCACGGTAGTGACCCTTGCGCTGTCTGACGAGAGGGGCGAGGAGGTAGATGCGATGGCCATTGTAGTCTGAGAGTATCATGTCGATGACCTGTTCCTCGGTGTATTTTACCATCTCTTCGCCACTATGGTAGCTATAGGCGGTACCTGCACGAGCATAGAGCAAGCGTAGGTAGTCGTATATCTCGGTGGTGGTACCCACGGTGGAGCGAGGATTCTTGTTGGTGGTCTTCTGTTCGATGCTGATGACAGGACTCAGACCTGTAATCTTATCTACGTCAGGACGTTCCATGTTGCCAAGGAAGTTGCGTGCGTATGCCGAGAAAGTCTCGATATAGCGGCGTTGGCCTTCGGCGAAAATCGTGTCGAAGGCAAGCGAAGACTTTCCTGAGCCCGATAATCCTGTAATCACCGTTAGTGAGTCGCGGGGAATCTCCACATCCACATTCTTGAGGTTGTGGACTCTTGCGCCCCACACATTTATCTTTTCATCTTCTGCGTTCATTGAAGTATAATTGTTTCTTTTTATTGTCTTGTTTCTAAATCGAAAAACAGCTTGTTTCCGAGTCGCAAATGGCTTGTTTGCGAGTTGCAAATGACTTGTTTCCGAGTTGCAAATGACTAACAGCGATTTCTATGTGACTTATTGGGAAATAGAACCGCTTTCGGTGTAGCCTCTCAGGAGGTTGACATCTTTCTTGATGTTGTAAGTCTTACCATCGGCTCCCTTTGCCTTGACGAGGCAGAAATAGACGCCGTCCTTCACGGGCTTTCCTTTGTAGGTGCCATCCCAACCGCCAGCCGGGTCGTTCCATTCATATAACTTCTGTCCCCACCTATTAAATATATAGGCGTGAAACTCAGTCAAACTCTGGTAGCCATCCTTTGCCTTGTAGATGTCGTTGATGCCATCTCCATTGGGCGAGAATGCGTTCGGCATCTGGAGGAAGCTCTCGGAGATGGTGAGCGTGAAAGGAGAGTCCTCGTTGTCTGCCTCGATGGTCTCGCCGTCCTTGGTAAACTTGGCATGGAGTACAATGCGGTGCAAGCCCGACTGGTTGAACTCCAAATCCATGTTCTCCTCATACCTTATTATATAAGGCACCGTATCGTTGTCGTGATAGACTCTCCACTCGAAGTGCGAAGTCCATCCCGAGTCGTCGGTAGGGTTTGCCATGAAGGTAGCCTTGATGGGAGCCGAGCCTGAGAAATTCTCGTCGTTGTTGGTCTCTCCATCGCTGGTCGTATAGGTGACAGATGGTGCGATGGTAGGCTCATCTTCCGCCCACATTTTCATGGGTATGACGAGGAGCATCACCAGAAAGGTTATCACCTGGGTCTTTTTGGGAATGAAATTTGTATATTTTTCCATTGAATTTCGCTTTAAATTACATGTCTTTGTGTAAATTTCTGCAAAGATAGCGCAATTTTCTGAATTAGAGTATGGTTGAACGAGAGTTTTTTTGTATTTTTGCACATGAAATCATAAAAATTAGAAGTTATGGGACAAAAATTAAGATATTTAATGGTGTTTTTGGGCTTGATGCTCAGTTTGGGTATCTTTGCTCAAACGACTAAGTGGCGTGATATCTATACCGTCAAGAAGAAGGATACTGTATTCGGCATAGCCAACAAGTATGGCTTGACCTTGCCTGAGCTGATGGATGCTAATCCTGCGATGAAAAAGGAAGGTTATATGCTGAAGAAGGGCGATACCATCTTTATTCCTTTCGAGAAAAATGGAGCTAATGCCAACGGGACTTCTGCCGCTTCGTCTGCTTCTGGCAAACTTGGTGCTTCGCAGAATGTGGCGAAGAGTGGCAGTGTGCAGAAGAAAGCCAACACCGTACAGGTGGGAGTGATGCTTCCTTTGCATGATGTCGATGGCGACGGAAGACGAATGGTGGAGTATTATCGTGGTATCTTGATGGCTTGCGAGAAACTGAAGCAGCAGGGCATCTCTACCGACATCCATGCCTGGAACGTTCCTATCGACGCTGATATTCGTACAACGTTGGTCAAGGAGGGGGCTAATTCTTGCGACCTCATCTTCGGTCCTCTTTACACCAAGCAGGTTGCTCCTTTGGCTGACTTCTGCAAGACGTATGGTATCAAAATGGTGATACCTTTCTCTATCAACGGCGACCAAGTGGATAAGACCAAGGATGTTTTCCAGGTGTATCAAGCTCCTGAGACTCTCAATGACGCTAGCATCAAGGCTTTCTTAAGCCGTTTCAAGAATGTGCATCCGATATTCGTGGATTGCAACGATACGACTTCTCGCAAGGGCAACTTTACCTTTGGACTTCGCAAAGAACTGGAGAAGCGTAAGATAGCTTATAGTATAACCAATGTCAACTCTTCGCTCGACTATTTTGCCAAGGCCTTTGTTCCTTCCAAGCAAAATGTCGTGGTACTCAACACCGGGCGCTCGCCTCAGTTGACGCAAGTGCTCAACAAGTTGGATGAGTTCTGCGCAAAGTACCCTGGTGCCGACATTTCTCTCTTCGGTTATACGGAGTGGCTGATGTATGCCAAGTACAATCTCGACCGTTTCTATAAGTACGATGTATATATCCCATCTACGTTTTATTATAACGCCAATTCTGCCAAGGTCATAGACTTGGAGAGGCGTTACAACACTTGGTTTCATCAACCGATGCAGATAGCGATGCCTCGCTTTGCCATCACTGGGTATGATCATGCGATGTTCTTTATCCAGGGTGTCAACAAATATGGCAAGGATTTTACGGGCGCCAAGTCGCAAGTGAACTATCAGCCAGTGCAGACTCCTCTTCATTTCGTGAAGACTGCCAAGGGGGGCTATCGCAATCAGATTTTGCAGTTGATACACTATACTTTCAATCGCCAGATAGAGGCGGTGACTTATTGAGTGAAGAGTGAAGAGTGAAGAATGAAGAGTGAAGAATGAAGAACGAAGAGTGAAGAATGAAGAACGAAGAGTGAAGAATGAAGAACGAAGAGTGAAGAATTCGATAGCTCTTCTATATATAAATAAGGTAATGAATAAAAAGACAATATTAGGACTGGTTGCTTTGTTCGCTTGTAGCACTGTGGCTCACGCCCAGATAGGTGAGCACCGCAGTGATTTCTCCATTGGTGCCAATGGTGGATATGTGATGAGCAACGTGGGATTTACTCCGGATGTTCCGCAGAGCCAACATGGAGGCATGACGGGTGGATTCTCGTATAGATATGTATGCGAGAAGTATTTCAAGACCATCTGTTCTATCTATGGAGAGGTCAACTTCTCGCAAGTAGGTTGGAAGGAGAAAATTCTGGACATCGAGAACAATCCCGTGATAATCAGTGCAACTGGCGAGCCGATGGCTTACCAACGTACTATCAACTATGTACAGGTGCCTATTTTCGCCCATCTTGCATGGGGAAGGGAAACGAGAGGACTTAACATCTTTGTCAATGCGGGTCCGCAATTCGGCTTCTGCTTAGGTGAATCCACGAAGACAAATTTCGAGGTCAGTAATATGCCTGCGACCGACAATGACCGTGTCAATCACGTGATGGCTCAGGACACGATGGCTGTGGAGAACAAGTTTGACTATGGCATCGCCCTGGGCTTGGGCGCTGAATATAGTATCCCTAAGGTCGGACACTTCTTGGCGGAGGCTCGTTACTATTACGGTTTGGGCAATATCTATGGGTCATCGAAGAAAGACTACTTCGGAAAGAGCAACTTCGGTCAAATCGTTCTTAAGATTTCATATCTTTTCGATATTGCAAGGACCAAAGGAGTGAAAAGAAAGTAAACTCTTAAAGTTGAAAAAATAAAATAATAAGATAATGTCAACAACAGAAAAAATTCAACAGAAACTGAGCGACTCAGCGTCAGCTCGATGGACAGCCCTTATCATTGTGAGTGTCACGATGATGTTCGGTTACTTTTTCACAGATGTCATGTCTCCTCTGGAGCCGCTCTTGACAGCAGCCAAGGGAGGTGAGAATGGTCTCGGACTCGGATGGAGCTCCGATGAGTACGGATTCTTCTCCGGGGCTTATGGTTACTTCAACGTATTCCTTTTGCTCCTCTTCTTCGGTGGCTTGATACTTGATAAGTTCGGTATTCGTTTTACAGGTATCTTATCTACTGTACTCATGTTGGTGGGTGCGTTGGTGAAGTGGTATGCTGTAGGTCATGATTTCGAAGGTTCTGTAGCAGTGCCTTTCTTCGGTACGTATAGTACACAGGTGGTGCTCGCCGCTCTTGGCTTCGCCATTTATGGAGTAGGATGCGAGATTTGTGGTATCACAGTGAGCAAAGTCATCGTCAAGTGGTTTACTGGCCATGAGTTGGCTCTGGCGATGGGTGTACAGGTAGCTACCGCTCGTCTGGGTACAGCCGCAGCTCTTGGTGCAGCTCTTCCATTTGCCAAGTCGATGGGAGGTGTCGCCGCTTCTGTAGGATTGGGCGCCGCATTGCTTTGCGCTGGTGTCTTGGTATATCTTGTTTATTGCGTGATGGACAAGAAGGAGGATGCCTCTGCGGCTGCTGTTGCCGGCGAGCCTGAGGAGGGCTTCAAGTTCTCAGACCTCGGTGGACTCTTCAAGACTACAGGCTTCTGGTATGTGGCTTTCCTCTGCCTGATGTTCTATGCAGGCGTGTTCCCATTCCTGAAGTTCGCTACCAAGTTGATGATTTTCAAGTATGGTGTCGCCGCCAATGTAGCTGGTTTGATACCAGCGATGTTGCCTTTCGGTACCATCTTCCTGACACCACTCTTCGGAAGTGTATATGACAAGTATGGCAAGGGTGCTACCCTGATGATTATCGGAAGTTGCCTCTTGACCTTGGTGCACGTGGTATTCGCATTGCCTATCAACTCATGGGTACTTGCCATCGTGATGATGCTCATCCTTGGTATCGCCTTCGGATTGGTGCCATCTGCCATGTGGCCATCCGTGCCAAAGATTATCCCGATGAAACTCTTGGGTACTGCCTATGCGCTTATCTTCTATATCCAAAACATAGGTTTGGCTTTGATTCCTGTTTGGATTGGTAAGGTAAATCAGGCTAATACGGCAGCTGATGGAGTCATCGACTACACAGAAACCATGACTATCTTTGCAGGTTTCGGTGTCATCGCCATCATCATCTCGTTCCTTCTCTTGATGGAGGACAAGCGTAAGGGATATGGCTTGCAGAAACCAAATATCAAGTAAATTATACATATAATTATAAACCCCATGTTCTCACCTCTGTAAATGAGGTGGGGACATATCTAAAAAGAAAGGACTAACCATGAACACGACACCTGAGGCTCTTATAAAAGAGTATGCTGACCCGATAGAGCAGCAAGAGATTGACAAGTTCGTCTGTGCAGAAATGGGAAGACAGATTCACCGATATATCAAGGGTATGTCGGGTACAAAGACTGCCATGCTCAAGTTTGAGGAACGGCTTGCTAGTCTGAGCGTTCCCGAGAAGGAAAAGGCCATCGCCAAGTACATCGACCTCAATCGCAAGGCTTTGGATGGATTGGACTTGAAGATGATTCTCGTCCGTTCGGTAGCCAATTATTGCGATACTTTCCAGTATATGCTGGAGTTTATCAATGACAAGCGCAAGATGATATTTTATTATTTGCGCCTGAAAGACAAATATCTCCAGTATCATGAAGTGGTCGAGGAGAACGGCAAGTTTGGCATCAAGAACCATAATGGGGAGACCATGCTCTCTCCGCAGTATGATTTCCTGCGTACTTGTTATATCTACAACGACGATTTGAGCATCATGCCTGTCATCGCAGAGAAAAATGGCAAGATGGGTTTGGTCTTGCCAGATGGAAAAGATACTGTGGTGGCTGACTTCTTGTATGATGACATCAGCCTCCGAGACGAATATCCTTACTTCGAGGCAACCAAGGATGGTATTTCTGGGTTGATAGATAAGGATGGTAACTTCATCCAAAACTAAAAAAGGCTTGGCAAAATGATTTGCCAAGCCTTTTTTATTATATTATCCTAGGTATTTCATCAAGATCTTGATCTTTCCGCTCTCACGGAGTTTCAAGATACTCTTCTCACGAATTTGGCGTACACGCTCACGAGTCAAGTTGAACTCGCTTCCGATTTCCTCCAAGCCCTTTTCGTGGCAACCGATGCCATAGCAATAGCAGAGAATGTCGCGCTCGCGTGGCTTGAGCACAGCGTCGAGCACACGCTTCAACTCGCTGCTCATAGACTCGAAATCCACTTGCTTGTCGGTACGAGTGTCATCGCCAGACGCCATCACGTCAACCATGGCGTTGTCATCGTCCTCACCACCGAATGGAGCGTCGATGCTCATGTGGTGGTTGTCTGCCTTGATGGTCTGGTCGATCTTAGTCTCCTCCATGTTGGTAATCTTGCTCAACTCGGAAACAGAAGGCTTGCGCTGGTGCTCCTGCTCAAACTTACTGATTTCAGCCTGAATCTTACTCAATGCACCTACCTGGTTGAGAGGCAAGCGAACGATACGGCTCTGCTCAGCGATAGCCTGAAGAATACTTTGGCGAATCCACCATACGGCGTATGAAATAAACTTAAAACCACGAGTCTCATCAAACTTCTCAGCTGCCTTGACAAGACCGATGTTTCCTTCATCAATCAAGTCGGTGAGCGAAAGACCTTGGTGCTGGTACTGCTTTGCCACAGAAACCACGAATCGGAGGTTGGCTTTCACCAATTTGTCCTTGGCACGCTCCCCCTCGCGACCGCCTTTGCGAATCTTCTGTGCGAGTTCGATCTCTTCGTCGATAGAGACCATAGGTTCACGACCAATCTCCACCAAGTACTTATCGAGTGCTTCACTGGAACGGTTGGTTATACTCTTGCTAATCTTAAGTTGTCTCATAAATTTATTATCTCTTTTTACCTTTTTAAATGTGTATTCTTTTGATGTGGAAACGTACTTTTTGCGTTTCGGGTTGCAAAATTACAAAAAAATCTGCAACTTCTTTGTAATATAAACAGAAAATTTTTCTTTTTATTGTATCTTTTTCGTTGAAAATGAACTTTTTAGATTACTTCACACTGTCATGAAATTGGAATGTTGCCTCTGTTTTATGCTACTTTTACGTCAAAAGTGAAATAAAAACGACGAAATTACTGCATATTGTTTGTATATTCAAAGATTTTCTGTAACTTTGCAAACCGAATAACAAAATCAATTTAAAATATAAATTATGTTTGAGAATCAACCTAAAGGTCTTTATGCGTTGGCTTTGGCCAACACGGGTGAGCGATTTGGTTACTATACCATGCTCGCCATCTTCACGTTGTTCATGCAAGCTAAGTTTGGATGGACAGAATCTCACGCAGGACAGGTCTATGCCATTTTCCTCGCCGTGGTTTATTTCGCACCACTGTTTGGTGGTATGATTGCCGACAAGATAGGCTATGGAAAGTGTGTTACGATAGGTTTTGCAACCATGTTCCTGGGTTACTTGGGCTTGGCTATTCCTACCGAGGCCAACTCTACTGGCGAGTATGCCATGTATGCAGGCTTGGCTTGCGTCTCTTTGGGAACAGGTCTTTTCAAGGGTAATCTCCAGGTGCTCGTAGGTAATCTATACGATGACCCTAAGTATGCTTCGCGTCGTATTGATGCTTTCAGCCTTTTCTACATGGCCATCAATATCGGTGCCATGTTTGCTCCTTCTATGGCGAAGTGGATTACCAATGTTTATCTGGGTAAGTATGGTATGGTGTATGACGCTTCCAACTTTAGTCCGGAGTACTTGAAGGTGCTCTATGGCGCATACGGCTTGTGCTTTGGTGTCGCTTGTGTTTCGTTGGTTATCTCTGCTGTCATCTATTTCGCTTGCCGTAGTTGGTTCAAGCATGCTGATGTGACAGCCAAGCAGGCAGAGGAACAGCATGATGCCAATGTGGAGGTTCTTACTCCTAAGCAGGAGAAGGATCGTGTCGTAGCTCTGTTGCTTGTGTTCGCCGTTGTCATCTTCTTCTGGATGGCGTTCCATCAGAATGGCTCGGCCTTGACTTTCTTTGCCAAGAAATATACCAACCTGACGGTATATGGTGGTATGCGTGTATGGTTCAACATCTTTAGTTTGGCTCTCATAGCTTTGGCGGTCTATACAGGTTTCGGGGCTTTCCAGTCCAAGACATCCAAGAATCGCATGATCTGCGGTATCTCTACCATTGTGCTCGTGATAGTTGCAGTGGCTCTTTTCTTGGGAATGGATAACCCTACGATGGGACAGCCTTCTGACTTCCAGCAGTTCAATCCATTCTTTGTGGTTGCTTTGACGCCGTTCAGTATGTTGTTCTTTGGAAGCCTTACCAAGAAGGGCAAGGAGATTAGTGCTCCAACTCGTATTGCTTGGGGTATGCTCGTGGCAGCTATTGGTTTCGGAGTTATCACTTTGGCTTCTACAGGTTTGATTTCTCCTATGGACTTGGGTGATAATACCCAGAGCATCTTGTCTCCAGGATGGTTGATTTCTACTTATTTCACCTTGACATTGGCTGAGCTTCTTCTTTCCCCAATGGGAATCGCTTTCGTTTCGAAGGTTGCACCTCCTAAGTACAAGGGCTTGATGATGGGTGGTTGGTTTGTTTCTACAGCCATCGGTAACTATTTGAGTTCCATTCCATCCATGTTGTGGAACAAGATTCCGTTGATGTACAACTGGGGCATCTTGATTGCGCTCTGCTTAATCAGTGCCATCGTGATGTTTGCACTTCTCAAGAAGTTGAAGCAGATGACTGCTTAAGTTTAATATGACATAAAAATAGAGAGGGTGTGTCATAAATCACATCCAATGCGCCCTGAAAGGGCAAAAGCCTTGATAACAAGTTGCTTTTGCCCTTTCAGGGCGACTTCTTTGATGTAATCTTTACCCAGGGCGTTGCCCTGGGCTTGGTGCTTTTGCCCTTTCAGGGCGACTTCTTTGATGTAATCTTTACCCAGGGCGTTGCCCTGGGCTTGGTGCTTTTGCCCTTTCAGGGCGACTTCTTTGATGTAATCTTTACCCAGGGCGTTGCCCTGGGCTTGGTGCTTTTGCCCTTTCAGGGCGACTTCCTTGATGTAATCTTTACCCAGGGCGTTGCCCTGGGCTTGGTGCTTTTGGGCTTTCAGCCCGATTTATGGCACCCCCCCTCTTTTCTTTTTCCCCTTCAGGCAATTTTAAGCGTTTTTTCCTCGCAAATCTTTTATAGTTTCACGGTCTTGTTCAAGAGGTAATTGTCGAGAATGACCATGGCAGCCATTGCCTCTACGACAGGTACGGCACGTGGCAAGACGCAGGGGTCGTGTCTTCCCCGAGCCTTCAACAGGGTAGGGTTGCCTTCCAAATCGACTGTATGTTGTTCTGTCAAGATGGTAGCCACAGGCTTGAACGCCACTCTGAAATAGATGTCCTGCCCATTGCTGATACCGCCCTGGATACCACCGCTATGATTCGTGGAGGTGGTTACGTCTTGCCCATCAGTAGGGGTGGCAGCTCCTGTCGTCGATGGATTTGCCTTTGTGTTCTCATCCGCAGGCACAAAAACATCGTTTTGTTCGCTTCCACGAGTGGTCACGCCTTCGAAACCCTCGCCATATTCGAAACCCTTGACGGCATTGATGCCCAGCATAGCCGCACCTAACTGTGCGTGGAGCTTGTCGAACTCAGGCTCGCCCAGTCCTACGGGACATCCCTTGATGACACAGGCGATGACTCCACCGATGGTGTCGCCTTCCGCCTTGACATTGGCGATGAGGTCTTCCATTTCCTTGGCTTTCTCTTGGTCTGGGCAGCGCACGATATTGTCCTCTATGGTCGAGAGGTCATATTTGTGGTAGTCTCTCTCAAGAGCTATGTTGCCTACTTGTGAAGTGTATGCAGTCACGCTGATGCCCAACTGTCTCAATGCCAACTTGGCCAAGGCTCCGCCCACACATCTAGCAATGGTGATACGAGCCGAAGAGCGCCCGCCACCGCGATGGTCTCTGATTCCATACTTCTCGTGATAGGTATAGTCGGCGTGGGAAGGACGGAAGAGACAGCGCATATTCTCGTAATCCTGGGAGTGCTGGTTGGTGTTGCGCACCTCAAATCCGATAGGCGTGCCTGTCGATTTGCCTTCGAAGACACCGCTGAGGAACTTCACCTTGTCGGCTTCATTTCTAGATGTCGTGATATGGCTCTGCCCAGGACGGCGACGGTTCAGCTCGCTTTGCACGAAGTCCATGTCGATTTCAATGCCGGCAGGGAAACCATCGATGACACCGCCAACTGCTACGCCATGGCTCTCGCCGAATGTCGTAAGCGTAAAGAGATTGCCAAAAGTATTTCTCATCTTTTTTATGTTTTAAAAAAGTAATCTATTCTGATATGACCTCGCTGAAATGACTGCTGATGTAAAAATGCAGAATTATCAGCTATGTAATGAAAAATGGGGCGTGATAGCCCCATTTCTTTATGTTGGTTTTGGATTTTACTTGCCGCAGTTCTCGCAGCCGCCATCCTTGCAGCCACCATCGCTACCGCAGTCGCCACCGCAGTTCTCGCAGCCACCGCCGCAACCTTGCTGGCCTTCGCCGCTCAAAAGTTTTGCCATGTGTGCAATTTCCTCGGCTGTAGCCTCACGGTTCTCCAACACCTCGCCGCAGAAGTTGAGTTTCTTGCCTGACAATGGGTGGTTGAGGTCAACCTTCACCTTCTCATCGCCGATAGCAAGTACGAGACCCAAGAAACGGTTGCCGTCCTCGTTCTGCAGAGGAATCACTGCGCCAACCTGTACGTGCTGGGCGTCAAACTGACCGTTGATTGTGAAAATCTGCTTGTCCAATTCGATGACACGCTCGTCGAAGTGCTCGCCATAGGCCTGGTCTGGAGTCAACTCGAAGTCGAATTCAGCACCTTTTTCGAGATTGACTACCTGCTCCTCGAATGATGGGAGGGTAGCACCCATGCCACTGACGAAGATGAAAGGACGCTCATCGGCAGTCTTCTCGATCAACTCCTCGTTACCATCGTCACCTTTTGTTGTGTCATACAAAGAGTATGACAAAACGATAAATTTATTCTTCTTTTCTTCCATTTTTATTTAGTTTTTATTATTGTTCTTTTTTATTATTGTTCTTTTTTATTTTGAGCTGTACGGTTGACACGGGCTGAAAGCCCAGCAGCACCAAGCCCAGGGCAACGCCCTGGGTTGTAACAAGGCATTGTTTTCGCCCTGAAAGGGCAAAAGCAGCATAAAGCTGCAAACGAATGCTTTTGCCCTTACAGGGCGCATGTTATTGGAACTATTACCCAGGGCGTTGCCCTGGGCTTAGAGCTTCTGCCCTTTCAGGGCGTATCGGACAATTTCAACCGTACAGGTTGTTTTGTTTTGTCTATCTTGTGCCAACTTTACTTGCGTGAGCGTTTCCTTCTTTGTATTCCTTTTACCATCTCTAGACGTTCCAGATAGATAGGACGCCACTTGTCGATGATGTCTTGGAGACCTTTGCTCTTTTGGGATAGCTCTGCATATTCCTCAGAGTCGGTCTTGCATTCTTTCTTCAGTTCCAACATTCTTCCCAAGAGCAGTTTTTGATGCTCCTCTGCGGCTTTGAGTTGGTTGCCCATTTTTTCCAAGCTTTCCATGAAAGCTAAGGCTTTATCTATATGATTTTGCTGTTCCATTGTCTTACGTTGTGAATTTACCTTATTATATATAATATAAGGCATAAGTTTTAACTTCCACCTTATTATATATAGGCTTCTGATTTTGTTCTCATTGCAAAGGTACAATAAAAAATCGACAATGACGAAAGAAATACTTGGAAAATTCGATAAATCGTCTTTTTCTATAGGAAGCGCATGGCAATCTGCATCATATTGACTCTATTTGTGGCTTTTGGAGAGGGGAGAAGGTCGTTCCTAAACTTGGTTTTCAAGAAACTAGCGGATTTTCTTACGTATTGATATGTAAAGATGCAATAAAATGTCGTTTTGTAACCTTTTTGTGGTATATATCTTTGATTTATATCAAAAAAACAAAGCAAATCAGCATTTTTTCTTCGAATTGTTTGCGAACACAGAGAAAAGTTCGTAACTTTGCAGCGTCAAAAAGAAATAAAGACAAAAGATTTAGGATAATGTAAAACGAGCGAGTCTTTTCGGGTAAAAGACAAAGCTTTTGAAAGAGTCGAGATGATGTTCGAGGCTCTTCTAAAAGATAGGCTCACAAAGAAAAGAAAGGTAAAAAGATTATGAAGAAGTTAATGATTTTGGCAGTAGCATTGTTGAGTATGACAACTACTTATGCAGCAGACGAGAACGCAAGTGCAACAGCAGCAACAGCTGCTTACAACATGAATATTAACATGGGTTCTTTGTCAGACGTTTTGGGTCTTACCATGGACCAGTCAGAGGCTGTGGCTGATGTTCACAAGAACTTCACTGCTGATATGATGAACGCCGCTGTAGCTCCAAATGATGAGCGTGATGCAATGATTCACAAGGCTATCAACAAGGACTTGAAGTACATGCACACAATTCTTTCTGACAAGCAGTACCGCAAGTACTTGATGTTGTTGAACACTACTCTCAAGAACCGTGGTGTCATCAAGTAATCATCAGTAAGATATAGGAAACTTTATAAGAGAGAGAGATTATATTTAGAAACTGTGTATCGGGTCGTTCTGGTACACAGTTTTTTTGTTTTATTTACGTTGGAAACTTAAAAACCTTTTAGAATATTTGCTTTTTTCCCATTTTTCTTTTAATTTTGCCTCCATGAAGAAGATATTGACTTTACTGAGTATGTATATGTTGGCAGGACAGATGGCTTTTGCCCAGCAAGCCAACTTATGGAAGTTGTCTCCGATGGTTCGCCAATATGTGCTGCAGGAGAGGGAGATGGCTAGAAGATGGGATAGAGGCGATTCCAAAAGACTTGCCACTAGGCGTACGACTGGTCTTTCCACTCATGTCCCGTCAACGATGGCCTTTGTCAAGTTGGCTCAAGGGGATGCTGACTTGCTGCGTAGAGAAGGATGTCGGGTGTGGGCGCAATGGGGTAGTCTTTTCATTGCGTCTGTTCCTATGGATAGGCTGGCTCGGTTGTCCTTGTTGCCTGCGGTCCAACGTATTGAGGCTAATCGCCGTACAACTTCTTGCTTGATGGATTCTGCCATCGTCCAAGTCAATGCCTTACCTGTGTATGAGGGACAGAAACTTCCTCGGGTATTTACGGGAAAAGGAGTCGTGATGGGCATCATGGACATCGGTTTTGACTTGACTCATCCCAATTTTTACAATCCCCAGATGACGGATTATCGTATCAAGGCTTTTTGGGACCAGATTTCTTCCGATACGTTGCAGAGTTCTCTTCCTGTGGGGCGTGACTATATTGGCGAGCAGGAAATATTGGGCATTGGGTGTTCTGTAGATGGAGCCGACCAGACCCATGGCACGCATACCCTAGGCATAGCTGCAGGAAGTGGCGGCGAAGGTAGTTCGATGACGCTGCCCGGGCATAACCATGGCATGGCGTATGAAAGCGATATTTGTCTGGTGACCAACGCAACTTCCGAAAATCAAGACTCCATTGTTCCTTCGCAACTTTATAAGTTTACTTATGCGATGGACGCTCTTGGTTTCAAGTACATCTTTGATTACGCAGACAAGGTGGGGAAGCCTTGTGTCATCTCTTTCAGCGAGGGCTCTTCTCAGGATTTTGATGGAACTGATGTCTTGTATAGTGAGGTGTTGGATAGTTTGACGAGCCGTCCTGGTCACGTCATCGTGTCATCGGCTGGCAACAATGGGCATATTTCATATTATATGCATAAGACTGAAGGGAAAAGGAGTGCTGGCTTCTTCGTCAACAGTGATCGCGACTATGTTTATCACATAGCCAAATCGTCTCAACCATTTACCTTTCGGACGGATATATATGAGGGTAGGCTGAATCCTCATCATTTTGAGGTAACTACCCAACAGGTTTTGGATTCTCCTGATTCCACTTATATCCAACAGGTGGAAGTGGGTGGTAGGAAATATATTTTGTTGATTGGGGCGTATCCGTCGGCTTATAACTCCGACGAAATCTGTTATGACTGGATAGTCAAAAAGCCAGAATTGGAAAAGGCTTCTGATGATTCCAGCGCCTCTGATGTTGAGGGAGCGTCTGTTCGTGATGACGAATCGAACATCGGTGTTGTCAATCATGTCTCTTATCAGGTGATAGGAGAACAGGCGGATGTCTGTGTATATCATGGTTCGGGCAATATGTATGTATCTTCTGTCGATCCAACGCTCAATGATTGTGAGAAAACGCATAGCATCAATTCCCCGTCTTGCTATAAAAGCGTAGTCTGTGTGGGTGCTACGATAGGTCGCTCTTGTTCGGTGGACGACATGGGCAATAAGCATAATGTACAGTCATTGCCAGTGGGCAGCTTGGATGTCCATTCCTCCATCGGCCCTACCTTCGATGAGAGAATCAAGCCCGACTTGGTGGCACCAGGCATCAACGTGTTGTCTTCCTATAGCAGCTATTACCAGGCCAAGCATCCGATGAAGGGGGCTGACAATGATTGGGATGGCGAGCTCTTCAATTATCATGGGCGAACTTATGGCTGGGTCTATTTTAGTGGTACATCCATGGCTTCCCCTATCGTCGGGGGAGCGATAGCCTTGTGGCTTCAGGCAAATCCTTCCTTGACTCGTCAGGATGTCTTTGACATCATCCGCAAGACTTCCAAACCTTTGGATGCAGCCCATGAAGTTCCCAATAATGAGTGGGGGTATGGGCAGTTGGATGTTTATGCAGGATTATTGTCCGCTTTGCATCTGGATGGGATAGATGCCATCAGCCGGCATCTACCGAATCGTGCGCAGATTGATGTCAAAGATGGGCATATTTGCATCGACATGGATGAAAAGGCAGAACAAGATTTTAAGGTTTCTATCTATGATTTACGTGGAATTTGCGTGTGTAGCCTTATGATGAACTCAGGTAAATGTCATTATCAGATTCCGACCACTCATCTACGTTCTGACGTATATGTGGTGCAATTATCTGGTTGTAAGGAGATTAGCGGCTCTAGTGTCATTCGTCTTTGAGTCATCATTATTAGGTATTTGAGCTAAACCCCCATTTTTAGGTATTGCAGAATCCAAAAAAACGTCGTATCTTTGCACACGTAAAAAGCAGAGGCTTGCAACCTATAAGTGTTTTGAGGCTTATAGCTGTTTGAAACTTTTAGATGGAAATTATTAATGATATAACTTTTAGATAGAATTTATTAATGGTAGAACTTTTAGATAGATTAGTAAAGTTTTGATGAGATATCAGATAGAATCTTGTTCGCTAATAAAATAAAATTCATAATGTTTTTGTATAATAAGTATTAGGGAGTCCGTGAGGATTCCCTTTTGCTTTTTTATATCCGAAGGCAATGTCGCTGTCTCCGAAAGACAGAGTTGCCATGCTATATATATGTCATTTAACTATTGTTCCAACGCTTAAAGCTATCGGTGTAAGTCCAAGCGAGGATTGCGCCACCTATGATGGCTAAAATCGTCCATAAAATTCCTAATGGGTCCATATGCTTAATATTTTATTTTAAAAGTCTATCTCCAATAACAGCAAAAAGCGTAGTGGCTAAAAAGCCAACCGCTATTGCATACCAGTTGATTTCCTTTGTTAAGTCCAACACTACGGGGGAAAAACCTCCCACGACATCGCCCACGAAAACATATTTCGATAAAGCATAGAAGAAGTCTGATCTCTTCTCTTTTCTCTTTTTAAGAGTTTCTTGTTTTGCATTTGCCATTTGGTTCACAATTTTTTGTTATAGATTCTTTCTAATAGGTCTCGATTGTCTTCGCTTGGTTGACGCCTATGTTGACATATTCGAAATCATGGCGCAAATATAAGCAATATTTTTAAGACTCGCAAATATTTGTCGAATTTTCTGCCATTAAGGCATGAAAAAAGCTAGTCTCAAAACGAAACTAGCTTTCTTATGATGTGTTTCTAATCCTCATTTAATGAGGTTAGAATATGGTCTCTTACTTCTTCAACCATTTGTCCAACCATCCGAAGAAGGTTCTCTGCCAGAGAATACCGTTCTGTGGCTTCAATACCCAGTGGTTCTCGTCAGGGAAGATGAGAAGCTCGGCTGGGATGCCACGCATACGAGCCGCATTGAAGGCACCCATGCCCTGGTTGGCGTTGATGCGGTAGTCCTTCTCGCCGTGGATGCAGAGGATAGGAGTGTCCCACTTGTCAACGAACTTGTGAGGGCTGTTCTCATAGGTCTTCTTGGCATTGGCAGTCTGGTCCTTGTTCCAGTAAGCATCGTCGTACTCCCAGTTGGAGAACCAAGCTTCCTCGGTGTCGGTGTACATGCTCTCAAGATTGAACGCACCATCGTGAGCGAGGAATGCCTTGAAGCGCTTGTCGTGATGACCGGCGAGGTAATACACAGAGAAGCCACCGAAGCTGGCACCTACGCAACCCAAGCGATCCTTATCTACGTATGGCAGATTCTCGGCAGCATCGTCGATGGCAGAGAGATAGTCTTTCATGCACTGACCCGTCCAGTCGCCTGAAATCTCTTCATTCCATTCGCTTCCGAAGCCAGGAAGACCACGACGGTTAGGCAATACCACGACATAGCCATTGGCTGCCATAATCTGGATGTTCCAACGATAGCTCCAGAACTGGCTCACTGGGCTCTGAGGACCGCCTTCGCAGAAGAGGAGGGTAGGGTATTTCTTGTTGGCATCGAAGTTGGATGGCAACATAATCCATACCAACATCTCTTTGCCGTCTGTTGTCTTCACCCAACGTTGCTCGCACTTGCCGAGGTTCAACTGACCGAGGATGTGGTCGTTCTCATGAGAAAGTTGCTCCACCTTGGTACTCTTGGCATCCTTGCCTGGGGTAACCATGTAGATGTCGGTAGGGTGGCTCATGCTCGCCTTTGTTGCCAAAATCTTGTTGCCGTTGTTGGCGAGGGCAACGCTTCCGTAGTCAGCCCACTCGTTGGTAATCTGCTTGACCTCACCCTTGAAGTTGGTCTGGTAGAGGTTCAAGGTGCCGTGCCATACACCGATGAAGGTGAAGCTCTTGCAGTCCTTGTTCCATACGAATCCCTCGACGTTGCTGTCGAACTTCTCGGTCACATAGTTCTTCTTGCCAGTGGCGAGGTCATAGACGCAGAGGCGGTTGCGGTCGCTCTCATATCCGTCACGAGCCATGCTCTGCCAAGCGATGTACTTGCCATCGGCAGAGAACTGAGGGTTGGTGTCGTAACCAGGGTTGTTCTTCAAGTTCTCTGGGTTGTTGACTGCCTGGTTGCGCATGCTCTTGGTAGCGTCAATCTTTGGCTCCACATAGCCAGCCTCCTTACAGAGGTTCTTGGTCTCGCGCGTACCTATATTATATAGATAGATGTCGGAGTCGGTGGAGATGGCGTACTGCAGCCCCTCCTTCTTGCGACAGGTATAGGCGATAGTCTTGCTGTCAGGGCTCCAAGCCAACTGTTCGATGCCACCGAAAGGAGCCATCGGGCACTCGTAAGGCTCGCCCTTCAAGATGTCCTCGCCCTCGTTGATGGTACCGTCCTCAGCCACATCGGCTACGAAAGGATGCAGGATGCTCTCCACGTAGTGGTCCCAGTGGCGATAGTTCATGTCGGTAACTAATCGACCTGTAGCCAAAGGCAGGTCTGAAGGATTCTTTTGGATGGTGCCGTTGTAAGGCAACTCCTTGATGAGGATGACCTTATTGCCGTCGGGAGAGAACTTGAATCCCTCGATGCCTTTCTCGTCGTTGGTGAGCTGCTTGCGGTCTGTACCGTCTGGGTTCATGCTCCAGAGTTGTCCGCCACGGATGAAGGCTATCTTCTGTCCACCCTGAATCCAGGCAGCGTCGCTCTCGCTCTTGGCATCGGTAGTGAGCGCCTTTTGGTTCTTGCCATTGGCGTCCATCACGAAGAGCATCTGGTGACTCTTGTTTTCTTTTACACTGTAGTAACCTACTTGATAGACGATTTGCTTGCCGTTAGGCGAAGCCTCGGCACCTCCGATACGTCCCATAGCCCAGAGAGCCTCAGGGGTCATCAAGTGGTTCTCCACCTTGATATTGTTCTTCTCAATCATAGTTTGTGCGTTAGCCAAGGTGCCGCTCATCGTGAGGGCAGCCGCAGCTAAGATCATTGCTTTAATCATATTTTGTATGTTTTAATTAATTGCATATTTTGTACAAAGGTAACTATAATCTCATAAACTACAACTATACTTTAACCTACTTTAACTACGTGCGCTGTTGTTTGTACATTTCCTGTCTTACTACAGAACTATGACTTGTCACCTCCTAATCCAAGTCTTATCCTTTCTTTACCTATATTCGGAAACAAATTAAACTATATTTGTAGCAATCCCTAACTTGTGACTACCTAAAAGAAAATGGGAGATTTATTTGGAGTTTATAGATAAAAGTTGTAACTTTGCGGTCCTCACTGTTATGATTTTCATGACAGTGAGGATGCTTTTCCTTGTTCCTTTTGTTATATTTGTAACATAGCAGCAGGAGCGATGTCTAGTGTGCGGCACAATAGTCTTGCAACTTTTAGCGTAGGCTCAGAGCGTCCTGCGATATAGTCGTTTATACGTGAAGGGCTGACTCCTATTTCTGTTGCCAATTGCTTCTGTGTCATGTTCTTGTCATCAAGTGACAATTCGATTAATTCTGCAACAGTTGGCTTTCCTATAGGATAATGTTTCTTTTCGTATGCCTCGACAATATCTGACATCAAAGTCAACTCAATGGAATTCTTGTCGTTGGTTGGAGTTTCATCTGTAACCAACGGAAGGAGTTCTTCTATTCTGTTAAGAGCGAACTCATATTGTTCTTTTGATATTTTTTCCATCATTTTATATATTAAATGGTTGAACAATCTATTTTATCATATTCTTGATGAGTGCCGACAAATCTGATGAAAAGGCGGCTTATAGTGAATTTTATCACAACGACAAGTCGATAGTTGTTGCCCCGGATGTTAAATACGTAGTGTTGGTTGCCTACATAATCAGCATCTGGGAAATCGACTCTTATATCTGAAAAATAGTGCCATTCAGCATTTTCAGCAATTTGGTACCATCTTTCAAGAGCTACTTTGGAATCTTCTCGTCCTTTGGATTCATAGAATTCCTTCAGTTTGCGATGTGAAATTATTCTCATTTTATCTTGCTTATTGAGTTGTCTGCAAATTTAATGCAAAATTCTGAAACTTACAAATATTTGGCGGAAAAATTTTGTTTTTCAATAAAATAACTTATGTAATCTCAGATTATCTCAATAATATTGTTAATAGTTGGGATTTCTTTTTGTTTTCTCAATTATTTGCACTATCTTTGCAAACGGATGGAATCGCCTTCGAGTGATGACATCAGTTTTTGTGGGTAAAAATAATAGCGTTTGCTGTTTATTCGATAATAATGTTCCAGAAGTTTGGCCGCGGAAAGAACTGTACAATAGAATAAAAAGTGAGCGTCCGCATAGCGTGGACGTTGAACTTATCTGTTGTACATAGGTTAGGCCAAACACCTTGGAACGTTGGATAAGTGGATTCGTCCACGTTTCTGCGTTCTGATGGGGATGAGGCTGGTTTTTGTGCAAACCTAAGTCGGCTTTGTTGCTCTATATATAATAAGGTGATGACTGTTGGGCGACGATACCAGACGTACCTTAAATGTGTAGTCACCCGATGGTAGATTGGCAAAATGAGCCTCATGTTCGTAGGTTGGTTCACGCCAATCTTTGTCGTACCTCTCCAGCTTGCATTGGAACATCAAGGAGGAACGGCGGCTATAGTTCGGATAGAAGAATGAAAAGGTTACATCGTTTTCATCATAAGCTAAAGTGTAATGTGAATGATTCTTGGTGTTATCGTTGATAACCAATGAATTACCATCTTTGTTCTTGATGTTCCCAATCGAGGTGCTTTCTCGGTCTTGTTCAAACGATGGAAGCGGTAGCCTCCCTCGTATCGAGCTACTCCATTCTGGGTATAGACCCACATTTTGCCGTTTTTATCACAGTACAATGCGTTGATATAGTCATCGGGCAGGGCAGTGGAATCCTTGCTTGTCTGTTTAGGCTTGGGCTCTAACATCTTGACCGTAGCCATACGGTTGAAATCTAAGGTGTAGATTCCAACGAGAATGCAAAATAGCGCAGCAACAATGAAGAGAAACCTTTTTTTGTTCATGGCAGTTGTCTTATGTTCGTGTTTTTTATCGGTTATGTAAGGACAGCTTGATGGCGGTCTATATTCATGTTTTATTTCATAAACACGAAATACACGGCGGCGATGAGGCATAGAAATGCCGCCGCATGATTCCAGTGCAAGCCTTCTCCCTGGAAGAGGATGTTGGCGATGATGGCGAAGACGATGAGTGACACGCACTCTTGTATCACCTTGAGCTGGACCAAGGTGAATGGTCCGCCATTGTCGATGAAGCCGATTCTGTTGGCTGGTACTTGGCAGCAATATTCAAAGAAGGCTATCGCCCAACTGAACACGATGACTCCGAAGAGCGGCCAGTTGCTGCTCACACCTGTTTGTTGTAGTTTGAGATGACCATACCAAGCTAACGTCATGAACACATTACTTAAAATTAACAAGAGGATAGTATATACACCGTTTATCATTGTACTTATATTCTTTTTATATTCTTTGTTTAATCTTGTTCTTATTATTGCGTGCAAAGGTACATATTTTTTTCGAGAGATAATCATAATCTTTCAATTATTGTCTTTTATAGATGCAATAATAGTCTTTTATAGATGCAATAATAGTCTTTTGTAAATGCAATAATAGTCTTTTATGTTGTGTGTCAATCATCATTTTTATTTACAAGCTTCGATTTCTTCTTGCTCCTTTGATGAATGCTCCCTAGTACCACTTTTATTTTTACCTGCGCAGAGAAAAATTTTTTCCTGGGCAGGGAGAAATTTTTCTCTGCGCAGGGACGGATTTTTCCTTGCCTTCTTATTTATGTTCAAAGAGGTGTTTCTTGCGAAAAAAGTTTACGTGCTGTATGGTTGAATTGTCCAACGCGCCCTGAAAGGGCAATCTGCTCCTAGCCTAGGGCAACGTCCTAGGCTAGGTGCTTGTGGGCTTTGGCTTTCCCTTCGGCCGCCGATTTTCAATTCAGCCCGTGTCAACCGTACAGGTTGAAAGTTTTTGGGAAAATCATGTGCTTATCTGCATTTTTTTTTGTACTTTTGTAGCCGTTTTTAGTAAAGGGAGCGATATTCCTTTTGTTCATCACTGGGATATGCTCCTTATTAACCAATAGGGAAATAGTTACATTCTAAGAAAATGAAGATAGGATTTGACAACGAGAAGTATCTGAAGATTCAGTCCGAGCACATCAAGGAGAGAATCTCCAAGTTTGATGGAAAGCTTTATCTCGAATTGGGAGGCAAGCTTTTCGATGACCACCACGCCAGCCGTGTCTTGCCAGGTTTCCAGCCTGACAGCAAGCTGCGTATGTTTCAGAAAATCAGCGATAGCATCGAGATAGTGATTGTTATCAGTGCCGCCGACATTGTGAAGAACAAGAAGCGTGCCGACCTAGGCATCACTTACGACGAGGACGTGCTGCGTCTGCGTGGCGAGTTCCAAAATCGTGGCTTTATGGTGGGTTCTGTAGTCATCACCCATTTCGATGGACAGCCTGCCGCCATTGCCTTCAAACAGCGATTGGAGCGCGAGGGCATCAAGACTTATTGCCATTATCTCATCGAGGGTTATCCTCACAATGTGGAGTTGATCGCTTCCGACGAGGGCTTCGGCAAGAACGATTATGTGGAGACGGAGCGTCCGCTCGTCATCGTTACAGCTCCTGGTCCTGGTAGCGGGAAAATGGCAGTCTGTCTGAGCCAACTTTACAATGAGAACAAGCGTGGCGTGCGTGCTGGTTATGCCAAGTTTGAGACCTTCCCTGTATGGAATCTCCCATTGAAGCATCCGGTGAATATCGCTTACGAGGCTGCCACTGCCGACCTCAATGATGTCAACATGATCGACCCATTCCACTTGGAGGCTTACAACAAGATAGCCATCAATTACAATCGTGATGTGGAGATTTATCCAGTGCTCAATGCGCTCTTCGAAGGCATCTATGGTAGCAATCCATACAAGTCGCCTACGGATATGGGTGTCAATATGGTGGGCTTCTGTATCTCCGATGATGAGGCGTGCTGCGAGGCTTCCAAGAACGAAATCGTCCGTCGCTATTATGCCGCGACCAACAAACTCGCTCTTGGTGCTTGCAATGAGGCTGAGATTCAGAAGATTCAGATGCTTTTCAACCAGGCGAAGATCAATACCGATTATCGCAAGGTGACGGTGGCAGCCAAGAATCATAAGAAGGAAACAGGTCATACTTCTTCGGCTATCGAGTTGGAGGATGGCACTATCATCTGCGGTCATAGTAGCGAGTTGCTCGGATGCAGTGCGGCATTGCTCTTGAACGTGATGAAGCATTTGGCTGGCATCGACCATGAGTTGAAGTTGATTCCTCAGTCGATGATTAAGCCTATCCAGCATACCAAGATCAGTTATCTTGGCGGCAAGAATCCTCGTCTTCATACCGATGAGGTACTCGTAGCCTTGTCTGTTCTCTCTGAGAACGATGAGAACTGCAAGATGGCTTTGGAGCAGTTGCCTAAGCTCAGGGGATGTCAGGTGCATTGCACGGTGATGCTGAGCGATGTGGATCAGAGGATATTCAAGAAGCTCGGGGTTGGCTTGACTTGCGAGCCTGTGTTGAAGAAGTAAAAGTTTATTTAAAGAAGAATTCTTTTAAAGAAGTAAGAATGAATAAAAAAGAGGGTGTGTCATAAATCGGGCTGAAAGCCCAAAAGCACCAAGCCCAGGGCAACGCCCTGGGTAAAGATTACATCAAGGAAGTCGCCCTGAAAGGGCAAAAGCAACTTGTTATCAATGCTTTTGCCCTTTCAGGGCGTTTCGTGTATGACTTATGATTCATCCTCTTGTTTTTTTGATGGTGTGTTAATTGACGTAACTGTTTCAGTGGCAAACTCTCCATCTATAGCTCGAATCAGCCTTGGTAACTTTAGTTGAGATGTTCTAACTTGGTAACTTTAGTTGAGATGTCCGAAATTTCCGATTGGTTGAAAGAATCGGGGTGTTCGTTGAATAAAGTTGTGTGTGTCGAATAAATGTAATACTTTTGCAATTGAAATTTAAAAACTGACAGAAAGGAACAGCTTTTGTCTTCGCTACAATGGGACGGTCATTATGAAATGTGTGCTTTTTGATTCATATATGTGTAAGTTATAAATTAGTAATTCGGTTAATTAATATGACAATGAATGCGTTAATCTCAAAATTCCAACCCATCTCGCTCGGCGAGATGGGTGGAATCCGATTGATGAATCGGACGGACACCAAGGAGGCACACACACCTATCATTAGGGACGGTAGTGTCAATAAGATTACTCTAACGTATCAATATAGCTGTCATGTCAAGACAATGACGACGACCTGGATACTCACGTGCTAGGCATCGGATACAACTATAACTTTTAACTATTTTGTATCTAATAATATAACTAGAAATGAAGAAAAGGTTTATGTTTTTAATCTGTGCATGCCTATTGGGAGTGATAGCGCATGCCGTCACTTATCCTTACCTTACTTTTCAGAAAGCAGATGGTACTGTCGTGTCGATGGGAGTAGAGTCGCTCACAATGACTTTTTCCGATGGGAAACTTTTGGTAAGCAATGGTACTGATACACATACTCTGACGGTTTCGGAACTCAGCAGTATGTATTCTTTTTCTTACAGGAAAAGGGAGTGTCAAGTTGTTTTTAGCAATAAATTGAAATTATAAACGTTATCAACTATATTGAAGCATTTTACTCATCAAGAACTATCTTCGATTGTACGAGGACATTCTTATAAAAACAGATATAAAGGGATTATGATAAGGGGACAGAAAAAATCGGAAATCATTCTCTATGTGGTGTTGTGGGCGATACTGTTTGCTGCACCTGTGGTGAGTGCGCTTGTTGCTGATTTTTCTGTTGATTGGGAAGACGTATGGAATGCGTGGGGATTGCTGGCAATGTTTTGCATCACCTTCTTTATCCACAACTTTTTCATCGCTCCCCTGCTGGTCTATGACAATCGCAAGTGGGCATTCGGAAGTTTGCTTGTGCTTTTGTTCGTTTGCTTCTTTGGCTATCAGCTCTATCTCCGTCCGCATCGTCCTGAACCAAGAATGGATGATGGGGATAGGCAGAGTATGGAACAGAAGTAGCAGGCTCCTTTGGGGTTGCCAAGAGATGCGCAGCCTCCCCATGGACTTCTTAATGGTGAACAGCCCCCTCGTGAGAATGGCTCTCTCGTCAAGCAAGAGAATATGGATATTCCTACTCCGCCTCTTCGCCCAGAGAATGGGAGGGGAGAAGGAAGAGAGCCAGGCAAGAAACATGAACCTCCTCGTGCCTTTGGCGGACAGGACTCTGTAGCCTTCATCATCATGGCGTTGCTCTTGGGATTGAACGTGGGGACGAAGTACTTCTTCAAGTCGCTCGATGACAAGAAGAAAATCAAGGAGTTGGAGCGAGAGAACCTGAACCGTCAGCTCGAATATCTGAAATACCAGATTAATCCTCACTTCTTCATGAACACGCTCAACAATATCCATGCGCTCGTTGGCATAGACCCCGAACAGGTGAAAACACCATCGAGGTCTTGTCGAAGTTGATGCGCTACGTGCTCTACGAGGGCAACAAGACGATGGCTCCCTTACAGAAGGAACTTGCCTTCATCCGTCATTATGTAGATTTGATGAAGATTCGATATACCGACAAGGTTCGCATCTCCGTCTCCCTGCCAATGGCATCCGAGGCAAAAAGTGACAACGGTTCCAAGGCAAAAAGCGACTCACCATCCTCGTCTCTCAATCTGATGGATATTCAGGTGCCTTCGCTTCTCTTCACCACCTTCGTGGAGAATGCTTTCAAGCACGGCGTGAGTTACCAGCAGGATTCTTTCATCGAGATAAGCGTCCGTGTGGATGAGGCTGCCC
>ERZ808259.113-NODE-113-length-54241-cov-3.793102_pt1 | contig 54241 bp, 49 predicted proteins | sample MGYA00521279_ERZ808259 | MGnify/ENA primary metagenome ERZ808259 (study PRJEB31516, sample SAMN03275586) | gut metagenome | biome: mammalia-associated habitat; material: feces | host: Papio cynocephalus | place: Kenya | collected 2012-07-27 ...
CGATTCGACGACCCTCCTCACCGAGTGGAGCCTCGTCTCCAGATCGTAGGGCAGGTAATTCCTCGCCTTTTCGCTTATAATGTCCATGGCATCTCCTTCCTTGTTTTATTAGCAAAAACATTATAAGGCGAGATGCCTTTTCTTTCGCCCCGGCGCGAACCCCCTAGGGGGTTTGGAGGGAAAGGGATCGGCTACCGATTCCTCCCCAAAAACCCTTTGGGGGTTGTCGCACAGTCTTGATTTCAATGTATATCTCTTACCTGTCCGTTGTCCACTTTATTGATAGCAGTTCAGTTGAAGTGTTATCAATAAAGTAGGCATGGCATTTTCTTAGGTTCTTTGCTAGACTGCGACATTTATGACAGTACCTCCAAACGCATTGTCTTAACTCTTTTGTCGAGCATAATTGACAAAAAACAACTTTTTGTCGACTATAATCGACAGGATTTAGTTATTATTGCAGAATGTAATCGACAAAAGGAGAGAATCACGAATCACGAAACGCTCAAGCAGATCATTTTTGACCAACATGAAGTTATCGAGAAATCTCAAATCGTAAGTCGCGATTACGTTTTTGATAAAAACGCCAATTACGTCCTTATCGGTCTAAGGCGTTCCGGGAAATCTACGCTTCTGTATAAACGGGGCCGGGACCTCATTTCGAGCGGAGTGGATTGGAAGCAGATCATTTACATCAATTTTGACGACGAACGATTGCTCGGTTTTCAAGCAAACGATTTTGAAGACGTTTTGCTTACTGCCGAAGAAATCACAAACCAAAAGCATTATTTCTTCTTCGATGAGATTCAAAATATCGATGGCTGGGAAAAATTTGCGATTCGAATGGCTAACGCCAGGGAGAAAGTCGACATCACGGGAAGTAACGCGAAAATGCTCTCTCGCGAAGTATCCGCCCAATTAGGCGGGCGATACCTAACAAAAATCATCCATCCTTATTCCTTCAAAGAATTCCTCCGGGCAAAATCATTGGAAGCAAGTTCCGCCTTTTCCGCCTCCGACCGCGCCGAAATTGCGAATGCACTTCGGGAATTTTATCGATTTGGAGGCTTTCCCGAGTCGCTTGCTTCCGTCGACAAACGTGAATGCGTCTCCAACATTTGCGAAAAAATCCTTTTGGGCGACATTATCACCCGCAACGCCATACGGAGCGAAAACGGCATGAGTGTCTTAATGAAAAAAATTGCAGGCGCCATCTCCCAAGACGTTTCTTACACTAATCTTTATCATGCTCTGAAAACCATTGGCTTCTCGCTCTCGAAAGACACGATCATCGATTATTGTTTTTATGCCAATCAAAGTTTTTTGCTGTTCGCTCTAAAAAACTACTATGCTGCATTCGTCGACAAAGAAAGCAATTCAAAATTCTATTTTTCCGACAACGGCATCTTGAACTTATTCTTGGCCAAAGACGATGCCTCCCTCTTTGAGAATCTGGTTGCAATCTCGTTAAACCAAAAATACCAAGACAAACTCTATTATTTGAAAAGTAGCAAAACCAAAATCGATATTGATTTCTTAGTTGATGAAGATAACATCGCGGTTCAGGCTTGCTATTCCATGGCAAACGCGGATGCAGCCAACCGAGAAATCGGGCAATTAAAAAAACTAGACGCGACAAATCCGGGGAAATACAGACTGATGATTATAACGATGAACGAAACCGGGGACATCCCACTTGAGCACAACGTGATTCGCGTAATAAAGCTGCAGGATTTCTTGCTTTCAAATTAATGGGATGAGCGCTTTTCTCAGTTAGAGGAGCGTATCAATCTACCCTTTATTCTCCTTCAAGAGCGATTCCTCGATCATTTTCGAATAAAGGGATTCGTTGTCCTCATCCTACTTAAGCCAGAAATCGATTAGTTCGCTCGCATTTTCCGGCTCTCAGATTTCTAAGATGATTGAAACTTTCGACCAATTACCCAGTTTGTTATAAATTCCAATGGTTTACATCAGAAATAAAGGTCTCATTTGAAACGTTTAACTCATCCAATATACACGCTTTTAGACCGCGTTACGAACACGAAGGTGGAAGTCGCGAACGCCGCTTATGAGCACCTCAACTTTGAAAGGATCGGCGAACTTTTTTTCTCACGGGGTGGAACGTGGGGAGCCAATAAAAAAGAGACCGTTGATTAGCCTAACGGTTTTTCAACAGCCCCTTAAGATAGGAAGATAATTACATCGATTCGTGAGCGTTACGAGCAATAACATCTAATTGCTGCTCTCTCGTCAAATCAATGAATTTAACAGCGTATCCAGAAACACGGATGGTGAAGTTCGCATATTCTGGTTTCTCAGGATGTTCCATAGCATCCTTAAGTTTGTCTAAGCCGAAGACGTTAACGTTAAGGTGATGCGCACCTTTTTCGAAGTAGCCGTCTAAGACGTTGACAAGGGTATCCACTCTTTCTTCTTCATTATGTCCTAAGGTGTTAGGAGAAATGGTTTGAGTGTTAGAGATACCGTCTAATGCATATTCATATGGAAGCTTGGCAACAGAGTTAAGAGAGGCAAGAAGGCCGTTCTTTTCTGCACCATAAGCTGGGTTTGCGCCTGGAGATAATGGTTCGCCCGCTTTTCTTCCATCTGGCATAGCGCCGGTGGCTTTTCCATAAACAACGTTAGAAGTGATAGTGAGAATAGATGTGGTTGGCTCGGAATTGCGATAGGTATGATGTTTCTTGAGTTTGGTCATGAAGGTCTTAAGTAAATTCACGGCAATATCATCCGCTCTATCATCATCGTTACCATAGCGAGGGAAATCCCCTTCGATTTGATAATCAACGACGATTCCAGTCTCATCACGGATGGTCTTCACTTTGGCGTATTTGATAGCGCTTAAGGAGTCAACAACGTGGGAGAAGCCGGCGATACCGGTTGCAAAGGTACGACGAACATCGGTATCAATCAAAGCCATTTCAGCAGATTCATAATAATATTTATCGTGCATATAGTGGATTAAATTCAAAGCGTTCACATACACTTCAACGAGCCAATCCATCATCTTGTCATATTTGGCAACGACCTCGTCATAATCCAAATACTCGGAAGTAATTGGGGTATAAGCAGGACCAACTTGGGTACGGGTCTTTACATCGACACCACCATTGATGGCGTAAAGCAAGCACTTCGCAAGATTGGCACGAGCGCCGAAGAATTGCATCTCTTTGCCAGTTTGCGTGGCGGAAACGCAACAGCAGATGGAATAATCATCGCCCCAAACCGGACGCATGACATCATCGTTTTCATATTGGATAGCGGAAGTGTCAACGGAAATCTTAGCCGCATACTTCTTGAAATTCTCAGGAAGTCTCTTGGTGTAAAGAACGGTGAGATTCGGTTCTGGCGCAGGTCCCATATTCTCAAGGGTGTGCAAGAAACGGAAATCGTTCTTCGTGACCATGCTGCGTCCATCTTGTCCCATACCGGCAACTTCGAGAGTCGCCCAAACTGGATCGCCGGAGAATAATTGGTTATAGGATGGGATACGGGCGAATTTGACCATTCTTAATTTCATGACGAAATGGTCCACTAATTCCTGAGCTTCTTGCTCGGTAAGGGTTCCGTTATTCAAATCGCGGTTAATGTAGATATCCAAGAAAGTGGAGACTCTTCCAACGGACATAGCCGCGCCATTTTGCGTCTTGATGGCGGCTAAATATCCAAAATAGAGCCACTGCACTGCTTCTTTTGCTGTTTTAGCTGGTTTGGAAATATCAAAGCCATAGGAATTGGCCATGACTTTCATCGCTTCCAAAGAACGAATTTGTTCAGCTAATTCTTCACGAAGACGGATAACGTCATCGGTTAAGGTTTGATCGCCGCAGTTCTCAAGGTCTTTTTGTTTTTCTTTGATTAAGAAATCAATGCCATAGAGGGCAACGCGACGATAATCGCCAACAATACGTCCACGTCCATATGTATCTGGAAGACCGGTTAAGATCTTAGCGTGGCGGCATCTCATGATTTCAGGGGTGTACGCATCGAAAACGCCTTGGTTATGAGTCTTATGGTATTGGGTGAAAATCTTGTGGAGTTCAGGATTTGGGGTATAGCCATAGGTGGTGCAGGCTTGTTCCGCCATCTTGATTCCGCCATAAGGCATGAAAGCTCTCTTAAGAGGCTTATCCGTTTGAAGACCGACGATCTTTTCTTCATCCTTTAAGGCTTCGTCAATATAGGCGGCGCCATAAGCGGTAATACTGGAAACAATTTCGGTTTCCATATCAAGAACGCCACCTTTGGCGCGTTCTTGGTGTTGTAATTCTTGGACCTTATTCCAAAGGTCTTCGGTTGCTTTGGTTGGGCCAGCTAAGAAGGAAGCGTCTCCCTCGTATGGCTCATAGTTCTCTTGGATAAAGTCACGAACATTGACTTCTTCTGTCCAGTGTCCGCCTTTAAATCCTTTCCATTCTTCTTCAAACATGAGTAATATCTCCTTTTTTGCAATGCATATTTTAAGAAAAACTCTATTCAAAACATTGATTTAAATCAAATTTTCATCCTTTTTACCATTCAAGATATCGATGGCGTTTTGAACTCTTTCCTTGCTTGGTGGCTGAGTGTCTTTTAATTGATATGGATAACCTAGTTTTTGCCACTTGAATTCACCCATCTTATGAAATGGAAGAACATCAATTCTTTCAACGTTATGCAATGTCTTGATGAACTTTCTTGTTTCATAAAGATAGGTATCGTTATCCGTATATCCAGGAAGAAGAACGTGTCTTATCCAAATCGGCTTATGAATTTCATCGAGATAACGAAACATATCAATGATGTTATCGTTTGGGCAAGCGGTAAGTTTCAGATGCATCTTCGGATCGATATGCTTAATGTCGACCAACAAAAGATCGGTATATTTCATAAGTTCTTGGAACTTCGAAAAGAAAGGCTCCTCTCTTGTAAAGGGCTCTCCAGCCGTATCAATACAGGTGTTGATTCCGTTTTCTTTTGCTTTCTTGAACAATTCCAAGAGGAAATCCATCTGCAATAAAGGTTCTCCACCCGAAACCGTGATTCCTCCTTTATCCCCCCAATAAGGGCGATAACGAAGAGCTTGCTTGATTAAGTCATCACTCTCACGAAGAGTGCCGCCTTCCCCCTTCCATGTGTCTGGGTTATGGCAAAATAGGCAACGCATCGCACAGCCTTTTACAAAAATAACAAAACGAATTCCAGGTCCATCAACGGATCCAAAGGTTTCGATTGAATGAATGTTTCCTTGCATCTTCTTCCCTCCTAGGAGAATGATTATCAAAAGAAACAAACAAAATAACTTTGATTAAAATCAATTTTGCGAAATATCTACTAGCCTTTCAAAGTCAAGGATACGGAAAGAAGATTGCCCTACCTTTTCAATGATTCCTTCATTCATCAGTTCCCCTAGCTTTCGTGAAACGGTTTCAGGACGTAAGGAAACGTGAGCGGCAATATCTTCCAATTTTAATTTGACCACATCTCCGGTGATATGGTTCAAACGATATAAGAAAAGACGAGCAATCTTCGCCTTGGGGTCAGAGACAGAAAGAATAAGGTTTCTCTCATTCGCATCGGAAAGTTTTTTCGAAAGAAGAGCGATGATTTCCAAAGCGCTATGGGTGTCCTGAATCAAAGACTCAAAATCCTCTCGAAGCATCTTCCCAACAACCGCGTCATCCAAACAGATTCCGTTATAAGGATAGACGCTTTCCTTTTTTTCTTTCAAAAAGACCGCAACCCATATGGTATCTCCAGGAGAAAAGATAGAAACGATTTGTTCTTTTCCTTCTCCATCGTAGGTAGCAAGTTTGACGTTCCCTTGACGAATGATATAAAGACAATCCGCTTTCTCACCCTCTTGAAAAAGAGACTCCCCTTTTTCATAAGTGGAAAAGATCATCCTGTCTAAGATCTTTTTCCTCGTGTCTTCATTTAATTCTTCAATGAAGCTAGGATGAAGCTTAGCACATCTTTCTAAAGAAGAATCGTCTAGAAACGTTTTCATAAGGATTTGATTTCTACTTTGGAGGAGAAGAATTCCTTCATTAATTGAGACATGGTATCAATATCTTTGACGCCACAAAGCTCGTTGGATGAATGCATGGCAAGCTGAGCGAGGCCAATATCAACCGAATTGATGGACATCTGGTTGTTCGAAAGATTTCCTAATGTAGAGCCTCCCCTTAAATCAGAACGATTGGTGAAGTCCTGAAATGGGATGTTTGCGTTTTTGACGATATTCTTAAGCAATGCGGCGCTTAGCCCATCGGTTGTATAAGTTTGGTTGGCGTTGTATTTGATGACGATTCCTTCGTTTAATAACACCGAAGTGCTTGCATCCGATATTTCAGGGTGATTCGGGTGGTTGGCGTGAGCATTATCAACGGAAACGAGGATAGATCTAGCAAGCATCTCCTCAGCAGGGAGAGAGAAAGCATTGGAGATCCGTTTCATCGTATCCGCTAAAAAAGTGCCATACGCTCCTTGCTTAGTTAAGGAACCCACTTCTTCATTATCGAATGCGCAATAGATATTGAAATAAGTTGGATTGGCGTCTAAAAATCCTAAAAGAACGCTATACGTGCTTGATAAATCATCAAGTCTTGGTGAAGAAAGGAATTCCTTATGAAGGCCCACTCTTCTTGCTTTATCGCGGTTGTATAAGAATAAATCAAAGGAAAGGATTTCTTTTGCGCCTTCTATTTTGCTAAGAAGGTATTTGTTGAATTCAAAGCCCTTTTCAATCCCAAGCAAAGGAATCATGTCTTTTGCAGGATTAAAGGCGTATCCATTATTGATATTGCGGTTAAAATGGATACAAAGGTTAGGAATTACAAGCAGGTCTTCATCTATTTGAAGGAGACTTTCTTTCATTTCACCATTTTGATCAAGGAAGAAGACTCTTCCAGCAAAAGAAAGAGGGCGATCCATCCACGTGGAATCAATCATCCCGCCATACGGCTCCACGTTTAGGGAGACCAAATTCTTGTAATTCAATACAGGGGTCGGCTTAATTTTGAAAGTTGGGCTATCGGTATGCGAAGCAGAGATACGGAACGCGCTGTTTTTGAAAGAAGAAGGTACTTCAAAGGCGATCAAAGCCGATCCATTCCGTGTAATGTAGTAACGTCCCCCTTCTTTTAAGGAAAATGGGGCATCTTCTTTTAGCTCTTTAAAGCCTTTTTCCTCAAGGCAATCTTTTAAATTCTTAACAACATGAAAAGGGCTGTAAGAACGATTCAATAATTCAATTACTTTTTCACTATATTCCATATTTTCTATCCCTTGATTTCTTGAAAGACACCACGAAGAACTTCTTCCGTGAATTCTTCATCCATGACTTGTTTTTCCGCTTTGACGTTGTTAGCAATATCCAGTTGCTCTTGTATCACGCAAGTAAGAACGTCAATGGCCAAATTCTTCACTCCATCATTATTGATGATGAGATCTGCATATTCACTAGATGGTTTCACAATTTCATCATACATTGGTTGAACGGTGTTGAAATACTGAGTGACGATGTTTTCAAAACTACGTCCCCTTTCTTTTGCATCACGAATAATACGACGGAGGAATCTTCTTTCGGCACCCGCTTGAATAAAGACACGTAAATCGCCTAAGTTCCTGACTTGCTTGTCCACAAGGGCCATAATGCCTTCCACGATGACAACTTTCTTTGGAGTTACCACTTCAATTTGATTCGATCTCGTCAAATGCACGAAATCATACACCGGTTTTTCAATGGAGAACCCTTCTTTCAAAGCACGGATTTGTTTTCTCATCAAAGGCCAGTCAAAAGCTTTTGGGTGGTCATAGTTCACTTTATAACGATCCGCAAGAGGGATGTTGGCCTGATCAAGATAATAATCATCCATCGTCATGCGAGTTACGTTTTCTTCACCAACGTTTTTAAGCACTTCTTGTGTGACAAAAGATTTGCCTGAAGAAGAACCACCACCAACTAAAATAATTCGTGCCATAAGAAAATCCTTTTTACCGCCCTTAATTATACGAAAAACCGTCTCATTTAAGAGACGGAATCGTTACATTTTTTCAATTGGTTGAATTTCTTCGTCAATTGCTTCAGCTTTTTCGATGATGACAGGCTTATAGGGTTTGTCAGCGTGATTCTTATCAACGCTTGCAATCTTATCGACAACATCCATACCTTCAATTACTTTTCCAAAGGCAGCGTATTGTCCATCAAGGAAAGTATCATCCGCATCACAAATAAAGAATTGAGAGCCTGCAGAATTAAACATTTGGGAACGAGCCATAGAAAGAACTCCTCTCTTATGAGAAAGGTTATTTTTCACACCGTTCGCACGGAATTCCCCTTTAATGGAATATCCTGGTCCACCTGTGCCATTTCCGTTAGGATCCCCACCTTGAATCATGAAACCTTTAATCACACGATGGAAAGTAAGCCCATCATAGAAGCCTTGACTCACTAAAGAAGCGAAGTTATTCGCGGATATAGGCGCATTCTTTCTATCTAGTTCAATCTTGATGTCACCAAAATCTTTAATATGCAAAATAATCATAATTTGTACCTCGTGAATATTATATGAACAATAACATAGAAAATTTCAAGACGTATATGGCCAATCCGCCTCGTAAGAAGCATCTCAATCAGGAATAACAATTTTCACGACAAAAACATCATTCTCTAGATAACAAGAATAGTCCCCATCGTATTTATTTACGATATTTTCAATGCTTTTGGTACCAAAGCCATGGTTAAAAGAATCTTTTTTTGTTGTTAGAGGCAAGCCATCTTTTATTTTGATTTTTTCCAAAGAATAATTACGAATATCGATCGAAGAAACACCATGGGAATGAGAAACGCTTAGGGAGATGGTTCTTTTTGATTTGTCCTTTATCTTCATTACCGCTTCAACGGAATTATCAAGAAGGTTTCCAAAAAGAGAATATAGTTCGATCGTAGTTAGTTGATTGAAAGCGGTTGGATCAACAATAGTTGATAGACGTATCCCATGTTTTTGACAATACAGCCATTTTTCGTTGAGGATGATATTCAAAGTCGGGTTCTCCGTCAGAAGAATAGAATCGTATCCTTTCACCCCTTTATCGATTTCGTCTAATAGTTTTTTCGCTTCCTCGCCTCCTTGACGAAGAATGACGCTTTCATGCTTCAAATCATGGGCAATGATATTGAGACGTTCCATATTGGCTTTTGCAAATTTAAATTGATTCTCTTTTTCTTGCAAAAGCTGAGCCGAAATTTGATTTTCATTCCGCAGATCATAAATTTTTCGCATCAGGAGTTCGATGGAATAAAACAATTTCCAAAAATAGAACTATAGAATCGGCTGAAACGTCGGATTTTTGCCTTAAATCCATATGAGATGTGTCCTTTAGGAAGTCCAAAACAGCATTTTTTTCGGAACCAAGCCCGGAAAGTGCTGTTTTTTTTGTTGATTTTTCATATCAAAAACGACACACTATAGTTATATTTTGATATAATATTACTATATTTTAGGAGGTTGCTTATGGTTCCTCAGGAAATCCGAAATGTCGAAAGGCCAAAGAACACGATCGTCATCGATACAGGGCATGAAGGTGCCAAACGGTACGAAGTCAAGGAAAGGAAAGGCGTCAGATATATCAAGGGGAAGAATCCCCAGCCCGTCAACGGTAAGGTGATCGGCTATATCTTCGAAGGGAAATTCGTAAGCAGAAGGCCAAAGACGGGTGACATCGAACTGAAATCGTTCGGCTGCAGTTATCTCATCTGGACACTTTCGAGAGACATTCTCTCCGACCTTGCTTCCGTCTATGACCTGAACGAGGCTTCCCAGATCTATACCATCGCCGCACTGAGGGTGATGAGGAGACATATCACCGACAGAAGACTGAACACCGCATACTGTTCATCGTGGCTAAGCGAACTCGTTCCCAATGTCGCCCTGAGCGAAACGACGGTCTCTTCCTTCATGAAGAAGCTGGGGAACGATTATTCCCGCATCGTCTCCTTCATGAAGAGAAGAGTGGACAGCCTGGAGAAGAACCACCATATTGCAATCGACGGAACCCTGAAGCAGGACAATTCCGTCGTCAACGATCTGTCGGACTATTCCTATAAGGCAAGGGTCAGAAACACCCGGGAAATAAGCGTCATCTACGCTTATGACATCGAGAAGAAGGAACCTGTCTGCTGCAAGGTCTATCCCGGCAATATGGTCGATGCCACCTCCTATGACGATTTCATCCGGGAAAACGGCATAAAAACGGGGCTTCTGGTCGATGACAAAGGGTTTCCTCCGTCAAACATAAAGCATATCCTCTCATCCAACAAAGGCCTGGGTTTCCTGACTCCGCTGAAGAGGAACGCGAAGGCGATCACGGAAAACAACATGTATGACTTCGATTCCCTTATCGAAGGAAAGTTCGGAAATATCCCATGCAGGAAGCACAGACTGGACAACGGATATTTCCTATATTCCTTCAGGGAGCCGTGGACGGAGACCAAAGAGGAGAAGGACTATCTGAAGCATAATGCGAAGACCTTCGACAGGGACGACTTCAGGGAAAAAGACAGATCATTCGGGACGATCGTCCTCGAATCGAATCAGGATATGGAACCCAAGACCGCATACGACTGCTATGCCACAAGATGGCTGATAGAGCTCGTCTTCAAGTATTACAAGAACTCGCTGGACCTGGACCAGACAAGGGAGCGGAACAACAGTTCCGTCATCGGCAGCGAATTCATAAACTTCGTTTCCACGCTCATGACAATGAGACTTGTCGACCGGTTCGGAAAGATCGAGGAGCTGGCCGATGAATCATTCTGCGACATCATAGACGACCTCAACTCGGTCCAGAAGATAAAGGTGAAAGATCGGTGGGAATTCGTGAAAATGAATCCACGGACGGAAGACATCCTGGACAAGCTGCAGATCAGGAACAAGCCGCTCGTCGTGAAAAAGAAGAGGGGAAGACCCAAAAAGAATGCTCTATAATTCTATTTTTTGAAAAGGTTTTACTTTAGTGTTTTACATTAATTTCTTTTCCAAGACACATAACATTCATTATTTCTCATTGTTATGACTACTTCCTTCCAGCCATCTTCTCGATGGTTCTTCTCATTCCGTTAATGGCGGTTTTATAGCAGAAAACTCTCTTGTGGGTACTTGGCCAGTTTTCCTATTGCTGTAGGCGCAATCGATGATTCTGAACCATCCCTTGTCGATGAATTTTTGATTAGGGAGATTATCCGCGTTTAAGACATCGTTGTTTTTTTAAAAAAGGATAAGAGATTAACTTTGTTGATTCCTTTGTTTTTGAGTTTGCAAGGCACATCAATTAATCAATGAAGACACCATGAAGTGCTATCAATAAAGCAGGCATGGTATTTTCTTAGATCCTTTGCTAGACCACGACATTTATGACGGTACCTCCAAACGTACTGCCTTAACTCTTTTGTCGCCTATAACCGACAGGATTTAGTTATTATTGCAGATTGTATTCGACAAAAGGAGAGAATCACGAATCACGAAACGCTCAAGCAGATCATTTTTGACCAACATGAAGTTATCGAGAAATCTCAAATCGTAAGTCGCGATTACGTTTTTGATAAAAACGCCAATTACGTCCTTATCGGTCTAAGGCGTTCCGGGAAATCTACGCTTCTGTATAAACGGGGCCGGGACCTCATTTCGAGCGGAGTGGATTGGAAGCAGATCATTTACATCAATTTTGACGACGAACGATTGCTCGGTTTTCAAGCAAACGATTTTGAAGACGTTTTGCTTACTGCCGAAGAAATCACAAACCAAAAGCATTATTTCTTCTTCGATGAGATTCAAAATATCGATGGCTGGGAAAAATTTGCGATTCGAATGGCTAACGCCAGGGAGAAAGTCGACATCACGGGAAGTAACGCGAAAATGCTCTCTCGCGAAGTATCCGCCCAATTAGGCGGGCGATACCTAACAAAAATCATCCATCCTTATTCCTTCAAAGAATTCCTCCGGGCAAAATCATTGGAAGCAAGTTCCGCCTTTTCCGCCTCCGACCGCGCCGAAATTGCGAATGCACTTCGGGAATTTTATCGATTTGGAGGCTTTCCCGAGTCGCTTGCTTCCGTCGACAAACGTGAATGCGTCTCCAACATTTGCGAAAAAATCCTTTTGGGCGACATTATCACCCGCAACGCCATACGGAGCGAAAACGGCATGAGTGTCTTAATGAAAAAAATTGCAGGCGCCATCTCCCAAGACGTTTCTTACACTAATCTTTATCATGCTCTGAAAACCATTGGCTTCTCGCTCTCGAAAGACACGATCATCGATTATTGTTTTTATGCCAATCAAAGTTTTTTGCTGTTCGCTCTAAAAAACTACTATGCTGCATTCGTCGACAAAGAAAGCAATTCAAAATTCTATTTTTCCGACAACGGCATCTTGAACTTATTCTTGGCCAAAGACGATGCCTCCCTCTTTGAGAATCTGGTTGCAATCTCGTTAAACCAAAAATACCAAGACAAACTCTATTATTTGAAAAGTAGCAAAACCAAAATCGATATTGATTTCTTAGTTGATGAAGATAACATCGCGGTTCAGGCTTGCTATTCCATGGCAAACGCGGATGCAGCCAACCGAGAAATCGGGCAATTAAAAAAACTAGACGCGACAAATCCGGGGAAATACAGACTGATGATTATAACGATGAACGAAACCGGGGACATCCCACTTGAGCACAACGTGATTCGCGTAATAAAGCTGCAGGATTTCTTGCTTTCAAATTAATGGGATGAGCGCTTTTCTCAGTTAGAGGAGCGTATCAATCTACCCTTTATTCTCCTTCAAGAGCGATTCCTCGATCATTTTCGAATAAAGGGATTCGTTGTCCTCATCCTACTTAAGCCAGAAATCGATTAGTTCGCTCGCATTTTCCGGCTCTCAGATTTCTAAGATGATTGAAACTTTCGACCAATCGCCTCCCAGTCTTTCTGGACCATATGCCCGTGCTTGCATATCTAGCCCCAAAGAGTCGACTTCGCGATTTTGTGATCGCTGCAGATGCCTTTGTTCGGGCGGCCGCTGAAATATTGCTTCACCAGGTCGATTTTGAATTCCTCTAAATATTTGTTGCAAAACACGTTCGAGCCTCCTAGATAGATTATTCGGAATCCCATCCAGGTTGTCGATTGTGGAAATCTTTTACGCTCACAATGAAATTCTATAATAAAAAAGTTCGACACATTTTTTGTATCAAACTCGTTTTTTAATGGTGCCGTCTATAGGACTTGAACCTACGACCTGATGCTTACAAGGCAACTGCTCTACCAGCTGAGCTAAGACGGCATGGTGGGTGTTATAGGTGTCGAACCTACGACCTCTTCCGTGTGAAGGAAGCGCTCTCCCGCTGAGCTAAACACCCATAAGTAAGAAATGAGCCCCAGAGTGCTTAACTCACGGGGCATTTAATCCACATGGTGGGCCTTAATGGACTTGAACCATCGACCTCCCGCTTATCAAGCGGACGCTCTAACCAGCTGAGCTAAAGGCCCGTGGGCTTTAATACTATACAACTCTTAAAAATTTTGTACAAGGAAACTAAAGAATTTTTTTCATTTTCTGCAAATCCAATAAAAGATTCCCGGATATCTTGCGCGAAATATAGAAAAAGCCATCACGCTACACATGGTAACGCAATGGCTGAATAACGGAGTTTGAGTTAGGATCTTGTCGCTATAGAAGAAGTTTCATCTTTATCTGGCCCATCAAAACAGCCAACAACATAGTTCACGTTTCCTTCTTCATCTTTCGTTTTCATAAGATAAAAACTGTTTTTTCCATAGATGAAATAGATTTGATTGAGAGTCGGGAAGTAAGGCTCGCCATCAAAGGTGACATCCACGTCATTCCAAGTAACTTTAGGATTTTTCAATGTCCCGCTTACGACCAAGACGACATCCTCATTTTTGAATTTGAATTTGTAGGTCCCAGCATATAGTCTAAACCCATCCACAGATTGAAGGTCTTTCTTCTCAAAGCCCAATTTGCTGAAAGATTGGTCACTGTAGTCGTATGTCAGATGGACTTCATAGTATTCGCTAGAGAAATACATCGCTGAGATTTTATTGTCGCTATTTAAGGAAAGCTCTATTTCCATAGTGGCGGATAAATCCAAATCGGTGAATTTCGTTATCTTTGAGGCAAGGCTTCCTGTCTGACTGGTCGACATCAAATAGGCGCCATCGTCTTGCTTCACGAAAGATTCGACGGCAACGCTACGATATGGGGTATATCTCTTAATGTCGGTTATTGGCTGGCTGTTGAATTGAGGAACGGTTGAATAATACCCATAGCTTCCATCATCCAGCAATAAAAGCTGATGAACGCCTTTATCCACTCCTTCCTCTTCTTTGTCATTAACGAGAATATAGCTACGTTCCATCGTGGCTTTATCATCGTTTTTGGACGTTAAGGAGCCCTGGAAAACGAAATCCGTGTCAACCGCTTCATAATAATAATGAGTAAGAGGGCTCTCTCCGGAGTTATCGATGAATTCCATCGTATAGGAATATTTCCCATTTTCCAAATAATTAAATGCGGTCATCAAAGTATCGTGGTAGGACTCATGTTTTAAAGGGGTTGGGACAGGTATATCTTTATCTTTCTCCGATAAATCAAAGGTCAATGTGATAGTAAGATCATAGCTCCCTGAGCCTTCGCTTGTTTGATTTTTTGGCGTCTCAACTAATAACGTATCGAATTTCCCATTTTTATAAGTCATTTTGAAAAGACTGATGTCCGGTAAATTGATATTGGCGACCCTGCGCATGATCGTTTTGGCTTTGTTCTTTCCGGTAACGTTGGTGGTCTTAAGGGTGTAGCTATCTTCTCCTTCGGTTTTTTGCAAATACGATTGGTAATTGATCAAGAAAGGATTCTCGTATTCGTTAAAGCTGATAGGCTCCTTAGAAGAATCAAGGAACTTGTTCTCAACTATTTTGTTATCCCGATCCAAATCATAGGTAACCGCATCTCCATCCTCTCCTCTCCAAAGAGTTATATCAGAATTGAAGAAATTGCTTGTTAGATAATAGGAATTCTCCCCGAAAGCAACAGCCATACCGCCTTTATCGGAGGAAGTAAGCTTGCCAGTAGAGTCGTAATTTCTCATCAACAGCTCCCCGCTTAAAGAAATCTCTTTCTCGAGGTCTTGGCACATTTCATCCAAGGAGCGTGTCTCTTCCTTCACTGAGGAAGAGGGGGAAGAAGAATTGCTGCTATCCTTGGAATCTTCGTTGTTATTCGCGCAAGAAAGCAACGAAAAGGTGGAAAGAAGCAATAAAACATTTTGAATTTTTTTCATATAAAACCTCACTTAGTAAACGTAAATCTCAAACGGACCGTGTAATCATATGGTCCACACAAGGTAACGTATATCGTGTTTGTTGAAGGGTTATTCCTAGAAATCGTAAAGCCTCCTTCGACTTTTTCCAAAACGGTTTCCGTATCATCGCAAAGCAAGCTGAACTCTTGAGATCCGCTCGTAGGTTGGAACTTAAAGAGGATGGTGTGTTTTTCTCCAGCTTTCAAAGAATTATTGCCAGTCAAATAGTTCTTGATAGCGCCATCGATGGTTATTTCCGTAAGGCCATTAGGAACCTTGTTATCATCAACCACTTCTACTTCTTTACGAACCTCTAAACCGCTTAAAGTTTTGAAAGTGATGGTGGCTTTGCCTATCTTCGCCGCCTTTAAAATCCCTTCCTCTGTTAAAAGGACGGCACCGCTATCATTTTCGTTTTCGATATTAGTGACGCTGATGGTATCAACGCTGCTCATTGCGGAAGCAGGACTAAAATTGATAGGCTCAATCTCAATCGTGTTACCGACTTTAAAATACTTGTGATTATCTAAATCTGTAGACTGGTAATAAGTTTTAATGCCCAATGAAGTGAAATAGAACATGCTAGGCGAGAAACTCGTGTCTTCATATGTTTTTCTTTCTCCTTCATAAGACATCTCATATAAATAGTCATAAGATTCATTCGTCGAGGCATTCGCTTTAGGAAGATTGTTTTCGTCGAGGTTGGTTTTCTTATAGATCTTATTCACAAAATGAATGGATTGTATCGAGTTATTGGCATTGGCAATAATCTTTAAAGACATATCGACATATCGAGGGGTGCTTTCCTTAGAAAGCCCCTTGTAGGTGATCTCAAATCCGTTTCCGGTGCTCTCTATCTTCTTTAGGCTCTCATCAAGCTTAAGGTTTTCTAGCATTTTTCCTGAATAATAGCTGGCAACATTGAGTAAGCCATAAGAATCAGAATCATCCAAATAATACAAAGACGCGTCTTTCTTCATCTCATCCAAACTAAAGGAAGAGCTTACGTCTTTAAAATCAACGTCAAGCAAATCTTCCTCGCTCATCCCTTTGGAAGCGTCACTCATCTTGAAATTGAAATATCTCGAATGGTCAAGATCGACCCCACGATAAGTTTTCGAAGTCTTTTTCGTCGAATCATCGCCTATTTTTTGCGTTTCGGAAATCGCGATATTGACGGAATTCGAAAAGAATTGCACCTCTGTGTTTTCACTATATTGGGAGGTCATCCCTTTCCTTTGATGTATTCCTTTTATTTTAAGAAGGTTCCCAGTTTGCGCTTCTATGGATTCGCTGTCTTTCAGCTTATTCATCGCTTCATTAAGTTTTTTCGTATATTCGCTTACAACATGAAACTCGAGGGCGTCTTCAAATAATCCCGAATCGGATCTTACGGTTATTTTCGCTTTTCCTATTGCCAAAGCTTTCATCAAACCCGTTTGGTCGATGCTGATGACGGAAGAGTTATCGGAAACATAGGTGAGTACCTTGTTGGTGGCGTTTTCCGGGGTAAATTCCACGATAAGTTGGGTTTCGCTCCCTAAAGAGAGCTCCTGATTGGAGTTGCTTATTTTAACGCCTTCGACAGGAACCTCTTTGACGGTGAATTTTACTTCTTTCGCGAATTCCTGATCATTTTCGGAAATGACTTTGCAAGTTACCGTAGCCTCCCCTTCGCTTATCCCCGTCAGAATGCCATCGTTTGAGACATGGAGAACGCTTTGATTAGAGCTTTCAAAGGAAACGCTCTTAGCGGTTGCGTCGCTTGGGTTTATCTCAACAACCAATTTGAGGCTTTCGCCAATGTTCAAGCTCGTTTTAGCGGCTATGAGATTTATCGATTCGATATTCTTTTCTTCAACCTGTGAGGAAGATGGTTCGCTACTCACAATCGGTGCGGACGAATCTTCGGATGTATCTTCTGCCCTGCAGGAGAGAAGGCCAAAAAGGGCAGTTAGGCCTAATAATGACAATAATTTTTTCTTCATTCTCTGTTACCTCGGGCTAATTATATCCGAATTTTTGTTTACAGTTCTTTTTTGCGACCAAAACAAAAGAGACCAGAAAAAGACATAAAACAAATCAAAAGGAAGGAACATCGTGCTCATTTTGTGAATATCGGCAAAATACACAACAATCTGCGGTCCTATTCACCTGTATCGCGTATTTCGTTTTTGTAATGCGAAAGGCATTCCATTCCCCTCGTATCATCACGGATCTCGGCATTCGCGCTTAAGGCGTCTTATGCATCGCTTTCAGTTCTTCTAGAATTTTCTCCCTCGTTCTGCCAACCAAACCCAATTGCTTCACGTCCATGTTTTCCTTTTCCATGCGCCGGAAGAACTCTTGAATATCGGCATATGCACCATAAGGGGCCGCTATCTTGGCAGTTGGTCCAATCGACTCCGTCAGGCGGAAAACGTCATTCTTGTGCTTCTTGACGCTTTTGCTATAGGCATGTCCCCCTTTGCCTTACAGCCTTCCGAATCCAGCCATGCTTTTGCCTTAAACGGAATTAAATACGCCGCATCCGAGGCGCTCATTCCATCCCTAGCAGCTTCCCCCCGTTTCAAAAATTCGCAACGACCATCGCCCAAAAGAACGGCGGGCAGGCTTGAGGCATCTTCTTTCCTCGCCAAAACGTCGCAGCCCCCTCCAAATGACGACATATTGTCCTTCATCGCCCTTGAGTCGTTCCTTAAAGATGCCAATTCCATTAACCGTCTATTTTCCCTCACAGCTCATTCAGCGCTTCTTTCGCAGCTTGACTTGTGGAAAGCTTCTGTACGCCTTTATAAATGAAATGCAACAGAAGCATCTGCGCCGACGGAAGAATTTCTTTCCGTAACTCCTTTTGGCGTTACACCGTTCTTGCAAATACATTGCCATAAAGGGTAAATAAATTTGCTTTCCCTCTACAGCAAAGGGGATTTTCTCGCGAATCAAATATTCTTTCTCCCTATAGAAAAAGGTCTTTTAGCACGAGCACAACTGGCAAATTCTCATTTTCTTGTATCCGATTTATATGTTTCTTTAGTACTTCAATGCGTTCTAATTTTGTCTTCGGATAAAGGAAAATCGCCTTTTGCTTATTCATAAACGCCATTTGTAGGTGATATCTTGCAACTATAAAATTGGGTAAGTGCTTAAAATCAACGTCGTCCTATTTAACATTAAATGCAAGAACCTTATTGAGATATTCCATACCATCACCTGCATTCTTAACTCTTTTTTGTGATATGACTTCTCTTATGTTAAGTTGCAAAATTTAGGTTAATATAATCTAAGAATCAACATTTTAAAAACATTCCCATATAGAAAGAAACCTCATTTTCGGAAGATATAGCCCTCTCCGACAACAGTCGTCATAAATGACTCTCTCAACCACACGGCAGTCTCGTCTTCTTTCAATTGATGCAAAGGTGCTCGGCTATCCTTTTCGGCTCTATGAATTCTAATGGGGATGGCATTTTTCCATCCCCATCGATTGTTACAGCTTTTATGGGTTTTTGATAAACAAAAAAGCCCTGGAAATAAATCCAGAGCTTTGAAGATTCGAGGAAACGATTAACGTTTGCTGAATTGCGGAGCGCGACGAGCTGCTTTTAAGCCGTACTTCTTTCTTTCCTTGGAACGAGCGTTTCTAGTTAACATACCAGCGACTTTTAAGGTCTTGCGATCTTCGCCAGCTTCCAAAAGAGCACGAGCAATGCCTAAACGGATGGCTTCGGCTTGTCCGGTGAATCCACCGCCATTGACATCGGCGTGGATGTCATATTTTCCATCAGTACCGGTTAAGGTAAGAGGTTGCTTAAGGTTTTGGACTAAGGTTGCATAAGGCATATATTCCTCAACAGCGATGCCATTGACAAGGATTACGCCTTTACCAGCACTGATCCAAACACGAGCGACGGAGCTCTTTCTACGGCCAGTACCATAGTATTTCTTTTCTTCTGCCATACTTGTCTACTCCTTATTTGATTTCAAGCGCAACTGGTTGTTGAGCTTGTTGCTTGTGTTCAGCACCTGCATAGACGAAGCACTTCTTCATCATAGCTCTTCCTAAGCGGTTGCTTGGAAGCATGCCAGAAATGGCTCTTTCAACCATTTCCACAGGGAATTCACGTTTCATAACGCCGGCAGTACGGGTTCTTAAACCGCCATTGTAGCCGGAAACGTTATAATAATTCTTCTTGTGTTCGCCACCCTCTTTACCAGTGAGTTTGACTTTAGCGGCATTGATGATGATGACATAGTCACCGCAATCTTCATTCTTTGCAAAGATTGGCTTGCCAGATCCCATTAAGATGCCAGCGACTTTGGAGCTTAATCTACCAAGAACCACATCCGTGGCATCGACGATATACCATTGTCTTTTGATCTCAAGAGGTTTGGCAACAGTTGTTTGACGTTGCATAATTATTCCTTCTTTCTTGATTTTTCTAGCGACGCTTCAGAAAGCGCGCTCAAGTATTATCATCAGCCGAAAAACTCTTGTCAACAAGAAAATGGCAAATTGTAAAGATATTCGTTGGACAAATGTAAAGAATTCACGAATGATCGTCTAAACTGACCCTTTAAGAGAGAATTCGTCCACTTTTCTCATAAAAAACGGATAGAAAAACGTGCTCATAAGGTCAAATAGCAAAAAGCCGAAAAGGAAGCCCGCTGCAACGTCGCTTGCAAAATGGGCGCCGAGAATGATCCTTGAGATAGCGCAAAGAGTTGCCCATATATACGCAAATACACGCAAAAGGAAAGAGGACTTATCGAATTTAGGGAACACATATCCCAATAATGAAATGGAAATGACCCCTACCGCATTAATGGTGTGCCCCGATGGGAAGGAAGCAAAATCGCTAGAGAGGTCTCCGTTGCATCCTAATATATACACGGGAACAAAATATTGATCTGGGTCCCCCTCTAAAGTGACGATATATCTCCAACGTGGACGATGCCAAAGGAACTTAAGCCCATTCATCATCAAAAAAGAAAGAATCCACATGATCAAAACAAAAAGGGAGAAGGCCACCGCTTTCCGAGGGCTGTCGGCTTTTGCGAAATGGGCACATAGAGCCCCAATAGCAAAGTGAAGAGCGCTGATTCCTACAGCCACCCCCCAACGAAGAGTTTTGTTCCAGCCGTAGGATTTGGAATAAGAAATAAACCTCCCACCGCTATACCCTGAGAAGAAAATGGCAAGGGCGACAAAGAAAATCCCCCAAACAATATCGTGGGATTTGCTGGATCGATCACGATATTTAAACAATAAGCAGCAAGCGAATACGCAAAGAAGCTGGAAAGGCATCTCGGCAAGGTTTTCCCCGATCCTTCCAAAAAGGCTTTTTGGATTATAAAGGGCGTGTGTGATATTCAAATCAAAGAAAGCGAAAAGAACCAAAGAAGCAATCAAAAGAGGATAAATAACAAACCGTTCAACTTTCGTGATTCTCATATTTTTTATTCTACACGGAAAGTTAGAAATATCGTGACTTTTCATTTTATTCGTTTAATATCATTTCGGAAAAAGGAAAACTTTATGGAAAAATACATTGAAATGAAAAATCTTGAGGAGTTTCAAAAGAACTATCAAGAAAAAAAGAATCTTGCCGTTTCTCGAAGAAGCGTGAGCAAAAACGGTCTGGTGAATTCCGCTATCGATGAGGATGAGGCGCACTCTTTGAAGGACGTCTTCTCCATCGACGTGGATGCGGGCGCAATCACCAACCAAAAACAATCCGGACGTTGTTGGATGTTTGCCGGATTGAACGTTATCCGCATGGTTTTGGCAAAGAAGCTAAACGCCAAAAGCATGGAACTATCTCAAGCTTATCTTCAGTTCTATGACAAGCTTGAAAAGGCTAATTTCACCTTGGAAAAAGCCCTTCAAATCGCCACTCAGCCATTGGATTCTCGCTTAAATACTTTCTTATTCGATTCTGGCATTGCCGATGGCGGACATTTCGCCATGTTTGTCAGCCTTGTAAAGAAATATGGCGTCGTTCCCAGTGAAAGCATGCCCGACAACTGCGTGAATTCTTCGACATCGGAATTGAATGCCCTTCTTACGAATTTGATCGGGAAAGATGTCCTCATTCTTCGCGAAATGAAGAAAGAAGGCAAAGGCCAAGAAGAAATCGAAGCGAAGAAAGAAGAAATGCTTAGCGAAATCTATAACGTCCTTTGCGTTTCGCTTGGCGTCCCACCGAAATCCTTCACGTACGAATATAAGGATAAGGATGATAAATTCGTTCGTTTGGAAGAGACCACCCCTGTTGAATTCTATTCCAAATACATCGGGGTCGATTTAGATGACTACATGGTCCTTAGCGATGCTCCGATGAGCGGATATAAGATGTATCAAAAATATTCTTCGGAATGGGTGAATAACGTCATTGGCGGGGAGCCTGTCGTTTTCTTTAATGTGAAAACGGAAGAGATGAAGCAAGCCGTTATCGCATCCTTAAAGGCAAACGAGCTTGTTTGGTTTGGCGCGGACGTGTCTGGCCAATCTTTACGAAAAGAAGGGCTTCTTGGCTATGGGCTTATCCGTTTCGACGAGCTTCTTGGCATCGAATTGTTGGAAGGGAAAGGAGCTCGAATGGATACGAGGGTTTCTTTCTGCAACCACGCCATGACTTTCACGGGGGTGAATCTTCTCGATGAGAAGCCAAATCGTTGGAAGGTCGAAAATACCTGGGGCAAAGATGTTGGCAAAAACGGTTTCTTCATCATGGATGACGCCTGGTTTGATAACTATGTGTATGAGGTCTTCGTGAAAAAAGAATTCGTCCCAACCGAGCTTCTTAAGAAATTCGAAGAAAGCGAGACAACCTATGTCGACCCATGGACTGTGATGTGGGCTGAATTAGACTGAAACGCATGATAAACCATTGGGGAAATCCGATGGTTTTTTATTTTCTGGCAAATAGTCCCAATGCAAAGCCATAATTAAAAACCTCTTCTTTCGAAGAGGAAAAACCATTTCATTCTATTTTTATTATTTGTACTTGTAGAATCCTTCGCCGGAAGACATTCCCAACTTCCCAGCATCGATGTATTCTTTAAGCACTTTTGCCATGGCTTTGAAATTGTATGGCATCATCATTTTCTTCAGGATTGGGCTAAGAAGTCCAGGAACCTTTTGATACTGCATAACGATGTTATATGCGGTTGTCAAACCAACCGTGTCGAAGATTTGAAATGGGCCTTTCGGAGCTCCTGTGCCTCTTGTCCAGGCTGTATCGATGCTCTTCGGATCAGAAACGCCAGAGACATATAGGTCTAAGCCGGAAAGAAGAAAAGGAACCAACATGGAATTAAGGAGGTATCCGCTCTTCTCTTTCATAACAGGCAAGGCGATCATGCGAATATCGTTGGCAAAATCCATGATTTCTTTGAAATATTTTTTATCGGTCTTTGGCTGAGCCATGATTTCCGCAGTGTTGTTTTTCCAAATGGAATTGGCAAAATGGAGAGAGAGGTATTTCTCAGGACGTCCGGTGTATTTTGCGAATTCGCTTGGCAAAAGGGTGCTGGAATTGGTGACAAGAACGGTCTTTTCTGGAAGAAGAGGGGCAAGCATCTTATAGAAAGCGATCTTATCTTTTTCGTTTTCCGACATGGATTCGATCACAAGGTCCGCATCTTCCACCGCTTTCTTCAAATCAAGTTCTAATTGGATGCCTTTGTAAGCTTTTTCAACTTTCTCTAAGCATTCTTTGGCATTGAAGGCGTCCTTATCCGCAATTCCCAAAGCAAACACGTTATCCCTCTTTCCTTCTGGGGTATCCATTTCCTGGATGGTCTTGATGTAGGTTTCTTTAAGATGATCCAATTTTGGCTGGCAACGAGCGATGCTGCCCTTGCTTCTAAGCCAAATCGTGACATCGAAGCCACAATAGGCCGCTTGGAAAGCGATTTGGCTGCCTAAAACACCACCTCCGGCCACTACGACTTTCTTATAACTCATAAAAATCTCCTTTATTATTTATGAAAATCTGCGCATTAATGATAACGAATTTTCGCAAATCGGTATAGTTTTATTTAAAAGAAAAAGGGACGCTTCGCGCATCCCTTTTATCCTTTTAGAGACAAACTCTATGAGCTTAAATGTTTCGATTCAGGATTTATAAGTTAGAAACGTTGGTATACACGTTTTGGACGTCTTCGCATTCGTCCAATGCGGCCATCATGTCCTTGACTTTTTGGAGGTCATCCCCGGTTAATTCGATTGGCTCATTCGGAACCATGGTTGATTCAGCGACATCGAAATCCGTAACGCCAAGGCCTTTTAAGATCTCTTTGGCTTTGTCCAAGTCATTTGGAGCGAGTCTCACTTCGATTTCGCCATTATCGAAATCGACGGATTGAACATCGATGTCGTCTAAGATCAAATTCTCTTCGACGGAATCGCGTAAGGCTGCATCGCCTTTGAATTGAAGGATGCCTTTATAATCAAAATTATAAGCGACGCTGCCCATCTTTCCGCCTTTACGGGTAACGATGGTACGAACGCTGACTAAGGCACGGTTCACGTTATCAGTTAAAGTATCCACGATGATATAGCTTCCGCCTGGTCCAAAGAATTCATAGCGACCGGAGATATATGCGGTTGCATCTCCGCCTTTTGCTTTTTCAATCGCGCGTTCAATGACGTCTCTTGGGCAAGTTTTACGATATTTTTCAATCGCGCTTCTTAAAGCGAGGTTGCTTTCTGGGTCTGGGACGCCGCTCTTAGCCGCGGCATAGATCTCCTTCGATGCGCGCATATATATCGCGCTTTTTGCTTTTGCAGTGGCTGCCATAGCTGCAGCACGAACTTCAAAGTGTCTTCCCATAATAAAAACTCCTTTTTTGACTTTCGTATTTTACCACTAGGCAAGAAAGCCTAGTAGATTTTTTTCATTCCGGTTTATGAAACGGAAGCTTCAAAGACGTTAGGGGCATCAAATGATGGCGTTTCACGAACCTTCTCACCCAATCATACGGGCTTGTTTCCAATTCCCATGGACGATGATTATCCACGCCGATGATGCACGGAAGATCATATTCTTTTACCAAATGCCAAAATTCTTCATTCGGATAGGCGACTTCGAAATCCTTCCCCTCTGTTCTTCTCCCCCAGCGGGATGGCCCCATATTGATTTCAAGGATTATGCGTTCCTTTTTCGCGCACTCGATGATTTCTTTTGCCATGTCCTCAGCAAATGAATCCCATTTTCCGTACCATTGCATAAACAAATCGGGATGGGCAACATAAATGAAATTATGCGATTTCATACCCGAAATGAGGTCGTTAACATACATACGGGTCGCCTGTTTTTTATCAGGAAGCTGTCCGTAAAAAACAAGGGAATGGGTCGCTTTGTCTAAAAAACAATGCTGTCCTAAAATCATATAGTCCAGCTTCCCGCTACGGAGAAGATTGTCGTAATATTCCGCATATTCCTCAAAATACCACTCCGCTTCAAAGGCAAGATAAATTTCGATTTGGTCTTTGTATTTCTTTTGCAAAGAACGAACGCTCTCGAAATAATCCTCGGCATCTTTTTCGTAATCACCACGAATGGTAGGCTGGTGGATGCCCGGTAACATGATATGGTCGCTAAAACCATAGATTTTGTATCCGTTTTTAATTGCGGAAAGAACGAATTCCTCATCCTCCCCTTCCGCATGTCCGCAACGCTTCGTGTGAGAGTGATAATTTACTTCAAATGGTTTATTTTCCATAAAGCACTTCCTCCAAAATTAAGCCTACGGGATCTGCTTGATAAGAGATGATTCTTCTCTTTTCATCGCTTAATAAGCCTTGCACTTCCTCTAAGCTCATCTTTCCTAAACCCACGCGGAAAGCGATGGCTATCATAATCCTAATTTGGTGCGTCATAAAGCCATTTGCTTCCAATAGCACACATACGTGTCCCTTCTTTTCCGAAATTTCAATTCTTCTGATGTCACGAATGAAATGATTCACATCCATCGGTTTCGAGGTAAAGTTCTTGAAATCATGGATGCCACGATATAGATTCATGCATTCTTCAAAAGAAGGGAATGAGAAACCGGGCAATTCCAATTGATATTCAAAAGAAGAAAGAACATTCCTTTCGCCAAAATGAAAGGAATAGGAGTAAATTTTCCCGCAAGAGGAATGCCTTGCATCAAAAGAAGGGTCTACCTCTTTTAAGGAAAGAACGCATATGTCCTTTGGCAATAGGCGGTTCAACGCGATACGAAGACGTTCAATATCCTGAATGTCCTTAGCGGAAAAGAAGGTAAAGGTCTGCCCTCTAGCAGATACCCCCTTATCCGTTCTTCCCGCCCCGTGAATCACGATCTTGTGGTTTAAAAGAGAGGATAGCGTTTCTTCTATTTTCCCTTGAATGGATGGGTAGTCTTTTTGTTTTTCAAAGCCCCAATAAGCTCCTCCATTATATTGCAAGATGCCGAAAATCTTCATTTTAATGTCAGTCCGAATAGCAGAGAATACAAATCCGTTCCCGTAATGGAAATGTAGAAAAATCCCGCCGCAGCCAAAGAAACAATCACAAATTCGAGCAAATCCCACCATCTAAAATGAAGTTGGCGGTATTTCGTTCGTTTGGTCATGGGATCGTAGCCTCTGCATTCCATCGCATTGGCAAGCTCGTCAGAACGGACAAAGGAAGAGACGAAAAGAGGGATGATTAAGGAAATGATAGCCTTGAATTTAGCAAAGATATGGCCATGCTTAAAATCCACTCCCCTAGAAGATTGGGCTTTTAAAATACGTTCAACATCTTCCAGAATCGTCGGGATAAAGCGAAGAGCCAAAGAGATAATCATTGCGAGGATTGGCGTAGGCACCCCCATCCAGCGTAATGGACTCAAATACCATTCCAAGCCATCCGTAAGGGTTAGAGGCTTTGTCGTTGAGGTTAAAATCAAGGACAAAGAGAGCATGATGACCAAACGGAAGAAAACCTTTCCGGCTTCAAGAAGGCTTTCATAATAAATTTTGAAATCCCCGATCAGGAAATACCAATCTTGGTTTCCTTCGCTATAACGAGGGACAAAGATGTAAATCAAAAGAAGGAATATGACCATAAACCATAGGCCGCTTAGAGACTTTAGCAAAGAAGCTAGGGACATATGGGAAATCCAAAGAAGGATAAGGGTAATAAGAAAAAGGAGCCCTAGCATCGTATAAGTCATTGCCCATGTTGGATACGTCACGAAAATAGCCACCATAAGAACGATTAAAGAATAGATCTTCAAACGCGGATCCATTCTATGAATAAATGAGTTGTAAGGGACATAACGGCCCATTGTGAAATTAGCCATTCTTTTTGCTCCTTATAATCGCATTCGCCAAATCATCTACGTTACGCATGTTGCTCGTATCGATATCCAGTCCTTTTTTCTCTAAACGGAGAGCAAAATCGAAAATATGTGGGTTTTGCAAAGAATAACGCGTTAAATCCTGGCCAAAAAGCTCAGAAGGAGTGCAAACCTTCTCCACTTCGCCATTTTCCATGACAACGACTTTTTCGCCATAGGAGGCAACCAAATCCATATCATGGGTAACAAGAATGATGCCTGTGCCATTCTCTTCTATCTTTTTGAAGAGGGTCATCGTCTCTTTCGCGGCTGCCGGGTCTAATCCTGCAGTCGGCTCATCGACAACCAAAATATCAGGAGAGGTAGCCAGAATACCTGCGATAGCCACCTTTCTTTTTTCGCCCCCAGAGAGTTCAAAAGGGCTTCTTTGAAAGAAGGATTCATCAAGACCGACACGCAAAAGAGCTTCATGGGCCACTTTGAGGGCTTCTTCTTTCTTCATCCCGAAATTCTTAGGGCCAAAGGACACGTCTTTTTCGACGCTGTCTTCAAAAAGTTGGTATTCCGGAAACTGGAAAACCAACCCCACTTTCTTACGCAGGGCTTTGATATCTTTGCTCGTATGTTTTTGATAGATGCGTTTTTGCTCTGCCTTGAATTTCGCCTTTTCCGCGGCAGTAAGCCTCTTGGGCATTTTTTCTTTCTTTGCTGGGTGATTTATGAAACCATTTACGTCGACGTAGCCGCTTGTTGGCGAAAGAAGAGCGTTAATCATCTGAATGAGCGTGGATTTGCCACTTCCCGTCCTCCCAACTATGGCAATGAAAGCGTGGTCTTCCAAAAGCAGGTCTATGCCTTTTAAAGCGGGGCTTTGCAAAGGACTTTTTAAATTGTAGGTAAAAGACAAATCGCGGAATTCTATCGGCATAAGTATTCCTCCAATTTCTCTTCGGTGTCAATTTCAGCGGGGATAGGCATTCCTTTGGCAATTAAGGCGTTTTTCAAAGCCACAAAGAAAGGCGAATCCAAACGAACGCTTTTCAATTCCTGTTGATGAGAGAAAACTTCCTTTGGCTCCCCTTGCAAAAGAATCCTTCCGCCATTCATCACAAGGACATAATCCGAACGGAAGGCCTCTTCAACATCATGGGTGATGGATAGGACGGTAAGGGAAGGGTTTTCCTTCCTTAAAGAGAAAGTGATGTCCAAAATATCCTTTTTCCCTACAGGGTCAAGCATGGAGGTCGCCTCATCGTAAATAATTAAATCTGGATGCATGGCTAAGACGCCTGCGATAGCAACGCGCTGCTTTTGCCCGCCAGAAAGATTCTCTGGGGCTTTATCTAAAGAGTCAAACATCCCCACTCTCTTGGAATAAGCGTTGATGATCTCATCCATTTTTTCACTGGGGATCTGCCTGTTTTCCAAGCCGAAGGCAATATCATCCCTGACGGTTGAGCCTACGAATTGGTTGTCCGGATTTTGAAAAACGAGCCCGATTTTTTTGCGTAAGGCATAAACGGAATTTTTATTCAGCTCTTGCCCAAAAAGAGAAATCTTTCCTTCATAAGAAGTAATAAGCCCGCTCAGAAGTTTTGCCAAGGTAGACTTTCCTGAGCCATTATGCCCAATCAAAGTAACATATTTTCCTTCAGGTACGCTAAAAGAGACGGATTGAACCGCCTTGATTTCGTTTTTATCGTACGAATATGTCAGATTTTCTACTTCGATGACATTCATTATTACGAAATTTTGACAACCTTTCCTTGATAATGGGTCATTTTAACCCCTGCGAGGCGAAGAATCTTTTTCGACGCTTCGTAAATCAAATCATCGGAATGTTTGTCATCTAAATAAATGATTTCTTTGATTCCGACCTGGACAATCGCTTTGGCGCATTCGTTGCAAGGGAAAAGCGTCACATACATCTTGCAGCCATTCAGATATCCGCCATCCCTCGTATTCAAGATGGCGTTAAATTCCGCATGGCAAACATAGAGGTATTTGCTATCTAGCCCTTCGCCATGTCCCCAAGGAACTTCTTCATCATTCACTCCGCAAGGCATGCCATTATATCCAATGGATACCACTTTATTATGGCCATCGACAATACAGGCGCCCACTTGGGTGGAAGGATCTTTGCTTCGCATCGCGCTCAATTGGGCGATACCCATGAAATATTCATCCCAAGAGATATAGTCATCACGATGTTTTTCTTGCATACTGAAAGCTCCTTTGCGTCCTAAAGTATATCTTTTTAAAAGATATTCTTCATCTAAAATAATCCAACCTATTTGATTTTCACGATAAGTCCCTCATATGGGCGAAGGCGTTTCTTGAAAGTAAAGCCCGCATGGGAATAATTGGAAAAGAGGACTTCTCCCACAAGAGAGGATATTTTGTGAGGGAGACGTTGGGTTTTCTTCGTTAGGTTTAAAAGAACGAAAAGCATTTCTCCTTGATAAGAACGGTAGAAGGCCATAATGCTACCTTTTGTTTTTATTGGTTCAAAATTTCCATAAAGCAAAGCGGGATTCTCTTTTCTAAATTCAATAAGTTGACGATAGAAAGACAAAATGGAGTCAGGGTCCTTTTCCTCTATCTCCACATTGATTTCCGGATAATTCGGATTCACGGGCAGCCAGGTTTCCTTTCCACTTGTGAAATCAGCATTATTCCCTTTTCCCCATTGCATTGGGGTACGGGCATTATCGCGGTTGCAATTATGAATCAGCTCCAACGTCTTTTTCTTTGAGAAATGGAACTTCGGAAGAAGATTCAACAACCAAAAATCAACGGGATCCCTATATTGTTCTGGCTGGAAAAGAGGGTAATCCGCCATTCCGATTTCCTCCCCCTGATAAAGAAAGGGCGTACCGCGTAACGTCAAAAGAATCATCGCCAATTCTTTAGCGGATTCCTTGTAATATTTTTTCGTATCCCCGAAACGATTCAAGGAACGTGGCTGATCGTGATTCTCTAAGAAAAGGGCGTTCCAATCGAGTTCCCTTTGCCAGTCAAAAAACGTCTTCTTGAATTTCTTCGGATGGAATTTCGTTTTGAAAATCGGAACCAAAAATTTATCGGAATTAACCGTATCGAATTGGAAAACCAAATCGAGTTCCCTATCCGTGAAACGTCTGGCGTTCTTAAAATCAACGTTATAGGTTTCTCCTACCACCATGCAATCGTATCGCGAGAAAACATCCTCGTAAATTTGATGTAAGATACGATGATTTCCCTCCTTCATCAAATATTTTTCTTGCCCGGTAACCCAAAGGCTCTTTCTTGCGTCTTTAAGGTCTTCCTTCCAGATTTGATTGATGACGTCGCATCGGAAACCGTATACGCCCTTATCAAGCCAAAAACGAAGAATCTTCTCCACTTCTTCCAAAACTCTGGGATTATGCCAATCCAAATCCGGTTGTTTCTTGCCAAAAACATGGAGGTAATAAGCGTTTGCTTCGGGAACATACGTCCATGCGGATCCACCGAAATTGGATGTCCAGTTATTGGGAGGCTCCGTATTGTTCTTTTTTCCTTTTCTCCAGTAATAGAAATCTCGGTAAGGGGAGGAAGGATGAATAGAGTTTTGAAACCACTCATGCTCATCTGAAGTGTGATTGACGACCAAATCCATCACAATACGGATGCCTTTTCTTTTCGCCTCCTCGATTAGATGAAGCATATCTTGCATCGTTCCGTATTCGGGATTGATGGAATAATAATCGCTAACATCGTATCCAAAATCCGCATTTGCCGTTTTATAAACGGGTGAGAGCCAAAGAATGCCGACCCCGAGTTTTTTCAAATAATCAAGCTTGGAAATAATGCCAGGAATATCCCCTATCCCATCTCCATTGGAGTCACAAAAAGAACGCGGATAGATTTGGTAAACAATCTGATTCTGAAAAAATTTATGCTCCATACCATCCTATTTTACTAGAAAAAAAGAGGGTTTGCCCCTCCATTAGAAACGTTGAAGCATCAATAAGCGATATCCTTCGCCATAAACGGAATCGATTCTAGCTCCCTTTATGTAAGCCAATTTCTTACGAATCGAAGAAATGTGGACATCGATGGTGCGCGTCGGATACCTCTTGCCAGACGCCTTTAATTGCTCGTACTTCTCCTTGCCTAAGTCCGTATTCCAAGCCAAAGCGATCAAATCCTCCCTTTTCACGAAATGCGGACGGTTTAAATACAACATCTTCACTATTTTCCATTCAAGTGGGGTGAACTTCACGTGATAACGGCAATAAGAGAGGGTGTGTTTGTCAGTATCGCACTTAACGATAGAGTGATCTGCGCGTTCAATATCTACAATAGGCATAACATTCTCCGAACGAAACCAAAGCTCCTTGGATTGACTATAAACGCAATTGGGGCAAAAAGCACGATTTTTTTCTTTTTTCCAAATAATAGAAGAAGCATTCTTGCCTTCGCGCCAGCCAATCAAAGTTCAAAAATAATCATTGAAAAATGTTTATTTGCCCATAATATTCTTTTATTAACCGAAAACTATGGGGGGAACAATCTATGGGGGGAACAATGAAAAAACACTTAAAGCCATTACTGATTTTGCCACTATTTATGTTGGCTTCTTGCCAAACGACGCAACCGCCTCAAAACTTAGAAAGCGTAATTTCGCAGGAAAGCCAAACGGTAGAATCAAGTCAAACGGAAGCCTCGTCCAGCAAAGGAAGCAACTCATCTTCCCAAAATGATGATTTGATTGCCGATGACGTTACGATCTCTCTTTTGAACGAACTACCTAAAGACGAAAACCAAACAAATCTCCTTTATGTCAACCACTCTTTTGAACTAGGAATCAAAATCGACTCGACCCATTATAGCAAAGAAGACGTCGAGATCACCTTTGAGGAAGGCATTTCCGAGGATGTCATTCGTTATGAAGACGGAGTGTTAAAAACAGGCGCTCAGGCAAGCAATGATTTTGATGTCACTCTGAAAATAAAGGGAAGCGAAGTTCAAATTACCTTCCGGGTGAAAATCGTTGACGTCAAAACCTTTGCTTTAGAAGATCTCAAAGAAAATTTGATAGCGACTGGGAAAGCCGAAAAGAACAGCGCGAAAAAAATAACAAACGAGGCTTTTGCTTATAACGGAAAAGATTTTTATCTCCTTCAAAAAGAAGAAACGAATTTTTTCCTTAATGAAGCCCTTGAGACAACCGGCAATAAGAAAACGATCAGAAAATACGAAAATCCATTTCTTTATACCGCTTCATTTGAAGATGGAGAGCTCACCTCTTTCTTAGAAGAAAAGGATGGGGATCAAAACAAGGCGTTATTATTCCATTTCAAAGATTATGTAAACGGAGTGCTCGAGGGAACCACTTATGGCTTAACCGCGACAATCGAAAACGAATTCCTAGGGAGCTCCGTTTATATGGGAGGCGAAGAATCCCTTGAAACGCTGTCCTTAGAGAAGGAAGAGGGCACCTACCTTCTTACTTCTAAGCCATCTACCATCCTAACCTCTTCCCTCTTCTTGGAGTTCGACGGAAACAAAAGAATAACCACCATCACCTATGAATCTTCAAAGGATTCTTCCAAAAGCAAAATAAAAATAAGCATTGAGTACTCCGCTCAAAAAGAAGCCAATCCTGACTCTTTCACTCCGGAAAAATATTATTTCGATTCATATAACCCAATCTTAGCTTCCAAGGAAAGCGATTCCGATGGAGAAACAAAATACACCGAAGCCACAGCCGATGAAGATGGGGTATATGCCCTTGATTTAAAAAAGGACTACTATCTCCAAATCAAAGACGCTTCTCCAAAAGGGGCAAACACATTGGTTGACCCAATTCAAATCGAGAGCATCTCTGACCTCCAAGTCTTAAATTATCTAAAAGACGACGACGGAGAAATAGTTGGCGTCAAAACCCTTTCCGGGGGTGAGGCCACGATAACCCTCAAGAAAACCAAAAAACTTCCGAAGAAAGAAATCAAGGTAAAAGTCGCTTCTATCGCAGCTCCTGAAAACCCGATCGTGAAATTCAGCGCTGTGGGTTATGAGGAGAATTCCGAAGCCGCTCCTAAGGAAATAAAACAAGGAGAGACCCTTAGTTTCAATGCTTATTTTGTATTCCAGGACGGCAATAAAGAGATTCCAAATTTCACCATGCCTGAAGAACATAAGGATAGCTTCACAATAGTCGCGGCGAAAAGTTTTATTAAAAAAACAAAACTAACGGCCAAAGATACCGCTCCAGTAGGAACAATCCTTCCACTGACTTGCACTTCCAAGAGCCCTGCTTCTGATGGAAAACCGATGGTGAAGGTTCTTTATTTCAAAGTTACCGCCAAAGCTTAAATAAAAGTAAATACACAAAGGAGAAATTATGATAAAAATCAAACAACCATTCATTCTCGTTCTTTCTGCTTTCATGCTTTTTTCTTGCGAAGAAGCTCAAGAAAGCACCTCAGCAAGCTCTATCGAAGAAACGCCTTCGTCAGAAATTGTTGAAAACTCAAGCGAAAGCGAAGAGACGGACTCTGAGGAAGAAGGCACTTCTACCTCAAGCAAAGAGCCTATCGGCGAAGAAGGAAAAACCGATCCTGAAGATAAAACGAATAGCGAAATGCTCTCTTTCTTAAAAGAGAAATTGGAGACGGAAGTCGGAACCCTTTCCACCCTGCAATATTCTTTTGAAAGGCAGAATCTTCCTTATAAGGTCGGATACGTCTTTGAGAATTCCGAGAATTTTGAAGAAAACATCTTAACAGACGGAAAAGCCATCGCCACGGGAAACAAAAAAACGAAAACCACAACCGCCGAAGGGGAGGTCACTAAGAATCTAGACGTTGATTATTTAAAGAAATACGATTCCGACGACACCTATTATTATGAAATAAAAGATTACGATTCGACCACGAAGGAATACGGTTTTACCGACGAGGCGAAAAGAACGAAAAAAACCGAGTTAGAAGGCGAGAGCCTTTCCCGTGCCAAAGGGGAATTCATATCCGCTTACGCCTTAGATATCATCGGAGACTACTTCTCACCAACTTCTTCTACCCTAACCTCTTTGCCTTCTTTTAAGAAAAACGAAGCAGATGGAAAAAAGACATATACCGCCAAAGCCTCTGTCGCTAATAGCGGCTCCGGAGAAGAGGGAAACTATCACGAAAGCTACTATTACGAAATTCAAATCGGTTTGGACGCCGAAGAAAACGTCGCCTCATTCACTGCCAAGAAATCCTGGCAGTATTTCTTGGACGATAGCGGTTCAACAGAGCCAAACAAATACCAATATGACACCTATTCCCTTTTAGCGGAATACGGCCAAAGAAAAGAGACATCCGAGAAGGATCTAAACGTTTTGGACTATTTCCTTACGAGTTATGAAGGCATCCAATTGCTTACCTACAAAAACCCTTCTTATGAGGAAATCGATGTCAATAGCGCGGAAAGAGGAGTCTATATTTCTGCCGCTTATGCGACAAATTATTTGCCAGCCAAAGCCGCTGACACCCACCTCATCCCCATCTCTTCAAGCGACGAAAGCGTCATTAAGCTCGATAAGACTTGCAACAACTTCTTCATTAACCGCGTCTATGGCGAAGCCACTTTGACCTTCGAATCCGTGACAGGAATAAGAAAGACAATCACCGTAACAACCAAAGAAGGAAAAGAAGCCCCGACAAGACTTTCGCATAACCAACTGCAAAGCGCCTCTTTCTTTAAGAACGTCCAAGACTACGGCGATGAAGAATTCATTTACACCGGAAGAACATACGAAGGGCTTAAAATCAACATATACGAAAACCAAAAATATGACGATCAAATCGACTTTGCCTCTTCCGATGATAGCATCGCTTCCATCACGGAAACTTCCGTTAAAGTCAATGACACCTACACTTCCCGCATCTATTCCGTAACTCCTAAAAAGCCAGGAAAAGTCAAGCTCTCTTGGTATGCTAAGCAAAATCATGACGTGAAACTCGAATACGATTTCACCGTCAAGAAAGGCCTAACCGCCGAGGAATTGAAGAAAGCGCTGGTTGGCAGCACCTGGACCTTTAGCGATTCAAGTGAGGCTCAGACTATCGAAATAAGCTTTACCGATAAAAAAGCAACATTGAAAAACATCCTTCAAAACGAAACGCTTGTCATAACGGCAAACTACACCATAGATGACTATAAAATCTCCTTCGATGGCGGTTGGTATAATGCCGACGGGGAGGAGACTTACGCCTATGGCGAAGGAGAAATGTCCATGGCTGGAGACAATATCCGTTTCTATATTTCCGAAGGCGCGGCAATAAGCGGAGACTTATTCAATAAAAAGGCTTAATTATGAAAAAGGCATTCACTCTTTTAATGACTCCGTTTCTCTTTCTTTCTTTAACATCTTGCCTAGAAGAAGAGACGCCAACATCAGCACCGGATAGTTCAGCTATCCAAAATGAAGAAGAGACGCCAACATCAGCACCGGATAGTTCAGCTATCCAAAATGAAGACGATTTAAAGCTTCTGGCTTACAATAATTCCATCTATGTCGGAAGAAGCCTTGCGCTTTATTCTTCCCTTACCGATGGCGTTATTTTCTCTTCTTCGAATATCAAAATAGCAAGCGTAGACAAAAATGGCGTGGTCAAAGCCAATAAAGCAGGCAAAGCCACGATTACCGCTACCTCTCCAACAGGCAAAAAGGCGACTGTGGAAATCAATGTATTGGCTTACCCAGAAGGTCTAGACGGCTGTTTTGAGGTGGCAAGGACGTGCAATTACACGATTGAATATTCGAATTCCTCTTACCGCTATCTTGATGCCTATAACGTGGCTAGAATCCCTCTGGATTCATCGGTTTCGCCCACAGGCATTCTGCAAAATGGAAACCAGGGGCTCGCATCTTTCTTCATAAACGGCAACGACATCAACATTGATGGTTTCTATGGCTTAGGGAAAGTCAAAAGCGTACTAGACGTCTATGGCGACTCCTTTTCTCCATTATTTTCCGATGCAAGCAAGTGGGATGAGACGAATAAGCTCGGATATACAAGCGAATATCGCACAACGGATGAGAATCTCATTTCCGTTTTCGCGTCTTTGATGAACATGTCTCTCTATTCCTCCCTCATCACAAGCCTTGATTTATCGATGACCGTTTCGAATTCAAGAGTCTCCCTTTATTATTCGACCACTTTCTCAAACCAAACCTATGGCTTCCACATCAACAGCATCGGCTCAACTTCTTTCGATGTTTTGGAAAAGTATCTGCCAGTGACAAAGGACGTCAAAGAAAGGCAAGAATGGAATGAGCAAGACCTTAAATCCATCGAAGGAAAATTCGATGTAAGCAAAATCCCTTTTTTAACGGGGAGCGGTTTCTCTTTGACGGTCAGCGCATATGAGAACAAATTATCCATCTCCGATTTCAATAACGGTGACTTAAGCGAATCCTACGCAAAAAAGCTCACGGAACTGGGTTGGAAGGATCTAGGAAAAAAAGACAGTCATATGGGCTATGACGAACACACCTTTTCTCTAGACGTCTCCTCCTCCGACAAATATGCCGGGACGGAAAAATACACCCTAAGCATGCATTACCGTCCAAATGATATTCTGGTTGGAAAGGAGCAAAAAGCTTTCCCAAATGGCAAATTTGAACTGCTCTTCTTGGATTCTAAGACACCTTACCAAAGCGAAAGCGAAAACGAAGAGGAACTTAATGCCTACCTAAAAGCGAAAGCGAAGGATACTTTCCCCGCTATCGATTTAAAGGGGAAAGCCAGCAAGGTTATCTTCGAGGACGTTTTGGAAGTAAACAACGCTGCGGTGAAAAAAGCCATCCAATCTGGGGAAGCCACCGAAGAAGACTACTACACCTTCGCCTGCTATGCGGAAATCAGCATCGAAAACGAAGAAGATGCCAAAGACGTCTTTGGCGATTATTTTAACGCCTTGGTCAAAAAAGGATTCGCCTATTCCGAGGAATACTCTATACCAAAAGAATATTACTATGTATATACGAACGACAGGCCGGAAGTCGGTGTTACCCTTTCTAGAGCCGATGACGAGGTGTCCTATGGAAAGGTGGTAAAAGTTTTCTTGGGATTCTAGCACGTTTCTAAAAACGCAATGAGGCCGAAAGGCCTCTTTTTCGATAGGGAATTCAAAATAGAACGCCTCTTATTTTGAAGCGTGATAGCGATTCACGAAGAAAAGCATCCACGGGACGGAAAGACTTATGAAAAGCAAATCCAGCGGAGCGGATATAACCAACATCGATACAATCAGCCAATAATCGACACGATAAGAAGTTGAGCTAATAACGATGAAATATAGATAATAAGCCAACCCTTTTAAGAAAACCAATAAAATCAATTCCAAGAAAAACGATATGAAAGAAACCTCTCCGGCACCAGGCAAAGAGGAGAGCCCTTCTTTCTTTCGCTTGTAATAGCGTTCGCTTAAAAGGAGCCCCACTACACATATAATGTCCGTTAAAGCGCTCAAACAAAGAAGAATCACTTTGGCATACTCGCCAAAATAGGACAGACGTTTATTAAGCAAATCCGTTCCATAGAAAAAATAGCATTCCAACGCAAACAAGATTGCTAGCAAGCCACACGTAAGATAGCCAAAAGGGAAAAAGGAACGAATTCGTTTGGTGAGTTTCTCCAAAAACCAAGGGAAAATCCCCAGCAAAACAAAAACGATGGTAAGTAAGAAATTATAGGCCCCTGTTGGATATAAGAAGGCCGGAATCAAATCGGAAAGGCCTCCTACGAGAGCGCCATAAAGAGGCCCTAAGCAAAGAGAAGAGAAAATTACAATCGCGGGGGTAAAGGAAAAAGACAGAAAAGAAAGATGAGGGATACGTATCGTTTTTGTGATTGTTCCCAAAACAATGGCAATGGCAAGCAATGTTGCGGCAAGAGTAATCTTCTCAATCGAATTGAAACGGCGGCTCATAATTTTAAAATCTCTTTCAAATACTTTCTCGCTTGATTTGCAAATTCCCTAGATCCAGTAAGCAAAATCCAGGCATTTTTATGATAAAGCAAGAAACTATGGAGAGCCATCTTCCAATCTTCTTGATAAGAAAATTGAGAAGAAAACAAAGCGTAATCCTCTTCTTTTCTTGCCTCATCCCCCAGAAACGTCGTAAGCACCACCTCTTTAGCGTTTTTGGATAAAAAAGAAAGAGAGGAAAAGACGTTATATTTCCTACTAGAGGCGAATAACACATACACGTCTCCGCTCTTTTTTAAATTTTGAAGACTTTTCACTAACGAAAGAGTCCCTTCATAATTACATGAATCGTCCACCAAAACGTTATGAAAACGCTCCAATTTGCAAGGAAACGGCTCTCCTAATAAGCCTCTACGAATATCGTTTTCATTTAAAGGGAAACGGAAACGCAGCAATTGAATCGCTTCGATCGCCAAAGAGGAGGAGTTTAAAAGATCGATAGACGGAGAAAGAATTTCCAAATCCTTATAAGGCCCATAAGAAAAACGATAATAAGGGTTGTCATATTTCGACGAACGAATCCCTTTCAAAAAAGAAAGAGGGCTCTGTTTCTTTTGACCTATGCGTAAGCACGCCTTCTTTTGCTTTTCTTCGATTCCTCCAATGAGGGTTGGGACATTAGCTAAGAGAGGAGAAAGATAATCTTTCGTGTCATTCAAAGGAAAGTCGCTGATAATGGTAAGCACTCTTTTCCCTAAAACGAAAGAAAAGGATGGGGAAACCTCCAAAACAAAAAGAGGAACCTTCTTCTCTTGAAAGTAAGTTAAAACCACAAAAAGAAAAAAAGAAAAAGAGGTCAGACATGTATTGCCTTTTCCTTTTTCCAAAGAGTGGAAGATGCGAAGAAACTCTTCTTCAGAAATAGGCATACGCCCAATTTGAAGGCTAGCAAGCGAGATGTTTTGAGAAAGGTTAAGATAACCGATATCATAGCCTCCTTCGATATATATCTCCCTTAAATAATGAGATACTTCGCTAGAGTTGTTATAACCGGAAACAAAAATGAAGGGGACGGAAAAACCATTGCAATCAAAAAAGCTTCGAAGAGATAAATCCTCTTGAATCACCTGATTATCGCATTCACGAAAGAAAGAATCTAAATCCATCTTTAATCTATGTAATCCTTAGTGGAACGAGCTTTAACCTCTTCCCTTTTGAGATCCTTATCTTTCAAGGCATCTCTCTTATCATGAAGCTTTTTGCCTTTAGCGAGGGCAATCTCGAGTTTGGCGTAACCATGGGACAGAAAGAGTTTGGTTGGCACGCATGTATTCCCAGTTGCCGTGAGTTTTCTTTTGAGCTTCGCAAGCTCTGTTTTTGTCAAAAGAAGCTTTCGATCGCGAAGATGATCGACATTGAAAATATTCCCTTCTTTATAAGGGGCAATATGCATGTTAACCACATACGCTTCGCCATTTCTAAGCATGACATACGCATCGGATATTGTCGCATTATGGGCGCGCAAGGATTTGATTTCCGTGCCAGTTAAGACCAAACCGGCAGTCATAAAATCACTGAGGAAATACTCAAAACCGGCTTTTCTATTCTCTAATAAAGTTGAACTGTCTTTCTTTCTGCTCATAAGGGCTCCTTAGATAAAACATTATAAACGTTTTAGACAATTGAAAGGAAACTCTCTTAAAGAACGTAGAAATAGATAGAGAAAAACATTAAAACAAAGCCAAGAAGAACAAAGAGATGGAAAACAAGATGCAACCATTGATTCTTCTTGCCTCCAATTCCATAAAGCACAGCGCCTATCGTGTAAGCAATGCCGCCTAACAAGAGAAGAAGCGTTCCATTAAAGAAACCAATGGATGTGGTCAAAGGATAGAAAGAGATGATGATCGCCCATCCGGTAAGAAGATAATCAACCATGGAGAAAATGGCGAATTTCTTTAAATCGATGAAATTGAAAATGATGCCCAATATCCCAAAAACCACAACAACACCGTAAATCGACCAAGCCCAAGCTTCGGAATAATTCCGTAAGGAATATAAGCAATAAGGAGAATATGTCCCGATAATCAGAAAGAAAATGTTGCAATGATCGAGAACTCTCCAAACCCGTTTTGCATTGGATTTAGGAAGCCCATGGTAAATAGCAGACCCCAAAAAAGTAATCATGGCTCCAAAAAAGAACAGAGATACGCCAACAATCGCCCATGCATCATGCATTTTTGCCGCTTTGACAATCATAAACGGAAAGCCGATGAGGCATAAAAATACCCCAAAAGCGTGCGAGAGCGAATTGGCCGTCTCTTGGTCTTCCGTGTAGTTTGGTAATATAACTTCTCTTGCTTTCATGCCACTATATTAGCGTCTTCTAGTTTTTGTTTCAAGTATATCTTGTTTTCTTTACTAGGTGGTGACGTTTTAAGCGTTTGTTCTTAAAAATGCGTTTCGGTATAATAAAGTCATGAAAAGGGCATTGGTTTTATGCGGCGGAGGATCGCTGGGATCCTATGAAGTCGGAGTTTGGAAATATTTCGAAGAAAAAGGCATTCGCTTTGATTTGGTCACAGGCACTTCTATCGGCTCGTTAATCGGAGCCATGTATGTCTCTGATGATTTTGAAAAATGCGTGAAGCTTTGGGAGAAGGTGACCGTTAACGATGTAATGGTAAACGGGATGAATATCGGAAAGAACGTTTTTAAAGGCATGAGTGCCAAAAAGGCACTGGCTTTTGCTCGTTCTTATCTTAAAAACGCCGGTGCGGACATAGCTCCTTTTAGAAAGCTCTTAGCCAACGCTGTCGACCCCAAAGTAGTCAAGAAGAGCCCTATTCCTTTAGGGATAGTGACTACCGCTTACCCATCGATGAAGCAAGTGAATAAAATCGCCAACCAATTAAAAGAAGAGGAGATTCTCCCCTATCTTGAGGCATCTGCTGCTTGCTGGCCTATTTTCCCAATACAGAAAATAGGCAAAAAGAAATTCGTTGATGGAGGCTTCTCGGATAATTTGCCTATCGATTTGGCAATAGAAATGGGTGCCACCCAAATTGTTGCCGTTCTTTTGAAATCTTACCCGCCTGTTCCTCAGCACATTGAGCTAACGGAATTGCCATTTGTCACTACGATTTTTCCTTCAAACGATCTTGGCGGAATCATGGATTTCGATCACGATGTCCTTATGAGAAATATGCAGCTCGGTTATCTGGATGCCAAGAAAAAATATGGCGATGCCTTAGGCAAAAAATACGCTTTCGCTTCATTAGAGCCTTTAGAAGAGGTTGCTGACGACTTTGTTCGTTTATGTATCTCAGACGATCCTTTGCTTTGGAAGAAAACGCAAAAATATCTCCTCCAAGAAGGATACGATTGCAAAATCCCCAAAGACGTTTTTGTCGCCGCGTTGGAAATACTTGGCAAGATTCTCAAAGTCTCTCCATACGAAGAATACACCCTTCAAAAATTCTACGGAGTTTGCGAAGAAAGCTGCCTGGGTCTTTCAAAGAGCCAAATCCCAGCAAAACAATTCCGCTCCGGAAACAAAAATAAAGTGCTTATGAAAGCGGATGAACCCGCATTCGTCAGCTACCTGTATCAGTCTTTCAAAGCCGGTCATAAAGCGAGTCACGCGAAGCATTTCTTTAAGCTCTCCCCTAATGCCCTCCTTTTAGCGAACCTTCTAAAGATTTTAATGGAGAAAATGGGCTAAGAGGAAGACAGGCTAAAAAGTTTTTTCTAAAATCCTCTTAGGCGGGCGAAAGAAAAAAGCCTTGATGTTCTCAAGCAAAAGGCGAAAAGTCGTCTTTGGAAAGAAAATCAACAAGGCTTCAATGGCTATAAATAATACTTGTTCAAAACAGTGAGGTCTTTTTCGTCTAATTCATAGACAAGCGGTTTGCCTGTAGGAATTTCAACGGAAATGATTTGTTCTGGGGTAAGATGCTCAAGCATCATAACGATAGAGCGCAAAGAGTTGCCATGAGCTGCAATCAACACTTTCTTTCCAGCCTTAATTTCGGGAGCGATATGGGCATCGAAATATGGTTTAACACGATTCGCCGTATCGATTAAGCATTCGGTTAATGGGCAATCATCGATTGTCATCTCGCCATTGGCGATAAGCTCTTTATATTTTTCTTGGTTTCCTGGCCAACGTGGATCATCCCTGGTTAAAGGGAGAGGCGGAACGTCTGCGCTTCTTCTCCAAATATGAACTTGTTCCGCACCCCATTTTTCAGCGGATTCGGCTTTGTTTAAGCCTTGTAAGGCGCCATAATGACGTTCATTCAATCTCCATGTATAGAACTTAGGAATAGAGGTCTCGCCCATTTCTTCAAGAACGTAATCCATCGTGTGATTGGCTCTTTTCAAAACGGAAGAGAAAGCCATATCGAAATGATAGCCTTTTTCTTTCAAAAGTTTGCCTGCTTCGTGGGCCTCTTTCACGCCTTGCTCACTAAGCTCGACGTCTGTCCAACCGGTGAAGAGATTCTTTAAGTTCCACTCGGATTGACCATGTCTGATTAAAACTAATTTGACCATTTATCAAAATTCCTTTCGTCAACGTTCCTATTATAAAACAATCTTCCATTCTTTATCATTTCTTTTCTAAACATGAAGGCACAAATTATTCGTTGCCATAGATCTAAAACAACAAGGAAAGCCAAGATTGTTCCAAGTTCGTTTTTATGGTTTCCATTAAAGATTATTCGAACGAAATATTTAGAGAGAACGTCTCCTTTGAATTTGTTTCTCCTTCCAAACGAAAATATGCCGTGTTTGTTGAGCTAAACGAGGACCGTAAGAAAACGTTACCGCAAGAAACAAATTCGTCAAACTGCTTTTTTGGCAAGTGTTCTTTCAAAAAAAGAGGAAAAATGAGCAAAAGACGAATCGTCTTTATTTATATCGAAATAGACGTCCTCTTTTGGAAGATCATAGCCGCCATAAAAAGAAGAAGCCTCTTCCGCCATCATTTGCACATATGGATAAAAGTCATTATAGCTAAAGAAGAACTTTGGCTTATCCAAGGAAATGCATTTCTTAAGGAACTCTTCTTTTGAGTTCCCCTTGTATTCCACAAAAATAGAAGAAGAATCTCTTGAATTAGAATACATGTTGTTATGATGCCCAACCGTAAAAACGCCATCACGAAAATGACAAGAAGATGTCTCTAGCCCCTCTTCTTCAAAATTCGAATAAAAAAGGGAGACATCGTCAACGCTTTTTAACGCGCGGAAATAAGAAATGCCCTTATCAAAGGAAATGTCGACTCTGTAATTAGGAGCAGCACATGAAAAAAGCAGAAAAAGGAAATGAACACTAGTTGTATTGCGTTAAAACGACATAATTTTTGCATAGAAGATATCCTCCGGTTTGATATTGATGGTCTACTAGACGGAGAGACTCTGTTCTTTTTATTCAATTCAAGTGTCTCGGCATCAAAATTTGAATGCCATGTAACGACAATATCCCAATACGTTTTAAAAAAACCACCGATAATCGCTTTGGGCAGAGCCGATCAGCAAAACCGTATGCCCGTAAATGGCATTTAAATGCTCATGATAATTGGCGATGAAAGGAACTCCTGGTACATTCGTTCCTGAATTCAAATAAGTGCCCGTATTTGTTTTGTTTAAAAAACATTTAGGAGGAAGAAGAAAGCGAAAACCAAGCTTTTTTTTCGACGAAAAACTTTAGAGGCTTAGAAGGAAAGAGATCGCTCTTTGAGTCGATATCACAAGATTTGAAATAGAACATTTTGCTATAATAAAAATATGGATACGAAAGTTTATATTGCATCGCAAAATCAAAATAATCAGGAATTTAATTCCTTTATCGAAGGCTTAAAACAAGGGGGTTTCTCTCCTCTAGAAGCAACGAAAGAAATCAATGATGAAGACTTATATTTCTTAGATTTAAGCAACGTCTCTCTTAAAGAACTTGAAGAAAACTACCCTTGGTTAAAAGAAGAACTCCTTAGAAGCAGCATCTATCATCTTCGAATCCTTCCGCTTTTTATCTATGATTCGAGAAAAGAAGACCCATTTGAGAAATGGGAAGAAGGAGCAAACGAGATATACGAAAGCCTCTTCTCCGAAGAATTTAAGCCGTTTGCCTATGACATTTCTAACCCTTCTTATGCCAATGAAGAGTTAAAACGCGTTCTTTCTTTGTATTACGTCCGTTAATTAGCGAAGGCGTTTTTCTAAAATGCGATCGGTGCGTTCTAAAAAGGAAGCCTCTTTTTGAGAACGACGAATGGCGTATTTATTTTCAAAATAGGCAATATCATTCTCAAAAGGCGAGATAAAGGACGCCTCTCTTGGAACGAAATAGACGTAAATCCATAAAGCCAAGTAAACAGCGGCAGTCGCCATCACCCCATAGAAAGTCACAAGGGAGGCGAACTTCTGGAAGAAGAAATACGTTACGCCATTGATGGCCCCGAAAACCACATAGTTTCCCAGAATCGTCAGAACAGAAAAGAATCTCTTCTCATAAATCCCATTCATAGAAAGAATGAAGACGTCCGCTACTAAAATCGCCAATTCCGGAATCAATAACAAGACACTTGTATTAAACGCAGGCAAAAGGAAAACGCTGATCGCGTAAAGAGCATAAACGATAGCTGCGATAATGCCGTTCGTCTTCTTTTTCTTATTAAGGGCCAGCAAAACCCCGCCTAAAACAACAGGGGAAACAAAGAAGAAAATAATTCCGCCATAACGTAGCAAAAGATTCTCAAAATAGGTGATTCCAAGCATGTATCCTAATTTTCGAGACAAAGCAATCAGGAACAAAGAAGGCAAAAAAGCTATGGCAAACGCCTTCCCTAAGAATAAAGATGGGTCGGAAATCTTTTTCTTTTCAAGGACGGGCTTTTCCAAAGGATTCATTTTCGCCATGCTTTCTTCCACAAGAAGAGGCAAATACGCAAAAGAAAAATAGGTCATGCCGGCAAAATCCAAATAAGCGATGTTGTCGTTTTCCGTCATGCTTCTTCCGAATAAACATATATAGACAATGAGAGAGTACCAAGCATATCGATAACCCTTTAAAATGGATCTAACAATCAAAACAAGCCCGAAATCCCACACTAAACGAGAATAGATGAAGCCCATAACCCCTCCTTGAGCAAGCGTTAAACCCCAAGCGTTATCGATGATGGAATAATAGTTAGGATTTCCAACAGAGTAGCAGCCAAGAGCCCGATATTCATTTCCGTATCCAAAACCAAAAATAAAGGTGAAAATTCCATTTTCTTTGATTGCGTGGAAAGGAATCTCAATAGAGGGGATGCGCGATAAGATCGAATTCTTAGACATCGAGAAAAGCCGCTCTTTAAGGAAGCCGAAGTAATTCGCCGCAAAACGAAGCGGTCCTTCATTTCCTTTAGCAAGCAAGAAAATAAGCAGCATCAAAAGAAGGGAGCTAAAGAAAACAAGAAGGAAAGCCGCTTTGGAAAATCTACGCGCTTTAAAGGAACGATAAAGGCAATATGCCCATATTCCAAGGCAAAAGAAAGAAGAAATAAAAAGGCATGTTTTTGAAAGCAAAAAGAATTGCTGGACATAGAAATAGAGCATGATGAACCATCTCCACCAATGAGGTCTTTCCATTTCCAAAAAGCCTTCACCAGCCAAAGCGAAAAACAAAACAACCGCGTATACGTTTCGATTGCTCGTATAGCTTATAGGAACGCTATAGCCATCAAAAGTCAAACTGCCATTAAAGAAAGCGGCATAGAAAGAATTCTCATGAACAAAAGAATAAATCGTAGAAACAAACCCGGAGACAACAGCAATGAAAAAGATGAGACGAATGGTCCTTCTGCCACTTAAAAGCTTAGGAATGATGGCGATAATCTCATAAAGGGAAAAGAACAGCAAAAAGGCTTGCAGCAACAGACGCAATTTATCCACCGCATCAATTTGCCCAATAAGCTCCCCTTTGTATCTAACCCCACGATAAAAAATTACGGCAATAGAAGAAACAAAGAAGAAAAAGAGGCAAAAACCAAAAAGCCACCAGCACATCTTCACGCCAAAGCTTCTTCGGGCAAAAACCAAAATCGTGACGTTCAGTATAAGCAAAGCGAGAGCCGAAAAAAGAAACTCATAGTTCGTGAAAAAGCCGTTGACCTTATGCCCGTCAAATGACCTTCCTTCAAAAAAGAAAGAAACGGCGCACAAAAACAACGCAGAGAGAACGAAAGCCAGAAAGTAGCGCTTAATTATTTTGGTGTTCGTTTTTTCCATAAAGCTAGTCGACAAGGAAATCGGACAATACCTTATAAACTAAATGTTTGTCAGTCTCATTATGAATCTCATGGCGCATATGAGGAAACATAAAGATCGTGACGTTCCTAACGCCAAGTTTTTCATACATTTCCTTTAACCGCCTAGGACCCTTTCCCATCTCTCCGACGGGATCTTCTTCCCCTGCCACAATTAGGATTTTCTCATTTTTGGAAACTTTCTTTAAGTTTTTCTTTTTATAGAGCTCATTCATGCCTCTCAGAAATTCTTTCCAGAACCCATGGGTATTCATAGCCCCGCAATAGGGGTCAGCAAGATATTCCTTTACGTTTTCCTCATCATAAGAAAGCCAATCCACGTCCGTTTTACGATTCTTAACCGAACGAGCATAAGGGCCGAAACTGGCATTTGAGATGAATTTGGAAGGCTTATCCCAATTGTGTTTATTGGTAAGAAGAGAGGCAAGCAAATATGCGAAAGCCATTTTCATCCTTCGAGGGCCATTAGAAGACCAGATAACGATCTTATCCGCGCTATCCGGAAAAAGTTCAAGATAACGTTGCGTCATAAACGAGCCCATAGAATGGCCCATAAGAAAAGTTGGAAGTTTCGTCTCTTCCTTTAGCTCCATCACTTTTTGATGGGCGGCTGAGACATTGATATCAAACGCCCCTTTAAACCACTTCTGCTGATCTTCAGGGTGAGGCGCATTCAGCCCTTGCCCTACAGCATCGAGCGCATAAACGCTAATTCCAAAACCATTTAGATATCTTGCAAGATGGTCATACCTTTCAGAATGCTCTTGCATGCCTGTCATAAAGACGAGGTTAGACGTTGAAGGTTCCGCTTTCCAAGAATTTCCTTTTTGAACCCAGTTTCCTACTTTGACGCTGAAGACTTCCATTAAGAACTCCTTTTTCTTGATTTACTGCATTATAGCCTTTTCCTTTTTGACATTCATTCCTACGAGGGAATTTAAATTAAATGTATAGTTTTTGTATGTCTTTTATATGTTTTTAATGTTGTTTGTATAGCGTTTGTATTGTATATTTAATACGGAAATGGAAATTTATGGAAAAAACGATTGTTACAATAAGGGTTGATGAAGATCTAAAAGAAGACGCACAAAGGCTATTCAATGAAATCGGCATGTCTATGAGTACCGCTGTTAACATCTTTTTAAAACAATGCGTAAAAGAGGGAAAAATTCCCTTTGAGCTCGCAGGCAAGCCAAAAACATCTAATGCGGGGCGCAAAATCAAACCTTTGCATAGTTAAAGAAAAAAGTAGGCTACAAGCCTACTTTTCTTGTTTTTTTGACGAAAAATGGTTTCTAAAGCCCCTATTTTATGCCTTCTGGGTTATTCTTTTGGAAGTTATAGGAGTCTCTGCAAGCGTCTTCAATCGTATATTTCGCTTTCCAATGAAGTTCATTGAAGGCTTTCGTGCAATCAGCGTAATTTTCCGCGACATCCCCAGCACGTCTTGCAACCACTTTATATGGGATATGAACGCCATTTGCCTTTTCGAAAGCGTGAATCAGCTCTAAAACGGAAGTTCCTTTTCCTGTTCCTAAGTTATAAATGACATAACCGGGGTTTTCTTCGAGCTTCTTCAAAGCTGCAACATGGCCGTTGGCCAAATCCACAACGTGAATATAGTCACGGACACCCGTTCCGTCAACCGTCGGATAATCATCCCCGAAAACGCGGACGTAATCTAATTTCCCAATAGCGACCTGAGACACATAGGGCAATAGATTATTAGGAATTCCATTTGGGTCTTCTCCAAGAAGTCCCGATGGATGGGCGCCAATCGGATTGAAATAACGTAGGATGCCCATATTGAAAGAAGGATCGGCGAAATGGACGTCTTTTAAGATTCTTTCAATCATGACTTTCGTCTCACCATACGGATTGGTTGCATCCGCGACTGGATCGGATTCATAGAGAGGGACCCTTTTGGGAACGCCATAAACTGTCGCGCTCGAGGAGAAAATAATGTTTTTGACTCCGTATTTCTTCATTAATTTAACGATGACAATAAGAGTTTCTAAGTTATTCTCATAGTATTCGATCGGTTTGGAAACGGATTCGCCAACCGCTTTGTAGCCAGCGAAATGAATGATGGAATCAATTTTATTTTCTTGAAAAATAATCTCTGTTTTTTCTTCGTTTTTAACGTCAATTTGATAGAATTTCGGACGGATTCCAGTGATGGTTTGAATACGATCTAAAACCGCCAATTTTGCGTTGTACAAATCGTCAACGACAATCGGATCATAGCCATTTTGGATTAAGCTGATGACCGTTTCGCTTCCAATGAAGCCTAGGCCGCCAGTGACCAATATTTTTTTCATTCTTTATTCTCCTTTGCTGATACCTCTGTTTTGTTATCGTGGGAAGCACGGCGTTCTGCTCTTTTCGCCTCTTTTCTTTCGCGACGAATCTCACCTTTTGCTTTCTTTGGGCTTTCTTTTTTCTCCGAATTGATCTCGGCATTCTTCAAGTAGCCAAAAAGAGCCTGTGAAATAAGTTGATAAGTAGTGGCTTGTATGGACATTCTTAAAGCAATCAAACCAATAGAATCATCTAAATGTTTCTCTGCTTTATTAGGGTCTGCCTCTTTTTGCTTTTCATAAGTATCTACGAAACGATCGATTCTTGTCCTTGCTCTGCCTCCAACATCTTTAAAAATGTCAGATGACATCGTACGGAAAAAGCGATAAAGGACGGCTTTATCGGTTGTTACATCTTTATCCATGCCGATAATCAAAGCGATATCTGACATATTCAAAACATTTTTGAGCAAGGTGATGGCAAGCAAATAGCCAAGATGATCGACGTTATATTTCTTCTTCTCCGGTTCGGCAATAATTTTGGCTTTGACATAGTTATTCACCATGAAAGAAGTCAATAGTTGCTTATCATCGTTGCTTAATGGAGCAAGAATGGAATTGACGTAGGAAATCACTTGTTCCATATAAAGAGGAACAGTCGGCAAATAATCATAAGAAGGCAGCTCAAAAGAGGAAGCTTTCTCTAAGAACTCTTTTAGTTTTGTAAGCTCTACATCTTTCATCTTTTGCCTAACTCCTCGCGCAAAGCTTTGGATACCTCAGCAGGATTCACCTTGCCATGGCTGGCTTTCATAATTTGGCCAACTAAGAAGCCAAGAACACGTTGATTGCCGTTCTTAAAATCTTGAATGGATTGAGGGTTTTTGTCTAAAACATCATTCACAAACCCCATGATAACGGAAGAATCCGAAACTTGTGCAACGATATGAAGGGCATTCTTTGCCTCTTCGGGGCTACAGCCCTCTTCCAAGACCTTATTTAAAATATCAGTGCATTGCTTATGGGATAAGCCGCCATTTTCCTGATAGGAAACGATTTCACCAAATGTTAAAGGAGATAGCTTCAAATCCTCAATCCCCATTTCGTGCTTATTAAGATAGGAGTTGATTTCAACAATCAAGAAATTGGCCAAGTCCTTCGCGTTTTTAACTTTCGCTAGGCCTTCTTCAAAATAGGCCGCCATTTTCGGATTGGCCAAAATGACATTCGTATCGGCATCGGAAAGGCCTGCTTTTAGATATCTTTCTTTTTTGGAATCGTATAATTCCGGACAAGTATCGATCGCCTTCTGCACAAATTCATCGGATAAATGGATTGGGGTGATATTTGGCTCGCAGAAATATTTATAATCGACAGCATCCGTCTTAACACGCATTAAAACGGTCTTCCCGCTCGCTTCATCCCAGCGTCTTGTTTCCTGTTGAATCGGAATCCCCTGCAAAAGAAGCTGAGATTGGCGTTTCATTTCATATTCGATGGCCAATTCGATGTTTTTAAAAGAGTTGATGTTCTTGATTTCAACCTTGGTTCCAAATTCTTTTTGGCCATACGGACGAAGCGAAATATTCGTGTCGCATCGCATGGATCCCTCTTCCATCTTGCCATCGCTCGTTCCGGAATAAACAACAATGTTACGGATAGCCTCTGCATATTCCCTTGCTTCTATGCCGTTAGAGATCTCGGGCAAGGAAACAATTTCGCAAAGAGGGACGCCAGCACGGTTGTAATCCAATAAGGAATAATCCATGAAGTGCTCTTGTTTGCATGTGTCCTCTTCCATATGGATCCGTTCGATTCCGATGCGTTTCTTTCCATTAGGAGTATCAACCATAACGTAACCATTCTTACCGATAGGTCTTCTTTGCTGAGTGATTTGGAAGCCTTTTGGAAGGTCGGAATAGAAATAGTTTTTACGGTCAAAATACAGCGTATGATCAATTTCCATATGTAAGGCGTTTGCCACACGAATGGCATTGATGACCGCTTGTTTATTCACGACTGGCATCGTCCCAGGAAAGGCCATATCCAGTGGGGCAACCTGCGTATTCGGATCACGGGAGAAAGAATTTGGGGCCGCAGAAAACATCTTGGATTTGGTTTTTTGCTGAACGTGGATCTCTAGACCGATAACCGCTTCAAAATTCATAAATTGCCCTCCTTCTTATTAAGGACGCTAACGTCCTTCAAACCGCTTAATTTCTCAAATGCGTTCGCAATCTGGAAAAGTTTCTTTTCCTCGAAAGCTCTACCCATGAAATTAATTCCGATTGGAAGGCCATCTTGGAAGAAAAGAGGCAAAGTAATGGAGGGTAATCCTGCGAAATTGCCAAGGCAAAGGTGGTTGTCGGCAATAAGATATTCATCGCTTAAGCGATCGCTTGCGGCGTCAAAGGTCGGCGCGGCATTTGGGGCTGCAGGAACATAAATGAAATCGTAATCCTTCAGAATAGAATTCACCATTTCAACGATCTTGGCGCGGTTCCTTTGAGCACGTAGGAACAATTCTTCTTGATTTTCGCTCATCAAGCAATAAGAGCCGATGACAAAACGGCGCTTAATCAGCTCAGAGAAACCTTGGTTTCTAGCGTTAAACATAACTTCCTGATAGGTTTTTCCACCTTTGAATTCACCAAATTTAATACCATCGAGATTAGCGTCGTTTGAAGTGGCTTCTGCGCAGGAAATAACCATATATGTCGCATAGAGAGATTCCAGCAATTTAATTCCAAATTTCACAAAATCCACCGCAATTCCCATCTCTTTTAGCTTTTCTAAAGAATAATCAAAATGCTTTTTTAATTCCTCGTTAGTCAAGGAATCATAAATCTCCTGAATGACGGCAATACGCATCCCTTTAACTGGTTTATCTAAATCTTCCACGTAATTTTCCACTGGTTTTGTAGAGGAGGTGGAATCATGTAAATCGCGGCCTGCTAAAACGGAAAGCAAAACGGCAGAAGAGTAAACGTCCCTAGTGAAATACCCAACATGGTCTAAAGAAGGGGCAAAAGGGAACAAGCCATAACGGGAGATTCTTCCCCAGGTTGGTTTCATGCCAACAAGACCCGCATAAGAAGCAGGCTTACGAACGGAGTCGCCTGTATCGGAGCCTAATGCAAAAGGAACGATACCGGCTGCAACCGAAACCGCGCTTCCGCAAGAGGAGCCGCCAACCTCATGTTTATGGGTGGGGTCATATGGGTTAAAAGTCTTTCCTAAATGGCCTGTCGTTCCAGTTCCGCCCATAGCCAATTCGTCTAGGGTGGCTTTGGCGATCATGATTGCCTTATGTTCTTTTAATTTGCTAATGACGGTAGCGTCAAAAACAGGCACATATCCATTTAAAATGTTGCTGGATGCAGTTGTAGGAATTCCTTTCGTAGAGAAATTATCCTTCGCAACAAAAGGAATGCCCCATAAAGGATTATCTTCCTCGGGTTCTTTCAAAGAAGAAGCGAAAGTTTTTGCACCTTCCTCGTCAATGAACTCAAACGCATTATCTTGATTAGAATGGGCTCTTTCAAGAGCTTCCTCGGTTAATTCAAGAGGAGTGACTTCTTTTTTAACGAGCGCTTCGTGAAGCTCTTTAATGGATAAATCTAAATACTTCATAACACAACCTTTGGCAATTTGATCTGATTGTCTTGCTTATTGCCTGCGTTCTTTAAAGCGACATCCCTAGGAAGAGGCTCTTCAGGAACGTCCTCGCGAAGATAGGAGGTTTCGCAATTGAAAGGAAAAGTCATCGGCTCATACTGATCTAAGTCAGGGATTTCACCAATCTTCTCCATTTGCTTAATCAATGTTTTAAACTCGTCTTCCAACGTTTCATATTGCTCATCAGACATGGTGAAAAGCAAACGATTCGCGGCATCCTTTAATACTTCTCTTGTAATTTTTTTCATAACTTCTTACCACAACAAGGTTATCACTTTAAGGGATTAATAGAAAGCGTATTAAGAAAAGAAAGCTCTCCTTAGGAGAGCAAATCGTTTTCTAATCCTGTTTTTCTAAAGCGGAAATTTTCTCTATCCGAGCGGTATGCCTTCCGCCCTCAAAAGGCGTGGACAGAAACAAATCAACGCGTGGCAAAACATCCTCAACACTCATAAAACGCCCTGCAAAAGCAATCATATTGGCATCGTTATGTTGGCGAAGAAGCTTGGAGACGTCATCGTTATAGCCAATCCCGCAACGAATGCCTTTGATTTTATTTGCCGAAATGGATATTCCTTCAGCAGACCCGCAACAAACGATGCCAAAGTCCGCCTCTTTTTTAGCGACCGTCCTTCCGACTTTTGCCCCATAATCCGGATAATCAACCCTCTCGGCCGTATACGTTCCCTCATCAAGGACATCATATCCCTTCTCTAAAAGATGTTTTTTAATGGCTTCCTTTAAATCGAAACCCGCGTGATCGCTTCCTAATGCGATTTTCATTTCTTTCCCTCCCAAACCTGTTTAATTTTATCAAAGGGGATTGGCCCCTCACGTACCAAAGTAATTTTCCCGGGATTGGATAAATTCACGATCGTGCTGGCAACCTTAGAGGTGCACTCGCCTTTTACGATTCCGCCAATCTTATGATCGAAATAAGAAAGCACTTCATCATAGGAACGGGAAGTAGGCTGGCCGGAAATGTTAGCGGAAGTCAAAAGGATCGGCTTCCCTAATTCCGTAAGGAGCTCCTTGATATAAGGATAAGCTGGGACACGAATTCCAATCACGTTTGTTCCCAAGGTGACCTGCCAGGGTAAATCTTTTTTTGCGTTGACTAAAACAGTTAACTCACCTGGAAGGAAGGTTTCCATCACTCTTTTACTTGCTTCATCAACCTCAATATAAGCAAAAGAATCCACTACGCTCGCACAAGCAAGAGCAAATGGTTTTTCGGGTGCTCTTTGCTTTGTCCTAACAAGTTCATCAAAGGCTTTTTTTGAATCGTAAATAACCGCAACACCATAGACCGTTTCTGTTGGTAAGGCTAAAATTTCTTCATTTCGAAGGACTTTTACAGCTGATTTTACGTTTTTTTGATCCAAATATTCCATACTGATATATTTTTCACTCCTCATAGACAAATAAGAAACGAACGAAACCATTTAGGTCTTTTTCAAAATGATATTCGGGCTTGTCCATATAGCGTTTCATTAAAGAAACAAGCCATTCTTGCAAATCCGGAGAGATTTCAAATACCATAAGGATGTCGCCCTTTTTCACTTTTTTGTAATCTCTAAATATTGACTCATAAACAGAATGATTTTTATCCAGCCACAAAGCGCTTGCAGGCTCATATTTCCTGACTGAGGATTGAGCATCATCTTCATTTAGGATATAGGGCGGATTGGAGATGATGATGTCCAAATTAATCTTGTTTTCGATATAGGGCGTTAAGGCATCTCCCAAAAGAGTTTGAACGTTGATGTTGTTAGCACGAAAATTTCTTTTCGCCACCTCAAGAGCCTTCGAGGAGATATCGCTTGCCACGCATAGCCAATTAGGGAAATAGGATTTAATGGCCAGAGGGATGCAGCCGCTCCCCGTGCCAACATCACCGCAAACGAGATAATTTCTTGGATCATAGAAATCGCCTATTTTCTCAGAAAGCCTAGCAATCATTTCCTCCGTTTCTCCCCGAGGAATCAAAACGTTCTCATCAACGTATAATTTCTGACCTAAAAAATCGGCTTCATGAAGGATGTATTCGACAGGCATGTCATCGTCAATCAATTCATGGTATTGTTTTTGAAAAAGAGAGTAATTTCTCATCTCTTTATCTTTGTTAATTAAAACGTCAATTTGTTCAGGGAGATTTTCATCTTTCATCACCATAAGGCGAAGATCGATTGGCTCCACCCCTTTCTCTTTGCCATACTTCCACGCTTCTTTTAAAGCTTCATCAATGCTGGGCATCTTTCATACCGCTTTCTAAGAGCTTTTGCTCTTGGTCATAATGAATTAA
>ERZ808259.114-NODE-114-length-54103-cov-22.848579_pt1 | contig 54103 bp, 38 predicted proteins | sample MGYA00521279_ERZ808259 | MGnify/ENA primary metagenome ERZ808259 (study PRJEB31516, sample SAMN03275586) | gut metagenome | biome: mammalia-associated habitat; material: feces | host: Papio cynocephalus | place: Kenya | collected 2012-07-27 ...
GAGTTTTTCTATTTTTTAGCCGTTAAAAACACCCGTTTTGACCCATAAGTCAAAATGTATGAGATTAGTAGTAGCAAAATATCGGTCTCCGACCGCCAAAAAAGAGGGCTGCGTCTATTTGACACACCCCCTCTTTTTTATTAAGCATTCTCGTGAGCGGCGAGTTATCACTCGCGCAGCTTGGCGCGGCGGAGCATAATATCGCGGTTGTCTATTTCACAGGTGAGGAGGTCTTTGTCTATCTTTACGTCATCGAGACGGCTATAGCGCATCAATTCGACGCCGAGGGTATGGCGCACACGCGACTCATAGCGGCGTGCTATCTGTGCCTTATGTCCCTCAATTTGCTCCGGTATCAGACGTTCTGTGAATTGGCTCTCGTCAAAGCTTATGGCCGACGAGGGGATATTGACCGTAAGCGAGTTGTTGTCCAGATCTATCAGCACTTCATCGTCATCTACCACCCGGTAAGTGCCTTTGATTTCGGCCGTTCCGGACACCGTAACTTCGTAAGGCGATACCAGCGAGTCATTGGACGGTATCACGTCAAGTATGGCAATATCCGAGGCGATGGTAACCGAGCCTTCGGAGGCGTCTTGCCCGGCTGCAAATGTCAAGCGCGAGGTTACTTGTGTATCAGCCGTTCCGCCGATATTGATACGGGTGGGGGCACCCAGCCATTCGCCAAGCATTTTATCGTCATCCGAGCAGCAGGCAAGGCCTGCGGCGAGAATAGCCGCGATGCCGAGGTTTAGGATTTTCTTCATAGGTCGTTGTGGTCTATAATTTTTTATTTTCTATTTTTTAGGATTTCAGTTTCTTGATCCGCTGCACTTATTTGTTGCATTCCGGCCTATTAACGCTACCCGAAGGTGGAGCATAGCAGACTATACCTTATTTATTGCCGTGTTCCAAGCCGGCGATGATGGCATCGCGAGACTGCTGCATCAGCGTTTGCAGGTCGTGCCCGTTGGCCGAAGCCTCTATGGGTCGGTGTATCGTGATAGTTATATGTCCCGGGCGGGGCAGACGTGCCTGACGCGGCATCACGGCAAAAGCGCCGTCAATGGTCACGGGCACCACGGGGAGATTGAATTCGGTAGCCAGCATATAAGCGCCACGCTTAAAAGCGTGTACAGCGCCGTCAGTGCTGCGCGAGCCTTCGGGGAACACCACTACGGACATACCGTGCGACAGACGTGCCTCGGCCGTTTTCATCGTCTCGAGTATCCCGGCGGTGCTGCCGCGGTCTACGTAGATGTGTCCGGCCTTGTAGCAGGCATAGCCCACCATGGGTATCTTGCGCAATGATTTCTTCATCATCCACTTGAAGTTGTGTCCCAGCCATCCGTATATGGCAAAGATGTCGTAAGCGCCTTGGTGATTGGCGACAAAGACATAGGACGTGTCTCGACTGATATTTTCGCGGCCGCGCACACTGACGCGCACCAGGGACAGCCACGTCATCAAACGCGCCCAGACCATGGCCGGGTAGTACCCCCACCAGCGGCCTCCGAAGCATATCGAGCCGCCGCCGACAATCAGCGACGTCAGTATTGTCAATACCACCATCAGCGGTATCATTATAAGTATTTGGTAGATGCGTAATAGGACTATCATATTGCGTATGTATTATGCTACGTTTTTAGCTGTATTGTTTGCGCCGGTTATTCTTTAGATGACGGCGCATCGGTATGTGCTTGACGTCGGCTGCGTATAATCGGGCGCAGGCGGGCACGATCGCCGGCAATCCATAAGATGTCGCCGGGCGCAAAAACGATGTCCGGGTTTTGGTCGATATATTCATCGCCACGTTGCACGGCAAGCACCAGTGCGCCGTATCCGTTGCGCATATCCGCCGTGCGCGGACTCTTACCCACCAGCGGGGAGTCTTGGGCGAGCATCACGTTGAACAACTGGAAGTCGCCGGCAGCCGGAACGGCTGTCTGCTGCGCCTCCACAGCCTTCAACACTGCGGCTAATTGGTCATCATTGCCCACCACCCCGATAATATCGCCGGGGAAAAGGCGGGCATCGGCTCCGGGGATAGCATACGTGACGCCATCGCGCTGTATTGATACGATATTGACGCCGTAGCGACCTCGCAAATTGGAGTTACGCAACTTTTCGCCTACAAACGGGCATCCGAAACCAACGGTCATATATGCCAAATGCAAGTCGTGCACCAAGGCATTATTGGTGCCTTTGCGGCTTAATTCGCGTTCGTTGAGATTGTCCATAAATCGGGTTTCGATGTCGGACATATGACGACGCACACGTGTCGAAAATATCAATAGTGTCAGCAGCAAAGCGGCCAATGCCACCGAGACGCCTATGGTCATCGAGAACAGCCAGCTTATATCCTGAACCACAAAGACTATGGCAAGGAAAAGATTGAACACGGCGACAATGATGTCACCTATGGCGGGCGTAGGCACACCGGGCTTGCGGATGGAAGCAAACACGCGTGCCAGAGGCATCAGCAGCGCCAAAAGGAAAGGCGACATCACAGCAATCGTAATCAGCAAGGCCAGGGCATGGCTCCATTCGCCGACAATCGGATCAAGATATTCGAGCAGGTACTGCCTGGACAATAGCGTAATAGCTATGAGCAATATCGAGTAGATGAGCGTGCGCACAATCTGATGACGCAGACGCACGATCCATGCGGCGCCCACGGCTTGCTGATTTGTGGCACTTTTCTGGTATCTGTCTATGAGGAAGGATAGTCGGCTCGGCAAGTGCTTCTCTACAAAGCCATACACCGGGTCGGCCATCTTGATAAACATCGGAGTGGTGAAGGTGGTAAGCACCGAGACGGCCACCACGATAGGATAAAGCGTCGGTTCGAGCACGCCCAAAGACATACCCAAAGTGGCGATGATGAAGGCAAACTCACCTATTTGCGTCAACGAGAAGCCCGATTCAATGGCCACGCGCAGCGACTGTCCCGTCACGAGCATACCGAACGAGCCGAAGACTATCATCCCGACAATAACGGCGGCCGACAGCAGCAGTATGGGCTTCCAATACAGGGCTATAACCTGCGGGTCCACCATCATGCCCACCGAGATGAAGAATACGGCGCCAAAGAGGTCTTTGACCGGCGTAACCACCGTCTCGATACGCTCGGCATAACTGGTCCCGGCAAGTATCGACCCCATGACAAAGGCACCCAAGGCCAGCGAAAAGCCGCAGTATACCGAGAATACGGCCATACCCAGACACAGACCCATAGAGACGACCAAAAGCGTTTCGCCGTTGAGGAAACGCCGTGTACGTCCCAATAGAGACGGCAGGACATATACGCCCACCAAGAACCACATTACCAGGAAGAACACCAACTTGGCAACGGACATCAGCAGTGCCTCGCCTTCGACGGCATTATTGACGGCTATGGACGACAGTATCACCATCATCACCACGGCAAAAAGGTCCTCGACAATGAGGACGGCCAGTACCAAAGAGGCGAATTTCTTTTGCCTTATACCCAAGTCATTGAAGGCCTTGATTATGATAGTTGTGGACGACATGGACAACATTCCGCCCAGAAACAGGCAGTTGATGGTGCTGAAACCCATGGCATAGCCTATGCAGTAGCCTACTCCCATCATTCCGCAGACGATGATGAGTGCCGTGACCACGGCCGACCCTCCGGCTGTCACCAATTTCTTGAAACTGAATTCCAGTCCGAGCGTAAACAGCAGTACGACAATGCCTATCTGTGCCCAGAAATCAATATTGGCCTCATTGGCCACCGATGGCAGGTAGGTGAAATGCGGACCGGCCAAAAAACCGGCCACAATATAGCCCAACACCACCGGCTGGCGTATCCACTTGAACACCACTGTCACTACCGCTCCCAAGAGCAGTATAAATGCCAAATCGGTAATGAGACTCTCGATGTTCATAGTCGTGTATATACTCGCAACTTACTGATGCTCCGCTATCTGCCTAATGGCGGCGCAAATCCACGCCCTCGCAGTCTTATCGACAGCGCCATTATTTAAGATTGAAAGTGCGTGAGGCCAGACGATAATTGTCTGCGAACAATTCGACGGTATAGCTTCCGGCGCTCAACGCCGAAGTCACATCCCAATAAATGGGTATTCCGGCAATTTCTTCGCCCGTATACTCGATGACTTTGCGCGCCGTACATGGTACACTGGCGCCTTCGAAGCTGAATGAGCCGCCATTGCCCAACAGATTGCCCTCGGGCGAAATGATGCGCACGAATATGGTCTTTTCGCCGACAGGCGTCGAATTGTTCGGCGGCAGGGTGAAGGTCACCACGAGTTGTTTGGCCTTGGCGACTTTTTTCTCGTTCTTGCCTTTTTTGTTCAAAGCTCTGAGACTAACGCCGGTAACGTTGAGTTTCTCGGCAAGGGTCATACGCTCGGAGAGCACTTGATTGGCGCGCGAAGTTTCGGTCACCTGGGTAGCCAATTTTTCGTTACGATCTTTGAGTCCGGCATTCTCGGAACGCAGCTCCTCGTTTTCGCGGTTCAGTCGGTCTATTTCCTCAAGATAATGCTTGAGCAACTTGCGCAGTGCATCTATCTGGCCGCGCAGGTCTTGTATTTCCTTGGATGAGCGACGTCGCTGGTCTTGGAGTTTCTTCTGCAAGTCTTCGATTTGGAGACGTGCAGCCTCGTATTTTTCGGTAAGGCGGATTTTGAGCGTATCGTTGGTGATATTGACACGCTGTGTCTCCAATTGTCGGAAGTCGTTTTCGAGGTTCTCGAACTCGCTATTAGCCAATTGCTGTTGCAAGTCGAGGTTACGAGCCTCGGCTTCGATCTCGGCTTGTTCCTTGGCTTTTTGCTCGGCCACATGCGAGATTAGCAACCACGCGACCACGGCTATGGCTACCGCCAGTACGCCTGCGGCACAATACAACAATATGCGCTTGCGGCGACGTGCTGCATCGCCGGAGTCCGGCGCAGACTGTCCCTGCGCGTTGTTCCCTGTCGAATTGTTATTGGAAATCATAGTAGTGATATAGATGCTGTTAGGTATCGAAGGCCGGGCGTCGGGCGCTTCCGGTCTTCAAGCCGCAAAGTTACGCAAATTTCGCCAAATTAGCCCCTCACGGGGCATAAATACTATCGCACCACGGATGTTAAAAAAACCTGCGGGCGCAACGGCAGATAACGCCGCGCGTCCACAGGATTATAGGGATGATTTTTTAAGCCTTAATTTCAACGCATTACCAGCGTCCACCGGGACCTCCGCCGGGACCTCCGCCCGAACCGCTGCCGCCGGTAACTACCGATGAAGGAGTGACGGTGGTCAACTGCGTGCCGCCGGAGATGGTTCCGCCGACGGTGAGCTCGTAATGTGTCTCGCCTCCGGTGACGGTGCCTCCGGTGAGTATACGGTACTGCGTACCCAAGGTGATGCCGGCGGCACTTATCAGGGCCGTGGCACTGCGCGAGCAGTTGGAGGGATTGAGCAGGGAGACTATCACATTGCCCGAGGCATCCGCCAGGGTGATGCGCTTCCCGTTGGTATAGGAACTGTTGCTGTTGATGATCACGTTTTGCTTGCACACGCTTGAGGTGGGGGTGGACACTCCGCCGCCTACACCGAATATCGTTCCGCCGGTGATGGTGAACGTGTTTTGGTCGCAGTCAAAGGACTCTTCGGGCTGGTTGGTACCGCCCGCGATGACGATGCCGCCCGCGATGGTAAGCGTACCATTGCTGTCGATGGCGTCATTGCCCGAGGCGACGCAGCGCACCACTCCGCCGTTGATTTGGATATGCGAAGATGCATTGATACAATCGTCTACGGTGGTGATGTGTACGTCGCCGCCGTTGATAGTGAGTATATTCTTGCTTTCGAGGGCTTCGCCGCCGTCCTGCGTGGACACCAGCGTGAGCTTTCCGCTGTTGACGGTCAAGTTGCCGCCGGCCTTGATTACCTTTGGGTTGGCATAATCCGTCTGGCCGCCACCGCCGCCACCGCCGGGTCGGCCGCCACCGCCGCCCCATGACGACCCGGATGTTACGGCAAATTTAGCACCGGTGGTACGAGCTTCTATCGTGGGACCTTCGGCGTCATCGGCACCTATGACTATGACCTTGTCGCCCTTAATGGCCTTTCCGGCAGTGCCGCTGTTGGCCAAAGTAAATGTTCCGCCCATAAGGTATATGTCATCGTCTACGGTGATGCACGTTGCGCTGTGGCTGTCGAGTGTGCCTGTCGAATCGGTATAAGTTGCGCCGTTGCCGCTGCAAGTTATATCGACTGTTCCGCCGTTGAAGTATGCCTTACCGTCCACGCTGATGCCTTTCCCGGAGGCTCCGGTGTGTACCACCTTGATGCTTCCGGCATTGAGGGTGAATGTGGTGTCCACCTTGATGGCCGTGCAATACGAGGGATCGCCGTCGGTGACTACAACGCCGCCCGAGGCTTTCACATCAATGCTTCCGCCGTTCATGGTGAAGTTACGCGCCGTCTTCAGCGCTTTGCCTTGGGCGCCGGACATGGTGACGGTAATATCGGCGCCGTCGTTGACGATAATATCACCGGTGGCTTTGAGGCCCTTGGTATCATCCGTCGATACATCGGCAATGATGACGGCCTTGCCTATGGTGAGCTCGTCATCGCCGGCATCTATGGCATCACCGGCAGTGCCACGCACGTCTATAGTGCAATCGTCCAGCTTAATGCCATCGGCGTGTATGCCATCCGAAGCGGCAGACGTAACCTTGACGGTCGCGCCTTTACGGATTTTCATCGATTTGGAGGAGGCTATAGCATGCTTGGATGCGCCCGAGGCCACCAGCGTTCCGGCACCTTGAATGTTCATTTTGCCCGTGGCAAAGACAGCGGCATTTTCTTTCTCGCCGTCAGGCGTTGCGTAAGGCAGCGCATCGGCCAGCGTATTGGTCGTTCCGTCAGCCAAAACAAGGGTCAATTCCTTCTTGCCCTGTACATTGAGTGCAGCTCCGCCTCGGCTTTGCAAGGTCACGCCATCGAGTGTCAATTTGACGGGAGCGGCGGCATATATTTTGAGCGATGTGCCCGTGCCGCTAAGTTTGAATTCGAGTTCGTCGGCGCAGGTCGAATTGACGACGATACCGCCGGCATTATCATCCGTAACGGTCACGCCTTCAAAAGCCTTGGGATTGGTAATCTCGGAGGTGCCGTCCGCGGCAAAGGATATTACAATCTTCTGCGCGGCATCGTCGGCCAAGGTCAGCGTAGCAGACTCATCCTTAGTCATTTCTGTCGCACCTGCGCCTTCGGCCAATATCACCGAAACGGCGCCGTTGCTCGCCGTGATACTGTCCACGAGCGCGCGTGCAACGCCGCGGTGATGTCGGCCCGCACTATCGTGAAACCACACGTAAGGGGTCACGGCCAGAGCCGCGAAGGCCGTCAGCGTCAGCGCTGCAGCCAATGTAGTCTTGCGCGTCTTCATTTCTTACTTATTTTGAGGGTTTGTACTCCTGCTCGGACAATGTATATGCCGGGAGTCAAGGAAGTGATATCGGCCACGCCGGAGGGCGCTTCCAATGCCTTGCGGCCGCAAATGTCATAAACTGCGACCGGGAGGGATGCGCGTACGGTGGTGCCGTCATACTCGATGGCAGACGATGCAGCATCTGCGGCAACGTCGCTCACGCCGAGCAGTGTATTGAAGCGGATAGACACCAATTGGTCGTACCCGACGTTGACGACTGCGGCGCCGGATGTCGTCATTGATACCTGCTCGGTGCCGAAAGCGATGTTGTCCACCTCGGAGGCCTTGTAAACCCTATCTCCCGAGGTAAGGCGCAACACCACAATGTCCGATGTAGCATCCTGCGCCACGGCTGCGGGCGCGCCGACGAGGCCGACCACACCCAATGCCGCAATGCCGACCGCCGTCACGACGACCCTGCGCATCTTTGTGTGAATAATGTTTGTGTTGTGCATACTATGTGTTTTTTTGAAGGTCAATATATGATAATCTTATATGACAACTTTGAATGTCAACACCTATTATCAATGCGCAAATGTAAGCATTATTTTTCAATCGACAACATTTAACTCATCAAAAACCGTCATTTCGCATTATTTCTTTATTTCACCGCCCGCTCATCCGCCACTTCCGCACTCCCCGCAGCCCCGAACACAGACAATGCGCCGAAATGCGCCCGAATATTTGTTTGTCAAAAGCAAATAAATGTGTATCTTTGCAGCGCAGGCCGCATCGCAGAAGCCCGGTCACGGGCAAAGTGGGTGGGTCGGCAAACATTTTTATATGAAAGCGTTTATCCGCGCCGATTCTTGACGAACAGGAAATCTCTCCTCCGTTCGCCGGGCGGCAAACGATACAGACGTCCACGCTTTTTTGCATACCAACATCCGGATAGGACGTTATCCGGGACCCAAAGCCCAAAAGTTGCTTTATGACACTACTCACACCCCTCAAAAATGAAAAATCGGCACATGCCGAGACCCCGGCGATGCAGCACTCCACATCCCGCCCCGAATCCCATCCCTCATTTGCCGGCCTCCTTAACCGCTCAATCTTCCGCCCGGCACTTCTACTCCTCCTATTCTTCATCTCCTCCTTCTCCGCCCTCGCCGGCGACTGCGTAATTGACGGGATACACTATAATCTTAATACAACCGATAAAACAGCGGAAGTGACACGCGATAGTTATAGCGGTGACGTGATTATACCCGAAACTATAACATACAACGACAAGACGTATTCCGTCACTTCTATCGGCGAATACGCCTTCTACAAATCCGGGATTACTTCCGTGACTATCCCCAACTCCGTCACTACCATCGGCCAAACAGCCTTTTTTAAATGTTCCGGACTCACTTCCGTGACCATCCCCAACTCCGTCACTTCAATCGGCTACGATGCCTTCTACGGCTGCTCCGGACTCACTTCATTGACATTCAATGCCGAAAAGTGCACCGAAATGACTCATCCTTTTAGTAACTGTACAAATCTCACTTCATTGACTATTGGCGATAAAGTCACCATAATTCCTGACTACGCCTTCTACGGCTGCTCCGGACTCTCTTCATTGACATTCAATGCCGAGAATTGCACCGATATGAAGGCTCCTTTTAGTGACTGTACAAATCTCACTTCATTGACTATTGGCGAAAAAGTCACTATAATTCCCAACTCAGCCTTCGCCCTCTGCTCCAAGCTCACTTCCGTAACCATCCCCAACTCCGTCACGTCAATCGGCGACCGCGTCTTCTACAGCTGCTCCGGACTCACTTCCGTGACCATCGGCAACTCCGTCACGTCAATCGGCGACTCCGCCTTCTCCGGCTGTTCCAGCCTCACTTCATTGACTATTGGCGAAAAAGTCTCTAAAATTCCCGGCTCAGCCTTCTCCGGCTGCTCCAAGCTCACATCATTGACATTCAATGCCGAAAATTGCACCGATTTTTCTTTTAAGGACTATACAAATCTCGCATCATTGACTATTGGTGAAAAAGTCACTATAATTTCAAGCTCGGCCTTCTCCGGCTGCTCCGGGCTCACTTCATTGACATTCAATGCCGAAAATTGCACCGAAATGGACTCTCCTTTTAGTGACTGTACAAATCTCACTTCATTGACTATTGGCGATAAAGTCACCATAATTCCTGACTACGCCTTCTCCGGCTGCTCCGGCCTCTCTTCATTGACATTCAATGCCGAAAAGTGCACCGAAATAAGATTTCCTTTTAAGGACTGTAAAAAACTCACTTCACTGACTATTGGCGATAAAGTCACTATAATTCCCGACAACGCCTTCTTCCGCTGCTACGGGCTCACCTCCGTGACCATCCCCAACTCCGTCACTTCAATCGGCAGCTCAGCCTTCTACGAGTGCACCGGGCTCACTTCCGTGACCATCGGCAACTCTGTCACTACCATCGACAAAAACGCCTTCGTCGGCTGCACCGGGCTCACTTCCGTGACCATCCCCAATTCCGTCACTACCATCGGCCAAACAGCCTTTTTTAAATGTTCCGGACTCACTTCCGTGACCATCCCCAACTCCGTCACTTCAATCGGCATCTCCGCCTTCGTCAGCTGTTCCGGGCTCACTTCCGTGATATTCAATGCCGAAAAGTGCACCGAGATGTATAACGCTTTTAGTTACTGTACAAATCTCACCTCATTGACTATTGGCGATAAAGTCACTATAATTCCACGCTCAGCCTTCGAGGGCTGCTCCGGCCTAACTTCATTGACATTCAATGCCGAAAAGTGCACCGAAATGAATAACGCTTTTAATTACTGTACAAATCTCACTACATTGACTATTGGCGATAAAGTCACTATAATTCCACGCTCAGCCTTCGCCGGCTGCTCCGGGCTCACTTCTGTGACCATCCCCAACTCCGTCACCTCTATCGACTACTCAGCCTTCTCCGACTGCTCCGGATTGACTTCCGTAATCATCGGCAATTCCGTCACCTCCATCGGCGAATACGCCTTCTCCGGCTGCACAGGGCTGAGAAAACTGGTCTCTCTGGCCGTTGCGCCGCCCTCATGTGGCTATAAGGTATTTGAAGAAGTTGACAAAACAGCTTGCCGGTTGACCGTCCCGGACGAATCTATCAATAGGTACAAGGATGCAGACCAGTGGAAGGATTTTATGGATATATCAGGGACTAGCGGCGTGGACGATGTGAGCTTGGACACGCAGAACGCGGTCTATGAGGTATATAACCTGCAAGGCGTGCGCGTGGCCGGCGGTATGCGCGAAGCGGAAATCACCGCCGATGCCCTGCCCCACGGCATCTACATCCTTGTATCGCCGCAAGGCCGTAAGAAACTGAAAATCTAAACTGATTCACTTATCATACTCACCTGAAAAGGCGCGGATGTCGGCGGCGATTGCCACCCGATATCCGCGCCTGCTCTGTATACCTGTTATATGCTAATTCGCATTGCCATAGGTCGAAAAATGCCGAGCCTCGCAGGGCCGGACTTACGATGAGAGTGTTCACCCCCTCCTACGAAATAGACGCGCTTACAGCCATTACATTATTAAAGATACGAGCACTTTTGTGCGAATACGATGGTCGCCCGAACATGTCTCAAGCGACCTTAAAAAGCGGGAAGTCAAGATATCCAAAGAACGTATCCATCAGGAGATTAAAATGCACCCTGAACCGACCGGATAATGGCAAAATTGCGACCCTTTGGAAAATTACAAGTATTGGGATATGCACCGGTATTCATCTCATAAAAGCCGTATTGATAAGTTCAAGGAGTCGCTCGGCATTCAAGCCTCTAAGCTTTGCATTTTTGAAGAAATCGGAATTTGGTAACTCTCCTATTCTTTGATAAAAATCATTCATATCGTTTTTCAATTTTTCAGGGAGTATAAAGTGCGAATCCTGCGGCAGCATAGCAATCAGTCTAAAAACATCTTTTTTATGCTTCTCAATGTCTCGACTATCGACCTGTTCGCCTTCTGCTTTTCTATCCAGCATCTCCGTATATGCTTTAGCTTTCAAACAAATTAGAGCTTCCGGACTTGCGACATGTATGCCGTCTATATTTCTACTATGCTCAATCGTGAATGCATAGTAGTCGTCATCCATTAGAATTGCAGACAGACTGGAGAGATCTTCTCCAACACTTATCGGTTCTATATGAGCATCCGGCGGAAGGTTTAGAATGCCTGTATCTCTTGCAAAAAGCTCTATTTGCTTCGGGTAGGTCTTGTCTTGAGGATTGGTAAAACGATAATATTCGTGTTCGAATTTGTTTTCTCCTTTGCTTCGGTGATCATAATCGGCTGCTTTGATAAAATTCCACAAACGCAATCCGAAATCAGGCGTAAGGGCTTCAACAACAAGCACAAGGTCAAGATCCTTCGTTGCACGAGGATTCATATCAAGTTCTTCTTCAAGCAAATTGCACGCAGCCCCACCTATTAGCACATATTTGTCTTTATCCTCAATGAAATGCTCCTTCCAGCGTTCAATTCCCGTTACCATGTCATTCCTTCAATTAAAGTATCACACTCTAACTGTATTCTTTCGTCATCGTAATCTTTCATACAAAGATAAAGCGAAAGTTTGTCTACTATTCCGTTTTCCGACAACAACATCGGAGAATATTTCCATACTTCGACCTTTATGTCCCCGTATTGTTTGTTCATGATTGCGGCATTCTCTTTGGCTGTCGCTTTGTCAATTGCAACAACCGGGGTTATTGGCTCGGCAAGCATAGCATAATGTCCCATTGCTGTTTCTCCGGACATCAAACTTCCCGTAGGTTTTATGTCTGTAAAAAGAATGCGCTCTATAGGGGACGACATCAGCGGAAGGGATTTATTCCATAATTCCATCTTGTTCAATACTATTTGGACAGATTTCTGTTTGCCTCCAATAAGTGTAATTATATTATTGGTTTCAAGCCACCTTAGAGCAACATTAATTGTCGGGTACGCTAAATCTACAAGCTTGGCTATTTCTGAAGTAGTTAAACCATCAATCGCACCCTTTTCCAGATGATAGATTACCAGCATCTGAGCAACAGGAGGCATTTTATTTGGCATCACCTTAGACTTGTTCCTCATTTTGCGCAACACAACGAGAAGACTTGGTATAAAAACAAGTTTACCCGGCACAATGAAATTTACTTTGGCATGAGTAAGCCTCGATAGATTGTATGATGCAACCGATTCAAGAGCAAACACAACAGGATGATGGAATACCTCCATCATCTTTGTCTGATGTTTGGATAGCTGCATCGGAGAAATGCTATCAAAATCGGTGGGCACCGCTATGGTAACTATCGTCTCCATAAACTCAACATCATAAAGAGTATAGCAGCAAGCAATTGCTAAAGCAAGTTTACTATCATTCTTTTTTTCATGAGTAAACATCCTTATTTCACTACCTGTCAGTTCGGCAAGAAAATCAACTACTTTATCAATATTATATTTCATATTGCACATTATATCAATCGTGATATTTTACGCAAAAGTATGTATAATATATTGACTTACCAAACTTTTCTAATGAAAAACATTCGACAACTGTGTAATTCTATGGATTTCTATATACTTTATACTTTGCAAGTTTGAAAAGGCGCGGATGTCGGCGGCGATTGCCACCCGATATCCGCGCCTGCTCTGTATATCTGTTATATGCTAATTCGCATTGCCATAGCACGTGGGAAAAGCAGTACCGGACGGACTCGGCCTTACGATGAGTGTTCACCCACTCCTACGATAATAGACGTGCTTACACTTGTTACATTATTAAATAAGGCTAAAACGGTGGGGGCGGATGCGGTGATGGCGGAATTTTTCGTATATTTGCACGATATTTTGCGCCGTCGGCATGGCGGTGCTCACCAATTGCAAATAAAACAGCTAATTAAATATAGATATGGCACAACAAGAAGATGTCTTCAAGAAGATAGTTTCGCACGCCAAAGAGTACGGATTCGTATTCCCCTCCAGCGAAATTTACGACGGCCTGGCCGCAGTGTATGACTACGGCCAAAACGGCGTCGAGCTCAAAAACAATATCAAACGTTACTGGTGGGAAGCGATGACCCTGCTGCACGAGAATATCGTAGGCTTGGATTCGGCCATCTTTATGCACCCGACCATCTGGAAAGCTTCGGGTCACGTGGATGCCTTCAACGATCCCCTGATTGACAACCGCGACTCCAAGAAGCGCTATCGCGCCGACGTGCTCATCGAAGACCAGATAGCCAAATACGACGACAAGATTGACAAAGAAGTCAAGAAAGCCGCCAAACGCTTCGGCGAGGGCTTTGACGAAGCACTGTTCCGTCAGACCAACGCCCGCGTACTCGAGCATCAGGCCCGCCGCGACGCGCTGCACAAGCGCTATACCAAGGCTATGAACGACAACGACCTGGCCGAGTTGCGCCAAATCATCATCGACGAAGAAATCGTCTGCCCCATATCCGGCACCAAGAACTGGACGGACGTACGTCAGTTCAACCTGATGTTCCGCACCGAAATGGGCAGCACCTCCGACGGTGCCATGACCGTATACCTGCGTCCCGAGACCGCTCAGGGCATCTTTGTCAACTACCTCAACGTCCAAAAGACCGGCCGTATGCGCATACCCTTCGGCATCGCACAGATAGGCAAGGCCTTCCGCAACGAGATTGTCGCACGCCAATTCATCTTCCGTATGCGCGAGTTCGAGCAGATGGAAATGCAATTCTTTGTACGCCCCGGCGAAGAACTCAAGTGGTTCGAGCAGTGGAAACAATGGCGTCTGGCATGGCACAAGGCCCTCGGCATGGGCGATGACAAATATCGCTTCCACGACCACGAAAAACTGGCACACTACGCCAACGCCGCCACCGACATTGAATTCCGTATGCCCTTCGGATTCAAGGAAGTCGAAGGCATCCACTCGCGTACCAACTTCGACCTGTCGCAGCACGAGAAATTCTCCGGCAAGAAGATACAATACTTCGACCCCGAGCTCAACGAAAGCTACACGCCCTACGTCATCGAGACATCCATCGGCGTCGACCGTATGTTCCTGAGCGTATTGTGCTCGTCCTACGAAGAGCAAGCCCTCGAGAACGGCGAGACCCGCGTAGTGCTGCACCTGCCCGAGCCTTTGGCTCCCGTCAAATGCGCCGTCATGCCCCTGGTCCGCAAAGACGGGCTGCCTGAAAAGGCACGCGAGATTGTCAATGACCTCAAATTCGACTTCGCCACACACTACGACGAAAAAGACTCCATCGGCAAGCGCTACCGTCGCCAAGATGCCATAGGCACCCCCTTCTGCATCACCGTCGACCACCAGACACTCGAAGACAATACCGTCACCCTGCGCGAGCGCGATTCCATGGCTCAGACACGCGTCAACATCGCCGACCTGCACAGCCTTATCCACGACCGCGTAAGCCTCAACGGGCTGCTGCGCCGCCTCGGATAATCCGGCGATCAAATGTCTGCACAGCCGTACACGACACACCACACCGATACACATTATTAAATAACAAAAAATAAATACCGACAATGGCATTTAGCTTCACCTCCCCCTCATCCGGCACCCCTGTCAAAAAATCCAACATCATCTGGGGCGTCGTCATCTTCGTCCTCCTCGTACTTGTACTGGGCGGCGGATGCACCTACAACTCCATGGTTACCAAACAGGAAACCGTAGACCAGGCATGGAACGACGTCCAGACCTCGTACCAGCGCCGCTTCGACCTCATACCCAACCTCGTGAACACCGTCAAAGGCTACGCCAAGCACGAAAGCAGCACCTTGACCAACGTCACCGGAGTACGTACCGGCACTCTGGCACCCGCCGTACAGCAGGCCCAAGACTCGCTGATGGCCGCACAAGATGCCGCACAAGCCTTCGGCGGACCCCACAGCCAAGGACCCGATATGGCCAAGATTGAAGCCGCCAACCGCGCACTCGGCCTGTATGTCAACGCCGTACACGAGGCATATCCCGACCTCAAAGCCAACGAGAACTTCAAGGACCTGCAAGTGCAACTCGAAGGCACCGAGAACCGCATCAACACCGCGCGCACACGCTACAACGAGGCCGTAAAGACCTACAACGTCGCCATCCGCCGCTTCCCGGCCAATATATTTGCCGGACTCTTCGGATTTGAAAAGATGCAAGGCTTCCAAGCCGATGCAGGCGCCCAGAAAGCCGTAACGGTCAACTTTGACGAGTAAACAGCGACGCCGGTATCGCGACACACAACGTACACACAAGACACTATCAATGAAACGCATACATTCAACACTTCTCATAGCTCTCGCCTGCGGAGCCGCCGTATTCCAGACCGCATGCAGCGACAACGACAACGAGCAACTTTGGGAACAATACGCCGAGTGGCGCAACGCCAACATCGCGTGGATCGAAGCTCAGGCCAAGCGCACCAACGCCGACGGAACGCCCTACTATACCAAGGTGGTAGCCCCGTGGGACGTAACCGCCTACGTTCTGATGCACACCATCGACGGGCCGCACACGGACAATCTCGTACCCCTGTCCACCTCAACCACCGATGTCCGCTATCACCTCCATTTATATGACGGCACACCCGTAGACTCGTCCACAAACATCAAGACCTACGGAGACGGCCTCTTCCGCACACGCCTCAACGATGACGGTATAATTGCCGGATGGAAACTTGCCGTACAGAATATGCACGTAGGCGACAGCGTAGAAGTTCTCATACCATACGCCCAAGCCTACGGTACACAGAGCAGCGGCGTCATCAAGCCCTATACGGCACTGCGCTTCAACCTCCGTCTGGTAGACATCCCCTACTACGAACTGCCCGACTTCGACGAATAATACCCCCCTCGAAGCAAAAGTCTCGCCAAGGCTTAACGACACCGACCACACAATTCGGAGACCGATCCGATGCACAATACGGCGGCAGGCACACTCGGACACACAACCGATGCGCCTGCCGCCGTCAATTTACACACATCGCGCCAAGCCCATTATTCACGCCCCGACAACGCCTACTTCGGCATCACGGCATCACTGATGACAAAGCCGCAGACACACGCCGTGAACGTGAAAATAGCTTACGTAGTCTGAAAGAACTTGAAAAGAACAAAAAAGTTATCTACACCCTACGGCATTTTATCAACATTAGAGGCCCGCGGCGTTTGTACTTGTCCGATTTTTAACTACATTTGCGGTGCAAAAACGTGGAACATCGCGTTCCACGCACGATGCACCGATAGCCGAGTCCTCGTGCATGGCTCATTTTTCGACACACGATAGGGATGCAAAGGCGTCCAATAGACAAGTGCGGCAACCGATGCACAATATATTCCAAGGTATCCGAGAGCGGCGACTGAAGAATATATGCCATACATTTTTTCAGGACATATCACATAGTAAATATATGGGTAAAATCATTGCAATAGCAAACCAAAAAGGCGGAGTGGGCAAGACCACTACGACCATCAACCTCGCTGCCGGTCTCGCCGCCGAAGGCAAGAAGATACTCATCATCGATGCCGACCCCCAGGCCAACGCCACCAGCGGCTACGGCATCGACCCCGCATCGATGACATCGTCCATATACGAATGCCTGGTAGACGGCTATCCGTTGGACGGTTCGCAGGTAAAGACCTGTGTCGAAGGCCTCGAACTTATAGGCAGTCGCATCGACCTGGCCGGTGCCGAATTGGAGCTCATCAACCAACCCGAGCGCGAGCGCGTGCTCTCCAAACTTCTCGAGCCGATACGCGCCAAGTACGACTACATACTCATAGACTGCTCACCGTCACTGGGACTGATAACGGTCAATGCGCTCACCGCAGCCGACAGCGTCATCATCCCCGTGCAGGCCGAATACTTCGCCCTCGAAGGCATCTCCAAGCTTCTCAACACGATACGCATCATCAAGAAGCGGCTCAATCCCGAGTTGGAAATCGAAGGCTTCCTACTGACAATGTACGACTCGCGCCTGCGCTTGGCCAATCAAATCTACGAAGAACTGAAGACCTACTTCGCCGATATGATATTTGACACGGTAATACCGCGCAACATCAAGCTCAGCGAAGCGCCCAGCCACGGACTGCCCGTGCTGTTGTATGATCCCGAGAGCCGCGGCGCGACATCTCACGTAGCCCTGGCCAAAGAAATCATTGCCAAGCACGCCGCCAAGCAGTCTTAAACACCGAACATCTATTCGAAAACACCATTATGACACAGAAACATAGCGCCTTAGGCCGTGGATTAGGATCGCTCATCACTATGGACGATGTCCCCGCGCGTGGGTCCTCGGCCATCAACGACATACCACTGTCCCAAATCCAGCCCAATCCCGACCAGCCTCGCAGAACCTTTGACGAAGAAGCTCTGGACGAACTGGCCGCCAGCATACGCGAATTAGGCATAATTCAGCCCCTGTCGCTGCGCAAGACCGGGGCAGACAGCTACCAGATTATCGCCGGCGAGCGTCGTTTTCGTGCCGCCAAGCGCGCCGGGCTCACCCATGTGCCGGCATACATACGCACCGCCAACGAAGCCGAGCTCACCGAGATGGCCCTGATTGAGAACATCCAACGCGAGGACCTCAACGCCATCGAAATAGCACTGACCTTCAAGAAATTGCTGGACCAGTACAACCTGACACAAGAAAGGCTGAGTGAGCGCATAGGCAAGAAACGCGCCACCATCGCCAACTTCCTGCGCCTGCTGCGTCTGCCCGCCGAGGTACAATTGGGACTGCGCGACAAGCGAGTAGACATGGGACACGCGCGCGCCCTGCTCACCATAGACAAGCCCGCACTGCAGCTCAAGCTGTACAACGAGATACTGCGCAAAGGTCTGTCAGTGCGCCGCGTCGAAGAACTCGCGCGCCAATACCAAGAAAACGATTCCGCCGCCAAGTCCGGCGAAGAGGCACACAAAGGCGCCTCACGCTACTCGGCCGGCGACTTCGACGTCCTGGGCAAACAGCTATCCTCGACCTTCAACACGAAGGTCAAATTCACCTGCAACCGCTCAGGCAAAGGACAAATATCCTTCCCCTTTGCCAACGACGACGAGCTGGAACGCCTCATCACAATGTTCGACTCGCTAAAACCCACAGCAAATTGAGCCGCCGGGTTGACATATTATTACGACTGACAGCCGTTGCCGTCTTAACGTTTATAGCCGCCGCCCCCGCCAAAGCCGGCAATCAGACGCCGACCGAGAGCGACACCCTGCGCATCACGGTCATGGAAAAGCCGATGACCGTCGAAGCGCCCATAGCCCTCGGCGACAGCAGCATTCTGGGCAGTGACACCCTCAGCGTTGTCGGCGAGTTCGACCCCTTCGGCGACTACGACATATGGGAAGAGCGCGAAGTGGCCTTCAATCCCTCGCCCACACGAGCCGTCTGGATGTCGGCGCTGTTCCCCGGACTGGGCCAAATCTACAACCGGCGATGGTGGAAACTGCCACTCGTGGCCGGCGGATTTATGGGCCTTGGCTACGGCGTATCCTGGAACAACAAGATGCTCAAGGACTACCAGCAAGCCTATCGCGACATTATGGACAACGATCCTACCACTCGGTCGTACATGAATTTCTTCCCGCCCACCACCACCGAAGATTCGCTGGACAAGCAATGGCTCACCAACCTGCTCAAAAGCCGCAAAGACTACTACCGTCGCAACCGCGACCTCTGCATCATATCCATGGTCGGAGTATACCTGCTGGCGATGCTCGATGCCTACGTCGATGCGTCGCTATCACATTTTGACATCACACCAGACCTATCCATGGACGTACACCCGGCCGTAATACCCGATGCACGATCACGACTTCCGGGATTCGGACTCTGCTGGGCCATAAGTTTTTGACATACAACAGCAAGTCCACATCTCCACACATCCTAACCAACCATTACAGCAAAAAAACATTCCCTCGCCAATGTCCAAAATAAAGACACGCCTCATATCCGCCGCCGTTGCCGCCATCCTTGGCACCACGGCATCCTCTGCCGCACTGACAGTACGCTCCATAGCCGCCGACACCCTCAGCGCCGACAATATCGTCGTTCCCGAAAGTTTCGAGATCGATACGCACAAGATGATGCAGAACTGGTATCTGACCAACTACGCCGTACTCGACCGAAACGCCGACCAACGCGCCAACGTCCCCACCACAGACCAGGAATATATCGACCGTTTGCAACGGATGCCCACCGTCATGGAAATGCCCTACAACAAGATTGTACGCGCTTTCATAAATATGTACGTCGAGCGCAAGAAATCATTGGTCGAGTCGATGCTCGGTATGAGCCTCTACTATATGCCCATCTTCGAACAGGCCCTGGACAAATACGGCATGCCATTGGAGCTCAAGTATCTGCCCGTCATCGAATCGGCGCTCAACCCCACGGCAGTATCGCGCGCAGGTGCTACCGGACTATGGCAATTCATGCTGGATACGGCCAAAGGCATGGGACTCGAAATCAACTCGCTGGTAGACCAACGTCGCGATCCCTACCTATCCTCGGACGCTGCAGCACGCTACCTCAAACAACTATACAACAGCTACGGCGATTGGTCACTGGCCATAGCCGCCTACAACTGCGGCCCCGGCAACGTCAATAAGGCATTGCGACGCGCCGGCGGAGGCAAAAAAGACTTCTGGGAAATATACCCCTTCCTGCCTCGCGAAACACGCGACTACATCCCGGCATTCATAGCCGCCAATTACGCGATGACCTATTACAACCACCACAACATCTCTCCGGCACTGGCATCGCGCCCCATAGTCACCGACACCGTACACGTCAATAAGCGCGTTCACTTCCAGCAAATTTCGGACGTCATGGGCATATCCATGGACGAATTGCGTATACTCAACCCCCAGTATCGCACCGACGTCATCCCCGGAGACATCCATCCCTACGCACTCGTGCTCCCCAACATCCAAGCCTACTGCTACATAGCCAACGAAGACTCCATCGTCAACCATAATGCCGAGCTGTACGCACGTCGCGATGTCGTCGAGCCCTCCACCGGCGCCACCGTCACCTCCGGAGACGGCGGCCAATATGTCGAAGAAGTCATCGTCAAATACCATAAAGTACGTCGCGGCGAAAATCTGGCATCCATAGCACGTCGCTACGGTGTCAGTCAGAAATCCATACGACGCACCAACGGCATAGGCCGCCGCGTCCGCAGAGGCCAGACACTGCGCATCAACACCATAAAGCGTCGCTACGTACCCGCACCCGCTCAGGCCGACAGCACCGCCACAGCCGACAATAAGCCGCAAGTAGCCGCAACCGAGGCCAAATCCGAGACAGCGCCCGAGACACAAACCCCGGAAACGACCGAGCCGACACCTCAGACACGTCAGGTGACCGACGCAATGTCCAACGCCAAAGACAAAGACAAGAAGAAAGAACGTAAGAACTCGCGCAAAAAAGCCGAGAGCAAACCCGTCAAACACAAAGTGAAATCGGGCGAAAACCTCACCAAGATAGCCAAGCGCTACGGCGTCACCGTAGACCAACTGCGCAGCGCCAACAACATCTCCGGAGACGACATTCGAGCAGGACAAACACTCACCATACCCTCCAAGTCCGCCAAGTCCGGCAAAAAGACATACAAGAAAAAGCGTCGTCGCCGTCGCTAATGATAAGCCACATCACAATCGCACATACACACCTTAGTCCCATATAATATTATGAGTACAAAAGTCCCGGCATCCGATCCCGATGCCATCTTCGAGCAAAAGACACAACCGCTTTCCAACCCGGCGGAATCCATTTCTGCGGCGGATGTCGACCCCGTAGACCTGCCCGAAAACGCCTTCCGCGAACTGGGCAAAGACGAGAGCTATCGTCCCGTGATGCACCCCGCGCGCCAATACGCCGAGGTCACACCCTACTCCGTCATCATGGGTTTGGTATTGGCCGTAATATTCAGCGCCGCTGCCGCATACCTCGGTCTCAAAGTCGGTCAGGTATTCGAAGCCGCCATTCCTATCGCCATCATCGCCGTAGGCTTCAGCAACTGGCGTAAAGTACAAAATCCTCTGGGCCAGAACGTCATCATCCAGTCCATCGGCGCCTGTTCGGGCGTCATCGTTGCCGGCGCCATCTTCACCCTGCCGGCACTGTACATCCTGCAAGCAAAGTTCCCCGAGATTTCGGTCAACTTCCTACAGATATTCTTGAGCTCGCTCTTCGGCGGCATCTTGGGCATTCTCTTCTTCATCCCCTTCCGGCGCTACTTCGTCAAAGATATGCACGGCAAGTACCCCTTCCCCGAAGCGACGGCCACCACGCAAGTGCTCATCAGCGGCAACGCCTCCGGCGCTCAGTCGCAGTCGCGACTACTGATTGTCGCAGCCCTCATCGGCGGCCTGTATGACTACATCGTTGCCACCTTCGGCGTATGGTCCGAGACCATCACCACCACAGCCTACACCTGGGGACACGCCATAGCCGACAAATTCAAATTTGTATTCTCATGCAACACCGGCGCCGCCGTCCTCGGTCTGGGATATATTGTAGGCCTCAAATATGCCTTCGTCATCTTTGCCGGCAGTATCTTCGTTTGGTGGTTTATCATTCCGCTGATGGGCAGCGAGTTCGGCTCGGCCCAATTTGCCGGGATGATGCCCGACGAAATATTTAAGCAAGTACGCGGCATCGGCATCGGCGGTATAGCCATGGCCGGCATCATCGGCATCATCAAATCCTGGGGTGTCATCCGCGAGGCCGTGGGTCTGGCCTCCAAGGAATTCAAGGGCAAGACAGCTGCTCAGAAGCCCGTACGCTGGCAGTTGGATATTTCGATGAAACACATCACTTATTTCATCGCGTTGGCCCTGGTAGCCGTGCTGCTATTCTTCTGGCTCGGCGTCATACACACCTTCTGGCAGGCCGTCATTGCATGGTTGGTGGTTACGGTTATCGCCTTCCTGTTTACGACAGTAGCAGCCAACGCCATAGCCATCGTCGGCAGTAACCCCGTAAGCGGTATGACCCTGATGACGCTCATCATCGCCTCCGCCGTATTTGTCGCCATCGGCCTCAACGGCACCGGCGGCATCGTAGCCGCTATGGTACTCGGCGGCGTGGTATGTACCGCACTGTCCATGGCCGGCGGCTTTGTCACCGACCTCAAAATCGGCTACTGGCTCGGCTCGACACCCCGCAAGCAAGAAAGCTGGAAATTCCTGGGCACACTGGTGAGCGCAGCCACTGTCGGCGGCGTCATCCTGATGCTAAGCAAAGTCTACGGCTTTGGCGAAAACGGCCTGGCCGCACCTCAGGCAAGTGCCATGGCCAGTGTCATCGAACCCATGATGATGGGCGGCTCGACACCCTGGATACTATACATCGTCGGCGCCATACTCGCCATACTACTCAACTGGTTAGGCGTTCCGGCTCTGGCATTCTGCCTTGGCATGTTCCTGCCGCTACACCTCAACACCCCGATGCTTGTCGGTGGCTTAATCTCGTGGTTTGTAGGACGTTCGTCCAAAGACAACGAAGTCTGCCGTCGTCGCAGCGACCGCGGCACACTGATATCCTCCGGACTTATCGCCGGCGGCGCCCTCTTCGGCGTATTCTCGGCCATCACCGTCCTGTGCGGACACGAAGCGCCCACCAACGGCGGCGAGGTCCTGCCCCAGGTACTCGGCATCATTGCCTACGCCTGCATCATCGCCTACCTGTATATATCCTCGCGCAAAGCCAAGTAACTGACGGACAAACGCACACAGCATAATACAACCTCCATGTCCCGGCGCATCCTGGCGCTGGCATGGCCATCCATAGCCACCAACGTCACCACGCCGTTGATGGCTATGGTTGATTTGGCCATCGTGGGACACCTCGGCGGTATGACATCCATCGGTGCCGTGGCTATGGGCGGCGCAATGTTCAATATGCTGTACTGGCTCACCAATTTCCTGCGCATGGGCACCTCGGGCTTCACGGCACAAGCCCACGGCAGCGGCGACAAAGACGCTATGTCCGGAACACTGGCTCGTGCATTGGCAGTGGCTCTGGCGCTATCGCTACCCATGATTGCCTTTTCGGGTCTTATTGCCGACGGGATGCAAGTATTTATGGCTCCCGAAGGCGGCAAAACCATCGAGCAGGCACGTCGATACTTCGGCACAGCCATTTGGGGCGCTCCTGCGGTATTGGCCACCTACTCGCTGTCCGGATGGTTCACCGGAATGCAGGACACGCGACCCGTGCTATTGATGGCCGTGGTGCAAAATGTGCTCAACGTCATACTGTCACTTGCGCTGGTCTATGCCCTGGATATGGATATCGAGGGTGTTGCCCTGGGTACCGCCGTGTCGCAATGGATAGGCGCAGCCACCGGGCTGGTCGTCAGTGCAAGGCTGCGACGGCGAGCAGTCTTGCCTCCGCTACGCAAAGCCATAAGCCGCGCCGGAGTTTCGCTCGGACGCTTTTTCCGCGTCAACGGCGACATCTTCCTGCGCACGTTATGCCTGGTGTGCGTCACCCTATGGTTTACGCGTCAAGGTGCACGCATCGGTGCCGATGTATTGGCGGCCAACGCCCTGCTTATGCAGCTGTTCATGCTTTTTTCGTTCTTTATGGACGGCTTTGCCTTTGCGGGCGAGGCTCTGGCCGGGCATTTCTACGGAGCCGGCGATGAAAATTCGCTGCGCCGCTGCGTACGTGCGCTACTACTTTGTGGCATAACGCTTTCGGCTGTTGTATCACTACTATATGCCGTTGGCGGCAACGTCATACTCGGACTACTGACCGATGATGCCACGGTCAGTGCCGCGGCAGCCGAATATCTTCCATGGGCCGCAGCCGTACCTATTTGCGGATTTATGGCCTTTGTCTGGGACGGAGTATTCGTAGGGCTGACCCTGACCCGGCAGATGCTGGCATCCATGGCCATCGCCATGCTGGTATTCTTTGCCATAGACGCCGGAATACCGATGCTTGGCCACACCGACACAACCAGGGCTCACAACGACTTGCTATGGATGGCCTTCAACGCCTACCTATTGTGCCGAGGCTTAGTCCAGGCCGTATTATTTGCTCGCAAATGTAACGAGCGATGCCGCCGAGTTTAACCACAGACACAGTCATACATAATAGTAGGTATGCCGGCGCTTAGGAACTAATCGGGAAAGACCGAAAAATACCGACATATAACGATTGTACGTTTTACGGAGTATGCTTAACTTTGCAATCGGCAAAAAGGCTCATATGCCTTGTTATGCCGCCTTTCTACGAACCAAACGGCACATCGCCACACAACATAAATATGAGCGCTACCACAATCAGACGCATATTTGCGATAATACTTGTCCTGACAACCGTAATACCCGCCGCATTGGCCGTGCGCCTGAGCGGCCGCGTTGTCGATAAAGCCGATGGCGAGCCGCTGGCCTTCGCCTCCATAGAAGTCAATCCCGGCAAGCATGCCATGGCCACCGATGCCGACGGACGTTGGAATATGGATATTCCCGGCGGCAAATACACCGTCACGGCATCCTACGTTGGCTACGCCACCAAGAGCCAGACCGTTACGCTCAGCGATGCCGTCGCACTGGACATCCGGCTGGAGACCTCCACCACCGTCTTGGGACAAGTGACCGTCACCGCACGCGAAAATCGCGGTATGACCACCTCATCGCGTATCGATCGCTCGGCCATGGAGCACCTTCAGCCCACCAGCTTCACCGATATACTCGAGCTGCTGCCCGGCGGAATATCCAAGAACCCCGATATGAGTTCGGCCAACACCATTACGCTACGCGAAACCGGTGCCGTCAGCGCCACCGGCGAGCGCAGCTCGCTGTCTTCACAATACGCCACGACATCTATGGGTACCGCATTTGTGGTAGACGGAGCACCCATCAATACCGATGCAAATATCCAGGGCATACCCGGGTCTACAACCTCCGACCCAGAGAGTCAACGCGATGTCACCAACCGCGGCGTCGATATGCGTACAATATCCACGGACAACATCGAAAGCGTTGAGATTGTGCGAGGTATACCCTCGGCCGAATACGGCAACCTCACCTCCGGCGTGGTCAACATCAAACGTATAGCACGCGCCACGCCGTTCACGGCACGTCTGAAAGTGGACGAGTACTCCAAGCTCTTCTCCTTCGGCAAAGGTCTGGCCCTGGGTAAACACGTGCTCAATATCGATGCCGGATGGCTGGACAGCAAAACCGACCCGCGCGACAACCTCGAGAACTACAAGCGAGCCAACGCCTCGGTGCGCTCGCACCTGCACTGGGACGCCTCGGCCGTCACCACGCTGTGGAACATCAGCGCCGACTACACCGGCAGCTTCGACAACGCCAAAGTTGACCCCGACATCAACTACAACCGCGTAGACGATTACAAGACACGCTACAATCGTATTGCACTGACCTCAAATCTCAACTTCAATTTCAAGAAAACATTGTGGTTGAGTGCAGTACACCTTTCCACGGCATTTTCTTACCAGCACGACCGCCTCGAACGCACACTATTGGTATCGCCGCGCCGCGCCGCCGTGGCCCCCACATCATACGCCGCCGGAGTGCATGACGGCAAACTGCTGCTGGGCGAATACGTCGCAGATTACGTCAACGACGGTCAGCCGTTGAGTCTCTACCTCAAAGCACGTGCCGGCGGCGCCCTCGGTCCGGACGCGGCACGCCACGCTTGGAAATTAGGCGTCGAATACACTCTCTCGAAAAACATCGGCGACGGACAGGTCTATGACCTTGAGCGTCCCCTCTCGGCATCATGGCAGACACGTCCGCGCGCATTCAAGGACATCCCGGCATTGCACGTGGTCTCAATGTTCCTTGAAGACAACTTCACCGCCATGATAGGGCACAACACCCTTGAACTGCAAGGCGGTCTGCGCACCATCCAACTGGCCGGACTGCCCGGCGAACGCTATCTGAGCGGGCGTATATACCTCGACCCGCGCGTCAATGCCGTATGGCGTTTCGCGGCCAACGACAACGACTTCAAACCCTGGGTCGGCGGCGGATGGGGTCTGACAACACGTATGCCTACCGCTGACCAGTTGTATCCCCAGGACGTCTATCTGGACTTTATGCAACTGAACTATTACAACGCCACCGACCCGGCTCGATTGAGTCGCATCAATCTGCGCACATACATCGAATCACCCGTCAACAACGACCTGCGCGCCGCACGCAATCGCAAATGGGAAGTACGCACCGGCTTCAACTGGCGCGGCAACGAGTTCTCCATCACCTATTTTGATGAACACATGTCTTCGGGCTTCCGCTACTCGCCCCATTACAGCGCCTACGCTTACCGCCTATACGATGCCACGGCCATAGATCCGTCCACGCTCACGGCACCGCCCGTCCTCGAAGACCTGCCCTACACCGACACAAGCATCCTCGGCGGGTATTCGCGCGTCACCAACGGCAGCCGCATCGACAAACGAGGCATCGAGTTCCAGCTAAACACAGTACGATGGAAGCCCCTCGAGACCTCGCTTATAATCACCGGCGCATGGTTCCGCACACGATACAGCAACTCGCAAGATATGATGACGCCCGTATCCGCCACCATAGGCAATGTCGCCGTGAGCGACAAGTATATCGGCGTATATCCCACCGATGACGGACGCATCAACGAGCAATTCAGTACCAACTTCATGTTTGACACCCAGATACGCCGCTGGGGGCTGATATTCACCACCACTATCCAATGTCAATGGTGGCTCAAGACACGCCGACTGCGCCAAAACGGTGTTCCCTCAAAGTATCTCAGCGCCTACGACGGTCAATACCATACGTTCACCGAAGCCGATGCACAAGACCCGATGCTGCGCACGCTCATCATCAGCTATAACGACGACAGCTTCCGCACACAGACCGTAGCTCCGGCGATATACGTCAATCTCAAAGCCACCAAGAAGATAGGCAATTGGATGAAGATCTCGGCCTTCGTAAACCGCATCATCGATTACCTGCCCTCGTACCACAGCAACGGCATATTGCTGCGCCGATACTCGTCGGCATACTTCGGAATGGAGGCCAATCTGACATTCTAAACGACGCATATCAGCAAAAACACAGGCGTAAATCACTAATAAGCAACACATACTACAACAAACACACTAACTATATGAAACTGATAAAAATCCTCACACTGCTGTGGCTCGCCATTGCCACGCCCGTACTTACATCCTGCGATGATGATCCCAGAGCACAAAATGTCGGGGTGTCCGTAATGCTCACTCTTCCGTCAGACGTGGACGCATCCGCACTGACGGACGCCACCTACACCTTCCACAACGTCTCCACCGGTGCGGACTACACCTTCGGCAAAGACGAAGCTCTGAACGTCCTGCCCGGATTGTATGACATATCCTTCGAGGCACACTACACCCTGCCAAACGGCAATACGGCCACCTTGCGTGCCAACGCCCAAAGCGTCAACATCAACGCCGGACAATCGTCCATAACGCTGACTACATACTCCAATATAGAGACCGACGACCTGATAATCTCCGAAATATTCTACACCGGCACGGTCACCTCCACCGGCAAGCAATACCACGGAGACCAGTACGTCAAACTCTACAACAACACCGACCACGTAATATACGCCGATGGTCTTACATTCTTCGAAAGCAAATTTCTGACCACCCAAAAGTTCAATTATGATCCGGACATCATGGGCGAAGCCATCACCGTAGATGCACTCTACACCGTTCCGGGCAGCGGCAAAGACCACCCCGTACAACCCGGCGAATACTTCATCCTCGCCGATGCCGGCATGGATCACCGCAGCGGCAACCCACTGAGCTTCGACCTCTCGCACGCCGATTTCGAGTGGTACGACCTCTCCACAAGCCCCTCGAATATGGATATCGACACCCCCACGCCCAACCTTGACAAATGGTACTGCTACACCAAGAGCTACTTCCTGCTGCACAACCGCGGATTTAAGGCTTACGGCATCGCACGCATACCCGTGGACAAGGAGACGTACCTCAAAGATTACTATTACACCTACAACTACGACAATGTGACCTCGGCCGGCACATTCCCGATGAGCCAGTCGGCCTACCGTCTGCCCAACGAATGGGTGGTAGATGTAGTCAACCTCAGTATCGAGTCCAACTACAAGTGGACCGTAACCGCTCCCGCACTGGATAGCGGATGGACATACTGCGGCACCATAGATAAGGACAAGACACGCTACTTCCACGCCGTACGACGCAAACTGCTGCACCTCACCGAGGACGGTCGTGCCATATTCCAAGACACCAACAACAGCAGCGCCGACTTCAACGGACATGTTACACCCAGCGAAATCGAGAACCAAGGCACCGCCGTGGACGTCAGCGGCAAGACAGCCACGACACGCACTTATGACGGAATTAACCCCATAAAATGATCCGAATAAACACCTTTGCACTGGCGGCGCTGGCGACACTATCCGTGTCGGCGGCGCCTGCCGCCAAGAACGATGCCGTAACCTCCTGGGTGGGCGACAGCGTCCCGATGCTATATGCCACCGGCGGCAACAACCCGGCTCTGCGAGGATTTGCTCATCCCTACGGGCTGACGATACTCGGCATCGATTACGGCACCATGCGCCGCGACAGCATCATTGCCCCGCAACAGGGACGCGGCTTCGACCGATACGGCATAGGAGCCTCCACATACACACGCGTCGGCACCGATATGGTGCTCGAAGGTCACGCCTCGTACCACCGCGGCACCGCGCGCAAGGTGGTATGGAACGAAACGGCAGATCTGTATATGGTCTATCCGTATATGGCGGCGGACAGCGTCGGCGGAGACATACAGGACGAGACCTACGACTTCGGAGGATCGTACAGCGACCGTCGCGAGCAACTGCTTTGGGGCGCCTCGCTGGACTATACCGCCGGGCTGCATTGGCGCAGCCGTGACCCTCGTCCGCGCAACGTCACCGCCAACCTGCGCGCCCGTGCCGGCATTGCCTGGGCGCTGTCGCCCAAGGCCGTAGCCGGATTTGCCGCACGATACACGCGCTACAAACAGACGTCTTCTATAAAGTTTGAAAGCGAAATGGGCCAGGACAAAATATACCATCTTACCGGCTTGGGCACACAATATCAACGCTTTGCCGGCACGGGGCTGTCCACGCACTACAACGCCGACCTCTGGGGCGTCAGCATCGACTTGCGCCCGGACAGCATAGGCGGAACCGGGCCCTCGGCATCGTTCTCATACGACGGCATGGACATGAGAGTCCTGCTCATCGACCTCAACAAACTGCCTATGGCAGAAATCACAAGCTACGCCTTGGATGCTCGCGCCGGGTATGGATGGCGCCGCGGGTCAGACACTTGGAGCGTCATAGCCTTTGCCTCAACAAGCCTGCGTAAAGGCTCCGAGAATATCTTCGGCGACCCGGCCTCGGGCATATACCCACAAATAGGCTCCCTATCGATGTACCGACATCGCTTATACAACGCAGGCGCCGAGATGCTGTGGGTGATGCAGCGCGGTCCGCTATCGGTGTTCAGCGCGTGTCTATCCTCCCGATACCAACGCTCTATGCAGCTGTATATCAGCCCGCGGCAAAAGATGGAGACCGAGCGCTGGCTTACCTCGGCAGACCTGAGCGCCACCGTGCCGCTGAAAGGCCGCATACTGGGGCATCTCAATATCGGGGCAAGTGTCGCTCCGGTGCTGTCGCACCATCTCGAGTATACGGCCGCCAATGCACCCCACAGCCTGCACATGCTCACAATGTCGCAGTATGACGTTCTCGCCGCCGGCACCTCGTCCTTTGACGCGGCCGTAGCCGTGACAATCCCCGTAGGACGCATAGCACTGCGTCCGCAGGTTCGATATGCACACGGACATTATAATGGTATACGCGCCGACAGCGACGCTGTCGAAGCAGCCGTGACCATCGCTTTCTGACGGACAGACAACAACGCGACATCTTGCTCCTCTAAGCGACACCTCATTCCTCCCCAAGGCAACGAAACTTACAAGCACCTAATCTCATACATACGTAATTATGAACATCCTTTCAAAAAAAATCCTGATGTCGGCCACCGCCGTGCTTATGGCCTCGGCGTCCGCATGGGCCGCCCTGCGCCCGCTGCCCCTTGATACAGCGGTACACCGCGGCACTCTGCCCAACGGCCTGACATACTACGTCCGCGCAAACAACGAACCGGCCGGACAGGTAGACTTCTACATAGCCCAACGCGTCGGCTCGGTCAACGAGACCGAATCACAACGCGGCCTTGCCCACTTCCTGGAGCATATGTGCTTCAACGGCACTCGCCACTTCCCCGGCAATTCGCTCATCGAATACCTGCAAGGCCTCGGCGTCAAATTCGGCGCCAACCTCAACGCATACACCTCGACGGACGAGACTGTATACAACATCTGCGCCGTACCCTCGCAGCGCACATCCGCTCTGGATTCGTGCCTTCTGATACTGCGCGATTGGAGCCGCGACGTCACCCTCGACGATAAAGACATCAACGAGGAACGCGGCGTCATCGTCGGCGAATGGCGCCAACGCCACTCTCAGGCCTCCAACCGCCTGATTGAGCGTGCAGCTCCGCGCATTCTTGCCGGAAGCAAATACGGCAACCGCTTGCCTATCGGACTGATGTCCGTCGTCGAAAATTTCCCGACAGACACACTGCGCGCCTTCTACAATCGCTGGTACTATCCGGTCAATCAATGCGTCATCGTCGTGGGCGACATCAATCCCCAACACGTCATATCCGAAATCAAACGTCTGTGGGCCGATGTACCTCTGCGCGAAGACGCACGCTTCACGCCCACGCCGCTGCCCTCCAATCCCAAGCCCATAGCCGTGGCCGTCAATGACGGCGAGCAGCCCACTCCGATGCTGATGCTGTACGTCAAGCACAGCGACCTGTCGGCCGACAGTGCACTCACCATCGCCGGACTGCGCCGCGAAGTGGTGTCCTCGCTGATGACCTCGATGCTCGCCGACCGTCTCGACGAAATCGAAAGCCGACCCAACGCCCCGTTCACCAACCTCGGCATCGGCGACAACTCAATGATGCTGGTACGCAGCACCCCGGCGCTGCTGATGCGCGCCGTAGCTCGTCCCGGACGCCAAGCCGAAGCCATGAGCCAATGGGCCACCGAGCTGAAACGTGCAGCTCGTCTGGGCTTTGCCAAGTCGGAATTGGAACGCGCCAAGACGGACTTCCGCGCCGACGAGGACTCGCGCTTCGCCACACGCAACAAGGTTACAAATACCGAGTATGCCCGTCGATATGTACGCAACTACCTTGACGGAGGCTCGATGCCCGATGCCGTTGCACGCCACAAGATGCTGCGCGGCGTTCTCGCTTCCATCACCACCGACGAAGTGACAGCATACCTACGCAGCATCATACGCGATGACAATGCCAATGTCACCATGCTGGCTTACATCCCCGGAACGGACAGTACCGCCAACGCATCCATTGAACAAAGCCTTGTAGACGCCTGGACCGGAGTGGACACAGCCGCCCTCACCCCTTGGGTAGACAAGGTGGTGGACGCCCCGCTGCTGGCCAAGCAGCCCAAAGCCGGCAAAATCGTCAAGGACTCCGCCGGCCCGTACAACAGCCGTCGTTGGAAGCTGTCCAACGGCATCAACGTGGTACTCATGCCCACAGACTACAACCCCGACCGCGTAACCATACAAGGCTACAGCACCGGCGGTTTCGCAGCCAAGTATGACCCGGCAATGTTCGCCAACTACAAGATGGCCAACGAAATCATCGGCGCCGGCGCCTTCGGCGAATTCAACGCCCCGGCACTGCGCAAACGTCTCGCCGGAACCAATATCAAGAGCGTCATCGCCATCGACAAAAACGAGGAAACCCTCGGCGTGGGCACTACCCCGGCATCCCTCGAGACAGCCTTCCAAGTGCTGTACCTCAAGGCCACGGGCGCTCGCAAGGACAGCGCCGCTTTCACCGCCGCTATTGACAATCAGCGCATCAAGCTCGAAGGCAACCGCAACAACATCACCTATGCCATGGGCGACTCGATACACTCCAATGTATTCCGCGACCATCCGCTCGAGCGCAAACTACGCGCCGCCGACCTCAAGGACGTGGACTACGACAAAATTATGCAATTGTACCACGAGCGCTTCGATGATATGGGAGACTTCACCTTCTACATCGTAGGCAAGTTCGACATCGACAGCATTCGGCCGCTGGTATGCCAATACCTGGCCTCACTGCCCTCGGGCGAACGCGCCAAGCACCCCGAAAAGGAAGGCGATGTAGGCCTGGGATACATCCAAGGTCAAGTTACGAAGGTACTGCACCACCCGGCCGAAGTCAAGCAGGCTATATGCTACACATTCTATAATAACGACTCGCACTGGAACATCAATACAATGGTGGCCAGCCGCGCTTTGGGCTCCGTAGCCGGAAATCTTCTGCGCAAGGAACTACGCGAAAAACGCAGTTGGACTTACGGCGTCAGGACACACATTGGCATTCCCTCGCACCTCAACGGCGATGGCCGCGAGTATTTCATAATGCCGGTATACGTCCGCGTAGCGCCCGAAAACGCCAAGGAGACTATGGACATCGTAGACAGAATCGTCAAGAGCCTTTGCGATCCGGCCAACATCTCGCAAGAAGCCGTAGACCAGGCCCGCAGCTATATGTTCAAAAACTGGGACGAAGCCCAACGCGACAACGGATATTGGATGAGCGTCCTTCGCGGCATCGACTTCTATGGCCAAGACCTCAACGCCGATTTCCCGGCAACGGTTAAGGCTATGACACCGCAAAGCCTTGCCGAATTTGCCAAGAGCGTCATACCCGGTGCAAATCGTCTGCAACTGACAATGATGCCGGACTAATCTTCCGACACATCCCGATACGGCACGAGGCCGGCGCCACAAGGCGTCGGCCTCATTTTTTTCCGCTAAACATAAATTCTAAGGTATTCGTTAGCGGAAAAACAGGTATGTTTTTTGTCTGACAAAAACCATACCTGACAATATTTGGCGGCATCGCACGGCTCTTACTATCTTTGTCTCGGCATTTGCAGGATGCATCTTGCTCCACAGATGACGCCTCCTTAAGGTTACGCAATTACTCACAAATAAAAAAATACTAAACGTGTATGAGATTTAGAACGCTACTCGCAGTTTCCACTTTCGCGGCAATGCTATCGTCCGTCCCGGCTTACGCCATAACCCCGGCTTCGGGATATTGTGGCGATGGTACCGGTACCAGCAATGAAAAAACAGTGTCATGGAGCGTCGATGCCAATGGGGTGTTGACTCTTTCCGGCCAATGGACCCCGGGCGCCAAAGGGTCCATAGGATATACGCAAAACTTCCTCCGCGAACCATACGGCCCCTGGAGCAAGGATATTGTCAAGATTGTCATCAAGAAAGGCGTAAGAAGGATTGGCTCATCGGCCTTTCGAGGCTGTTCAAAGGTGAAAGAGGTGGTCTTCGAAGACAAGGATAACCCTATAGAATTCAGCTATGACGTTTTCTATGGATGCGAGTCTCTGGAAAGCTTTACATTCCCGGAAAAAACCGACTACGTTGGCACCGGCATGTTCGAAAAATGCTACAGCTTGAAATCGGTCAAACTGCATCCGGGCATCAAGTGGATACCCCAGCGCTTTTTCAAAGATTGTTCAAGCTTAGGACCGGAGTTTATCCTTCCCGAAACAAACACATCTATCGGCCTCATGGCCTTTGAACTCTGTTCCAGCCTCAAAAAGGTAGTAATCAACGATGCATGCGAAGACATCGACAACCTCGCTTTCCGTGCATGCTACAACCTCGCCGACATAACCATCGGCAAGTCTGTCGCCGAATTCGGCGAGGGCGCATTCTGGAATACAGCCTACTTTAGCCAACGAGACATTGTCATACGCGATATGGCGACATTCGTCCAGGCCAAATTTAAGACATCCGAAACGGCCGGCTACTGGCCCACCTCGTCTCCCACATGCTACTACTCCAAGATCTATATAGGCGACAAAGACCACCCGGTCACACATATCGACATCCCAGAAGGCGCGACCATAATCCGCTCGGCGCACGCGCTCTTCAACATCCCCGAAGTCAAGTCTATCACCCTACCCTCGACAATGAAGACGCTAAACGGCCAGGCACTCCTCAGCAATGAAAAGACCTGGGACTTCATTGAATGTTGGGCAACCACGCCCCCGGATGTCGAAGACAGCGGCTTCGTGACCACCGCCACATACAACCGCTCCACACTATACGTTCCCACCGGCTCTGTGTCCGCATACAAGAGCCACAAAAACTGGGGAAGGTTCAAGAACATCGTAGGCAAAAACCGCAGTGAAGGCGTCGAGGACGTCACCGACAACGACACCAAGGTATATGCATCCAACGGCCAAATCATCGTCATAGGCGCCAAGGACGGCACGCCAGTGGAGGCCTATTCCATAGACGGCAAAAGCATCTACACAGGCGAAGACACCGCCATAGACGCACCCGCACGCGGCATATACATCGTAAGCGTAGCCGGCAAGACCACCAAATTAGCCGTCAATTAGTCTTAGTGACGACAATTTCACTTCTGTCGAAGCCTTACGACTGAATACAATATTAATTAGACTTCATATCAGAAGCATCACCCCCAAACACATCCTTTATGAAAAAGCTTCACTCCTTAGCTATGGCGACAACCATATTGGCATCCGCATTCGATGCCAATGCATACGATTTTTCCTCGGGCGGACTATTCTATAATGTGCTTTCCGAAACGGATGGCACGGTCGAAATCGCCCAAAACGAAAGCGGCATATATTCCGGCGACATCATCATCCCGGATGTCAAAACCTATAACGGCAAAACATACAAGGTCACCCGTATAGGAGACTCGGCCTTCAAGCAGAGCGACATCACCTCGCTGCGCTGCGGCAACAACCTGACACATCTCGGTGCTTGGAGCCTTAGCAGCTGCACAAAACTCAAATCTTTATATATCACCAAAAGCGTGACCAATATCGAAGCTGACGCCGCCGCCGGGTGCTCTGTACTGAGAAACCTTGTCTTCGAACCGGGCTGTATGGCCGTAATCGGGTCGCGTGCCTTTGCCGACTGTCCCAAATTTACATGCCTGCTTTTGCCGCCTACCGTGACCTGCGAGAGTCGAGCATTCAACAGTTCGGCTTGTGCCGTAGAGTTTGTCGGTGACCTCAAATCCCTCAACAACGGCGTGTTTGCCAATGTCTTTCCGGCCTACGTTATGCTCGGCGCAGCCAATCCTCCGACAATCGGAAAGGAAAAGCCGTTTGATAGCAAGGCCAAATACTTCTCCACGCTGTACGTACCACGCGGAAGCCTGGACGCATACAAGGCCGACTCCTACTGGGGCACATTCTCCGAGATATACGAAAAACCTTTCGAATTGACAGTCAACGGCTCGGCCGAACGCGTAATCTCGACAAAAGTGAACGCCGCTCTCACAACGCACCTCACCTTCGATGCACGACAGGACGACTTCAACCCCTCAAAGCTGGGAGTGTACACCGATGATACCGACATCGTCGAAATCGAATACGTTTCCACCGATGATGACGGCAACATAAATTACAAAATTACGGGCCTCAAAGACGGCATCGCAAAAGTCTGCTTCCTCTACTACAACACAAACGGACTTACAGTCACATACATCTGCTACGTTTGTGTAGGCCATTTCGCCGCCGTACACGATGTTACAGCCGACACCCCTGAACCGACTGTATACGGCGTCTACAATCTCAGCGGAGTTAAGGTAGCCGATGGTGTATCCAAGAACAATGTCAACTCCTTGCCGCGCGGTTTATATATCCTTGTATCGTCACAAGGCGCCACCAAGCATATAGTGCGCTAATCCTCGGCGAAGACAACGGTCATATCTTCCGGCCGCACAACCTATGTGATAAAGGTGACACTATAATAATATACACCCGCCGTATTTACCCAGACAATCGTAAAAGCGGCCTATATGTGACACGCTACAGACATTTGAAGCGCGGCCGTAATTCAGGTAACAAACAGACATAAGACTGTATCGTAATTTTATTTATGGTACAGTCCTCTGTTATTTACATCAAGCCCGGAATAGTTCTCAAGCGATAAGCTTCATATCTCAACGAAAGTTACGCTAAAAATCAAATAGATACGGCAAAGGATCCTCTACAATTTAGCTGTGATATAGTCTGTGACTATCAAATGCGCCCCCATTATCCTAACAAAAAAATAGTTGCCTGCAAACGTCTTGCAAGCAACTATTGTCGGGGTGAGAAGACTCGAACTTCCGACCTCCACGTCCCGAACGTGGCGCGCTGCCAACTGTGCTACACCCCGAGCGTGTATTCTTGGAATTCAGGTCAACCATACGGCTCCGCCTTCCTTCCCGTTGGTGGCTGCAAAGGTACGCACTTTTTGCCGAATAAGCAAGATTTGGGACAACTAATTTCGTACGCTTCGCAAGAATGTGTCCGCTCGGGCACTGCTATCAATGGCGACCGGTCTTGTCGGCAATAAAGCGTTGCAGCAATCGTGCCCACGGAGCATCGTTACAGGACGAAATATTCTCCAAAATGCTCACCAATTGCTGGAAGCACATGTACGAGGCGGCGATGCCGGCTATATTTCCGGGCGTCACCCACGTGTCTATGGCATGGCACAGCACTATCACCATAGCCGCATATCCGAAGGTGCGTACAGCCTTACCCAGCCGATGCGATGACAAGCGGGCTTGCGTGCCGCGTACACGCCGGCTCAGCATATATGCCGTGACGACATCGGTGCATACCAAGACGGCAAAGACGCCCAGCACCGGGGCTATAGGCGCCAGCCATGAGGCCACAGCGCTCATTATCAATAGTATTGTATCTTTCATAGTTATTCGATAGATTTATTGTATTGTTTCGTTAGTCGATATTAGTTTCCGATTGAATTGTACTCTTCTTTGATTGGAGACATCAATTGTCTGCAGCTCCGGCCTTTGTCTTCTTTACGTATTTCAATGCTACGATTACGGCGACAACACCGAGGGCTACTGTAAGCAGCCACCATGGGCACCGCCGGGGGCGCGAAACTTTCTTTTGCGTCCTGACGGCAGTATGAATCACGGACGAGGTGTCGGACATCTCGATTTGTCGTACTTGTCGCCGATTGCGTCCTACGCGTGCATTGACTTTGGCTGCCGAAGCCGTGAGCGTTGCCGACCCAACTCGCAGGTTGACATCTTTAAGGCGCAGTTCAAGGTCGATAGAAATTGTATCACGTACGCTGTCTCGTATGGCTACATGCTCGACTTTCTCGGCGTGGTAGGCGTCCTGCTCTGTAACGGTCTCATGCTTGGTCCGACATGCGACATTGGCAAGCACAAGGGTCGCTATGGCGATATAAGGGATATGACGTCTCATAGCTCGGCATATTCTTTGGTGGCATCGAAACACGGGCACGCCTTGGGCGCAAAGTCGCGATGTCCGTATATACGAGCATCGGGGTAGCGGCGGCGCAATTCGCTCAATAAATGCCGCAGGGCAGTGCGTTGCGCGGCTGTGCGCGTATCCTTGGGATGGCCGGCGGCATCAACGCCACCGACATAACATACGCCTATGGAGCACCGATTGAGGCCGCGGCAATGAGCGCCGACAAGCGATTCGCTGCGTCCGCGCTCCACCGGTCCGTCTCGGCGTACCACCCAATGATAGCCTATGCAGGCAAAACCACGGCTACGATGATAGCGGTCGATATCGGCAGCGCTCACGTCACGGCCCTCCGGCGTTGCCGAGCAATGCACTATAATGTGCGTAACCTTGTCCAAAAGCTTCATCTCGGCACTTGCGCATCCATATCCTTCGGCCGGAATTGTGCATTTCTGCATTTCTACATTCTCAGGCAGTGCCGAACCCGTTTCGACCTTTTGCGTTGCGCCTTTTACGGCATCTTGTGTTGTGTCTTTCATTGTATTATGTATTTTGGTGATTAATAACGGAGCGACAAAAATTCTGCCCCTATTGTCGTTGCAAAGTTAGCATCCGAAGCGCCTCACGATACTGCCGATGACGCCTGCACCGCCTCATCGCGTCATCCCCCATAAGCCATCTCCCACCATACAGCAGCCTCAAAAAAGAAGGCCTATAGCAGTCTCTAAGGCCCTAAAGGCCCCATCCCTAAAGACCCAAAGGTCCCTAAAGTCTCTAATTTCCTTAAAGACCCTCAATCCGCCAACACGTCGGATTTATCGTCACAAAACCGGATAAAACGCCCTCCGCCCCCGGAAAAAGCATGAGGGCGGCGCCCGCTGACGGGTGCCGCCCTCACAAGTTATGGCGGAAGGATTATGCCCGCAAGGGGCAAATCACGGTATCAGTCTTTGACTGCATCGGAGGTCACGGGGGCTACTTCGTCGCCTTCGGTGCCTTCGATTTCGGCTTTGATGATTTCCTGTTCCTCTGGGGTGTCGTCCAGCGAGTTGACGATAAGGGTTTCGTATTCGCGAAGACCTGTACCGGCGGGGATGAGGTGTCCGCAGATGACGTTCTCCTTCATACCCTCGAGATTATCTGTCTTGCCGTTGATGGCTGCCTCGTTGAGCACCTTGGTGGTTTCCTGGAAGGATGCTGCCGAGATGAAGCTCGAGGTTTGAAGTGCGGCACGGGTGATACCCTGCAGGATTTGTTCGGAGGTGGCGGGCACTGCGTCACGCACGGTGACAGTGCGCAGGTCGCGACGCTTGAGTGCGGAATTCTCGTCACGCAGCTTGCGTGCGGTGATAATCATACCGGGCTTGACATTCTCGCTGTCGCCGGCGTCGATGACCACTTTCTTGCCCCAGATACGATCATTCTCGTCCATGAAGTCGCGCTTGTCCACGATTTGCTGCTCCAGGAAGCCGGTATCGCCGGGATCGAGGATATTGACTTTGCGCATCATCTGGCGGACGATGACTTCGAAGTGTTTATCGTTGATCTTCACACCCTGCATACGGTATACGTCTTGTACCTCGTTGACAATGTATTCCTGCACGGCTGTCGGGCCCATGATATTGAGGATATCGGAAGGTGTGATGGCACCGTCGGACAGGGGCGTACCGGCACGTACATAGTCGTTGTCTTGTACAAGGATTTGCTTGGACAGAGGTACAAGGTATTTCTTGACTTCTCCGAGTTTGCTGGTGACGGAGATTTCGCGATTACCGCGACGGGTCTTGCCCAGATGGACTTCGCCGTCGATTTCGCTGACGATGGCGGGGTTGGACGGGTTGCGGGCTTCGAAGAGCTCGGTGACACGAGGCAGACCGCCGGTGATATCGCCGGCGCCACCGGTTGCGCGAGGCAGTTTGACAAAGATGTCGCCGGGTTTGATTTCCTTGCCGTCCTCGAAGATGAGGTGGGCACCCACGGGCAATGCGTATGTCTTGAGGATTTCGCCGGAAGCATCAACGATGTTTGCTTCGGGCACCTTGTTACGATCCTTAGGCTCGATGATGATGCGGTCTTCCATACCGGACTGTTCATCGACATCCACACGGAAGGTGACATTCTCTTCGAGGTTGGCGTACTTGATGGTACCGCCGACTTCGCTGACAATTACGGCGTTGAAGGGGTCCCATTCGCAGATTACATCGCCTTTGTGTACGGCATCGCCGTTGGAGAAGAACAGTTTCGAGCCGTAGGGGATGTTGGCGCTGGTAAGCATCATACCCGTATTGGGATCCATGATGCGCATTTCGGCCAGACGACCGACAACGACTTCGACGGGACGACCTTTGGCGTCTTTTTCATCGGTGGTGACGGTGCGAAGTTCTTCTATTTCGAGTGTGCCGTCATAGCGGGATGTTACGTTGGAAATGGCTGCGATATTGGATGCCACACCACCAACGTGGAACGTACGCAGTGTCAGCTGTGTACCGGGCTCGCCGATAGACTGGGCGGCAATCACGCCGACAGCTTCGCCCTTTTGTACGAGGCGGTTGTTGGAAAGGTTGCGGCCATAGCACTTGGCGCAGACGCCTTTCTTGCTTTCGCAGGTGAGGACGGAACGTATCTCGACGCTTTCGATGGGCGATGCATCGATACGGTCGGCAGCGGCATCGTTGATTTCTTCGCCGGCATGTACGATAATTTCGCCGGTAGTGGGATCGACTACATCGTGTACGGATACGCGGCCGAGGATGCGCTCGCCCAGCGAGGCAACAACTTCGTCGTTGTTCTTGATCTCGCGGCAAACGAGTCCGCGCAGTGTTCCGCAGTCTTCTTCGGTGATGATGACATCGTGCGCCACATCGACAAGACGACGGGTGAGGTAACCGGCATCGGCGGTCTTGAGTGCCGTATCGGCCAAACCTTTACGGGCACCGTGCGTGGAGATGAAGTACTCGAGCACGGAGAGGCCTTCCTTGAAGTTGGCCAAAATCGGGTTCTCGATAATCTGACCGCCTTCGGCACCGGCTTTCTGCGGCTTGGCCATAAGGCCACGCATACCGGCCAGCTGACGGATCTGGTCCTTGGAACCACGGGCGCCGGAGTCGAGCATCATGAATACGGAGTTGAAGCCCTGGTTGGCCTCGGTCATTTGTTTCATGAGCACATCGGTGAGGCGGGTATTGACGTGTGTCCAGATATCAATTATCTGGTTGTAACGTTCGGTATTGGTGATAAAGCCCATCGAGTAGTTGTTCATCACCTCTTCAACGTGGGCGTAACCTTCGGCCACAATCGCTTTCTTTTCTTCGGGAATGATAACATCGCCCAAGTTGAAGGACAGACCGCCCTTGAAGGCCATATAGTATCCGAGGTTCTTGATGTCGTCCAGGAACTGAGCCGAACGGGGAATACCGCAGCGCTTGATGACGCGCGAGATGATGTTACGCAACGATTTCTTGGAAATCAACTCGTTGACATAGCCTATTTCTTTGGGCACATACTCGTTGACAAGCACTCGACCTACGGAAGTATTCTCTACCAGGTGCTGGATGGGGTTGCCGTCGGCATCGATGTCATCCACCATAATGGTGACGGGGGCGTGCAGTGTAACCTTGCCTTCGTTGTATGCGATTTGGGCTTCTTCGGGTCCGTAGAATATGGTGCCTTCGCCCTTGTCGCCGGGACGCAGTTTGGAGATGTAGTACAGACCGAGTACCATATCCTGCGAGGGCACGGTGATAGGTGCGCCGTTGGCGGGGTTGAGGATGTTGTGTGCGCCCAGCATCAGGATTTGTGCTTCAAGAACGGCCTCATTGCCCAGAGGCAAGTGCACGGCCATTTGGTCACCGTCGAAGTCGGCATTGAACGCGGTACATGCCAGCGGGTGAAGCTGGATGGCCTTGCCTTCGATCAGCTTGGGCTGGAAGGCCTGAATACCGAGACGGTGAAGTGTCGGGGCGCGGTTGAGCAGTACGGGGTGACCTTTCATCACATATTCGAGGATGTCCCATACGACGGGTTCCTTACGGTCGACAATCTTCTTGGCGGACTTGACGGTCTTGACAATGCCGCGCTCGATAAGTTTGCGAATGATAAAGGGTTTGTATAGCTCGGCGGCCATATACTTGGGCAGACCGCATTCGTGCATCTTCAGCTCGGGGCCGACCACGATGACCGAACGAGCGGAGTAGTCGACACGTTTACCGAGAAGGTTTTGGCGGAAACGGCCTTGTTTGCCTTTGAGGGCATCGCTGAGGGACTTCAACGGACGGTTGGCATCGGACTTGACGGCCGAGGAGCGGCGCGAGTTGTCAAGCAGCGAGTCAACGGCCTCCTGAAGCATACGCTTTTCGTTGCGCAGGATGACATCGGGAGCCTTGATTTCAATTAGTCGTTTCAGACGATTGTTGCGGATGATTACGCGGCGATAGAGGTCGTTGAGGTCACTGGTGGCAAAACGACCGCCGTCCAGGGGTACCAGGGGTCGCAATTCGGGCGGAATTACGGGCACGGCCTGAAGTATCATCCATTCGGGCTTGTTGCGACCGCGTGATTGACGGAAGGATTCGACAACCTGAAGGCGCTTCAGAGCCTCGGTTTTGCGTTGCTGGCTGCCATCGGTATCGGCCTGATGACGCAGTTGAGCGGCCAGGTCATCAAGATCTATGTCCTTGAGCAGATCGTAGATGGCTTCGGCGCCCATCTTGGCCACGAACTTGTTGGGATCATCGTCTTCGAGGTTTTGGTTGTCGGCGGGCAGGTTGTCCATGATAGCAAAATACTCGTCTTCGGTCAGCAGGTCAAGGCGCTGTACGTATACCGGCTCGCCGTTGCGGTCGCGTACGTCCTCGCCGGGCACCACTACTTCGTGGCCGGGATTGATGACAATGTATTTCTCGTAATATATCACCTGGTCAAGCTTCTTGGAGGGAAGGCCCAGGAGGTAACCTATTTTGTTGGGCAGCGAGCGGAAGTACCAGATATGTGCCACGGGCACTACCAACTTGATGTGACCCATGCGTTCGCGGCGCACTTTTTTCTCGGTGACTTCGACACCGCAGCGGTCGCACACGATGCCCTTGTAGCGGATGCGCTTGTATTTGCCGCAGTGGCATTCGTAGTCCTTGACAGGACCGAAGATGCGCTCGCAGAACAGACCGTCGCGTTCGGGCTTGTAGGTGCGGTAGTTAATGGTTTCGGGCTTGAGCACCTCGCCGGAGGACTTCTCCAGAATTTCCTCGGGGGAAGCCAGGCCTATAGTAATCTTCGAGAACCCTTGTTTGGTGGGTTTGTCTTTTCTGAAAGCCATATATGGTTGTATCTTATTTTCGGTGTATGGATGTTGTGCTGAGGAGCGAATTTTGTTGCCGGACCGGGCTTCCGGCCCGGCAACTTATATGACGTGTGTCAGAGGACGTGTTACGGTTCGAGGTTGACACTCAGGCCCAGACCGCGAAGCTCGTGCAGAAGCACATTGAGCGATTCGGGGATGCCGGGCGTGGGCATCGGCTCGCCTTTGACGATGGCTTCGTAGGCTTTGGAGCGGCCGTTGACATCGTCGGACTTGATAGTCAGGATCTCTTGTAGGATGTGGGAGGCGCCGAAGGCTTCGAGCGCCCAGACTTCCATCTCGCCGAAACGCTGACCGCCGAACTGGGCTTTACCACCCAGAGGCTGCTGGGTAATCAGCGAGTACGGACCTATGGAGCGAGCGTGCATCTTGTCTTCGACCATGTGGCCGAGTTTGAGCATATAAATGACACCTACGGTGGCGGGCTGGTCAAAGCGCTCGCCGGTGCCGCCGTCATAGAGGTAGGTCTTGCCGTAGCGCGGCAGACCGGCCTTATCGGTCCATTCGTTGAGGTCGTCGAGGGAGGCGCCGTCAAATATAGGCGTCGCAAATTTCTCGTCGAGCACACGGCCGGCCCAGCCTAAGACGGTTTCGAAAATCTGACCCAAGTTCATACGCGAAGGTACGCCCAGAGGGTTCAGGCAGATATCTACCGGAGTACCATCCTCAAGGAAGGGCATATCTTCCTGGCGCACGATGCGCGATACGATACCCTTATTACCGTGACGGCCGGCCATCTTATCACCTACGCTGATTTTGCGTTTCTTGGCGATGTAGACCTTGGCGATTTGCATGATGCCGGAGGGCAGGTCGTCGCCGATGGTGAGGTCAAACTTGCGACGGCGCAACTGGGTATCCAACTCCTTGGCTTTGCGCAGGTAGTTGACGATAGTGCGACGTATCAGGTCGTTCTTGTGTGCATCGGTGGTCCATTTGCTCAGGTTGACGGTATCGAAGTTGATTTCGCGAAGAACTCCGGCGGTGAATTTCTCGCCCTTAGGGATGATGTCCACTCCGAGGAAGTCCTTGACACCCTGGCTAGTACGATTGCCGATAAGCGAAGTAAGCTTATTGATAAGCACGGTCTTCAGTTCTTCGGCCTTGGCGTTATATTCTTCGTCAAGCTTGGGCATGAGCGCTGCTGCGGCACGTGCTTGTTTCTTGCTGGCTTTGCTGAAGAGGTTGGTGCCGATTACGACGCCCTTTAGCGATGGGGTGGCTTTGAGCGAGGCATCCTTGACATCTCCGGCCTTGTCGCCGAATATGGCACGAAGCAGTTTCTCTTCGGGTGTGGGGTCGGACTCACCCTTAGGCGTAATCTTACCTATCATAATGTCGCCGGGGATGACATGTGCACCCACGCGGATGATACCGCGTTCGTCGAGGTCCTTAGTGGCATCCTCGCTGACATTGGGTATATCGTTGGTCAGTTCCTCAAGACCGCGCTTTGTTTCGCGTACTTCCAACGAGTATTCGTCTACGTGTACGCTCGTGAGGATATCCTCGCGTACGACGCGCTCGTTGAGCACGATGGCGTCCTCGTAGTTGTAACCCTTCCAAGGCATGAATGCCACCTTAAGGTTGCGTCCGAGTGCCAATTCGCCGTTTTCGCTGGAATAGCCTTCGGTGAGTATATCGCCCTTCTCGACGCGCTGTCCCTTGGTGCAGATGGGACGCAGGTCGATGGTGGTGCTTTGGTTGGTCTTGCGGAATTTGGGAAGATGATATTCCTTGACTGCATCATCAAAGGACACAAATTCTTCGTCCGGTGTGCGCTCGTAGCGGATGCGGATGGTGGTGGCATCGACAAATTCGACGACACCGGGGCCCTCGGCTGCTATCTGCGTACGGCTGTCGCGTACCAATTGACCTTCGATACCGGTACCTACTATAGGCGACTCGCTACGCATCAGCGGCACTGCCTGGCGCATCATATTCGATCCCATAAGAGCACGGTTGGCATCATCGTGCTCCAGGAACGGAATCAACGAGGCGGCAATAGATGCTATCTGCGTAGGCGATACGTCCATAAGATCGACTTGGTCGGGCGATACCACGGGGAAGTCGGCGTCCAGACGGGCCTTGATTTTGTCGTTCTTGAATGTTCCATCTTCGTTGACGGGAGCATTGCCTTGGGCTATAATCTTGCCTTCTTCGATTTCGGCCGTCATATAGACAACTTCATCGTTGTTCAGATTGACGTGTCCGTTTTCGACCTTGCGATACGGAGTTTCGATAAAACCGAGGTCGTTGATCTTGGCATATACACACAACGAACTGATAAGACCAATATTAGGTCCTTCAGGCGTCTCAATGGGGCACAGACGACCGTAGTGGGTGTAGTGCACGTCACGCACCTCGAAGCCGGCACGCTCGCGCGACAGACCGCCGGGACCCAACGCGGACATACGACGCTTGTGCGTAATCTCGGCCAGAGGATTGGTCTGATCCATAAATTGCGACAAGGCGTTGGTGCCGAAGAAAGTATTGATGACGGACGAAATAGTCTTGGCGTTGATCAAGTCGATAGGCGTGAACGTCTCGTTGTCACGGACATTCATACGCTCGCGAATGGTGCGAGCCATACGTGCCAGGCCGACGCCGAATTGGTTGTAGAGCTGCTCGCCCACGGTGCGTACGCGGCGGTTGCTCAAGTGGTCGATATCATCGACATCTGTCTTGCTGTTGATCAGCTCAATCAGATATTTTATGATGGCTACGATGTCTTCTTTGGTCAGTACTTTGACATCGATAGGTATGCTCAGGTTGAGTTTCTTATTGATGCGATAGCGACCCACATCACCGAGATCATAACGCTTCTCGCTGAAGAAGAGGTTGGTAATCACCTCACGTGCGGTAGCGTCATCCGGAGCTTCGGCATTACGCAACTGACGATAGATATGGCGTATAGCCTCAGCCTCCGTATTGGTGGGGTCTTTGTGCAACGTATTGAAGATGATAGCATAGTCGCTGGGCGATACGTCGGCACGCTGCAGCATGATGGTGGACACACCGGCATCAAGAATCATATCTATATGTTCCTCGGTGAGCTCTGTCTCACGATCTATTACCGGATCGGTACGCTCCAGCGAAGTCAACTCGCCGGTATCGGGGTCTACCATATCCTCGGTCCATTTCTTCAGGACTACGGCAGCCAGACGACGATGCTCGGCCACGGCTTTCTTGAGGTTGGTCTTATTGACCTTCACTTCTTCGGCCGGAGCAAAGATTTCGATGATGTCTTTTTCGTTTTCAAAGCCTATGGCACGCAGAAGTGTGGTTACGGGCAACTTCTTCTTGCGATCGATATAGGCGTACATCACATTATTGATGTCAGTAGCAAACTCTATCCACGAACCGCGGAATGGGATAATACGTGCACTATAGAGTTTGGTACCATTGGCATGGGTGCTCTGTCCGAAGAACACACCCGGCGAACGGTGCAACTGCGACACCACAACGCGTTCGGCACCATTGATGACAAAGGTGCCCTTCTCGGTCATATAAGGAATGGGGCCGAGATACACGTCTTGTATCACGGTGTCAAAATCCTCGTGGTCGGGGTCGGTACAGTAAAGTTTAAGCTTGGCTTTCAAAGGCACACTATAGGTCAAACCACGCTCAAGGCACTCATCTATAGAGTAACGCGGCGGGTCAATGTAGTAGTCCAAGAACTCGAGCACAAAGCTGTTGCGCGTATCCACGATGGGAAAGTTCTCGGAAAACACCTTATACAGGCCTTCGTTATTTCGTTTTTCAGGAGGGGTGTCCAGCTGCAAAAAGTCTTGAAAGGACTTCAGCTGTACCTCCAAAAAGTCGGGATAAGGAAGAGGATTCTTTACCGACGCAAAATTAACACGGGGTTTTGTTGTTGGTACTGACATCTATGGTTGGTGATAATTAGGAGGAACTCAGATTACATGTAACTCGCCGCTGTATTGTGACTATAATTTTTATGCCTTCACTGTGGCATTGACCATCTGCTGCCTGCCGACTTCTACGGATATGTACATACACACCATATTATGCCCTGACGCATCAGCTTCGGGACATAATACTGCCGCGTTATGTATGGTCAGCCTTGTCGTAGTATTTACAGGCACTGACACGATCTTCTGAATCATCTTGTCGATTCGACGTGGCGAGTTGAGCTTCTGTTTAAATTCGTGCCGACTTTGTGCTACGGCTATTACATCCGTGACATCCTGTCTGTTATATTTGGTAGCAGAAGACTCTCAAACAAATATTTGCTTATGTGGAGTGTTTTGCTTCTGCTCCGATCTTTTAGACAGGCCCCTGCGCGTACCCCCGAGGGTCTAAACCCCCGGGAGGCGGTACGCAAGGACTGTCACTGCTGTACCCGTTTGCACGGCTATCGGCATTATGTGACCAGTCTCTAAATAAATTAGACACAAAAGGTTAAGAACCTACCCTTAACGGGGATTCTTAACCTATTTACCTGATAGTCAGGTGTATTATTTCAGTTCAACTTCGGCGCCGGCCTCTTCGAGCTGCTTCTTCATGCCCTCGGCATCAGCCTTGGCAAGACCTTCCTTAACTGTGGAAGGAGCGTTGTCTACGAGTTCCTTGGCTTCCTTCAGACCCAGGCCGGTGAGCTCTTTCACGAGCTTAACCACCTGCAGCTTGGCTGCACCTGCGGCTTTGAGGACTACATCGAAGTTGGTCTTTTCTTCTGCGGCTTCTGCGCCGGCACCGGGAGCGGCGGCTACGGCTACAGCTGCAGCTGCGGGTTCGATACCGTATTCCTCTTTGAGGATCTGAGCGAGTTCGTTTACTTCCTTAACGGTAAGGTTAACAAGTTGTTCAGCAAAAGCTTTTAAATCTGCCATTGTATTTGTGTATTTAGATGTTTTGTATTTCTGTTTTGATTTATTCTTTGTTGGAGAGCGTCTCTAAGATGCCATGGAGCTTGGTCGCACCGGACTGCAAAGCAGATACGACATTCTTGGCGGGCGATTGCAGCAGTGCCACAACGTCGGCGATGAGTTCGTTCTTGCTCTTGATAGCGCAAAGTGCTTCCAGTTGATCGGCACCCATATATACGGTCTCCTCAACGTAGGCTGCCTTCAGGGCAGGAAGAGTATCACCCTTCTTTACAAAGTCTTTAAGCAACTTGGCGGGAACATTGCCGGTGTTGCAGCACATCAGCGATGTGCTTCCCTTGAGCGCACCGTATAGTTCGGTGTAGTCACCTTCAAGCGACTCAAGTGCTTTATGAAGAAGCGTGTTCTTGACAACCATCAGCTTGACTTCTTTGCCGAAGCAGGCACGACGCAGTGCGCTGGTCTTCTCGGCATCCAAGCCGGCTGTCTCCACGAGATAGAAGCAGCTGTATTCCTTGATTGTATTAGCTATCTTCTCGATTACTATAGCCTTATCTTCTTTTTTCATAGTGTGTACTGTTTTAGAAAGATTATGCCTCCATTGACTTGGGGTCAATCTTGACACCCGGGCTCATAGTGCTCGAAAGGAATATACTCTTCAGATACGTGCCCTTAGCGGTGGCGGGCTTCAGCTTGATAAGAGTGTTGACAAACTCGCGGGCGTTCTCGGCAATCTGCGCCGGTGTGAAAGACACCTTGCCTATCGACGAGTGTACGATACCGTTCTTGTCTACCTTGAAGTCTATCTTGCCTTTCTTGACCTCTTCCACAGCCTTGGCTACGTCCATAGTCACCGTTCCGCTCTTGGGGTTAGGCATAAGTCCACGAGGACCGAGTACACGGCCAAGCGCACCTATCTTACCCATAATTGCGGGCTGAGTGATGATGACGTCCACGTCTGTCCAACCACCTTTGATCTTTTCGATGTACTCGTCAAGACCTACGTAGTCGGCGCCGGCTGCCTTGGCGGCCGCTTCGGCATCAGGGGTGCAAAGCACCAATACTTTCACTTGTTTGCCAGTGCCGTGCGGAAGCGTTACTACGCCACGCACCATCTGGTTAGCCTTTCGGGGATCTACGCCGAGACGTACGTCGATGTCCAACGATGCGTCAAACTTGGTAAAGGTAACTTCCTTAACCTTTTCGGCAGCTTCCGCTAACGTGTAGGTCTTCCCGGCTTCAATCTTCGATAAAGCTAACTTTTGGTTTTTTGTAAGTTTACTCATTGCGATTGAATTTTATTAGTTGTTGGCGGGGAATTCTCCGGTAACGGTGATACCCATACTTCTGGCTGTACCGGCAACCATTCGCATTGCCGATTCAATAGTAAAACAGTTCAAATCCGGCATCTTGTCGGCGGCAATTGTCTTTACCTGTTCCCAGCTGATCTGACCTACCTTGGTACGGTTGGGCTGTGCCGAACCGCTCTTCAGCTTGGTGGCTTCCTTCAGTTGTACCGCTACCGGCGGAGTCTTAACTACGAAGTCAAAGCTCTTGTCCGTATAGTAGGTGATAACCACGGGAAGTACCTTTCCGGCCTTATCCTGGGTGCGGGCATTGAATTGCTTGCAAAACTCCATGATGTTGATGCCCTTCGAACCCAGTGCGGGACCTACGGGAGGGGAGGGGTTTGCTGCGCCACCCTTAATTTGCAGTTTGATCTGTCCAGCAATTTCTTTAGCCATTGTTTCTAAATTATTTTATTTATAAACATAAACAGCACGTGCATCACACCTCTTCCGCCTTAGCCGATATGCTTTCGCTTTCTCGGCCAAAAGCCTCTAAGGCCACTTGTTATGCCTCCCTGTATTTCGAAGCTACGAATGCGTAACCAATCGTCTCAACTCAATACCGACCGACTATCACAAGCCTGTGATTCACTCGCGCTCTACCTGCGAATTGTCTAACGTAAGCTGTGTCTTGCGACCAAAAATCTTTACACCTACGGTAATCTTCTTCTTCTCGGGATTTACAGACTCAATGATGGCGGAAAATCCATTGAACGGACCTTCGATAACTTTGACGGTCTCGCCGACGATGTAATCGTTGGCGCTTTCGTCTACGTTCTCAATCTCATCAATCACGCCAAGCATACGACGTACTTCAGACTCCCGAAGACATTCGGGCGCCGACGAACGATCTCGTCCGCGAAGAAAATCGATGACATTGCTCGTGTTTGTAAGAGTTGCCACTGTTTCACCGGTCAGCTCTGCCTCGACAAAGACATAGCCGCTGTAAAGGTTGCGCTCTTTCACAACCTTCTTGCCGCTACGTACGGTCAGTACCTTTTCTGTCGGAATCAGCACCTGAAACAAGTGCTTGCCAAGATCAGTATTCTTGATCTGTGCATCAAGAATTTCTTTAACCTTGGCTTCCTTGCCGGAAATGGCACGAAGTACAAACCATCCGCGTTGCACTTTGGGGCGCTTTACGGATACTTCCTCCGCTTTCGAAACTGTCTTCTTTGCTGTTCCTGCCATTGTTCTCGTCTTACGAAAAGGTGATTACTGACTTATTGACCAAAGCTGTAAATAAGGTGCATGAGCCTATCCACAACCTGATCCATCAAAAAGATAATCAATGCGATTATCACGGAAGCTATCATGACGATCACGGCTGATTTGATAAGCTGCTTCTTTGTAGGCCAAGAAGTCTTATAACGAAGCTCGTCAAAAGACTCCTCAATATTCGTAAGTAGTTTTAATTTCTTCATCTGTGTTGTATTTTTAGCACGGGACGAGAGACTCGAACTCCCGACACCCGGTTTTGGAGACCGGTGCTCTACCAACTGAGCTAGTCCCGTATATATGTCCGGCCGGATTACTTGCGATCTTCCGACCGGACTTATATTCTGGCGATGCTTGTGGACCGAGGCGGCTAATGCCTCCCTTGTCCTCTACATCAGGTATTACTCAATGATCTGGGTGATCTGACCCGAACCTACGGTGCGGCCACCTTCACGGATAGCGAAACGCAGACCTTGATCGCATGCTACCGGAGTAATCAGCTTCACGGTGATTTCTACGTGGTCACCGGGCATTACCATATCAACGCCTTCGGGAAGTGTGATTTCGCCGGTAACGTCAAGCGTACGGATGTAGAACTGAGGACGATAGTGGTTGTGGAACGGAGTGTGACGGCCACCTTCTTCTTTCTTGAGGATGTAGACCGAAGCCTTGAACTCGTCGTGGGGTTTGATGACACCCGGGTGGCAGATTACCATACCACGCTTGATGTCTTTCTTGTCGATACCACGGAGGAGCAGACCTACGTTATCACCGGCTTCACCTTCGTCAAGAATCTTACGGAACATCTCAACACCGGTAACGGTGGATTTGAGGTTAGCACCAAGACCCATGATTTGTACTTCGTCACCTACTTTTACAACGCCGGTTTCGATACGGCCGGTAGCAACTGTACCACGACCTGTGATCGAGAATACGTCTTCGACGGGCATCAGGAAGGGTTTGTCCACATCGCGCGGAGGCAGAGGAATCCAAGTGTCGACTGCGTCCATAAGTTCCATGATTTTCTCTTCCCATTTGGGTTCGCCGTTGAGGGCGCCGAGTGCCGAACCACGGATGATGGGGGTGTGTTCGCCATCATAGTCGTACTGGTCGAGAAGTTCGCGCATATCCATTTCCACGAGTTCGAGCATTTCCTCGTCGTCTACCATATCGCATTTGTTCAGGAACACTACGATGCGGGGAACGTTCACCTGGCGAGCCAGAAGGATGTGCTCACGTGTCTGGGGCATAGGACCGTCGGTAGCGGCTACTACAATGATAGCGCCGTCCATCTGGGCAGCACCTGTTACCATGTTCTTTACGTAGTCGGCGTGTCCGGGGCAGTCTACGTGTGCATAGTGACGATTCTTGGTTTCGTATTCTACGTGTGCGGTGTTGATGGTGATACCACGCTCTTTTTCCTCGGGAGCATTGTCGATCTGATCGAAGGACTTAACCTCGGAGAGACCTGCTTTTGCCAACACGGTGGTGATGGCGGCAGTCAGGGTAGTTTTGCCGTGGTCCACGTGACCAATGGTACCGATGTTAACATGCGGTTTGGTTCTTTCGAATTTCTCTTTTGCCATAACTTGGTGTTTTGTATTTGTTATAAATGTTTTTGTCCTTAACAATAGGCCACGATAATGCAAGGCATTACCGGGGCTGTCAGATGGCTTTATGCCAACTTTAGAGCCGATGGCGGGATTTGAACCCGCGACCTCTTCCTTACCAAGGAAGTGCTCTACCCCTGAGCTACATAGGCAATCTGTATGTCTGTCTTTTTAGTTTCAGTTGGAGCGGAAGACGAGGCTCAAACTCGCGACCCTCAGCTTGGAAGGCTGATGCTCTATCAACTGAGCTACTTCCGCAAACAGTCTCCTTTCTCTTTTATGAGTGAAGTTTTGTGGGCGAAGATGGATTCGAACCACCGAAGGTATAAACCAGCAGATTTACAGTCTGCCCCATTTGGCCACTCTGGTATTCGCCCTTATGTCCTTAGCCTGGTTGCTTTCGTTTTCTGAGCCTCTTGTCGGATTCGAACCAACGACCCCGAGATTACAAATCACGTGCTCTGGCCAACTGAGCTAAAGAGGCAATGTCAATTTTCGCTGTGCTTACGTTCCGGATGGCCTTGGCTAACCGGCTTCCGTCCCGTTTGCGGATGCAAAGTTACGAACCTTTTTCGACATACCAAAACATTTGGCACTTTTTTTATCAAAAAAAATTCCTTACCCATCATCAAGGCTGCTTTCGATAAGTCAGCACAGCCACTAAACCATTGAAAACAGTAAATATAGCCAATACCGACAACGACCATGCCACACGCCTATGGTAGCGCCTTTCAGGTATACGGCACGCATAATTTCTATAAAATAGCGCGGCGGAACAAAGGCGGCGATATCCTGAGCCCAATCAGGCATCGAATATACGGGCATCATCAGCCCGCTCATAAGCTGAAATATGACGATGAAGAAGAACATCACATACACACTTTGCTGTATGGAGGAGGAGGTATTGGCAATAGCCACGCCAAGCCCCGACATCACGAAGCTGAAAATCAGCGTGGACAGACAGATTAGCGCAAACGAGCCTTCGGGCTTAATCACGTAAGCGGCATAAGCCACTATCATAGCTATGGTCAGCACAACGAGTCCTATGCCCCAATATAGCACCAGTTTGGAGAGCGTGAAGGTGACACGCCCGACAGGCGAAACATTTATCTGTTCGATGGTACCCATTTCTTTCTCGCCGACCATATTTAAGGCCGGCATGGAGCCACAGATCATAATCACAAGTATGGCCATAAGCGCCGGGATCATAAACATATAGTAATTGAGCGTATTGCTATAGTTGTACACAACCTTGATATTATAGGCCGATACGCCAACGCCCTTTTCGGCCATATACGTCCTAACGCTCATCGAAATCAACGGCACAAGATACCGCACGCAAAGCTGTCCCTTGACGGCATTGACGCCGTTGCATCAACGCCGAAGGATACCGGCCGAGCATCGAACAGCTTACGTTCGCAATGTACGAGAATCGTCAGTATCGCATCGACATAGCCGTGCTCGATGGCAACAAGGCCCTCATTATAATCTTGAGCGTATGACGACAGCGCGAAGATGGTTGAGCGCTCAAGGTCCCTGACGATATGTCGCGACAGCTGCTAACGGTCGCGGTCAACCACAGCCACCTTGACGTCCTTGACCCCATAATTCCCCTAACGCCCATAACTCCCGTAGCTTCCATAATTCCCATAACGTCCAAATTCCTACAATTCCTATGATTAAACCGAGTATCCTCCGCCTCTCGTCCCCACGCACAGCCCATCCCAAATCCCAAAATGCCATTTGTGTAGCCCATTCCACATTCCACATTCTACATTATAATGGCATACTACATTATAAAAAAGTCCGGGCGGC